>JAAUYB010102466.1_pt1 | contig 9968 bp, 6 predicted proteins | sample 7278071 | NCBI WGS metagenome assembly JAAUYB01 (sample SAMN14350121, study PRJNA611818) | marine sediment metagenome | isolation source: surface marine sediment (1.8m) | place: French Polynesia: Moorea | collected 2018-08 | reverse complement strand
TATAAAATGCCGTAGTGGGAAAGAAGGAGTACCACGAAGGAAGTTCAAGAAGGATAATTTCCGCTTGAAGCCTACACTCTACGAATGTGAGTGTATGGAGCGTCACTTAATAAATATATATCAGTTCTCCCTCAACAGGACATAAAGAATTTGCCAAATTGTGCTAAAAATTCTCCATTTTGTTGGGGAATTTTCATTTTAAAGTAAATATAGACGGTTATAAAATTTCTTTAAACCCTTAATTAAGATGGCTAAAATCTTTAAAAGATTTTAAATCTAAAGAAAATTAGCCAAAATTGTCAAAATTCTAGAATCTAAGGATAGCCTATGGACAAAAATCAACTGTGATTTTTTAGAAGATCACCCTTCACAACTCAAACAATAATCATGTCTCATCGTTATCTTTCGGTACTATTTGGACTCACTGCCACTGCCACTGCTACTATCACCCCTTCCTTGCCGGCGTCTGCTATGAGTATGGCCTGTGAATCTGGGGAACTGTTTGATTATAGTACGGTACAATTTATCAATACCCGTCCCATCCATTCTAATAACTGCTTAAGGTTATTTGGTAACCGCACAGATAGCAGTGTACAAGGATTTGTGGGATATGGTGCAGGACATATTGAAACAAGCCTCAATTCCCCTGGAAACAATGCCCCTTATTATGCGGCCGGTATTGATTTCAGCCCCGAAAACTTAGTCAATCCTACAGGAGCAACACGCTCAGCGACCTTACTAGATAATATTACAGGGTTTAGCAACTTTGCCAATTTTTTAACAGCTAACAGTATTGATGTTGGTCGGGTTGGATTTAGTTTTGGTCCGAATGATGGAATTTTTACTAACAGTTGGAATCTAGGGGATGACATTAACGGTCAAAACTATTTTTCTTCTACTGACTCTAGTTTAGAAGAGCGTATTTATTCTGCTAATCCTGATGAAGTAGACAGCTTTTTACTTCTCGATGAAACTAAAATTGTCTCCTTTGGTTATAGCGATATTTATTCCTTCTTAGAATACGGAGAAAGCACTTCTCCTGATGATGATTCCGAAGCCATTATTAGTGATCCTTTTAGTGTGAGCAAAGTTTCCGGACTAAGCGGAGAGTTTGATGGCTTAGCGGATGCTTTCGTCGCTGATGTCGGTAAAGGTTTAGTTCAATTAGTCAGTGAAGATGAAGGGGACGTTCTTGAGAGCGTCTTTGTTGATGGTTCCATTGGCGCACTCAATCCCGTTCTTTCCATTCAATTTCCTGTGCAGTTGAGAATTGTCTCTGTACCCGAACCGACGGTTACGTTTGGTTTATTTAGTCTCGGTTTAATGGCTGCTGGCTCCCATTTAAAGAAAAAAAATCGCTCTCGTCACTAACGGAAGACTCAAAAGGAATATTTCCTCTGGGTTCAAGTTAGGGAATTGAAGAGCATAAAGATTACCGCGCCCTTTGGGCAAAGGCAAAAGGCAAAAGGCAAAAGGCAAAAGTAGATGATAAGCCGAATAATGGTCTCAAGCCTCTTCATTCATGAAGAAGAAAGCGAGTGCGTAATTCGCGGTGCGACCCCGGGAACGCGCACCAAGAGAAGACGCACTCAAGACAGACCAAAACAATCATTTATTTAATCCTCCTACTTGAGGAAGAAGTAAAACTTTTGACTTTTGACTTCTAACTTTTGACTTGTGAATTAAATAACATTTTGAGGAACATAGTCAATATGCAAAACTTCAATTCCACGTCTCCCCCATCCCCAGAAGAATCCAGTGCCATTGTTTATGCTCCCCAGTATAAACAGTCACCACCGATTTTTAAGTCCTTTTTAACCTTATCGGTGGGGGGTTTATGCTTGTTGGGGATTGGTTTTTGGTTGGGGTCTACCCGTCAATCCCTGGAACCCATGGCTCCAGTGGTAGCCGAAAATAGCCATGTTCTCCCGGTTGAAGTAGAGGCATTGGTGGCGGTCAATTCTCATCAACAGTCTCGAACCTATACCGGAGAGATTGTTCCCCGTAATAGCAGTGATTTAGGCTTTGAGAGAGGGGGAACTCTTGTGGAAATTTTAGTCGAAGAAGGACAACAAGTGGCTGTCGGGACTCCCATCGCCCGTTTGGATACCCGTCAGTTGATGATCCAAAAGCAAGAATTACTCGCCCAACGCCAACAGTCCGTGGCTCAACTGCGAGAAATGCAAGCCGGGGCTAGGACTGAAACCATTGACGCAGCTAGGGCAAAATTAGCGCAACAACAGGCCCAACTACGGGAAATGCAGGCCGGTCCAAGAAGGGAAACCATTGCGGCGGCTCGGGCAAATGTCAACAATTTACAAGAACAACTGGAATTATCTGTTAGTAAAAGCGAGCGACGACAAGCCTTATTTGCTCAAGGGGCCCTGTCTCAAGAACAACTCGACGAAGTGATCACCGAAGTTGAAACCCAACAAGCACGAGTTAAAGAAGCCCAAAGTCGCCTCGATGAGTTATTGGCTGGCACTCGTCCCGAAGCAATCATGATGCAGCAAGCAAAGGTGAGAGAGGCCCAAAGTCAACTGAATGAGTTATTGGCCGGCACTCGCTTTGAGGTGATAGACGCTCAAAACGCGGTGGTTAAACAATTAGAGAGTCGCTTAAATAGCTTAGAACTGGATTTAGAAAAAAGTGTTCTCAAAGCTCCTTTTGCTGGCAAAATTTCCCAACGATACCTCGATCGAGGAACCACGGTTTCCAGTGGTCAGTCGGTGGTGCGTTTGGTGCAACTAGAAGAAATGAAAGCCCATATAGGGATTCCGGCAGCCCTGCAATCAAAGATCCAGCGAGGAGAACGGCAATGGCTAAACATCGGAGAAAAATCCTATCAAGCCACCATCAGTAATATTTTGCCAGAAGTGGATGGCACCACCAAGACGATCACCGTTGTTTTGAACTTAGAGGCGCAAGCGGCGCGAGAGGCGGCCGTGGGACAAATGGTAACTTGGCAGTTAGAACAAACCCTAGAGACGGAAGGGTATTGGTTACCCAGCACGGCCTTAGTGACTGGCATCAAAGGGTTGTGGTCCGTTTATGTGTTAGGAGAAACCCAGGGGCAAGAGACGTTTGCCGTAGAACGTCGGGATGTGGAAATTTTGTACACCGATGGGGAAAAAGTGCTGGTGAGGGGAACCCTAGAAGGGAAGGAGCAAATTATTATTAATGGGACGAATCGATTGGTTCCTGGACAAAAAGTCCGTCCCTCTTCTTGAAGAAGGCAGGAGGCAGGAGGCAGGGGGCAGGAGGTTAAATCTCTAGCATAAGAGCCAAATTATCAAGAATAAGGCATTTAAAGCTTAAATAATCTTATTTTCATCTTTTTTTCCCTTCTGCCTTCTACCCGCCCCCTAACCCCCCTTATAGAAGGGGGGATGATTAAGTATTTTTATTCTGATGCAAGATGTGAGTTAAAACCAATGCTAAAACTTAACTTTTTGAATTCTGAGGCTGACTGGTGAATAGTTTATTTTATCGCAATGTTCGACTGTTAATCTTAACGATTGTCGTTATTTTTGTTTGGGGTTTATCTTCTTTTTTCAGCTTACCGCGCATGGAAGATCCCGAAATGACTCCCCGTTTTGCTACCATTACCACGGGCTTTCCTGGGGCTTCCCCGGAACGGGTGGAAAGCCTAGTAACGGATAAACTGGAAGCCTCTTTATTTGAAGTTGAAGAAATTAAAAATGTTACATCCACCTCACAATTGGGTTTTTCCACTGTGTCCGTTGAATTAAACGATAACATTGACGACGTTGATCCGGTTTGGTCACAGGTGCGAGATAAAATTAACGATGTCATTCCTCAGCTACCGGCTACTGCGTCAACCCCTGAGTTTGATACATCTAAGGCTAAAGCTAATGCCTTAATTCTGGCCTTAACCTGGGATCTCGATACGGCGGTTAACTATGGAATTTTGAGTCGTTGGGCCGAAGAATTGGACGATCAACTGCGATTAATTGGGGGAACGGAAAAAGTCGAACAGTTTGGTAACCCTGAAGAAGAAATTATCATCGAGGTTGACCCGAAACAATTAACTAACTTGGGTTTAACCGTCTCAAGTCTCTCCCAACAAATCCTCGATAGTGATGCTAAAGTATCGGCCGGACAATTGAGGAGTCAACAGAGTCGCTTACTGTTTGAAATTACGGGAGAACTGGATTCTCTCGATCGCCTCAATGGTTTACCCATTCAATCCAGTCAGTCGAGCCAAGTGGTACGATTGGGGGATATTGCCGCCATCAGTAAAGGCATTGCTGATCCCCCGGCGGAATTAGCCATAATCAATGGTCGGCCGGCGATCGCTATTTCTGCTTTTGTCGAGTCTCAACAGCGTTTGGATTCTTGGGCAGCCATTACCCACAAAAAACTTCAAAGCTTTGAACAACAACTACCCCACGGGATCGCCTTAGAAACTATTTTTGATCAAAGTGATTATGTAGAAGCACGACTCAACGAGGTTTTAGGGAATTTGGCCCTGGGGGCGATTTTGGTCATTGCCATTACGTTTGTGGTGATGGGTTGGAAGTCTTCTTTCATCGTCGGCATGGCCTTACCTTTATCGGTATTGATGGTGTTCGGTAGCATGAAACTGCTAGGGGTTCCTTTGCACCAAATTTCCATCACGGGATTAATTATTGCGTTGGGACTGTTGATCGATAATGCCATTATTGTCGTAGACGAGGTTCAAACTTATCTACAGAAAGGACTCTCCCCCCAAAAGGCGGTGGCCACCACTATCGGTCATATTTTTACCCCCCTGTTAGCTTCAACCTTTACCAGTGTGTTAGCCTTTATTCCCATTGCCACTGCCCCTGGGGGAACGGGAGAATTTACGGGAACCATTGGGGTGACGGTGATTCTGGCTTTAATTAGTTCTCTGATTCTGGCTTTAACGGTGATTCCTGCTTTAGCCGGTCGCTTACACCGTTGGCAACCGACTTCTACTTCAGGACATTGGTGGGAGACGGGATTTTCTCATCGTCGTTTAACCAAGATGTATCGATGGAGTCTCGATCGCACCTTTAGTCGTCCTCTATTAACGATGGCTGTGATTTTTATTCTTCCGTTATGGGGGTTTATCGCTTCGGGTCATCTCCAACAGCAGTTTTTTCCCCCAACAGACCGGGGTCAATTTTATCTCAATTTTGAATTACCCATCCAAACTGCTTTACCAGAAACCCAGTCCCAAGCCATGGCGGCGCGAGAACTAATCTTACGGCATCCAGAAGTGACAGACGTACAATGGTTTCTAGGAAAAAGTGCGCCGCCTTTTTACTACAATGTCATCCAAAATCGGGAAAATTCCCCCAATTATGGTCAAGCGATCGTCCAACTCAAACCCAAGGTTCAATCTCGACCGTTAATCCAGGCCTTACAAAGTGAACTGGATGAGGCATTTCCCCAAGCCCAGGTGATTCTACGACAATTAGAACAGGGGCCTCCCTTTGATGCCCCCATTGAGTTGCGGTTATATGGGTCTGATTTGAATACGTTACGAAATTTAGGGGATGAACTCCGAGCAGAATTAGCGCAAACCCCTAACGTGATCCATACCCGTGCAACGTTAACGGAAGCCTTACCGAAACTGGGTTTAAATCTGGATGAGGAACAATTGCGTTTAGTGGGACTGGATAAAAGCACCATTGGCCGTCAGTTGGATAGTAGTTTAGAGGGAACGGTTGGGGGTTCGATTTTAGAAGGAACGGAAGAACTGCCGGTCAGGGTTCGCACCACTGCTTTAAAACGGGGGAATTTGGCTGATATTTCTTCGTTGACGTTACTAACGCAAGGAGAGGGAGAAGGTTCGATTGTGCCTTTGTCCGCCGTGGGCGATGTTACCCTGATTCCGGATGTGGTGACCATTTCTCGTCGCAATGGAAAGCGAACCAATACGGTGCAAGGGTTTATCCCGGCGGGAATGCTTCCTGATCAGGTTTTATCGGATTTTGAAGCCCGTTTAAAGGCCAGGGATTTTTCTTTGCCCCCGGGTTATTCTTGGGATTTTGGGGGAGAACAAGAAGAACGGGGAAATGCCCTCAGTAACGTCATTTCAACGGTGGGGGTGTTGTTAATTATGATGATGACCAGTTTGGTGCTAACGTTCAAATCTTTCCGCTTAGCGGGGATTATTCTGATGGTGGCTATGTTATCTATGGGTTTAGGTTTAGGATCGTTGGCCCTATTTGATTATCCTTTCGGATTTACGGCGATTTTGGGTATTATCGGCCTGTTGGGGGTGGTGGTTAATGATTCGATTGTGGTGCTAAGTTCTTTAAACCATGATTCTGAGGCATCTAGAGGCGATCGCCGAGCAGCCCGAAATGTGGTGATCACTGCCACTCGTCACGTCGTTGCGACCACGTTGACCACTATTCTTGGCTTTACCCCCTTGTTATTTGATCCCAGTGGTTTTTGGCCACCGTTAGCCATTACCATTGTCGGCGGATTGGCGGGGGCCACGCTCATTGCTTTATATTTCGTCCCTTCGGCTTATTTATTCCTAAAAGGTCGTAAATTTTCTATGATCAATCGTCAGAAGTTAGCTTAATTATGAATCAATTTTCTAATCCTTGGCTTTTTTGCTCTAAACCGAATCCTGATGCGTCTTTACGGTTGTTTTGTTTTCCCTGTGCCGGGGGATTAGCTTCTCGTTTTAATGTTTGGTCTAAACATTTATTACCAGACATTGAGGTTTATTCTTTACAATTACCAGGACGGGGCAAACGGATTCAAGAACCTTGCATCAAAGAATGGACGGTCTTGATTGATAAGATTACCTTCGCTGTACAAGATTCTTTAGACCGTCCTTTTGCTTTTTTGGGTCATAGTTTGGGGGCATTAATTAGTTTTGAGGTAGCCCATCGTTTACGTCAAAATCATGCCCCCATGCCACAACATTTATTAATGTGTGGTTGTGGGGGCCCCTCTACCCCCATCACTCAACCGTCTATTTCTTCGTTACCAACGCAACTTTTTGTTAAGGAATTGTCTGAACGCTATCAGGCCATTCCTCAGAGTATTCAAGAAGATAGGGATGTGCTTAAACTCTTTTTACCCAGTTTACGGGCGGATTTTAAGTTATTTGAAACCTATGCTTATGGTTCAAAAATCCCTTTGGATTGTCCCATTACTGTGTTTTCGGGTTTGGAAGATTTAGCGGTAACTAAACCTTCTCTTTTAAATTGGAAACAGGAAACCTCAAGAGAGTTTAATCTATCTTTTTTAGAAGGGAATCATTTTTTTCTCCATGATCAACCTCAACTGATGAGTGAAAAAATTTTGGAGGCGGTTTTTTCGTGATCTAAAGGGTTTTACTGGAGACTTTTATCAAATTTTTTGCTAGTTTTACAACCAAATTCTGATAATTTTTTTAAGGATTTTACTGGAAACTTTAACCCCTTTTATGAGGATGGTTAAAATCGATATCGGGACCGACAGGAACCACCCCGGTTGGATTAATGGTTTTATGACTTTGATAATAATGTCCTTTAATATGTTTGAAGTTAACCGTTTCTGCTACTTTGGGAAATTGATACAATTCTCTGACGTATCCCCATAAGTTAGGATAATCTACAATCCGCTTTTTATTACACTTAAAATGTCCCACGTAAACCGCATCAAATCTGACTAATGTGGTAAATAATCGCCAGTCGGCTTCTGTTAATTGTTCTCCCATTAAATAGCGCGAATGAGACAGTCTTTCTTCTAGCCAATCTAAGGTTTCAAATAAAGGGTTGAACCCTTCTTCGTAGGCTTCCTGAGTGGTGGCAAATCCGGCTTTGTACACCCCATTATTAACGGTTTTATAAATTCTGTCATTCACTTGCTCAATCTCGTCTCTTAAGGCTTCTGGATAGTAATCTCCTGGTTTGGCCCCAAGGTGATCAAATGCGCTGTTTAACATCCTAATAATTTCTGAGGATTCATTATTAACAATGGTGTTAGTTTTCTTATCCCATAAAATAGGAACCGTTACCCTACCAGTATATTTTTCATCGGCTTTCGTATAAACTTCATACAAATATTTAGCTTGATGAATGGGATCAGCAATCACTCCTTCTGCTGGTTCAAATGTCCAACCATATTCTCCCATGAACCAGTGAACAACAGAGACAGAAATCATGTCTTCTAGTCCTTTAATGGCTCGAAAAATCAAGGTTCTATGGGCCCAAGGACAAGCATAGGAAACATATAAATGATAGCGGTTCGCTTCTGCCTTAAATCCCCCTTCTCCGTCTTGGGTTATCCAATGACGAAATTGAGATTGTTGGCGAACAAAACGCCCTCCTGTACTTTTGGTATCGTACCATTGATCGTGCCAAACCCCATCAATTAATAATCCCATTTTCTCATCATCCTAGTTGTTTTGTGAACGGACTTTCTCAGTATAGCCCTTTGGTTTCCATTGACGAAATTGTTTAAAAATTAGTTGCCGTAAGTTCGGGGGTAAATAAGATATTAATAAGCCTAATGTTGTTCTTTTAGATGAACCTAAAACCTGTTTTGATGAGGTTAAAAGTTCTCTTCCTTCTGCTGTTTTTCCTTGTTCAATAAATCTGAGTCCTAAGTCTTGTTGGGTTTGGGCTAATTTAATTTTTCGTTTTTCTTCTAAGTCTTGATCGACAAATTTATAATTATTAATAGAGTAAAGTTTGGCTCGCAAAAAGTGTAAATTTTGACCCAAACTGGTTTGTCCTCCATGGAAACGATATTCCATTAAATAATCCGGTAAAAAATAGCCGACTTTTCCCATTAATGCTAATCTAACTAACAGGTCAAAATCTTCACATCCATCTGCTTTTGGGTCCATATAATCTACTTCTTTTAAACAAGAATAACGGAATAAAGTTGAGCCAACTTGTAAACTTTGTTTATCGAAAGTTTGCCAATCTAAGTCTTCAATAATCCCTTCGTTGAGTTGATCTTTTCCCCAACGAATTGCATTTTCTTTAGTGGCAGATTCTACCCTATTACTCTCTTTATCAATCACCCAATGATTGGTACAAACAAAATCAACTTGAGGGTTGTTATCTAATATGGTAACTGTTTTTTCTAGAAATTCCGGGGTTAAGCCATCGTCATCATCAAACTTAATAAAATAATCCCCTTGGGATGCTTCAAACCCTGAACGCATATTGCGACTTCTGCCTATATTTTGTTCATGACGAATATAGCGAATTCGACTATCTTTAAACCCTGCGACAACTTCGGGGGTATTATCAGGAGAACCATCGTCACAAATAATTAATTCAAAGTCCGAATAGGTTTGCTTAAGTACAGTATTCACTGCATAAGTTAGATAATGGGAACGGTTATAAGTCGGAATACAAACACTTACTTTAGCCATAATTTTTAGGAAATAGTGCGCTTAATTTTCCCCATAATTCCTTGTAGTTTTCTACCGGCTTTTGTCAGGGAACTAGGCTGAATAAATTCCCTGGGTTTTTGCTCAGGATTTTTTAAGAAACGATAGTGCAGAAAGACATCTTTATAGTTAATTTTTGCGTCTTCTCCTTGACATAAACGAGCAAAAGATGCTGAAGAATAATTCATATAATGGATACGGTGAATCGGTTTCAATCCTTGTTCATTGTACAGGATATTATCGATGTTAACAAAGGGGTCAGCATCGGCACAATTTCCTGTTCTATCTTGTGCATCGGGACTTTGGGTAAAATTATAAATAGGTCGTTCGCTACGCAAGGTTAGATAGTTATAGAGAAAAACATCATCCCACCAGCCAATTCCATTAATCCATTCTACTTCTCTTTGATTAATTAATTTATCTTCTAATTCCCCTAATTCTTGGGGAGGAAATAACCCTTTTTTTGAGCTAAAAAAACTAGCATCATGAATCTTCGGCCTAATTTCTTCTTCTCTATAACAACCACTGGCTTCTATAAGAGGAATATTAAGGGCTGCGTGTTCCGTTGGTTTACGGTGTTCCCAGT
>JAAUYB010063666.1_pt1 | contig 9971 bp, 8 predicted proteins | sample 7278071 | NCBI WGS metagenome assembly JAAUYB01 (sample SAMN14350121, study PRJNA611818) | marine sediment metagenome | isolation source: surface marine sediment (1.8m) | place: French Polynesia: Moorea | collected 2018-08 | reverse complement strand
CTGGCCAGGTTTGGGCGTTAGGTATTGGATTCGTTTTGGGATATATTTTTAGAACCTTTACCTCTTCATAAAAGTTAACGTTACGCTTATTTTTATTTTCTCAAAAGGTTGACAGTGACAAAACAAAAGACTTGGAGCGATCGCTTTGAAGGTAGCTTACATCCTGCTATTGTTCAATTCAATGCGAGCATTACCTTCGATATTGAACTAATCGAATATGATTTAACAGGTTCTATTGCCCATGCCAAAATGCTAGCTCACACAGGCATTATTGCCGAAGAAGAAGCACAACAGTTAGTGAAGGGGTTAGAACAAATTCGTCAAGAATACCGTGCTGGTGATTTTAACCCAGGCATTGACCAAGAAGACGTTCACTTTGCCGTAGAAGGACGCTTAACCGAATTAGTAGGAGATGTAGGGAAAAAGCTCCATACTGGGCGATCGCGTAATGATCAAGTCGGAACGGATATTCGTCTTTATTTACGGCATAAAATAGAGCAAATTCGCGCCCAAATTCGAGAATTTCAGCAGGTTTTACTTACCCATGCCCAAGAAAACATCGAAACCCTGATTCCTGGTTATACCCATCTTCAACGGGCCCAACCCATTAGCCTTGCTCATCATCTTCTCGCTTATTTTCAGATGCTACAGCGAGACTGGGAAAGGTTGGGGGAAATTTATCAACGAACGAATGTATCTCCTTTAGGTTGTGGGGCTTTGGCGGGAACCACATTTCCTATTGATCGCCATTATAGTGCGGAATTATTGGGGTTTGGAGACGTTTATGGCAATAGTTTAGATGGGGTGAGCGATCGGGATTTTGCCATTGAATTTCTCAATGCAGCAAGCTTGATCATGGTACATCTGAGTCGTTTGAGTGAAGAGATGATCCTCTGGGCTTCCCAGGAATTCGGATTTATCAGTTTAACAGATAGTTGTGCTACGGGATCGAGTATTATGCCTCAAAAGAAAAATCCTGATGTCCCTGAATTAGTAAGGGGAAAAGCAGGGCGCGTTTTTGGGCATTTACAGGGGATGTTGGTCTTAATGAAGGGATTACCCCTAGCCTATAATAAAGACTTACAAGAAGACAAAGAAGCCCTCTTTGATGGGGTAAAAACCTTGAAAGGGTGTTTAGAAGCCATGACGGTTTTATTAGCAGAAGGGATTAAATTTCGTCAGGAAAGGTTAAGGGAGGCAGTGGCAGAAGACTTTTCTAATGCTACAGATGTGGCAGACTATTTAGCAGCGCGGGGAGTTCCTTTCCGTGAGGCTTATAATTTAGTAGGAAAAGTGGTTAAAACCAGTTTGGCGGCAGGTAAACTCCTCAAAGATTTAACCATGGAAGAATGGCTTGCTTTACATCCCAAATTTGAAGCTGATATTTATGAGGCGATCGCTCCTAAACAGGTGGTTGCTGCCCGTAATAGTTACGGTGGTACGGGGTTTGAGCAAATTCGTCAAGCAGTAGCAAGAGCGAAACAACAGCTTGAATCATCATAATTTTAATAGGAGCGAACGATCGTTCGCTCTGACCTTAGATTATGTTATCTCGAAATATCGGGATGATTGACCACCACTCCCTAATTGGTTGCTTAGGGATAAAGCTGATCAATCATCAAGTATTACGGTAAGATCGTTAAGAGTCTTAACTTTTTCCTATAATTTAGTCTCTTTTCTGCCTAATTATCATACAGAATAATCAATGTTTGGTCTGATCGGTCATCTTACAAGTTTAGAACACGCCCAGTCCGTTGCTGATGCCCTTGGCTATCCTGAATATGCCAATCAGGGGCTTGATTTTTGGTGTTCTGCCCCGCCACAAATCGTTGATCATTTCCATGTTACCAGTGTGACAGGACAAACCATCGAAGGAAAATATGTTGAGTCCTGTTTTTTACCGGAAATGCTGATGAATCGACGGATTAAAGCAGCAATCCGTAAAATCTTAAACGCGATGGCCTTAGCTCAGAAAAATGATATTAATATCACGGCATTAGGGGGATTTTCTTCGATTATTTTTGAAGAATTTAATCTCAAAGATAACAAGCAAGTGCGAAATGTCTCTTTAGAATTTGATCGCTTCACCACAGGAAACACACACACTGCTTATGTTCTCTGTCGTCAGGTAGAGCAAGCATCCGCTAAAGTGGGAATTGATTTATCTCAGGCTACGATTGCGGTTTGTGGGGCAACGGGAGACATTGGCAGTGCGGTTTGTCGTTGGTTAGATCGCAAAACAGAGGTTAAGGAACTTTTGTTAATTGCCCGTAATCAAGAGCGACTACAAGGATTACAAGATGAGTTGGGACGGGGTAAAATCATGGGACTAGAAGAAGCGTTACCCCAGGCTGATATCATTGTCTGGGTGGCGAGTATGCCCAAAGGGGTAGAAATTAATATTGAAACTTTGAAGAAACCCTGTTTAATTGTTGATGGTGGTTATCCCAAAAATTTAGGCACTAAAATTCAACACCCTGATGTTCATATTCTCAAAGGGGGTATTGTGGAACATTCTTTGGATATTGACTGGAAAATTATGGAAATTGTTAGTATGGATATTCCTTCCCGTCAGATGTTTGCTTGTTTTGCAGAAGGCATTTTATTAGAGTTTGAACAATGGCATACTAATTTTTCTTGGGGACGTAATCAAATTACAGTAACTAAAATGGAACAAATTGGAGAAGCTTCGGTTAAACACGGGTTTCAACCTTTATTAAGTTGGTAATTAAGTAAGACATATTATTTATAATAAAGGTGGGCAATGCTCACCTTTATTAATTTTTAAGGGTTAAATCTATGTCTAATTCACCTTCAAAAGAACAAGCAGAAAAAATCATTAAATGGTTAAATACTAACCGTAAAATGGTCTTAGATTGATATAAAAATTAATATATTGCATATAACGAGGAGGGAATTATTAGTTATGGTGAAAATTTACAAGAAGTTTTAGATATTGCTGATGATTCTTCTGATTGGTACTTTATCTGTATCAAATCTCTTTCAATTGATTTTATTAGTTGGTTAAGTTCTTTTAATTTTTCATTTGATATTTGCTTCATAATCTTTTAATTAGATATTAACTAATTGAAAAGATTAATTTTAACATCAAATTTTATCTTTTAACTGTTCTAATTCTTCTCTTAATGATAAAGGATTATAACCTAACTTAAAGGCTTTTGAACTATCTAAAGAACTGTCAGGCGATCGCGGTGCGGACATAGGTACATCTTTTTGTTTACAGGGAGTAATTAAGTCTTTTGAAAAATCAAAAATTTCTGCCATTAAATGCGCAAAATCGTAGCGAGAAATCCTTTCCTTTCCTCCTAGATGTAAGATGTCTCCTTCTACTTTTTCTAAGGCTAATAATAGTCCTTTTGCTGCGGTTAAAACACTGATAGGTGTTCTATATTCATCCGTAAATAAACTGAGTTCTTTTCCTTCTCGAAATGTCTTGAGAAAGAATTGAATAAAACTATCTCCATAGGGTGAGGGAATACCAAACATTAAAGGCATTCTACAGATAACAGTTTTCGGGTAGATCTCTAACATTTCTTGTTCTGCTTTAACTTTTTGTTCTCCATAATAACTAATAGGAGAAACTGGAGCAGTTTCTTTGTATGGTGGATTTAACCCATCAAAAACTAAATCTGTTGAAGTGAAAACACAAGGAATATTGAGGTTAGCGCATAATTTAGCTATATTTAATGACGCATTAACATTAATTTTGTAAGTATCTTCAGGATTATTTTGACAATAATTTGGTTTTGATGCTGCGGCTAAATGAATCACTGCATGGGGTTTTATTTCACTAAAAATAGCTTGTAATTCAAGAATATTAGTAAGATTAACCTTAACAAAAGTAACATTATCTAGATTAATTTTATGATTATAATAAGTACCATAAACTTGCCAATTTTTTCTAGCATATTGACAAAAATTATAGCCTAAAAATCCGCTTGCTCCTGTAATTAAAAGTTTTTTCATTTTCCTGCTAAATTAATTATCAATGATACAGAGAAAGGGCTTAATAATATTGTGTAAGTTTTAAATAAACACTTCCATTGAATTAATAATTGTATAATCTGCTCTAGGTTTATTGTCATCTCTATCTAATAAAAAAGGATTAATTCCAGCTGCTTTTGCTCCTTCATAATCTTCCTTTTTACTATCTCCAATATGCCAAGCTTCTTCTGGCCTACATTGATGTTTTTCTAATGCTTCCATAAAGATATTTTGATGAGGTTTTGCGCTTCCTGTAGTAGAAGAAATAGTAATAGTTTCAAAGAAGTTAGTTAACCCCAATATATCAAGTACCTCATAAATTCTACTATCAAAATTAGAGATAATTCCTAATGCTATACCTTGTTTTTGCCAATGTTGTAAAGCAGGAAAAACATCTGTATACAGAAACCAAGGATCAGGGGTTGCAAAGTAATCATAAAGTTTGCAAAAAAAGCTATCAAAATCAGCAAATTCATCAATCACTTCTGCTTCTCTATAGGTATCATAAGCAACCTGATACCACCATTGATATTCTAAGTCCGAAACTGCCATCACATCCACCCCAGGAAATGCTAAGGGAGGAGACAGTTTAAACTGTTTAAAAAAGGCAGTTTCTAAGGTATGAGAGTCACAACTTACTCCAACCTGTGAAGCAAGATAACTATAAACTTGTCCGACAGTTCCCTTAACGCCAAATAATGTTCCAACAGCATCCAAAAAAATAACTTTCGGTTGTTTCATAAATCCTCAACTTTTATAACCTTTCATAACAGTTAAGATAACAAATCAATTAATGGCTTAGTAATCCAATTTACCCCGACATTTAATTGATGTTTTAGGGTAGGTAAACGATATAAATAAATCAAACGTCTGGCAATGTAACCTAATGAACCATCTAAATTAATTCCTAACCCTGATAATGTAGCATTATCAATACCTAATGCCATCATTTCTCCTAAAGGTTGATAAGAGAAAGGTAACAGAGGACGATGGGTAATTGATGCCCAAATATTCCAGGCACAATAATCAGATTGTTGAAATGCAGTTTGTGCAGTTGCAGGGATTCTGTTCTCTAATTTATCAGAACAGGCAGCAATATCACCAATAGCGTAAACTTCAGGATGCTCAATTACTTGTAATTCAGGAGTGATCTTTAACAACCCTTGAGAGGTCTGTTTCACTGGTAAATCTTTGATGATGTCTAAAACTTTTGTTCCTACAGTCCACAGTACCAAATCCACAGGAATGGTATCAATTTGACCTTTATAGGCTAAGGAAATACTATCCGAAGTAACTTGAGTTACTTCTGTTTCTAAGTCTATGAAAACTCGTCTTGATTCTAGAGCAGTTTGGGCAACATCGCGGTTAAATTCGGCAGAGCAACTTAAGATTTTATCCCCTCTTTCTATTAATCTTATTCTTCCCGTTTCTCCTAAAAAATCTGCTAATTTACAGGCTAATTCGACTCCACTGTAACCACCACCGACAATAGCAATGCGTATTTTTTCTGCTTCTGTTTCTTGTAATAACCGTAATCTTTCTTTGATACGATAAGCATCATTTAATGTCCGAAAAGGAATAGCATAATCCTTGACTCCACTAAAATTATCTAAGGGAGTTTTTCCCCCCATTGCTAATACTAATTTGTCATAATGTAAGCTGTTATGATTGTCTAATTGTAATTGTTTATTTTCTATATCAATACCTGTTACACACCCTTGATGAAAGCGAATTGATGTATTTTCTAAAAGTTCCTCATAAGGAGGAGCTATTTCCCAAGTTTGCATTTCATTTGTAATTAATTCATAGAGAAGGGGCGTAAATAAAAAGCGATCATTTTTATCAATTAAGATAATTTCTGGTGTTGGCTCGTCTTCCCAAGGGAACTGAGCAAGACGTAAAGCGGTATAGAGTCCCCCAAACCCTCCCCCGACAATGCAGATGCGTAATGGTTGTTCACTCATAAGTTGGGTTAATTGTGTTGACTATAATATATCTTAACATTTTAGGGAATAGGCCACAGGGAACAGTAAATAAATTAAGCTCTAACTTATTAGATTAGAAAATTCTATAGATCAAGATCATAAATAAGAATTAGATAACAAAAAAAGGGGGATAATTTCACTCATTCCCCTAAAAAAGTTTGCTCTAGATTAGCTTAGTATCGTCTCAACTAATTAGGAACTTTTATGGTTATTTTCGTTAATTTCACGAGGTTGAATTACGCCAAAACCACCATGATTTCGCATATAGATCACATTGATTTCATCTGTGTCTTGATTGCGGAACATATAAAAATCATGATCTACCATTTCTAGCTGATGTTTTGCTTCTTCAATGGACATGGGTGGCATGGCAAAATACTTCATCCTTACCACTTCAGGGGGCAATTCTGGCTCACGATCGCCGATTAAATCTTCTTCAATTGCTTTCTCAGGAATTACCTCTGGAGTCTTCACAGAAGACTGAGGTTTACGATCGTTGAGTTTCTCTTTATACTTACGAAGCTGACGGGCAATTTTATCGGAAACTAAATCAATACTTGCATAGAGATTTTCACTGCCTTCTTGAGCTCGAATTACCGTACCATTGGCATAAACTGTGACTTCGGCCTTATGCTTATTAGTAATACGGGCATTCCCGGCCACCGATAAGTGAACATCAACTTTTGTGGTAAAAGTTTGATAATGTTTCACTGCTTTCTCTAGCTTTTGCTGCACGTAATCATGAATAGATTCCGTAACATCAATATTATTGCCTTGAATTAAAAGCTTCATACTCAATACTCCATTTTTCGTTTCATTGTTGTAGAATCAAAAGAGAAAAATTAGGAAAAGTCTGTCCCTTCTGTCCGAGATATTCTAACCCTTATCATCAGACTGATTTAATAACAATGGAGTAGGATATCTTTGTTTATTCATAGATTACTTGACCTCTTTTCAACTATCTTAATGGGAATTAACACATATCTCAATCTTCCCTTTATTAAGATATTGTAATGATAGGATGGCGGGAGTTTAGGACTAGCTTAAATATTCTTATTTCTCTCCCCAATCATCAATCATTCCTCCATGATCTTCATCCTCAACCTTCAACCTAGACGATCTTTTGGCTGGCTAGGGGAAGAAATGGGGAAAAAAACCTTTCTTCGGCGGCGTTTCTTTCAATCCCTTTCTCCAGGAAAACTCTTTATACTTTTAGCCTAGCACTTTGTATTGTTCTAAACATAGCTCTTTCTTTTCTTTTTATCTTCCTTTGCATTTCTTTATATTTCTTAAAAAATTGTCAAAAAACTTCATGAATGCCCATGTTAACTTCCCCTCTTGATCAACAACGACGGTGTCTCGTGCAGAATTTAGGAATTATTGCTTATAAAGTCGCTTGGGAAATGCAGCGATCGCTTGTTGAACAGCGAATGCAAGAGCCTCGTTTAGATGATAGACTGTTACTGTTAGAACATCCTCCAGTTTACACCTTGGGGACAGGGGCAGATGTAAAATTCCTGAAATTTGACCCCATAAGCAGTCCCATAGAGGTTCATCGCGTGGAAAGGGGAGGGGAAGTCACCTATCATTGTCCAGGTCAATTAGTAGGTTATCCTATTCTTAATTTGCGTTATTATCAACAGGATCTACATTGGTATTTAAGACAACTCGAAGAAGTCATTATTCAGGTTTTAAAAAGTTACCAACTCCCAGGAAAAAGAATACCCGGATTAACAGGGGTATGGATAGATGATTGTAAGGTAGCAGCTATTGGAATTAAAGTTAAACGTTGGATTACCATGCACGGATTTTCTATTAATGTTTGTCCTGATTTAAAAGGATTTAAAGATATTATTCCTTGTGGTATTGAGGATAAACCTGTGGGTAGTTTGAAGCAATTTTTACCTGACATTAAATTAGAAGATATACGTTGCAACGTTGCCCAAGAATTTGCTCAAGTGTTTCAGGTTAAACACACCCCGTCTATAATCTTTGATTTAGATGAAGAATAGAAAAATATTATCAAAGACTGTTTCATTTGAGGAGAAATCAGGGCATCTTAAGATAGTCGATGAGAGTATGGAGAAATACGTCAGATGAAAGTTAACTACACCTTAAGTCAATCTTTAATACCCACACAAACACCTGTAGTTTTAGATTTACTTGTTAATTTTAAAGCAGAGACTCCAACAGAACTTTCTCCTCGCCGTCCTCTTAATCTTAGTGTGGTTTTAGATCGTTCCGGCTCAATGGCTGGTAAGCCACTGCGTAATGCAATTCAAGCCACAGAAAAATTAGTAGATTTTTTATCATCTGATGACCTTCTTTCTGTCATTATCTATGATGATGTCGCTGAGGTTATTGTTCCTCATCAAGCAGTCACCAATAAAGAAGAAATCAAAGCTAAAATTAAGCAAATAACGGCTAGAGGCTGTACCAATTTAAGTGGAGGTTGGTTAATGGGATGTTCTCAGATTGAATCCCACTTATCCACGGACAAATTAAATCGAGTATTATTATTAACTGATGGTTTAGCCAATGTAGGAGAAAAAAGTCCCCAAGTTTTGATAAAAACAGCCCAAGAAAAAGCTAATCTAGGCATTATCACCACAACATTAGGGTTTGGAAATCATTTTAATGAAGACTTATTAATAGGAATGGCAGATGGTGCTGGAGGAAACTTTTATTTTATTCAGTCTCCTGATGATGCCGCTGATGTCTTTCGCATTGAAATGGAAAGTTTAGTTTCAATTGTTGCTCAAAATTTAACCGTAACTTTAAACCCTCAAAAAGAAGTAAAAATAAAAGAAGTTTTAAACAATTATACCACCGTCACTAAAGAAGAACAAACTGAGGTAATTTTAGGGGATGTCTATCAAGTTGAAAACAAACCGTTAGCATTATGTTTATCCATTGAACCTCAAGATCTAACAGGTATTTACCAAATGCTAACGCTTTCTTATCGTTATGAAACAGTAATTAATGATAGTATTAAAACCTTGTATGAAGAGATTCCTGTTACTATTACCATTGGAGATGAAGAAGATACCAAAAATCTACGCCCCAATCAGGAAGTAATCGAGCAAACAAGTCAGTTTAGGATTGCACAAATCAAAGATGAAGCAATTAATTTAGCTGATAGAGGAAATTATCAAGAAGCATCTGAAAAATTACAGCAAATAGCACAAAAATTAAAAGAACAAGCCCTGATAGAATTTTTTGAAATTGCCGAAGAAATTAGTCAACTGGAATATTATGCTCAACAATTAAACCAGGGTTACTTTAATCGCTCAATTCGCAAAGAAATGCGAGATCAATCTTATCAAAGTCGCAAAAGAAGTCGAGGAGATTTAAAATCTAGAGGAATAACTGGCGGTAATGCTGATAGTTTAGAAGCTGTTTCTGAAGCTGGAGATGGAATTTTAGTACAATGTGTGCGCCTTGGTGGTAAATTACGAATTAAGGTTATTTCTGAAGGTTATGATCCTAACTTAAATGTTCAATTTCCCCGTAGTATTCGAGAAGAAGGGATTACTTATCTTGTGGATGAAATTACCTTATCTGCTAATCAGTCATTTTACCGCGCTTCAGGAAATATCCGACGATTAGTCAAGCCTGGGGAAGAAAGAAAATCAAGACAAACTTATCAGAAAGATCAAAATTTAAAAGCCGTTAAATCATCTTTAACTCTAGCAGATTTAGAGACTACTGATACGGTGGGTAATGGGGTATTAATTCAGTGTGTAAAAGAGCGGAAAAAATTAAGAGCTAGAGTTGTTTCTGATGGTTATAATCCTGATTTTAATGTTCGTTTTCCTCGCAATATTCGCCAAGAAGGAATATTATTTGTGGTAGATGGAATTAAAGAAACGGCCAAGGGTGATTCCTACATTGCTTTGGGAAAAGTTCGCCGTTTTCTTCAACAATAATTCAATCTTCTGGTGACAGAAAAGATTTAATCTAACCAGGAGGCAAATTCAG
>JAAUYB010037391.1_pt1 | contig 9971 bp, 5 predicted proteins | sample 7278071 | NCBI WGS metagenome assembly JAAUYB01 (sample SAMN14350121, study PRJNA611818) | marine sediment metagenome | isolation source: surface marine sediment (1.8m) | place: French Polynesia: Moorea | collected 2018-08 | reverse complement strand
CAGTCCTAACGTGTACCGCACCCTGGGGGAGGCCCTGGAGACCTTCCGCTGGTTCGACGAGGCGGCGGAGTGGGACAAGCACTTCGAGTGGTGGGAGAGATATCTGGTGAGGAATCGTCTTTAAGAACAAGAACAGACCAAGTTCAACGACCTGCGGCGAGGATATACGTACTGAAGATTTTCAAAGACTGACCTACTAATTAACGTAGTTAGCTTAAGGGATCCAGCAAAAAAGTTCCAAAAATTGAGCGATTTTAGGCGATTTTGCGTTTTTGACCTTTTGACCTCTAAAGTGACCTAGAATTTTAATTTCAACCTGATCAGCCCGACATAATTTGGGGGTGCCCCAGATTTTCAATTTTATATTTTTTTCTGTCTGAGCACTTCTTGAACCTTAAATTTGAGATTTAATTCTTTTTTGGTGGTTTTCTCTCAACCTATTGGTCGCACAGAGGGGTCATTTCAGAAAAGTTGTCCCAACTTTTGAAGATCTACCTAAGTTATTACTATGGCTTTGAGCTATGAGGTCATTTAGGTCGTCAAAAAATACATTTCCCCACCACCACACCACCACCAACAACAACAACACCTGACGGCTATCGCCGCAGGTTAAAACTGGGGGAATGGTTACTTTCATACTTTGAGTCACTTTACAGGTCATTTACGTGGGCGCAGTTGCAATGTGGCTCATCGCCAAGCGGCTGAAGACTCGGCACCACCTCAAGGTAACAACTATCAACCGACCCTCATTTAGATTTCGAAAATTAAAATATGCAACCTCTTAATCAGGACGACGTTCGGGAATCCCTATACGACGACGCCCGCCACCTCTGCAAGGCCATCCGCCGCCGGAGGAGGCCCTTCCTGGGCGGGGAGCGGCCGAACCTGGCGGACCTCGCCGCGTTCGGCGCTCTCTCATCCTTCGAGGGGTGCAGGGCGTTCAAGGTATTTTATTTGCATTTTTAATTTAATTTAGATTTCGTTGTGTGGCTCCATTGGTAGTCTCCTCCCTGGGCCCTTAAAGGCCCCGCCTTTTTTATTTTGAATTAATGAAAGTTATTTTTTGCAAAATCAAAGTGTGAAAAATAAAATTTTACATTTTTAAAAAGAATATTAAATACTAGCTGGGTGCGGGTCGCTTCGCGGCCCTATAAAACCAACCCGTTGACAACCCGTTGACTGGCCTCGCTCCGCTCGGCCGCGCAAAAGGTGCAGCAAAAGGTGCAGCAAAAGGATTCCGCCCTCCATAGGGGCCACATGGGGCAAGTTTGGGTTTTTTAGTTTTTCCAAAATGATAACCCCGCCTTTGGGGGGGGGGGGTCAACCCAAAAAAGTATTTCGAGGTTACTCTTAGATAGTTTGGGCTCCAAATCCGAACAAACATGCAAGCAAACAGAATACAGACACCTTTCTTATGTATAGATAGATTATGTGGGAATTCAGATGTTTGCGCCTGAATTAAATAGGTTTTAGGAGAACAAAATTGGGAAAGTAAAGTGTGGGGAGATTTAGTTTTTAGTTTTTAATTTTTTAATATCCAGAAGTGGGATTGAGAGGTATGGGTATTGGGAAGCCATTTTTTAATAAATCTTTTGATTTTGGTTTGGTTTTAATACAGGTTCATGTGAAACAACATGGTAAAAAGCATACAAATGAACATGTATGTAATATTGTACCCATGATTAACAGCTTGGACTGCAGGGTTGACTCATCCTTGAGACTTCAGTACCTGTAGAGTACAGGGCCAGCGAAGTGAACTAGTTTTCCATAACATTGTCTCTCTCTTCTTTCCCCAGCAGGATATGCAGGAGAACACGGACATCGGACCCTGGTTCCTCGCGGTGAAGGAGGCCGTGGCGGAGAGCAGGGGGAGAGCGGAGTGGAAACAAGAGCAGAAGGCGGGCTCCTAATTTAATAGGGAGAGGCGGGGGTCAGTTGTCATTGCATCAAAGTCCCCACCCAACTCGTTACATTTGTCAAAAAAAATAAGCACGATGTCGAAATGAACGAATGTATGGTTCGCTTAGGAGAGTTGAACACAAAGCAAGTTGAAAACGCCTCTTTTAGTGTTGCCATTTATTCCCTTTGAGTTTTCCTGCAGCCGTTGCTTTCCCCTCCCTCACATTCTGTCGTAAAATATTGTTTTGTAGACTTCTCTGCCAACACGCCCACCTCCCATGTCTTTCAGAGGAAAAAACTGAGGGCGAATTTTAAGGAGAATTTTCCAGGGAAATCAAGGGTTCGTGCACCAGGAAAAGACTTACAACACCCCCGGGGGGGGGGCACCTAAGCGCGTACAGTCGGGAACACGTACATTTCGATCCAACAAAAATTCGTTGCAGGGGGGCACCGGAAGCCGGAGGTGGAAAGAGGGAGAGGGATCGATATAATAACGAACAGCACGCCACCATTTCCCTTTTTTTGGCGAGAGAGATAGTCAGTCATGCATCTGCTTCCTCTCCTTCCACCTTTTGTTATTACTCATCCCCACCTTTTATTCCTTTTTCTTTTTTCTCTACTGCTACTCACAGATGTGGGAAATCGCTTCTCCTACCCTTCCCTACTGCTTGTGACACTGACACGTAGGTACACTAGAAAACGAGGAGGAGGAGGACCCCCACGCACATGCACCGACCCTCCTTCTTCCAATTGGAAGTGTGGTGGGTAGGTGGTGACCCCCATACCCTTCCCTCCCTCCTCTGCCTCCAAATGCCTACCACCATGCCCCCCCCTCTCTCCTCACATTATCTCCCTTTTCTCTCTAGGCAAAATGGAAGCAAGCAAAGGAGGGTCTTTTGGAGGAGGAGGAGGTTCTGGCTCCCTGCTCAGCATTGGAAGGGGTCTGGCGGCGGCGGCTGCAAGGATGGGCGGCCAAAGTCGCCGACACCGCCGCCGCTTTCCCCCCTCTCTACCCTTTCTTCTTTGTCCGTTAGTGCTGGAGTTTAAAAGGAGACAATTTGAACATTCAGGGAATGATTTTTTTAGGTGTCAGCATTTCCCCATCGGGCCTGAGGCAATATGAGATGATTTTGGCATATTTTATTTATTTCCATTGTCGGTCCATGCGTGTTGGAGGGCAGCGAGAAACACTTTTGCCGGTTTCGTATTTGGTGAGAGAGAGAGAAGGTGAGCGCTCTCTCTTCTGCCACTCCCAAAAGGACAGAGTGCCCAAATCCAATCAGCATTAAACACGATTTCCGTTTTATCGATCAAACAAAATAAACTTGTCTATCAAAATAATTATATTGATGGTTGTGCGAAAGGAAAGTTGTCTTTAATAGCAAAACTTTGTGCTATGCCAAGGCAAATACTTCTCTCCCCATTAATTTCCGTCTCTGTGGCTCTCTTCTGGACGCCACCTGGCAGCTCCTCCCTCATTCGATTGGGCGTCCATTGAACCGCTTGCAGTCGAAAACCCTTCGCTCCCGACCCGAAAAAGTCCCCACAGGCCTTCAACATGGTGAGTGACCTCAAAGACTATCATGGACACCTTGCAGAAGACTCCCAGATATTGTTGTCGTTGTTTTAAGGGCTACTCCTATTTTTCTCCGTCCACAAACGCTGTTTCATCACCGACAGTAAAGGCATTTGTCGTTTTCTCTTCCAGCGTGAGTGCATCTCCGTCCACATTGGTCAGGCCGGTTGCCAGATCGGCAACGGCTGCTGGGAGCTCTACTGCCTGGAGCATGGCATCCAGCCCGATGGCCAGATGCCCTCTGACAAGACCCTGGGAGGCGGCGATGACTCCTTCAACACCTTCTTCATGGAGACCGGTGCCGGCAAGCATGTGCCCCGTGCCGTCTTTGTGGACCTGGAGCCGTCTGTCATTGATGAGGTCAGGACCGGCACCTACAGGCAGCTGTTCCACCCTGAGCAGCTCATCACAGGCAAGGAAGATGCTGCCAACAACTACGCTCGTGGCCACTACACCATTGGAAAGGAGATTGTGGACCTGGTCCTGGACAGGATCCGCAAGCTGGCAGACCAGTGCACTGGCCTGCAGGGATTCCTGATCTTCCACTCCTTTGGTGGTGGTACTGGCTCCGGCTTCACCTCCCTGCTCATGGAGAGGCTGTCTGTGGACTATGGCAAGAAGTCCAAGCTGGAGTTCTCTGTCTACCCAGCCCCCCAGGTGGCAACGGCTGTGGTGGAACCTTACAACTCCATCCTCACCACCCACACCACCCTGGAGCACTCCGACTGTGCCTTCATGGTTGACAATGAGGCCATCTATGACATCTGCCGCCGCAACCTGGACATTGATCGCCCAACCTACACCAACCTTAACAGGCTTATTGGGCAGATAGTCTCCTCCATCACTGCCTCTCTTCGCTTTGATGGTGCTCTCAATGTTGATCTCACGGAGTTCCAGACCAATCTGGTGCCCTACCCCAGGATTCACTTCCCCCTGGTGACCTATGCCCCGGTCATCTCTGCTGAGAAGGCTTACCATGAGCAACTCTCTGTGGCTGAGATCACCAATGCCTGCTTCGAGCCATCCAACCAGATGGTCAAGTGCGACCCCCGTCATGGCAAGTACATGGCATGCTGCATGCTCTACAGGGGAGATGTGGTGCCCAAGGATGTCAATGCTGCCATCGCCACCATCAAGACCAAGAGGTCCATCCAGTTTGTGGACTGGTGCCCCACTGGGTTCAAGGTTGGAATCAACTACCAGCCGCCCACTGTGGTCCCTGGAGGAGACCTTGCCAAGGTGCCTCGCGCAGTCTGCATGCTTAGCAACACCACCGCCATCGCGGAGGCCTGGGCCCGTCTGGATCACAAGTTTGATCTCATGTACGCCAAGCGTGCCTTTGTCCACTGGTACGTCGGAGAGGGCATGGAGGAGGGAGAGTTCTCCGAGGCCAGGGAGGACATGGCTGCTCTGGAGAAGGACTACGAAGAGGTTGGCATGGACTCGCTGGAGGGCGAGGGCGAGGGAGGAGAGGAGTACTAAAATGACTGTGTGGAAATACCACCTTTCGGCTCCTCGGACCAAGAAGAGAAAAAAATAATGCCTTAGCAACGCACACCTCTCGGTTCCCCTCCACTAATTTATTCCGATTTCCTCGGTCCCTCGGACGATACGTACAAAAAAAGCTCGCTGTTCTCTCTTAATTCTTGCATTTACACCTCCGCCCCTCCCTCAATTCCACTTTGTACGAGAGGAAAAAACATTTAACATATTCTATTGTATTCCACCACGAAGTATTTCGTTCGCGTTCCCAAGCAGCTTGAAAAAACTGTTCGTCCTCCCTCCCTCAAGAACCGCCACATGTCCAAAAGACAGCGGAAGAAAATTTAAATTGTGTGTCGCCGTCAAGGCCTTCTCATTCGCAATCTCTACTACAGTCACCTTATATCCGAAATACAAGAGCAAGAGACAATTGGCAAAAGGAAAAATAATCAACTTGCAGTCGAATTTCTATCTTCTTTTGTCTTCGCCGGCCTCCAGACTTTGTAGGCGAGGTCGTCCAGAAATTAGAAGTTCCCGAAAACGGCGCAGAAACCGGGAGTTTAAGCGCGGGACAAAGGATGTTCGTTCGCATCTTGACGGGGAGCGCGGAGAAAGAACTCTTCTGAAGTGATGCACCCCCCTTTTTTTCTTTTTTTTGCGCGGCTGTACAACGATGCCCCTCCGGCGGCGGCTCTGGACTGCCAAGCGCGGCTGGATCAGGACGTTGACTCCTCCCTCCTTCGCACGCCGCCGACTCGCGTGGCTTCCTTTGTTTCGCGCACGGAAAATCTTCATTTCGCACTTCTCGCGACGATAATGGCTCGCATTACAATGGCAAAATGCTGCACTCTAGAAAAGAGGCTAAAGTTTAAACAAATATACCTTATTTTTTTTTAGTCATTTCCATCTGTGGAGAAAGAGGTGAAAGGGGAAGGTCGCCGAGGTCGTCGCTCCTTTTACCCAGCTTCTTGCTCCTGTCCTTTTGCCGTAGGAGTCGGATTGGATCCTCCGCCGCCCAATTTTTTGCCCCTTTGTGGTGCGTAAAAATAAACGCCTCCTCGTTCGCTTCCAGTTTTTGCGTCGATCGCTTCCCCCTAAAAGTGTTTTTGCGCTCTCTCTCAATCCTCCAACTCAAGGAGAGGGGAAGGCTAAGGTAAGCAACAACTTCGTCGTCTTCAATTTCTCCCGGAATCTTTGGACTTTCCAGCAAAATTATTTAATTGTTTTGACGAAGCACTCAGTCACGCCCTGGGTTCGATATGATGGCACGATCATTTCTGTCGCTAAATCTTCGGAGCGATGCATGGGACAAAAAAGTGCTCTTTCAGCAAAGCAAGCATTGTCTGTTTAGCTAGGCCTCTGACGTACGAAATACTTTCTTAGCCCCTTCTTCCTCTCTCTCTCTCTTTCCGTCGGAGGCCGTGTGTACGTATGTGTGTCTGTTCTTCCTTCTCCTCCTCCGGGACAAACTCTTCCTCCTATTCCTTCCATCGCGTGCAGCGCGAATTTGGGTCAGAAGACTTTGAGAAAGGGTGGAAAGAAACCTAGGAAGAAGAGTTCTCCGTCGCAGTCTGTATTTTTTTCTCCGGCGACGACGACCGACCTCGATGGGGTTTTTTTTGCCTCTAGTTTTCTTTTTCCTCCTTCTCCTCCTCCTCCTCCTCCTCCTCCTCCTCCCTTTTGGTAGGTACGGGATTCAAAAAACCGCAAAAAGAGATGGGAATTCTGCGGGGTCAAGGGGGCTCGATCGCGAGACTCGAAAAGCGAGCTAATTGACTTTTCCCCGAATCGATCGCCGCCGCCACACGAATTCCGCCCCAGTTACTTCCCTATCGTCCGTCCCACTTCGCCTTCGTCCCACAAAGGAAAGTTTTCTCCTCCTCTTCCTCCTCTTCCTCTTCCCACTTCGGCCGATTGGCTAGTTTCGCCTTACAAGGTAATGCTCCAGTTTGGTCCCATGGGAGATCCGTCGGGAGACGAGATTATTCAATTGGGAAGAAAAGGCTCATTGAAAAAGGTTTTGTTAAATAAATTATTGAGGACATTCTGAGACGTTGGACCGTCTTGAGGAAACCCCTCTACCTCCCCATGGCAACACCTGGAAAATAGGAGAGAGGCAAGGGAGAGAGGGAACTTCCTACTTTCCTTTTTACCTGCGGCGATAGCCGTCAGGTCAAGTAATGGTCCCAGTTGTTGTTGTTGTTGTTGTTGTTGTTGCTGTTGGGGGGGGGGAATGTTTTTGTAGGGCCCCCAAATGACCTCGTAGCTCAAAGTGGTAGGAATAACTTAGGTAGATCTTCAAAAGTTAGGACAACTTTTGCAAATTGGCCACTTTCTGTGACCAGGCAGCTCCGAGAAAACCACCGAAAAAGATTTAAATCTAAAATTTAAGGTCCAAGGAGTGCTCAGACAGAAAATTTTATAAAATTGAAAATCTCCGGCACCCCCAAATTAGGTTGGGCGGAGCAGGTCAAATTTGAGTTTTAAGGTCATTTAGAGGTCAAAAAAGGTCAAAAACACAAATCGCTATAAATTGGTGATTTTTTTGGGTCTTTTTGACAAAGTCCTTTGAAACTTTGCCAATCTTTGCCAATCTTTTGTAATTCCTCGCCGCAGGTCGTCGAACTTAGTCTGTTCTTGTTCCTCGTCCTTCCGTTCCGCTTCCGGCATTGGAGGAGAATTGGAGGAGGAAGACGAGGAGGAGGAGGAGCCAGCCGTCGAAGGCTGAATGAAATGCACGCGACGGTTCGGGGAATGTGTATGTGGTGGGCGGGGGGAGGATTGAAATAATGACATGCCGGCGGCGGCTGACCTACTTCTTCTCCGGGCCGCCGGTGTTTGGGGTCTCCCTCTCTCTCTCTCTCTCTTAGTGGTTTGTGGCGGAGGGAGGGAGGGGAGAAAGGCAATTTATGGTACTAGAGCAGGAAGGCCTATTTGTCGCCTAATATTTCCCCGCCAGGGCCGGATGGAGGGAAGGTAGCGGCGGCCCCGTTTTGCGGCGGAAAGCAACTTGTAAACACCATGTTGTCAGGGGAAAAACGCCATTTCGCAAGGCAAGGACAAAAATGAGATTTTACTGGAAAACTATAGGCAGACAAAGGAACGATCTGAATTGGCCGGAAAAAAAAAGATTCTGTTCCCCCCAAGGCTGCTCAGCCCTTTTCTTCCTCTTCTTGCCGCCGGGAGATACGAATACAAGGACGGTCGACCTTCAAGCCGCCTCGGGCTGGCTGAGCCTGACTCGGATCTATCGGCCAAGGTCCATCAACAACAACGGCGGTGCAACTCCGAGAGGCGGACTTTCCTTCTCCTTCCGCCCCCTCCTCCTCGATCCAGGAAAGGGGCGAGCGGAAACAATGCCTCCTCCTCCTCCTCCTCCTTTCTTCCTCAGTCTTGCATCCCCATGAGTCTCGATCTTCTCCATGACGCGCGCAACAAAGGAGAAAGGGAAGAAACAATAATGCATTTTTCCTTTGCCCGCAAGTCCAGGGCTGAGAAAAAGGCGACGACACGCCACTTCCCACTTCCGTAAACACAGGTTGTTCCCCCTTTTCCGTCGGCCCCTCCTCCCTATATACTCACAATCATGCTTCCTCTTAAAAAACACCTTCCCCCCCCCCCCTCCTCCAAATATTTGGCGCTGGCAAAAAAAAACACGCGCGCTGTTTTTTTTTCTGTACCCATGCAGACCCCCCCTTCCGCCCCTCCGCCCCTCTTCCCCACATACGAGGGCGATTTTTTGAGGCCGCCCCCTTCTCTCCCTTTCTTCCTCCCTCGGCCCCTCAGTCTCACGTCGACCTCCGCCGCGAGGGGGGGGGGATCGAGTTGAGGAGAGAGGGAATAAGGAACACGACCCCCAATTCCCCACTTCGCAGCCGAGGGAGAAAGAGTCTCCTCCGTATGCAACAAACATCTGGGCCGAGGAGGACGGCGGAGAAGGCGGCGGACGCACATTGGGGCCCAGTGCCAAAATCCGACTTCCTGAAAAGAAGGGGGTGTCGGGAATATAGGAGAGAAAGGATGCAAGAAGGAGTGTTTTTTCTCCGCAGCTAGCCGCCTTTCCCTATAGCTTTAGACTCATCGGGAAAGCTCCTGGCAAAAGATATCCTCGCGCGGGGGAGGGATGCGCCGCCTGACCGAGAGAGAAAGAAGGAAGTCTGGGAAAGTGCAAGTGCGAACGATCCGAGAGGAGAAACGAGATATTATTTTTCCGGGGTGGAGATAATTTGATTTCCCGGCCCGCGGCCGCGATCGATCGATCAAGATAAATACATTTTTTGTGGGGAAAGAGTGTTTGAGACAAGATGAGGATCTCCCAGGGATACCTCGACCGCTCCGGGCAGAAGAAGAAGCTCTTCACCTCGCTGGTGCAGGAGTGCCAGGCGGCGGTGCCGGTGTCGAGGTAAACGCAATGCATTTTCTTAAAAAAACATATACAAATTAGGAAAAGGTGGGATTTCAGGCTTTCGGAGAAGCTCAAGCGCAACCTGGAGGAGTTTTCTCGCGGCGACCGCCGGGACATCGTTGGCGGGACGGTGGAGGGCTGCGCGCCGCTCTTCCTTGCCTGCCGCAACGGGAGCGCGGACGTGGTGGAGTACCTGCTCTCCTCTTGCGACGCGGACATCGAGCAGAGGGGGCTCTTCGAGGTGCTGGAGGAGGGGATCAGCCACAGGGTCACGCCGCTGTGGTGCGCGGCGGTCTCAGGCAGGCTGGTGCGTCGTGCGTCGAGTTGGCACAAAAATTAATTGCATTCCTAAAAAAAAATCCTTCTTGTAGGCCGTTGTGAAGGTGCTCCTCCGCTACAACGCCGACGTCGACGCCGTTTCCGACTCTGGCTCCACCCCCATCCGCAGCGCCTGCTACATCGTCCGCAACGGGCTGAACACCTCGCACTTCGAGATCATCAAGTGCCTGGTGAGGGCGGGGGCGGACGTGGAGCAGCCCAACCACTTTGGCGGGACCTGCCTCATCAATTCCGTGCAGAGCCCAGGTGTGAGGTCCTTGTTGTTGGTGT
>JAAUYB010160186.1_pt1 | contig 9976 bp, 7 predicted proteins | sample 7278071 | NCBI WGS metagenome assembly JAAUYB01 (sample SAMN14350121, study PRJNA611818) | marine sediment metagenome | isolation source: surface marine sediment (1.8m) | place: French Polynesia: Moorea | collected 2018-08 | reverse complement strand
TTCTTTTCATCTGATACTTTTCAATCTCAATCCTTGATCGCGCCTTTTCCTAGACATTCAAGCTTAAAAAAGAGAAAGTAAATAAACATTTTGGTGCCTGGCCGGTGTCGCTGTCGCGAACGCGGACGTGGACGTGGGCGTAGTCTCTGACGTTGACGTGGTCAACCAGTGCAACAATATCCTCCCCTCCGCCATCACCACCATGGTAAGCCAGGATAAGTCGGCGTCGGGTGCGTCTTCGTCTGCGCCCAAGACCGCCGCGCAGTTGGCGAAGGAGCGGAAGAAGGCGGCGGAGAAGGAGGCCAAGTTGGAGAAGCTCAGGCTCAAGCAGCAGAAGCAGAAGGAGATGGAGGCCGCCAAGAAGGATGGTGGCGCCGGCGCAGGCGGCGCAAAAGACGCAAAGGACGCCAAGAAGAAGCCCGAGAGGAAGGCTGCGGCCGTGTACGAGGGCAAGACTCGCCCGGGGCAGAAGAAGGACGTGGAGGGGTCGCTGCCCGACGCCTACAGCCCGCAGTACGTGGAGGCGGCGTGGTACTCGTGGTGGGAAAAGTCGGGCTTCTTCAAGCCCGAGTACGGCCGCAAGGGGGTGAGGGACGTCCCCAAGGAGGGCACCTTCGTCATGATGATCCCCCCGCCCAACGTGACCGGCAAGCTGCACCTGGGCCACGCGCTGACCTCGGCCGTGGAGGACGCCCTGGCCAGGTGGCACCGAATGAAGGGTAAGATGGTGCTGTGGAACCCCGGTTGCGACCACGCCGGCATCGCCACGCAGGTCGTCGTGGAGAAGCAGCTGGCCAAGCTGGAGGGCCTCAGCCGGCACGACCTGGGCAGGGACAAGTTCGTGGAGAAGGTGTGGAAGTGGAAGGAGGAGTACGGGGCCTCCATCTACGAGCAGATTCGCCGCCTGGGCTCCTCCGTGGACTGGGACAGGGCCGTCTTCACCATGGACGAGAAGATGTCGCGTGCTGTGGTGGAGGCCTTCGTCAGGCTGCACGAGGAGGGGAAGATCTACCGCGCCAACAGGCTGGGAAACTGGTCCTGCACCCTCCGGAGCGCCATCTCCGACATCGAGGTGGACAAGGTGGACGTTCCCGGGCGAACCCTCATGGCTGTACCCGGGTACAAGAACAAGATCGAGTTCGGCGTCATCGTATCCTTCGCCTACAAGATCGCCGAGCCCTCACTTAAGGGCCCGGAGGAGATAGTGGTGGCCACCACCAGGATAGAGACCATGCTGGGCGACACTGCCGTGGCCGTCCACCCAGAGGACCCGAGATACAAGTCTCTTCACGGGAAGAAGATCGTGCACCCGTTCAACGGGAAGAAGCTGCCCATCGTCCTGGACGAGATGGTGGACCGAGAGTTCGGTACGGGCGCCGTCAAGATCACCCCCGCCCACGACCCCAACGACTACGAGGTCGGAGTTAGGCATAAGCTCCCTTTCGTCAACATCCTCACCGACGAGGGAATGATCAACGAGAACGGAGGAGAATTCAGCGTAAGTACTTGATGGCTTGATAAAACGGGTATCTGAGACATGGAGTGAATATTGCGTCATATGCTTGCAGGGCATGAAACGCTTCGACGCCCGTAAGGCCGTCCTGGAGGCCCTTGACAAGAAGGGCCTGTACCGCGAGACCAAGGACAACCCCATGGTGGTCCCTGTCTGCAGCAGGTCCAAGGACATCGTCGAGCCCATGCTGAAGCCGCAGTGGTACGTCAAGTGCAAGAAAATGGCGGAGGACGCGGCGGAGGCCGTCAGGTCCAAGGAGCTCAAGATCATCCCCTCCATGTTCGAGAAGACGTGGTACACCTGGATGAATGGGATGAGGGACTGGTGCATCTCACGGCAGCTCTGGTGGGGACACAGGATTCCGGCCTACTTAGTCAAAATTGAGGTAGAGACAGCACGAAATAATTGTTTTGAAAATATTTATCTGATTTTGCGTCATCTTTTAGGGCAAGAGCTCGCCGGACCCATGCGAGAACGACAACTGGGTGTCAGGCCGTACGAAGGAGGACGCCTTGCAGAAGGCGGCCAAGAAGTTCATGGTGGACAAGTCCAAGATCACGCTGAGTCAGGACGAGGACGTCCTCGATACTTGGTTCTCCTCCGGCCTCTTCCCATTCGCCGTCTTCGGATGGCCCGACGGAGGAGATGATTTCGACGTCTTCTATCCTGGAACGCTTCTGGAGACGGGGCACGACATCATCTTCTTTTGGGTCGCAAGGATGGTCTTTTTCGGCCAGGCTCTTCTTGGGAAGCTGCCGTTCGAAGAGGTAAGAATTAAATCTTTTTTTGTCCGTTTTAAAATAATTTTTAAGTATTCTCCTCATTTGTGGCAAACGTCAGTGTGTAAAAAATTTGAAAATGGGAGAGGCCGTAAGCAAAGTGTCATCTGTGCCCCATCTCAAGAAAGGTCAAGTGTTCCACGTAAAGGCCCTGAGACCTGATAGGGTCAAAGTTGATCTAACAATGGAACATTTCAAGGAACTTGGACGCGGGGCTTTCGGTGTAGTCAACAAGATGAAGGTGACTCCTCTTGGCGAGCCAAGCCTCATGACTGCCGTGAAGATTCCGGAGCAAGAGGACGAGCTAGCAATCGTGGAATTGTACGTTCTACTCAAATTGAACCACGCTAATGTTGCAAGGCTCCTCTATTACTTCTCCGGCGTAAAGGGAATGCCAAAGTCCATCATTATTGTCCTGGAACTGGTTGAAGGTGGAGATCTCTTTCATTTCCTGAAACGGAATTTTTCTAAGATTCGTGGGATTGGAATGATGTTTGAAGTATTCTCTTATCAGCTTTTTCGGGGGCTTGCCTACTGCCACAGCCGAAAAATCTGCCACCGAGACATAAAACCCGAAAATTTATTGGTGAACCCGGACACTGGTGTGCTCAAGATCACCGATTTCGGTTGCGGAGCTGAAATGAAAAATCCGGCGGACGAACACACTTTCTACATCGGCACGCGGATTTTTCGATCTCCTGAGCTTCTTCTCGGTGCTACACATTACGATTTCACCGTTGACGTCTGGGCCGGCGGAGTGGTCATGTCGGAGATGGTTCTTGGCATCCCTCTGTTCTACGGGCGAGAAGGTCAGAGAGGCCAGCTACTCAGCATTTTCGAGTACCTAGGCGTGCCTAAGGACTCCGACTTCAGGGCCATGGGGGCTGATCCAATACCCTTGCCCAAACGCGTGGCCCAAAAGTCAATCGGTCAGAAATTCAAAATGCACGGAGTGCACCATGAGAAGTTGCTCCTTAAGCTGCTGGAACAGATCTTCGTTTACTCACCTGCGCAACGTCTAACTGCCTGGGAAGTGTGTGCTTCTGATTTCTTTACAAGCCTCAGGAAGTACGACAAGTTGCCAAACGGACAACCATTACCCAAGTTGTTCAATTTTTCCCACTTCGAATTCAACTCCATGACCACGCATGTTCAAAGAAGATTTGCCACGGCCAGGGCGATGCAACGCCAATAGAGCACCAATTGTACTTTGTTGTAAACACCACTGCCTCTCCTTCCCGCGAGGAAAAAATAAAACAAAAAGCGGCTACGTTTCGTTTCGTTTCAATATTTGTACCTTTTATTGCCCCTCAGGTGTACCTGCACGCCATGGTGCGCGACGCTCACGGGCGGAAGATGAGCAAGTCTCTCGGCAACATCATCAACCCGGTCGACGTGATTCAAGGAATTGGCCTAGAGGACCTCCACAAGACGTTGCTCGGTGGAAACATCGACCCGAGAGAGGTAGAAAAGGCCAAGCAGGGCCAGAAGCAGGACTACCCCAATGGTATTCCCGAATGCGGAACGGATGCTCTGCGATTCGCTCTCTGCGCCTATACCGCTCAAGGTTGGTGGAAAGTAGCTCCTCTAATTGTTCTTATCAGACTAGTTTCACTGGTTTTTTTTCTCGCAGGTCGGGATATCAATCTAGACGTGCTCCGCGTCCAGGGTTATCGCTTCTTCTGCAACAAGCTGTGGAACGCCACCAAGTTCGCCATGATGTACCTGGGCAAGGGCTTCAAGCCTGAGGTGGACATTGTTGCATCGCTGCACAAGAAGCCGCGCACGGACAAGTCCTCCTCCGACAAGTCCGCAGCCTTTGTCCACTCTGCACTTCCTCCCGCCGCGGACATGAACTCGACCGCCACCTTCGGCCTCCTCAACGCCTGTCTGGCCTCCTCGCCCTTCCTCAGCTCCTCCCACCCTTCCCAGGTTGACGTCGTCGCCTTCGAGTCGCTCAAGGAGCAGCCCAGCCACTGGAACCATCCGCACCTGAGCCGCTGGTACCACAACCTCAATGCTCACACGGCGGAGGAGAGAAAGGCCTTCCCCGGTGGGCTTGGCGTCCTCACCCCGCGCCCCGCTCCCCTCACGGCCATGGACAGGTGGATCCTCTCGAGGCTGTCCTACGCCGTCTCCGCCTGCAATGAGGGCATCGCCTCCTACAACTTCCCCCAGGCCACCACCGCGCTCTACAACTTTTGGCTCTACGAGCTCTGCGACGTTTACCTGGAGTGCCTGAAGCCCGTCTTCCAGGGGACGGACGCGGCCGCCGCCACCACCGCCAGGAACGTCCTCTACGTCTGCCTGGATGCGGCGCTCAGGCTAATCTCGCCCTTCATGCCCTTCATCTCGGAGGAGCTTTTCCAGCGCCTCCCCCGAAAGTCCGACCGGGAACCGCCCTCCATCGTCGTCACCCGATATCCGGAGGCGGCCAAGCTTCCCTTCCGGGACCAGGCGCTGGAGGCAGAAGTCGAGCTGGTGCAGAAGATCGTCTCCGGGGTCCGCTCCGCCAGGTCCGACTACACTCTCCCAAACAAGGTGAAGACGAACCTTTTCCTGAACGTGTACGACAAGGACCTGAGCCGGCGCCTGGAGGGGTATACCGACGTGGTCGGGACGCTGGCCTACTGCTCCGACGTCAAGGTCACCTCCAGCCCTCCGGAAGACAATTGCGCCGTCGTCACCGTCTCCGACAAGTGTTCGGCCCACATCGTGTTGTCAGGCCTTATCGACCCGGCCAAGGAGAAGGTCAAGCTGGAGAAGAAGAAGGAACAGCTCAAGGCACAGCTCGAGAAGCTGAAAGCGGCCACCAAGGTGCAGGGATACGAGGAGAAGGTCCCAGCCGAGGTCCGCGCCGCCAACAAGGAGAAGGCCGCCCAGACGGAGGCTGAGATCAAGCGGATCGAAGAGGCCGTCGTCTCCCTCAGCAAGTTTAGGCAGGAGTAGCTTGTGGGCAAGGCCGAAATTGTTATTGCGGTCTCTATGCATTGGATAATAATTTACAAAGAATATACGGTTAATTTTAAAACACTTGTCTCAAGGCCATGATAGTCAATACTTGTAGGTAGGATGAGAACCTGTTCAATTTCCACAATCAGAAAAATTATATGCGTGCCGACGCTGTTTGTTATACTGTATAAAACGTGCTTTTTACCTTGATAGGTGTATTGCACAAAATTAAGACTCATCTGGGAAAAAGTAGCTTTTGCCTTTTCACATGGCAAAGGTTTACTGATACGTTTTGTGATGCATGTTATTGAACACGTACCTACAGTACAATCATACTTGCCACATTTCTTGATGTAAATGCCAGAATTTTCAAATTAATAAGTTAACTCTTAGTAGGTGTCTTTTGGGGAAAATCTGTACAGTACCTTTTTCTCTGTTTCGTGCAAAGTTTTTTCATTTCCCTGAACAATTGAAAATTAATGGTAGATATGTTTTTCAAAATTAAAAGTTGATATTTTTAAGGGAAACTGTTGTGTTAGTCAGAGTCTTTCTCAGCCCTGTCACTGCGCTCATCGTCCCCTTCAAAATGTCCGAAGATTCGGTGCAAGGCATAAACTATCTCACAAATCTCTATTTAAGGGCTTTCTACTCCTACCACTTTCTCAGTGAAATTCTTCAGCAAGATGAATATCTCCAAGAATACTCCAGAAAGTTCGAATACAGTTCCAAAGTAGCTCAAAGTAACGCTCAAATCATGACAGATTATCTACATAACAGCGGGAAAAGATTTGTTCTAATGGAGCCACCCAGGATGTTGGACTTCGATCTGAAGAAAGCTGCGGAGCTGGACAGGACAATTCGCTACTGCGTGAGACGTTTGGAGCGGATGGCTGTGAGGGACTCGGACGAAGACCTGCTTCAAATACTGAAGACAAAAATTGTGAAGAAATGTGGCTCACTCTCCCAGATAGTTAAAATTTCCAGTGAAGAAACCAAAATAGAATTCCACGAGGAGCAAATAGAAATCGTCCGCAAGAGCAATGACGACTCTTCGTCGCCAGATGCCGAAGGAGACGTCAAAGACCAAGAGTCAAGCCCAAAAGAAACTTTTTCGAGACTGGTATCAAACCTGCTCAAAAACACTCCATTTAAAGACGTGGACCAAGAAAGGGAAGAAACAGCGTCGGACAGACCATTGCACGAAAAGGAGTCTCCCGCATCAAAGTCCACGTCCGGAGATCGACCCAGTGAAGTCCCCTTGCCATCCGACGATGAGGGAAGAGGACAGGAAGAGGACTGCGAGGGGGAAAGTTCGCACGATTCTGATGAGAGCAGGGATGAAAGTCAAGCCGAGAAAAATGTTTCTCTCGAGGAAGAAGAGCCTCCTCAAGAGCAAGATGAAAAAGTGGTTGGGCAGCACGCAGACAGCGGCTTTCTTGAAACTCAAGATCAGGAGCTAGAAGGTGTGGCGACTGCCACAAATGACCAGAGCTTGCAGATTGAGGAGGGAGAGGAAGAAAAGCAATTGGTAGAGAGTTTTCAACCGCCCACGGTCACTGGTGTGTACACATCAAGCATGACAATTGACCACAGCCTGCTCGAATTAGCCATGGACCTTCAACTCCAATGGGAACATCCACCGAAAACAGTTTTGGTTGTCAAAAAATCAAATGATCTGGGAACAGACAAGGGTTTCGTAGATCTTCTTGTGTGGTTGAAGAAAGAGCACACAGATCTCACGATCTACGTGGAATCCACAGTTTTGGAGGAAAGTTCGTTTAAAGAAAAGTTCCTAGAGGGCAAAATAAAGGAAACGTGCAAAATTCTCAGCGAGCCCAACGCCGATGGAAAGGACATCGATTTGGCCATTTCAATCGGCGGAGATGGAACTCTGTTGCACACTGCCTCTCTTTTCCCGAGAAAAATGCCTCCAATAGCTGCTTTCAGAACTGGGACTCTCAACTTCCTTGTCCCCTTCAAATTCGACAAAGATTCTGTGCAAACAGTGCTGGAACGCATTTTGAAAGGATGCGCTCATGTGAATTTGAGATCGAGAATCAAGTGTGAGATGAAAGGAGAAACTGGCGAAGCAGTGGGAGAGCACACCGCTTTAAACGAGATTGCTGTAACAAGGGGTAGCAGTCCTCATTTGTGCAAAATTGACGTATTCATGGATAAGAAGAGGCTGGCCAGAGTGGAGGGAGATGGCATGCTGATTTGCACTCCGACAGGTAGCACAGCTTATGGCCTAGCTGCAGGTGGGTCTGTCCTCCATCCTGCAGTGTCGTGTCTGCAAATAGTACCCATTGCTCCCCACACAATATGCACGAGGTCAATCGTGGTACCGGCATCATCTGAGATAACTTTTCGCTTGGATGAAACCTCAAGAGGAGATGCGACGGTCACAAGCGACGGGGCACATGCCTTTACAATGACAACCTCCGATGAACTCGTGATGAACTCCTCATATTATCCATGTCCTATCCTATACGGGGTGCCTGAAGACACCGAGGGCAAAGACTCTGCCTGGCTAAAGTCATTTCATTGGTGCAGGAAGTTGGAAGCCCCGCCTGCAAGAGATGACCAGGTACCGGATTGCAAAACTTGCACCTATATTAAGGATCCTTTGCCAGAATAATCATACCCAGAAGCAATTGTTTGCTATTATTAAAAAATATAAAATAATTCTAAACAATAATCTAGTGACTCAGTGGCTGACTTATCACCTCACGAGACGTTCCATCGCGACTACTGAGTACCTAGGTGAAAATGTGGGTCGTTCGTCGCTCCCCCTTCCCTAACGCGGGCCGTCCGCTTTTCCCGTCCCGAGCGCCCGCCCGCCCGCCGGGACCATGCAGCTCCTATGCACCGGGATGCACGTCGGATGCAGCCGGGATGCACTAAAGTCGGGGAGGTAACCGCTCGCTTCCACTCTTTTGGCCCGCTCTCCTTTATGACCCTCCTCCCGTCCGTTCCCACTCTTTGCAGGCTGCACTCCCTCGCCACTTCGGTGGGAGGTGGCCGCCGCCGCCGCCGCCGCCGAGCGCACGAAGCTCCCCTTCCTCCTTTCGATCTTCTAAGGGCGCTTCTCCCTGGCCCAAACGTAGGATGGTGGAAGCCAGGGAGAGAGGCGGACGGACGGAGAGAGCGGCAGAGAATCGCCGTTGCCAGCGCCCACCGGAGTGCGTCGTCGGTGAAGAAAGAGAGCTCGAGACCCCTTGCCCACTGCCGGAGCCGCCAGTGGAGACCAACAGTCGGCGCATTGCCGACGACTCACTGAAGAGGCCAGCACTGGCAAAAACCTACACGACAGGGAAAAAAATTGATATTTAAATAATGTTAGAAAATATGCTGGTGTTGTGAAATTTTTGGGCCCTACAGCTCAGCCACAAAGAGTGGGTGTTGTTGTTGCGGGGTCTGTTTCAGTTAAAGTATTTTGTAATGTCAATGTCTTCAGATCAAAAATATTATTTGTTGGTTGCGGTTTTCATTCTCTTCCACGCCCATAATTTCTTTTTTGTGTCATCTCTTCATTCCCAGATTATAATTGTCTGGAGGTCAGAGTCTGTCCCCTTTGCTCCATAGGCATAGTATCCTTCTTCTAATTGTCCTGATCTCGCCGCAGCTAACTCTTAAAAGTATAACATCCAATTAATAACCTTACATTCACTCACTAATTTCAAAAAGGGAAAAAATCTAATATGAGGGAAGAAAGAAATACAGTCAAATAAACTCCCTAGTAGCCCTGAACTATCATAAAAAAGAAATTCCGAAAAGGCCTTCATTAAGAAATAAAATAAAATCCATGGTATTGTGCTAGAAGTACCTTGCCGAATTTTTGTTTAGTAGATAGGTAGGAAAAAAGACCTGTACAAAAATGGGCTATCCCGTCGGGAATCTAAGGCAGTTGAGCCGGGGCCGCCGCCGTTGTCGCCGCCGCCGTCTGCCTCCTCTCCGTCCGTTCTCCGCCGCCGTTCCCCCACTGCCCTCCTTCCTCCTGCGCTTGCAGAAAAATTGCAAGTGCGGCCTGCTGCAGGCAGTAAAAGGGTTTCGGCGGATTCGGAGGATCAAGAGAAAGGAGGGTTGCAGCAGCGGCAGCAGCAGCAGCGACGACGACGCCAGCAGCAGCAACTACGTCATCGTGGCCACGTCCGCCATCTCCACCCGCCACGTCTCCCTCCGCCCCCGACAAGTCTCATCCCCTCCCCGACGGCGAGGGCGATCCCACCTCCTCCTTCACCTCCCTCCCCCGCCGACGCAGGAGTGCACCATGGCATCGTTGCACCTCAGTCCGGTCTCCCCCCACCACCTTCCTCCCCCTCCGGGCGCAGAGCTATTCATACCAAAGACTCGAACGTGGACTCTCCCTCAAGATCTCTCTGTTGCTCTCCGCCTCCGCCTCCTCCTCCTTCCCCGACCCGAATGTGGTTGCCCATCATCAGTCTTCCTCGGATCCTCCGGGAAGTGCAATACTCCCCACCCGGACACCACTGGTTCCATCACAGAGTCCGGGCCTTCCGCCACCGTCCCTCCCCCATTTTTCGCAAGGAACAAAAAAGTGGGATCGCCCATGCAATCCCGGTGGCGGACGGGCGGACGGACGGAGAGGGAGGCTCGGGCCGCCGCCGCCGCCGCCGGATAAAGAGGAGCTAGGCTTCGCTGCAAAATTCCTGAGTCGGTCTCCGCCATCTTTGTTGTTGTTGCATCTTCTCCGCTGCACCGGAACGACCGA
>JAAUYB010227884.1_pt1 | contig 9977 bp, 7 predicted proteins | sample 7278071 | NCBI WGS metagenome assembly JAAUYB01 (sample SAMN14350121, study PRJNA611818) | marine sediment metagenome | isolation source: surface marine sediment (1.8m) | place: French Polynesia: Moorea | collected 2018-08 | reverse complement strand
GCCCGGGCGCCGGGTACTTCGCGAGTGAAATTTGACAGGCGGCCGGGGCGACGGTATATTTTCCGCCGAATTTTGAGGCGCGGCCCGGGCACCGGGTACTTCGCGAGTGAAATTTGACAGGCGGCCGGGGCGACAGCATATTTTCCGCCGGTTTTTGAGGTGCGGCCCGGGAACCAACTAATCGGGCAAGGCGGGCCTGCTGACGGGTAAAAAGACCCATTGCCGCACTCGGTACATTCATTGCGAACCTGGAAAACGGACTCCCCGAGCTCGGGCACAACCTATTGACGCGAAAAACGGACCCACCGCGCGCGGCGACAACGTTTTTCGTTTTTCATATTTTGTTGTTCTCGAGAGCAACAAAATCCCTAATCCCTACAACCCGGAACTCGATTGTTCTCGGGAACAATCGAGTTCCGGGTGCCGGCTGCTTATGTGTTCCCGGGAGTGATGCCGGTTGCAACCCCGGCAGGTGGTTCTGTTCCCGGGAATCGTTATACCTTGACGCTTGAGAGGTGGTTCCAATCCCGGAAAAGTGCTCAATGAAAAGCCAACCTCGGTTGTTTTTCAGGGAAAGGGTCTTCTCGATCGACCTCCAACCATAGCGCGACCTGGCGATAAGTTGTGAAAAAATATACCGGCGGTTTCATTTTTGGGGAATGAACCCCCTCTGCCGATCAAAACCATTCGATTCCCGGCTGAAAAACCCTGTTTTTCAGTTCTCGATACACCATTCCCAAGCATTGTGTTGTGTTTTGGAATCCCACAATACCGACGCCGGGGAATGGTGCCGGTCTCGGCCCGGGAAGTAGATCATCACTCGGGGTGTATCTTGGTTATGAGGCGCATTGACGGGCCGGCTGCATTCGCGAGTGGGTTTTTATTCACGATTGCCTTCCGAGCGGTACTAAAGGAGCCGGCGTGTCTGGACAACGGTCACCCCTGCTATGGTAGGATAATCGGAAACACAGCCCGGAGGTTACCCATGACTGCCGCTACTCGAAAGAAACGCCGCCGCAAACCCGGGATCACCATGAGCTTCGACGAAGTCATGGCAGATTTGGAAGACCACGGCACCGAACAAAACATCAAGATCTACCGGCGACATGGTGCAAGCGATCCCATGTTCGGGGTGAGCTTCGCCGATATCAACCGCCTCACCAAAGCGATCAAAATCGATCACGAACTGGGTTTGAAATTATGGGACACGGGCAATATGGACGCCATGACCCTGGCTACCAAACTCATGGATGCCGAACGCATCAGCGCCGATCAGGCCGAGGAGATGCTGGACGGATTAGGTTATTACATGCTGGCAGACCTGCTGGTCGGCGAACTGATCTGCCCCAACGACTATGCTGAATCTCTGATGGACAGATGGATCCCCGCCGAAGCGGAATACACCAAACGGGCGGGCTATGTCATTCTCAATCATTTTGCCCGATTGAAGGACGGTTTTACCGACGACCGTTTCCGCAAACACCTGGCGATCATCGAACAAGACATCCACCAGGCGCCCAACCGGGCCCGGCAGATGATGAACATCGTGGTCCTAAGCATCGGTATTCGCCCGGGTGATTTGTACGAAGAAGCCCTTGCGGCGGCAAAACGCATCGGCCCGGTAGATATCGACCACGGCGATACCAGTTGTAAAACCTACGACAGCGCGGCCATGTTGGCGGATGAAAGCTACCTGGCTCGTGCCCGCAAGAGCCTTAAATGGTAGCCGCTTCTCAAGGGATCGTTGAAGACCCACGACTTTGACGAGCTCCTGCCCAATGAGTGTTAATCAGTGTTAATAAATGATAAAAGAGTTATACTCCACGAATTCGGGAACGCATCAACGAGGAGAGAATCATGTTTGAAGAAGCAAAAAAACTGCTGGCCGAGCGGGAAGCGGATCATCCCGCCAACCTTCTGGCCGCGCGCGACCTGCTGCAAAAGGAAACCGACGGAAGCGGCAAAGCTGAAGCCTGTCAGTTGCTCAGCGAGGTCATGTTCTGGCTGGGCGAGTATTCCCACAATGACAAGGAAAAAGACGAGTATTTCAAGGTCGGGGTAGATGCCGGTAAAAACGCCGTCAAATACGCCCCTGACGAGGTTCAGTCCTACCTGTGGTACGCGGCCAACATGGGCGCCCACGGCGTCGTGCGCGGTATCATGTCAAGCCTGTTCTACATCAAGGACATCGAAAAAGCCGGCAAACGCGCCATGGAACTGGACGAGCACTATTTCCACGGGGCGCCTCTGCGCCTGATGGGTCGGTTCTACCATCAATGCCCCGGCTTCCCCATCGGTCCCGGGGATAAAAAGAAATCGCTCAAGCTCCTGGAAAAAGCCGTAGAGTTGGGTCCCGAATTTTATATGAACTACGTCTACCTGGCTGACATCCTGTTGGCTCGCTACAAGAAGGCCAAGGCCAAGGAACTGCTGGACCGGGTCATCGCCGCTGAACCCGAGGAACTGCCCGACTATCACAAGAACGTGGTCGTGCCCGAGGCGGAAATCCTGCTCAAAAAATGTTAAACAAACAGAGCGCCCTTGTCCTGAAAAGTGACACGGGCGCCTGCCCTCTCTCAGCGACAGATGGCCATGAAACCCTTTGAGAAAAAGGACTTAAAGACTGTCCTCCAATATTGGGCATGGTGCTTGCTCTAGTTTGAAGCGGGGTGAGACCCAATTGTGAGGTGCGTCATGAAAAGATTTAGAACCCTATTCTTATGCCTGTCCGTGATAGCCGCCGTGCTACCCGTCGCGGCTCAAGAACAACGCGTTTTGGATTATCGACGCGGCACGGTTCACCGTGATCGAACCCCCGAGGTATCACGTCAGAAACTCCCCGACGAACTGGTCTACCAACCCGGGGAAGGTCGGGTCGCGGTTACAAGAAGAGACGACAACAAAGACGGCCGGGTCGTCGTACCCAACCGGGCCGGTGGACGCGAGGCTCAGATCGAAAGCCAGGCGGCCGATGCCGCTGCATGGGCCGCTCGAAACCTGGCTCGGGAATTCGGCTACCGGGAATATTATCGGGTTGGATTCCACCGCGCCATCCATTATGCCCTGAAGACGCCGCACCTCACCGATTGGGATTTTCGTGAGGGCCGGCGCGAGGGGCGGCGCGACCGTTACGCCGAACAAGACGGTGCGGACCTGGGTAATCGGCGCGCCCGAGAGACTGCCGAACGCCTGGCTCAAGAAGACGCGGCCGACCAGTTTCGCAACCTGAACTGGCGTCCTGCACCGACTCCGGTGCGTACTCGCATCGAGACCCCTCGTTTTGACGAGAATCTGGACCTGTTCATTAAGCCCGAACTGGAAGATGTATTCAAAACCTACCCTTTGAATCGTTTCAACGCCTGGCGTGGCCGCGAAATCCGTTTCTATGAAGATTGGAAACCCCGGCCCTGGAAAATCTACAACGCCGCCAACTACGACAAACACTTCGACGGTCGCTGGCGCGACCCTGCCCACGCCTTCAACGTCTGGAAAAAAGACCAACGCCGCGGCCGTTTCTATCAAAGCCTCAATCAAAACGAGAGAGCGCGGTTCCGCGGCGTCTTCAACGAAATATTCCCGGATGAAATCGCGGCCCAATACCAAAAGTACCTGGCTCCTGCCTATAATCTGGGCTGGGACGACGGCCTGGCTTACGGTCTGCACGTGGGTTACGAGTGGGCCTGGCGACGCGGTTACTATGAGGGCGTCAAGGACGCGGCTGCAGCGGCCGCCGAGGATAGTTTCTACCGCGGCTACAGTCGTTACTACCGCAGGGCCTACAACGCGGCTTATGACGATTGGTCCCGCAACGTTCACGCGGAAATTACCGATCTGGAAGTTGTCGACGGTAACGACGACGGCGTCTTCGAGCCGGGTGAATCGTTCACTATCGGCTTCCGGTTGACCAACTACGGCGGCATCGGCGCTGAACTGACGACACGCCTGGGCGGCCCCGGCCTGGAGAACATTGCGGGCGGCAAATTGGATGTCGCGGCCAGAAGCAGTGAGCGCTACAGCCATGTGGTCAAGGCAACCCTGTCGAGCGGCATCAAGACCAAACGAGACCATGCCTTCACCCTGCAAGCCGGGCCTGCCGGTACCGCCTTCAACCTGCATGTCACCTACCCTCTCCAGTTCCTGGCCGAGACCCGGATCGTGGAACGCGACAACCCGGGCGGGTACGCGAGTTTGGAAGTGGGCCTGGAAAACATTTCGACCAAACCCGTTACGAATATCGTCTTCTACCACGAACTTCAGCGCATCGAGATTCCCCGATTGGCGCCCGGACAAACGATTCGCAAGCGGGTGGAGTCCACCGGCATGCGCACGCTGGACCTGATTGGCGGCCGAGCCTCGTTGGAATTCCTGGTCAGCGCGGGTGATCGCGAGCAGGACCGTATGACCTTCACCTTCCCCGAAGTCGCCACGGACCTGAGCAACACCGACCTGACCGAGTCCCTGTTGGAACTGGCTCGGCAACCCAACCCGTCGAGAGTGGACGTGGACTATGCCTACCGCCTGCTGGTGCGCAGGATGAGAGCCGACTGGAAAGCGGCGATCAAAGCCAGGGGGAACCCCTACAAAAAAGACCGGAAAAATAAAGATACGCAAACGGCCCTGGGACAACTGGTCGTCGCCTATCGAGCCGAACAGGGAAGCTTCGCCAATGACGAGGTGTTCAACGGCATACGTCGCATGATGCTGAACATGGCCAAAGACCTGCCCGGCATGCACCCGTTCCTCCGCAAACAGTTCAAAAAACTGGCGCAGGAAATCAAGTAAACGCGGCGGTAAGCGCCGCCATCCATCACCGCTTCCATCCAAGCAATCGAGGAGCAAGCGCAAGTCGTTCCCAGGCTGCAGAGGAACAATTGCGCTTGTTCCTATTTTCAACAATCTGGAGACGGAGCGCCTGGAGATCGAGTTCAATCTCGGAGAAGCCTCCTTCAGACCCAATCCGGAACTGGGATTGTATTACCGCGAACAGAAAATCAATCAGAAGTATTATCCTGACTTCATTTGTGCGATCCGTGACTGAAGCACACGACTGTGATGGAATAAGACCAAGGTCCAATATCCCTTTTAGCCGGTCGTGGTTACAATTGGCAGGATGTATGAGCGCTGAACAAGGAAGGAGACCATGAGATCTCATCCGCCGCTTTGGATCGTTCCCCTGTTGTTATTGCTGGCCGGCTGTGCGCTGGATAAACCCCCCGAGGTTGTTACCGAAACCGTGGCAGAAGCCCTGCCGCCTGAGACAGCCGTACCCGAAAAATGGACGGCGCCGGTGGACAGCGGCAAGGTCGACGACGGCTGGGTGGCCTCGTTCGGTGACGACAAGCTGACGGCCCTGGTCAAGGAGGCCGTCGCCAACAACCTGCAATTGCAAGCGGCCGCCGCCGGCGTAGATGCGGCCACCGCCCGCACCCGCCAGGCCCGATCCGCACTGAAACCTGCCGTGGGTCTGGGCGGCAGCAGCGCTCGGGCGGGCGGCGATGACAGTCCCCTGCCGGACCGCACCACCAGTGGGGCGTCCTTGGAAGTTTCCTGGGAAGTGGATGTTTGGGGCAGGGTGCGCGCCGGCGTAGAAGCAGCCGAGGAGAGTTTGCGCGCAACGGTTGCCGATTTCGAGTTCGCCCGTCAGTCACTGGCGGCGGGTACATCCCGAGCCTGGTTCATGGCCGTGCAGGCCTACCAACAGCGCGAACTGGCGCGTGAAGGCGTGGAACTGTTCCGGAAGGTGCTGGAGTTGGTAGAGATCAAGGAGCGCATCGGCAAGGCCGCGCCGCAAGACGTGCACCTGGCCCGAGCCGACCTGGCTTCCTCGCAAGAAGCGTTGCAAAAGATAGAGAACAGTTACGAACAGGCGCTACGCGGTCTGGAGGTATTGCTGGGCCGCTACCCTTCCGGCGATTTGGAGACGACAAAAGAACTGAGCGCGGTGCCGCCTCCCATACCGGCCGGTCTGCCTTCCGAGATCCTGGAACGGCGCCCCGACCTGATCGCCGCCGAACGCCGCCTGGCCGCCGCTTTCTACCTGACCCAACAGGCCGAAGCCGCCAAGCTGCCCCGCTTCAACCTGACCGGCTCCGTGGGGACCATCGACAGCGCGCTCACCGATATCATCAACCCCGGCAGCCCCATGTGGGATATCGGCGCGGGCATCTACGCTCCCCTCTACCAGGGCGGCGCGCTTCAAGCCGGCGTTGAAGTTGCCGAGGCCAATCAACGCGCCGCCCTGGCCGCTTTCGGCGCCGCTGCCTTGAATGCCTTCCAAGAGGTTGAAAACGCGCTCGCCAACGAGAAGCGCCTGGCCGAGCGCGAGAAATACCTGAATACGGTGGTGGATGAAAATGCGGAAGCTTTGCGCATCATCAAAGCCCAATACGATGTGGGCCGCGTGGAACTGCTGAACCTGCTCCAGGTTCAAGCGCGTATGTTGGCCGCCCGTTCCCAGTTGATTGCGATCAGGGGCACGCGCCTGGATCAACGCATTACCCTACATCTCGCCCTGGGAGGCAGTTTTGAAAAAGACGCGGAATAATGGAAACGCTTCGAGGAGGCGTGTATGAGTGGTCTCGATATCTTTGCCCTGATCGTGTTGACGGTGATCGTCGGCTCCCTGGTTTACGTGTTCATTCTATTGGGCGCCATGCCCGGCAAGATCGCCAGGCAACGAAATCATCCCCAAGCCGAGGCCATTGCGATCGGTAGTTGGGTGGGTTTGATCCTGGGCGGCGTCTTTTGGGCCGTGTTCCTGGTGTGGGCTTATATCGTACCCAGGCAAAGCCAGGCATCGCTTGCTGAAGACCAGTCCGAAAAAATCGCCTCGCTGGAAGCCCGACTGGCCGCTCTGGAGGCTCGCCTGGAGCCCTCTGCCGGAGGTCAAGCATGATTGTCTTTCTCACCGTGTCCTACATCGCAATCCTGGCTTTGCTGCTCAAATTGAAGATTGTCCCCAGCAACACCTTCACCAAACTATCGCCCGTTGCCTGGGTCATTTTGCTGACCGTCGGCCTGTTCATTCCCATGCAGTTCTGGGCGCCCGCCGGCAAGGCCATGGTCTACCAATATACCGTGGCGATTGTGCCCAATGTCGCCGGTCAGGTTACCGAGGTGCCCGTCGAGGCGAACAAGAACATCGCCAAGGACGACGTTCTGTTCAAAATAGACGACACGCCTTACAAGGCCGCCTTGGATCAGGTTACCGCGCAATTGGAACTGGCGGAAAACCGTTTGGAGGAATCCAAAACGCTACGCAAGCAAAATGCGATAAGTATTTATGAGCTGGAACAGTACGAGGCCCAGGTCAAACAACTACAGGGCGCCCGCGATGCCGCCGCCTACAACCTGGAGCAAACCGTGGTCCGCGCTCCCTCCAACGGGTTCATCACCAACCTGGCTTTACGGCCGGGAGCCAGGGTCACGAATTTGCCCTTTGCCCAGACCATGGCTTTTGTAGAAAACAGCGAGCGCGTTCTGGCAGCCCAGGTGCACCAGAGCCATCTGCGCTTTATCGAACCGGGACACGCCGTAGAAATAGCCTTCAAACTGTTCCCTGGCAAAATCTACAGCGGCACGGTCGAGTTCGTTACCCGCGCCGGGGCTCTCGGCCAGGTTTTGCCGGGGGGGACCATTAAACCGCCGCAGAATATGGCCGCCGCGCCCTTTTACGTGCGCATTAAATTGGATGATGCCGAACTCATGGAAAAAATGCCCGCCGGCGCCATGGGCGATGTGGCCTTCTACACCGACAAAGGCAAACCCACCCATATCATTCGCAAAGTAATGGTGCGCATGACCACCTACGTCAACTTCATCAACCCGTTCTGACAGGGAGCGCCGCGTGCGTCTGTGGATTTGGTTCTTCTTTTCGGCTGCCGGCCTGGTCGCACAAGACGTCGCGGACAACGATGTGCCCACCGATGCGGAATCCGCCGCCGAGGGTGTCGAGAAAGCCGGAAGACTGGGCAAAGGCTCTCTGGTTGCGGTTCCCATCCCCTTTTCCAATCCGTTGATCGGCAACGGCCTGGCCGTGATGAGCGCCTATCTCTACAAGCTCAACAACACCGATCAGGTTTCACCCGCATCGATGACCGGCCTGGGCGCCTTCTATGCCGATTCGGACAGCTTCGGCGGCGGCGTCGGTCAGAAGCTCTACCTTAGAGAGGACCGCTACCGGGTTACTTTCGGCGCGGGAGGGGCGGAGTTGTATTACGATTATTTCGGGATCGGCAACGGCGCGGGCGATCGCGGTCTTTCGGTTCCCCTGGTGCAACAGGGGCTCGGCGGTATGGCCGAGATCATGTTCCGCCTGCCCGCCGACTTTTTTATCGGGATTCGCGGTAAAACCGCTGCTCTCGAGGTTGGCTTCGATACCGAAGAGATTTTCCCGGATCTCCAGATCCCCATTCCCGAACTGGACAGCTCGGTTGTCGCCTTCTCTTTCAGGTTGCAACGGGACAGCAGGGACGATGTCTATTATCCGACCGGCGGCTCGAACCTGGATCTAACCGGGGAATTCAATGACGAGAGTTGGGGCAGCGATTTCAATTACGGCCGTTATGAGCTGTTTTTCGATTACTACCGCTCTATGGGGAAAGGCGTACTGGCCTTACGCGGTGCGGGCTGTTATGCGGAGGACGGTACGCCCTTCTTCAATCTGTGCCTGTTCGGTTCCAACAACGATCTACGCGGCTACACGGGCGGCCGTTACCGGGATCACGGCATGGCCGCCGTGCAGGGCGAGTGGCGCGACAAGTTATACGGTTCCTTCGGATACGCGGTGTTCGGCGGCGTGGGTGAAATCTTCCCGGAGTGGAGCGACTTGAACACCGACGACCTGCTGCCGTCCTACGGCGTGGGCCTGCGCTGGACGGTTTCGCCGAAGTATAAAATGAACATCCGCGTAGATTACGCCTGGGGAAAAGACGAGGAACATTTATACATATCCCTCGGAGAAGCGTTTTAAACCCGAACGCGTTCCGATAGGGTGAGGATGAGGAAGTAAGGGAGTGCCCAGGACAAAATGGATTACCTGACAAGATAAATCCCAAGAACCCGCTGAAATAAAAGGGATTAGCCGCAGATCGCTCAGATCTGAGCGATCTGTGGCAAACCTTCCTCCGCTACGAACCCCAGCTCATTAGCTGATAGTCGACGCTCCTAGACCTGAGTCTTGTTTCCCGGCCATTTAGTGCGCAACGGCGCATCATCAACTCTGTGGCAAAATTCTTTTTTTCTTTGGTCTTATGTATGGATTGTGCCTGCTCCTATGGTGCGATTGCCCTTGGGGAAGACCGGCCGCGCGAACACGGCCGGCCGTCTGTTTACTTGGGCATGTATTGCTCGATGATCTGGTCCAGGTTCCAGGTGGCTGCCTTTTGCCTGGGCGGATAATCCTTGAATGTCTTGATGAAATCGAGGACGTAGGAGGAGCCCCTGGACAACATGTAGATGCGCCTGGAGTACCAATCCCAATACGTATTGGTATGCATGGCTTTCTCGAAGGGGTCCATTCTGAGATCGAACAAAAGGGGCGCCTTCAAGGGCACCAGGTCCTCCACCCAAACCCGGGTGCCGTGGGCGCGTTGTTCCATGTAGATGGCCTTCCAGCGATCATCGAAACGGACGGCGGAAATCTGGCCGGCGTCGGTGCCGTAAACGAAGAACTTGCGCGGACCCTTTTTCTCTTTTCCGGTCAAGCGTGGCAGGAAATTATAACCGTCCAAATGCACCCGATAGGTTTTATCGCCGACGGTATGCCCTTTTTTCAATTTGTCGGCGATGGCGTCGTCACCCACGGCGGCCATGATGGTGGGTACCCAATCCAAGTGAGACATGACATCGTTGACGATCCCGCCCTTGGGGAAGCGACCGGGGAATTTGGCGAGGCAGGGCACGCGGAAACCACCCTCCCAGTTGGTCGTTTTCTCGTTTTTGAACCAGGTAACGCCGGCATCCGGCCAGGTGGCCTG
>JAAUYB010096166.1_pt1 | contig 9977 bp, 2 predicted proteins | sample 7278071 | NCBI WGS metagenome assembly JAAUYB01 (sample SAMN14350121, study PRJNA611818) | marine sediment metagenome | isolation source: surface marine sediment (1.8m) | place: French Polynesia: Moorea | collected 2018-08 | reverse complement strand
CCTGCCGATACAGATGAAGGAGGAAGGTATTTGTCAAAGGTCCCAAAAACCCCTGAACCGAATGAGTTCTTGAAACTCAGTAATTGAGACGGCAAAAGAAACACATTCTCGAAGCACAATAAATCTAAAGGCTTAGCCTCAGAAAAGGTTGGTTTTTCGAGACTACCGGGTCCACTTCAGACTGAAAAAAACTGCTTAACACTCCGTCCACCGAATCGGGGTAGGACCAATGAAAGACAAAGAGCCCCAAGCCGGAAGCTCGGGACTCCTGGTTTGCATTCGTTTCGGGCAGGATGCCCGGAACCATGAGCGGATGCCGGCAACCGCCGCTGTTCTATTCAGGACAGCGGTTCATATTGTTGACCACACGGATATAGGTGAGCACCGTGGCCGACGCATCACCGCAAACGGGTCTATTGCCCATACCTAGCCAATACTGCAATGCCTCGGGAAGGATTTCTACCGGCAGACGGAAGGTGTCCAGATAATAGTCCTCTGTCTCCCCATAGCGGTAGCCGAACACGGGGCCGCGACCGTCGCCCTCTGCCGGCGCGGGGGTTTCGGAAAGGGTGATGCGCAGCCACATGGGGTTCGCCGCATCAGGTGGATCGCTTGTTTCGAAATCGGGCAGGATCACCTGATGTACGCCGGGACCCAGGAGCGTCGGGTGGTTGACCACCGCCCATTCAGGTACAGCGGCCCCTCGCGAGACATCGTCGCCCCAGTATCCGTCACGATCGAAGTCGAACCACACGTTCAGGTAGCGAGTCTGCGCCTCACCCACCACGGTGACCGTGACATCGAAACTCATGGGTCTGTTGGTCGGCATGCCCAGCGTATCCAAATCAACCCCGTCATCCGCGCCGTCATGGTCCGCACCGCCGCCCGGTATGATCAGGTTGACCGTGGGATCCTCGTCGGACCCGATGTCGGCATCGAACTCCAGGCTGACCGCCGTGCCCAGCCAGGCGTCGGCTCGCGGCATCCAGTGAATGGGGCCGGGGGCTTCTCCGGTCTCAGGATCGTACACCGTGGGGAAGCGGCCCTCCGTTCCATCTGGATAGGCATCCAAGTCAAAGCGGAAATGTGTGTGGCTCTCTTCCTGCAATTGGGGCGGCGCATCGCTGCCGCGCGTCTCATGATGATTATCCTCACGCCCTGTATGGTTACTGGAATCGGGGGCATCGCCCAGGTCGCCCTGGAACTCTCGGGCTGCCACATCGCGGAACAGGCAGGGTTGATTATCCTCAAGCGCCAGTTCACCGTCCAGAACCAACTCGGCGCAATGGGACAAGCCGTTTATCGTCCCGCCGAAGTCGACTTGGAGGTCCACGGTTATGTTGGTTTCATCTCCGGGTTCCAACGGCGGACCGTCATAATCACAGCGAAGCGTTCCGTCTATAAGACCACAACTCCAGCCCGACCCCGCTCCGGTCGCTTCCAGGAACCGGTCCGGCAAGAGGTCGTTTACCACAAACGGCGGGTTCACCGTTTCTCCGCCGTTATTACGAATACGCAAGACATGACTGCCGGCCTGACCCTGGACCAGTTGGTTTTCCGTGATGATGGTAAGCGCCAGATCCGGGGGACCGGGCGTCAACGGCCTGGGATCGATCGTAAAAGGAGCCCCGGCGGTCAGCAGGATGCCCTCATCGTCGATTTCTACGAGAAACTGGCCCTGGGCGACCGGATCGAAACCCACCATGTCCACGGGTATCTCGATTTGCGTGGTGGTATCCGCCGCCAGTTCTACTTCCGCTGTCAGCGGTCCCTCGGCTCCCCTGCCGTTGAAGGAGAATAACTCGGGCCGGGTAGCGGAGACCGTATAACCAATGTTTCGGGGCGTCCCGCTGTTATTGGTCAATGCCATTAACAACTGACCGCCGTTTCCCTCGCCGGTGGGGTTGCTCACAACCACACAGAGCGTGATCTGCGCCTGTAACCTGCCGGTCGCCGTGAGGCGGGAACCTGTCTCCAGGTTATAGGCCGTTGCCTCGTAACACACCGTGGTTCCGTGGGCCGTCAGGCCGCCGGGCCGTGCGACGCTGATCTCGAGGGTTTCGCAACTCATGGCCGGAACGGTGATCTCACTGGGATCGAGAAAAGTGAATTCGGTTGGACCCGCCTGGCTACAACCCGTCCCCGCCGGCAACCCTTGGAGGAAGACCAGGTATTGCCGAGGCGTGGCCGAGTCGTTACAAATGGTAACCGGAACCGTCACCTCCTGGTCTCCGGCACAATAAGCTTTGGTGGCGGGCACTTGCAGGGATTCTTTGCACTTACCTCGCTTCGCGGCGTAGATGGTGCGAATCTCTCGTTCTTCCAAGACACGATGATAGAGTTGAAATTCGTCGAGACCTCCCTTTAGTTGGCCGTTGGTCTGAAAGGAACGGGTTCCGAATCTTAGCGGCCCGCTATTTGCCAGAGACCCCGACCGGAGTGAGATGTCGAAACTGGAGACAGACTGGCCGTCGACATAGACGGTACCCGTTTGCGTGCCGCTTCGATCACAGGTTATCGCCACATGGTGCCAATCCCCGTCAGCGACAAAACCGGTGCTGGTGTAATTGTTGAAGGTTCCATCCGCCAACTGGAATCCAACGCCGCCGTTGTAGATATAAGCGTGATAACCCCTTACCGGCGAACTGACCCGCTTGTCCAAGATCGGCACCACGCCTCTCGTCTGTCGGGAGTTGATCCAGAAATCGATCGAGAAATCACCCGTGGTGACATCCAGCCCGGGATCGTGGGGTACATCCACGTAGTCAGCAACATCGTCGAAGGCCAGGTAGCCCTCGGCCGGACCACCCGGCGTGAACACCGGCACACCGTTGATTTGGCCGTCGAAGCCGCCCGCGATATCGTGAACCACCGTCCCGGAGGGCTCATCGAAGGACCACCACGCGGTGGGTCCGGATGGAGCGGGGACGCAGCAATCGGGCTTGCACTTCCCGGCCTCTCCGGCCTCATAAAGGGTTTTGATTTCAGCTTGAGTCAGCGCCCTGTTGAATATTTCCAGTTCATCGATGCTCCCTCTGTAACCGCCGGCGCCCGATGGGGTGCCGCCGATCAGGAGCGGGCGGGTATTGTTCAAACTATTCAGCGCGGGGAAGCCGCTTAGGGACGCCGTGCCGGCTAGCCGGCCATTCGAGTAAACCCTCATTTCTTCAGCGTTCGTCCTGTCCAGAACCACGGCGACATGCTGCCACTGATTGGGCTGGATGCTGACGTTGGTTGGATGGAAGAAGGAGCCGTTGAGGTCCATAACCAAGGGATGCGGCGGGCCGATTAGTGGTTCAATGTACAATACGAAGCCAATATCGTTTACCTCGTCGTACTTGTGCAGAATGGTGCCGTTACCCACCCCGTCGAGCCAGAAGTCAAAGGTGACATCCCCGGTCCCAAGGTCCAAACTCGGATGATGCGGCACGGTCACCTGCCCGTTCCCCAAGGACAATCCACCGTCCACCACACCCGGCGTGGGCGAAACCCCCGCGTCGGGGTCGCCACGATTGCCGCCGATTACATCGGCGACGAAACCGTGGACTGTTTCGTCGAAAGGCCACCAGCCGATGAGACCGCGGGGCGCCGAAACACAGAGCGCGGTACCGCACTCTGTCAGGGAGTCGGCATCGGACAGGGGTTGGTAGCGAATCCAGGCTCCGGGCTGCATGGACAGTACCGCACCGGGTTCGAAGTTCAGCCTGGAGCCGTTGATGGCGTCGATTCCGGCGCCGGTTTCCAACTCTACCCGCGATTTGACGGTCAATAGAGTCGGCTCCGTGAACAAACCGTCATCGGGATTGACATAGTATTGAGTGGCCGACAAACCCCGGTCCAGACAGATGGTAGTGTCTGGAGCCAGGACGATTTTGGTTTGCCTGTTCCAGGGATCATCGGGGTCGTCTTGTAAGACGAGATTGCCCGCCCAACGAACATCCCGTGACACATTCGGGTCGTCCCAGCGGATATCCACCAACATGTCGCCATTGCTGTTCAAGTTTTCCTGAAGGATTTCTATGGATAGATTGTTCAACCAGATCGTCCGGTTCTCGAACCCGGCTATATTGGGCTGGGGTCCGTTGAAACCCCAGTTGGAACGTAATGTGTACATGGGGGTGGGCGAGGGATTGGTATCCAACGCCAATCGGGTATTGCCGGATTGGAACGCCGTGAAGGCGTCATCTCGATCGCCTTTGTAATTACAGTTCGGGACCAGCGTCCCGTTGATCCAGTCGCTCAAGCCGGTTTGAACCCCATCACCGCTCAACAAGATGCCGTTACCCAGCGGCGTCCGGGTGTCCGCCCTGCTCTGAACGACCTGGTAATCGTTATCGGAGTCGATGAAGGCGTAGACATCGGAAAAGCCGGTAAAGGGATTCTCCAGGCTTGCACTGAGGTCGATCGGCACATTCGGGTTCCCCCAGTTACAGACGATGCCGCCGTCAGGCGTCGCGGTTTCACTGAGGCGGTACATAAAATCGTGGTTGCCTTCCGCGGTCAATTGCAGTAACCAACTTGCCAACCCGTTGGGATGGTCGACGGCACTGGTATAGAGATTATTGCCCTTCTTGAGATCCTTACCCACCTGGATCTGTGTGTAGAGCCCTACTTCCCAGGGATCTTTTCCGGGATTGCCCTCCCAGAAACTGGTGTCGAAGCCCAAGAGCCGCTGTCTATTTTCAAGCCACAGATACTGATTCTTCACATCACCCGTTGTTTGCCAATCCACATGAGGAAGCTTGATACGCACCGCATCGCCCCAGGTGTAGAAATCGCGCAGAATGAAGGTGCCGCCCCCCGGCCGGCTCTGAATCGTGAGATCGGAAGGCACTTCTGCCAAAGTTGGATCCAAGGCGCTTAAAAGATGGGTTTTGGTGGGGTGGCGATAACCCAGGTGATAGCGGTCCCAGGCCGCGAACGTATTGGAGACCGAGCCGGACTGGGCCGTCACTGAATAGGAACCGGCGGATATAAACGGGAAGGTGTGCTTGCCCGCACCACTCGCCGTATGCCAGTGGTTGCCGCCGAACAGGGCATGGAAGTATTCGGCAATGAAGAAGTCCATGGTGGCTTGCCCGCTTTCGCAACCATTGAAGGAACCCGCGATGCGAACCGTTTTGTCTCCCAACGGCTCATTGAGCATATAACTGACACCGAAGCCCGAATAGCAACCCCAGGTGCTACCCTGATATATATAAGGGTTATTGGCCCAGATCACGGCCACCACGTCCACCACATTGTTGGCGAAATTCGTCTTGGGTAGGCCTTGCGACGCATTGTCCCAGGTGTCGAAGTCATCGAGACCATACCCGTTGGCGGTTTGGAACGGGTTTCCCGGGCCATGACGGGCATTGAGTTCCCGGATCACGAATCGCGCCTCATTCTGGTTGCAGGGCACACTGATGACATCAGGGTAATAATCGCCCAGCACCAGATACTGACCCATGGAGCCCTCATGGTAATAGCGAGTAATGTATCCGGTCGGCGCGCTGCCGCCGGGGAGAATGTGATCGAAATAGTCCCCGGCATCCGCCGGAATGCTGCCGGTCAGCCCCCAAGTACTGCCGATCGGGGAACAGCCCCCACCCAGACTTGGATCGACCTCGGCAAAAACCAACAGCACGCGAAGGGTGCCGCGAGCAGGTAGCGCATCGCCGTTTTCCGTGCAACGAACCAGGCTCACATTGTCGGCGATCTTGGTGAGAAAGCTATCGGTGCTGCCCCGAGGCGTGGGCTGCATGGCGCTACCCGCCAGGGGAAAATCGAGGGATTGTGTTTGCCCGGTGACATAAATGTCGTCCGCGGCATCAACCGCAACACCGTAGCCCTGATCCCGAGCCTTGCCTCCCAAATAAGTGGAAAAATCCAGGGTGAACGCGCTTCCGGCAGGAGCCAGACGTGTCACGAAGGCGTCGAAGTTACCCGCGTTGTCGCTTTGGATGGGATTGGCGACGGGGAAATCGGTCGAGTCGGTATGGCCCGAAACAATCACGTTACCCGTGCTGTCCAAGGTCAAGTCCCAGCCCACATCGTCACCACTGCCGCCCAAGAGGGTGCTGAAATCCAGATTCAAAGCCGCGCCGTTCCAACTCAAACACGAAATAAATGCGTCACTGAAGCTACCCGTAACGGGCTGTAACGAGCCCGCCAGTGGAAAATCGGCAGAGCCGGTGGCCCCGGTGATATAGGCCCGGCCCGCGTTGTCCACGGCGATACCATACCCTTCTTCGAAGCCCGTTCCGCCCAGGAAGGTGCTGTAGACCAGGCTCAATTGAACATTGTCCCAGCTTAGCTTGGAGACAAATAGATCATCGCCGTAGTTGGCATTACCGCCTCCCATAAAACCTTGTAAGGGATTTTGCACCGGAAAATCCGGGGAGGCGGTATCGCCGACCATGGTGACATCCCCGCTCCCATCGACGGCCAGGGCGCAACTCCGTGCAAAACGGACCTCCTCGCCGCTGCCGCCCAAATAGGTAGCGTAGACCTGGCTCAGGGTCGATCCGTTCCAATCCAGCCGAGTCAAAAAGGCATCTGAAGAGCCGCTCAGGCCGGCATGGCCCGGCAAAGCGGTACCCGTGGGAATGGGGAAATTGGTCGATGCGGTCTGTCCGGCAATATAAAGCCGGCCGGCGCCGTCTGCTGCGATGCTTTTGCCTTCATCTCGACCGGCGCCGCCCAGGAAGGTACTGAAAACCAGCCGACCCGTCGGATCCAGCATCAGCACAAAAGCGTCAGCGTTGCCCTGATACAAGGGCTGGATTGGCCGCAACATTGGAAAGAGCGGGGACGAGGTCAGTCCGGTAACGAACAGATTGCCGGCCGCGTCCAGGGCCAGATCGTCGCCCCCCTCGTAACCACCGCCGCCAATCAGCACGCTGTACACCACGCCGTTGCCCTCGGGATTGATTTTGGTCACGAAGACATCGTTGAATGCCGCAACCGATGACCCGTCGCTGGTGGGAAAGTTGGGTGAAGATGTGTGCCCGGTCACGTAGGCATTACCCTGACCATCCACCACGACGTCGGCAGCTAGATCTACTTGGAGACCGCCCAAATAAGTGCTGTAATTCAGAATCGGGTCGATCACCAGTGTAGCACCGCGGTCGTAGTCTCCAAGGGCGAAGCGCACGGTGCCGTCCTGATCCAAATGGTAGGCGCAAGTGACCGGGGTGCGCACGCCGCCCCGTTCCGTCCAAGCAACCGGAGCCATTTCGGCGAGTTGGTCGCCGACGGACAGATCGATCAGTAAGCCGCCGCTTTCGACATCCAAAAGCAAACCGGATGCCCCTTCATAAGCCCAACGGATAAGGCCCGGATCGGCATGGGGCGCGACCCGCCAGGTGCTTTTAAGGCGACCTTGGGTACCCTCATAAGTCAACTCGATGCCCGGGTAGATCTGCCGGTAGGTTATCGATCCAAACCCTGGCAAGTCTTGAAACCAGTTGCTCCGGTCCCGGCCCCGATAGATATGGGTTCGGGTTTCCTGCGCGGCCGATGCCTTGATCCTGATTCCGGTCCCGGCATCCAAGAAATGAAGGGTAAGGGAAACAGGCGCCGCGTCCCGCTCGTCCGAAGATCCGTCTTGGGGAGGCAGCAGTAACGTGACACCTTGGTTTTTAAATGAGAGGGTGCCGCCATATCCCCGAGCCTGGAATTGCGTCGATGTCGGGGCCTGACCTCGATTCGGAACAAAGCTAAGAGGGAGGTTGCCGGAGAAGGACACATCGGGCGACCCTTCCAAGCCAGGCGATTCGGCGAATGTGGTTATGTTCAGCATGATGAAGGCAAAAAACAAACCAATGGCATGTGGGCGCATCACGATCCTCCAATATAAGACCAACCGATCTCTGTCGACAGCATCGATGGACCGGTTCACTCAAACCAATGTTTATCCTCTACGCTGTAATCGTTGTGGACAGAATGATGTCATTTTTAGACGAACTAGTAGATGTATACTCTATTCGCCTGGAAAGGACTGATAGTAGGCTAACTGATGAGCAAAGGTCATGCCATGTGTAACAAAATTATGGCTCGTGTTTCCTCCTAAATTTGACTCAAATGGCCAATACAACTGAAGAATCAGATAAATCGGAATAAAGTGATCAGTATCACGGACAGCCTTTCCTCTATTGATCTGTTCTTAAAGCCAAAATTTTTTGTGACAATAAATGGTCAAATATTGAACCGTGTTGACAATTGTTGTCATAAGGCCAACTATGGTCTATGGAGTCCGGCTCACTGATAGGCGGAGAATCCAGGACCCAAGCTACGGCTATCGACCGTTCCGCCGGCTGTCGAGGGGTTTGTTTAATTGCTCTTATGGATAAGTAGACGCACACGAAGCAGCTTATTACAAAAGGTTGGGGAGTTGGCTTTGCATGTCCTGTGGTCTGCCGCCACCTGTAAATGCTCCCAAGTACTCATACCTTTTCCGATTCTTCCCATCAATCGGTCCCGTTTTTGACACCCGACCGAGGGTTTGGCTCTTGAAGGCTTGCTAGGTCGGTCGAGCCCGCAGTTGCTCTCCTTGCATCTTTTTGCATCCGAGCTTGAGACAAAGCCATGACTATTCTGGCCTAAATCAGAAAAAACTGAGCATGGGTGGTCTTGTGTATGCGGTAGGCCATGTTCCGAAAGAAAGCGGGATCTCAGATTGACATATGACTTTTTATCCGCGGTGCAAAATGCTAAGTTGAGCCGGCGGGATTTTTTATTCTCACCCAGTTTCTTTCCCCCGGAGCATCGACCATGACCCCCGACTGGGTCGAACAACTGAGCGCATTAACCGCCACATCTGAAGACGCGGCCCGGTTTCATACCCAACGCACCCGGGCTGCTACTGCCGTTGCACAAACGATCTTCCAAACCCTGGGGATCGATCGCAAACAAAAGATTCCCGCGCTTTATGCGGTCTGGCTATGTGGTCATGAACAGCCGGTTTATGTGGGCCAAACCCTTGATATGGGACGCCGTCTTTGGGACCTGCCCATTGGCGAGAGCCATCACCTTGCCAACAGTTTCCCTGTTGAAATCTGGCAGGCGGTTAAGGTTCTGCGTTGGCACGATTTTCCGGCCCATCACAAAGCCCGCGAACTAGAGGAACTGACCCAGGGCCTGATTGTGAAACCCGACAAGAAAAAGAGTGTTAGAGAGAAGAAGTTAGATCTCATGGGCATGGCATTGGAGTACCTGTTTCAACTGGAATACAAGCCCCTGTTCAATATGAGGAAGCGCAAACCGGACGGCAGTTGGCGGCCTGTCAGGCTGGAGAAATCCAAAAGCGCCGGTGCGAAAACCTCACGGATGATGGGCGACCTCTGGCCTCTGGTTCACCAGACCTGGCGTAACATGGTCAGCGAGGGCCTTTCTGCCGGACAAAGCCGAGTCTCGGCCTTCGGCGGTCTGGTGTTTTGGGACCGTTCCTATTTGTTCAGCGAATAGGCCGATAATAATAAGTCCTTTCTTTATTGTGGGCCACAAGTGCGGGACAGGGACAGGTTGTTCGAGTGGAGAAACGGCGTAGTCCGAGCAAATACCAAAAGGCCCAGGGCATTGTTGATGGGTGGAAACCCAGTATCCGAGATACGTTTTCTGATACCCAAGAATTCTATTGGTGGCGTTTTTGATCGGTCCAGCCTGGAAGACGCCGGTCGTGGTACCCGAAGCGTTCGTTTTTAGATTTTCCTACCAAATCTGCCGATATCCGGGTCTGGGTGGCACTGAATGGCACACCCTATATTTGACTGAACTTGTCCTTCGTGTCATACTTTCTCAAATCCGGTTATAAACCCAAAAAGGAGTTTCCGATGATTGAGATTCTCTCGTTGTTACGTGTGGCCTCGCAGTCGCGGCAAGATCACCTTACCGATCGGGACAAAGCCCAAATCCAACAGCTCATCACCTGGCAGCAGCATCTCATTGAAATTGTCACCAAGCATCCAGAGCCCTTTCAACCCTCCGTGCAATTGCTG
>JAAUYB010046603.1_pt1 | contig 9981 bp, 10 predicted proteins | sample 7278071 | NCBI WGS metagenome assembly JAAUYB01 (sample SAMN14350121, study PRJNA611818) | marine sediment metagenome | isolation source: surface marine sediment (1.8m) | place: French Polynesia: Moorea | collected 2018-08 | reverse complement strand
GCTGCTGGAAGAGGCCCGGGAAAAAACAACGGCGCTCAACGCCAAACACGGTGAAATCAAGGAGATCCGCGACCGGATCAAACGTCAAAGAGCGGCGGCGCAACGCCTGCACGGCGCCCTGATGACCCACATCCGCGCCAATCTCTACGGCGAAGAAGCATCGAGTATCCGCGACACGCTCCGCCGCTACGGTTACGTCTACACCGGCGACTGGAAAGCCTCCGAGGAAATGGAAACAATGCAAGCCGAGAATCGCCCTCCGGGCGAGACGGATTGCTCACTCCCCCAATTTAAATCAAACCCACAACTCATACCCATCCCAGGGAAGAGCACGCAGGATGCGTGCGCGCCCAGGGGGTTGCACCCCCTGTGCATGCAAGCCGAGAATCGCCCCCCGGGCGAGGCGAAACCCCTGGGCGCGCACGCATCCTGCGTGCATTTCCAGACGATTGCATTAGAATGACCGTGGGTTGTGAATAAAGCCAATAAGTTCCAATTCAAACTCACCCTTCTTCACGCCCTTACCACATACCCCGGCAGCCCTCAGCCGCCCAAGGGCGTGTATGGGCAGTTGCTTGCAAGAGCGCGATGCGCGGGGGAGTAAGCGCTCATTGCAACTTCCGAAGTCCATTTAAACCCACGGTCATTTTAATGCAATTGTCTGGAAATGCACGCAGGATGCGTGCGCGCCCAGGGGGTTGCACCCCCTGGGCATGCATGCCGGCGGTGCCTTGTCCACGGGGTCTTATCCGTGTCATAATGGGGTTCCGTTCCCGATCACCATGCCCATCTTTGCGTGGAGGATATTCTCATGAAATTACGTTTAGAAGATATTCGAATTAAAAGCTTTGTGACTGACCTGGAAAAACGTGACCTGCGCGCCGGCGCCGCCTTCGGAGCCGTTGCCGTCGGCATTGAGCCCATAGAGCAGAGTCGTGAAGACTGTTCGCCGCTTTGCGCGCCCACCTTCTGGAAGTCTTGTGAACCCTGTGATCACTGATGGTTTCCTTTCAGGACTCAACCCATGAAATTGAAGTTGAAAGACTTGAAGCTGAAAAGCTTCGCTACCGACCCCAGGCAAACGCGGGCGGGTTTTGAAGACCTGGACGACAGCAACGGCGGCCCCCCTTTATGCGGCGCCACCGAGGAATGGTCCAGTTGCCTGCCCTGCTGAAAACCAACCGTTGAATAATCAGGGGCGGTCTTGACGGATCGCTCCTGTCCTGAAGAAGCACCGCCGGCTCTTGCCATTTTTTACCCATTGGCTTTACTTAGCATGGAGGATTTTTTAATGAAATTACGCTTAGAAGACATCCGTATTAAAAGTTTCGTGACGGACCTTGAAAAACGCGGTCTGCGCGCCGGCGCCGCCTTGGGTGCTGTTGCCGACGACATCGGTCCCATAGGGCAGAGCTTCGATGACTGCTCACCGTATTGCGGCCCCACCTTTTGGAAGACTTGCGAACCCTGCATCGACCAATAAGATCGACCCTTGAACAAAGCGGGCGGTCTTTGCGGATCGCCCTTTTGCATCAGTCGTAAAGCACCGTCAACTCTTCCAGGCGAGGCCCGTTTTCATCACAGACCGCGTATTTGGCGCCGCGATCGCGTATTGCGCAGCCGGCGTAGTCGCCCGCCTTGTTGACCAGGAAGAACTTCACGTTGAAGTCCGGTGAGCCGTCGGCTTTTTGCAGGCGCGGGTCGCGGTTGTGCTCCACAATGCGCTTACAGGCGGCCAGTCCGGCTTCTCGGGGCGAGGCGCCGCGGCGCATTTCTTCCACGGCCAGGAACGAACTCAAATTCAACAGGTTGGCTTCGCCGCGACCCGTAGAGCCGCAGGCGCCGTAGCCGTTATCCAGGAATAAGCCCGCACCCAGGATGGGAGAGTCGCCCACGCGGCCGGGTATTTTAAAAGCCAGGCCGCTGGTGGTGGTCACGCCGCCGATATCGCCGTTTTTGTCGACACAGCAACAGTTGATAGTACCCGTGTGGCGTTTGGCAAAGCGTTCGTACCACTTCTTGAGCCAGGGCTCTTGGGCTGTCAGGTCCTCGGGGGGGAGCCAGTCGTCCCCTTTGCTGAGCGACTCCTTCCAGGCCAGCCAGATCTTGCGGGCCTTTTCGGTGAGCAGGTTCTCCTCGGGAATGCCGTGGGCGCGTGCAAATTCAAGGGCGCCTTGACCTACCAGCAAGACGTGATCGGTTCTTTTCATCACCAGTCTGGCGACACGCGAGGGGTATTTGATATTGCGCAGGGAGGCCACCGCGCCGCCGTTATGGGTGGGTCCGTGCATCACGCACGAGTCCAATTCGACCACGCCGCGTTCGTTGGGCAGACCGCCGTAGCCCACGCTCGTGTCTTCCGGGTCTTCTTCGACCAGGTTCACCCCGGCCACGGCGGCATCCAGCGGGTCTCCGCCGGCCAGCATTTGTTTCACGGCCAGTTCGACCGATTTCAGACCGTTGCCGGAGGCGACCGCCACGGGATGGTTGGGTTTGGTTGCAGTGGGCGACTGAGAGGCAAAAACCGATGAGGCCAGTGCCGTTCCCGCGCCTTGAATGAAGGATCTTCTTTTCACATTTCCTCCGATAAAGCATCGATAGATAGAGACTTGTTTATCATACATGGTTTGACGACGCCAATTCCAATGAACCCCGATCGCCGCGGGTGAACGAGCGTTGAGACCGGCCGATTTTCGCTTGGGTAATATCGAACTGCACCTCAAGCGAGACGGATGCTGACGATAAGTAATGGAGGGCCTGCAATGCAAATCGGCCGGGGGGCCGGTTCCGTGTTTTCACGTCATCAGGTTTTGGGGAGAGGCAGTAAAAATGAAATGGCACACCGTTGCCTCGGGCAATCGCGTGATCGAGGAAGCCGTTGCGGAATGTACGGCTTCCATTCAAGAAGCGTTGGGGGACAAGCCCCCCGATCTGTTGTTCGTGTTCCTTACGCCGCATTATGCCGATCATTACGAACGCGTCCCCGGTTTGTTGAGCGTGGCCTTGTCGCCGCTGCACCTGGTGGGTTGTTGCGGCGAGGGCGTTGTCGGCGGTAATCGGGAGTGGGAGATGGAAGCGGCCTTCACCGTCACCGCCGCCCGGTTGCCCGGGGTGCAAATCAAAACCTTTCATCTGGACATCGCGGGGGAGCACGACCTGGAGCCCGGGGTCATTGCCTCCAAGATCGGACTGCCGGCAGAAGAAGGGCCCGGAATGGTGTTGCTGGCGGATCCCTTCACGTTCCCCGCCGAGATTTTCCTGAATCATCTGGATCAGGCCTATCCCTTCAGCCAGAAGGCCGGCGGATTGGTGAGCGGCGGCAATATGCCGGGTCAATCGTTTCTGTTCCGGGACGAGGCCGTGTATCGCGGCGGGTTGGTAGGTGTCGGGTTTCACGGCAACCTGGCCATGGACACCCTGGTTTCGCAGGGTTGTCGCGCCGTCGGTTCGCCCATGTTCATCACCGGTTGCCAGGACAATGTCATTCTGGAACTGGACGGCCGTTCGCCGCGAGAGGTATTGCACGGCCTGTATCAATCCCTGGACAAGGGAGACCGCGGACTGTTCAGCCAGGCGCTGTTTATCGGCGTGGAGATGCGGCCGGAAGTGGTGGTCAACGATCGCGGCGATTTCCTGATCCGAAATATCATCAGCATGGACAGTCGCGGCCGCTTGGAAGTGGCCGCGGGCCTGGTGGAAAACCAGGTCATCCAATTCCATCTACGCGACCGGAAAGCATCTGCCGAGGATTTGAAGCATCAACTGGCGCGTTATCACGCCATGGAAAAGAGCGGGCAGCCGGTCGGCTCGCTGCTTTTTTCCTGTCTGGGGCGCGGCGCCCGTTTCTTCGGCCGGCCCAATCACGACAGCGACCTACTGTACACCCATCTGGGCATGATGCCCTTGGGCGGTTTTTTCTGTAACGGCGAGATCGGCCCGGTTCAGGGGGCAACCTACGTTCATGGTTACACCAGCAGTTTCGCGCTGTTCCGTCGTCGTACCCCGGAGTAGATCACCGGGTTCGTCGTGTTTTCCCGGTGATTTCCTGTCTCGCGGCTTATCGAGCGTAGGCTTTCATTGGTAGAATGAGACCGTACCTCATGGGGGCCGTCTTTGAAATTATCGCTTGCGATTAAAATTCTCTACACGATTCTGGTCATGGGTGTCCTGCCTTTTTCCATTCGTTCCTACGGCTGGATGAATTTGTTGTGGTTCAGCAATATCGCCATGATCTTGACCGTATTCGCGCTGTGGTTGGAGCACCGGGTCCTGATGGGGATGATGGCGCTCAGTGTTTGCCTTTTCGATTCGCTGTGGATCGTGGATTGGTCGGTCGCCTTTCTTTTCGGTTTTCATCCCATCGGCGGCACGGAATACATGTTCGACGATTCGATGCTGTTGTTCCTGCGCAATTTCTCGCTGTACCATTTGGTATTGCCGGTGATCCTGCTCTACGGATTGTCCCGCTTGGGCTACGATCGCCGTTGCTTGTTCTATCAGACGGGTTTTGCCTGGTTGATTCTGTGGATCGTGTTTTTATTTTCGGAGCGCTCGGCCAATATCAACTGGGTGTTCGGACCGGTGAACGCGCAATCGGGTTTGCACCCATGGTTCTACTTCAGCCTGGTGCTGTTGGTGGTGCCCCTGGTGGTTTATCTACCGCTGCATGCTGTTTTCGTGCGCTTTTTCGGTCGGATCGGAGAAACCGGCTTGCCCGAGAGCGAGCCGGTCTTGCAGCCCAAGGCCCGGGCTTGACTAAAAGAAGATGCCCGCCACACAGGCCGTGGTCCAGGAGGCGATCGCGCCGCCGAACATGGCTTTCATGGCGACGCGGGACAAGTCCTTGCGCCGATCAGGGGCCAGGGCGCTGAGGCCGCCCAACTGGATGCCGATGGAAGAGAAATTGGCGAAGCCGCAGAGCGCATAGGTGGCGACCAGTTCACCACGCGGTCCCAGGGTACCGTTTTGGATGTAGGTCCCCAATTGACCGTAGGCCACGAACTCGTTGAGGCTGAGCTTGATACCCAGCAGATTGCCGACCGCCGGCGCGTCTTCCCAGGGCACGCCCATCAGAAAAGCCAGGTATTGGAGTAGTGAGCCGAAGACGGTTTGCAGCGAGCCGGGGAAGATGCCCTGGAATTCACCCTTGGCGGGGGAGAGGCCCGCATCGGCGTACATGATATGGGTTCCGCCCAACAGGGTGCCGTCGATGATGCCGTCCAGCCAGTTCAACAACACGTCGATCACGCCGATCAGGGCGATGAAGCCGATCAACATGGCGCCCACATTGAGCCCCAGCTTCAGGCCGTCGGTAATGCCCTTGGATGCGGCCTCCAGCACGTTGTCTCCGCTGTCCAGCTTGGGAATTTCCACGTCGCCCGCGGTTTTGGAATGCTCCTGTTCGGGGTAGATGATTTTGGCGACCACCAGGGCCGCGGGCGCCGACATGACCGAGGCGGCGATCAGGTGGCCCGGATCCACGCCCATGGAGATATAACCGGCCAGCACGCCGCCGGCAATGGTTGCAAAGCCGCCGACCATGATGGTCAGCAGTTCCGATTTGGTCATGCCGTCCAGAAAGGGGCGAACCAACAGGGGGGCTTCGGTTTGGCCCACGAAAATGTTGGCGCTGCAACTCAGGGATTCCGAGCCGCTGGTGCCCATGGCCCAGCGCATGAAGTGACTCATGGCCGTGATGACCTTCTGTACGATGCCCAGGTAGTAGAGCACGCTCATAAAGCCGCCGAAGAAGATGATGGTGGGCAGGACACGGAAGGCAAAGGTGGCGCCGAAACCCGGGAAACTGTCGTTATCGACGGTTTCATACCACTGAAAGCCGAAGAGGAAGGTGGCGCCGTAGTCCGACAGGGCGAGAAATGCTTTGACCTTATCGGTGAACATTTGAAAGAGCGCTTTGCCGTTCATGCCGCTGACCATAAGGTAGGCGACAAAGGCGCAGAGCAGGAATACGGCTCCGTAGCGACCGACAGCCGGATTCTTGAGAACAAAGCCGTTGACGACCAGCAGCAGCAGTGTCACGAGCGCAAGGCCGCCCAGCAGGGAGGCATTGCCGGTGTAATAAAGCGCCGTGCCCACAATGACGGCGTAAAAGCCGTGAATCAGGTGGTTCATGAAGGGGTTCGGCAGGCTCTGTTTATCCTTCATGATATAGATGATCAGCAGCAAGGCGAATACGGCCATCCCGGTGAAGCTGAGCTTTTCCTCATCGGGCATGATGATCATGGCCAGGGTGAACTGAATCCCCATTCCGGCGAGAATGGGCCGTAACTTGACGGCGCCGCGGTGGTAGGACATCAGCCAGGCCAGGCCCAGCAACGAAACCAGCCCGACAATGCTCATCAAGTTGGTCAATTGAAAATTCATCGATATGTCTCCCCATGGATGTGATGCATACAAACCACTTCGCCCGGCCGGAGTGAGCAATGAAAAGGCTGGGTCTGAGTGTTCTGCCGAGTTTACCACCGGGATTCCCAAAAGCCAAATATTTAACGCTTCCGGGCAGGTCGATCGCATGTCATGATATTCAACACTTTTTTTAAAATTGCTAATGCTGCAACTTACCGTCATCGCCTGGGCATAATTGAATAAGCGTATTAAATCCAAAATATTTGGCCACAGAAGGCATAGAGATGAAGAGGTGCCGGGTCAAGAGTTTTTTGCCACAGATCTCACTGATCTTCACAGAATAAGACATGTCTTTAATCCTAATCTTATCCTGGCCCCATGGTCACGATGTTCCGGGCTGTCTGGTCTGCCGGCACATAATCGACAAGACAACATAACTTCACTGATCTGGAAAACGGTTTGCAGCAGTCTGTCTGCTTTCTTGCCTGATCTGTGAAGATCAGCGCGATCCGCGGCTGTATTTTTTATATCGTTCCCGGCCGGAGCCAGGTTTCTCGAAGGCCGACCCCCGGCTTTGTCAAGCCGGTGGTTTCTCGTGTTTTTTGTGACATGCGATTGCCCTGCGCTTTCGGGTAGAGCCGGTTCTAAGTCGCGATAGTGACAAGCCGCAACATTCGCGAGGATTTCATCGGCTGGATCGGTGTCTGAAACGGGAGATTGGAAAAGGGGGAAGGGCCGGGCCCTTCCCCATGTCAGACTTAAACCGGATCCGCTTTCTCGTCTTCTTTTTTGACGGGTTCCGGCAAGGGTATGAAGGTGTAGGTCAGTTTCTCGCCGTCGATGCCGATTTCTACGGTGCCGCCGTTCTTCAGGTTACCGAACAGCAACTCCTTGGCCAGGTGCTGTTTGATCTCGTTTTCGATCAAGCGGCCCATGGGCCGGGCGCCGAAGGCTTCCGAATAACCCTTCACGGCCAGGTAGGACCGTGCGGCCTCGGACAGGGTCAATTCGACGCGTTTGTCCATCAGTTGGCCTTCCAACTCGTTGATGAACTTGTCGACGATTCGCTCCATGACCTCTTGCGGCAGGCGGTTGAACTGGATGATGGCGTCCAGGCGGTTGCGGAATTCCGGCGAGAACAGGCGCTCAATAGCCTGCTTGCCCGCGGACCGACCCGCGGACACATTGCCGAAACCGATGCCGCCCTTCTCCATTTCCTTGGCGCCGGCGTTACTGGTCATGATCATGATCACGTTGCTGAAGTCGGCTTTCTTGCCGTTGTGGTCGGTCAGGGTGGCGTGGTCCATGATCTGCAACAGAATGTTGAAGATGTCCGGGTGCGCTTTTTCGATTTCGTCCAACAGCACCACCGCGTAGGGGGTCTTGTTGACGGAATCGGTGAGCAGGCCGCCCTGGTCGAAGCCCACGTAGCCCGGGGGCGCGCCGATCAGGCGGGAAACCGTGTGCTTCTCCATGTACTCCGACATGTCGAAGCGAATGAACTCGACGCCCAGAATGCGGGCCAGTTGTTTGGCGACCTCGGTTTTGCCCACGCCGGTGGGTCCGGTGAACAGGAAGGAGCCCACGGGTTTTTCCGGTGCTCGCAAGCCCGACCGGCTCAGTACAATCGCCTGGTTCAGTGCTTCGATCGCGAGGTCCTGGCCGTAGACCACCAGTTTGAGGTCGCGTTCCAGGTTGGCGATGCGCTCGCTTTCGCTGGCGGAAACCGTTTTCGGCGGAATCTTGGCCATGGAAGCAACCACCTTCTCCACGTCTTCCACCTCGATGATGACCTTGCGTTCTTCCGCGGGCACCAGGCGTTGGGCGGCGCCCACTTCGTCCACCACGTCGATGGCCTTGTCGGGCAGGTGGCGGTGGTTGATGTGCTTGGCGGCCAGGTCCGCGGCGGCCTTGAGGGCCGGTTTGGTATAGGTCACCTGGTGGTGTTCCTCGTAGCGTTCCTTGAGGCCCAGGAGGATTTGGAAGGTTTCGAACGGCGAGGGTTCGAAGATGTCGATCTTCTGGAATCGCCGGGCCAGGGCCTGGTCCTTTTCGAAACTGGCCTTGAAATCCTCGTGCGTGGTGGAGCCGATGCACTTGATCCGGCCGGAAGCCAATGCGGGCTTGAGAATATTGGAGGCGTCCATGCTGCCGCCGCTGGTCGCGCCCGCGCCCACGATGGTGTGGATCTCGTCGATGAAGAGAATCGCCTTTTCCTTCTTCTCGATAGTGCGGATGACGGCCTTCAGGCGCGCCTCGAACTCGCCGCGGAACTTGGTATTGGCCAACAGGGCGCCCATATCCAGCGCGTAGATGCGCGCCCCGTCCAGCACCTCGGGCACCTCACCCAGTTGGATCTGACGCGCCAGACCCTCGGCGATGGCGGTTTTGCCCACACCGGGATCGCCGATGTACAGGGGATTGTTCTTCTTGCGGCGGCAAAGGACCTGGATGGTGCGCTTGACCTCGGTTTCGCGACCGATCAGGGGATCGATGCGGCCTTCCTCGGCCATGGCGACCAGATCCGTGGTGAATTCTTCGATGGGGTCTTTCTTCCGGCGACGGCCGCCGCCGCCCATCTCTTCGTCTTCCAGGTCTTCATCATATTGCTCGTAGTTATTCTTAACCGTACCGTGAGAGATATAGTTGATGACATCCAGACGTTGGATGCCCTGTTTCTCCAAAAGGAAAACCGAATGGCTGTCACGGGCCCGAAACATGCTGACCAGGACGTTGTCGGGCTCCATTTCGGGCTTGCCGGAAGACTGAACGTGGTTGGCGGCCATTTGCAACACGCGCTGAATGGCAAAGGTTTGCTGGGGGTCGGCTTCCACGTGGTCGGGAAGACGTTCCATCTCGTTTGCCAGGTATTGTTCCAAGTCTTGCCGCATTTCCTTGACATTGCCCCCGCAGGCTTCCAGAATCTCGATGATTTGGGGGGATTGCAGGAAAGCGAAAAGAACATGTTCCAAAGTGAAAAACTCGTGCCTTCTGTTTTTGGCCTCAGCATAGGCGAGTTTAATGGCTTTATCCAACTCCGGACTGATCATGCTCACTCCTCTTCCATGATACAGCGCAACGGGAACTCGTGCTTGCGCGCCAGTTCCGTTACGATGGCAACCTTCATCTCGGCAATTTCAAAAGAGTAGACGCCCGCAATACCCCTGTCGGAGGTGTGGATGGACATCATCAACGCATGCGCTTGCTGCGAGGACTTGTGAAACACGGTTTCCAAGATGAAGACCACAAATTCCATGGTCGTGTAGTCATCGTTTAAAAGGATGACCTTGTATTTTTTGGGTTGCTTGACTTGTTTTTTATGTTCGGTGACCACCCCGTGGTCGTTTTCATTCTCGAATCTGCTCATTTGAGTCTTATCACCTGCCTGAGAAGGTGTGCCCTCGCGGCAACCCGGAGCCTTCCCGGTTAAAATGTCTCCGGCCGGGACCGGGAGTGGAGTCATCCACTCTTCACATCATATCAAACAATTAATACGTGTGTTTCATTTCCTGCAAGGTGTGATCATTTAACCAAAAGACGGGTTGGGCGAGGTTTCATGGGCACAGCCCCGGAGCGGGGGCAACCGGCAGATGCAAGTGCCTATGAGGTCGTTAG
>JAAUYB010037028.1_pt1 | contig 9981 bp, 15 predicted proteins | sample 7278071 | NCBI WGS metagenome assembly JAAUYB01 (sample SAMN14350121, study PRJNA611818) | marine sediment metagenome | isolation source: surface marine sediment (1.8m) | place: French Polynesia: Moorea | collected 2018-08 | reverse complement strand
GTTCGCGCTAAATCAAAAGTTTGTTGGAGCGAATAAAAAAGCTGAGCGCCCTTGAAAGACGGCGGCGGAAAATGGAAAATGGAGCATTTTCTCGTCTCTTTTCTCTTTTCTGTGGGAAATGCCTTTTTTTGGCAAAAGCAATTTCACTTTTCGCGACGGTTTAACGTGGGAAATAAAGGGAGGGCTAATAAAAATAGGAGGAAGCGGAAGACCTCCGTCGCATTTCCCATACAACAACAAACACGCTATTAAATAAACCAGGTTGTTTTTTCGTCGCGACAATTATTTCATTTCTCGCGTGTCAAAGGAGGAGGCGTCCCGTCTCCGACGGAGCGCGCGAAAAATCATTTCGTTTAGGGGAAAACCAAGGCCGGAACAGAAAAAAGAACCATTTACGGAAGGCGAAATACCCGCCAAGTAAATCAAGCAAAATTTCGGAGGTGCCATCACGTGATTTCCCGGAAAAAAGGGGGAAACGGGAAAGTCTAAAAGAAAATAGCCGTATTAACGAAAAATGCCACATTCTCCGTATCTGATGTACATTTTTGCCCTAAAAGATGAAAGAACAGTCGACGTTTTAGAAAGCTTATCGAATTTGTTGCACCATCTTCCTTCTCGCAAAAGAAATTCACAAAAGAAAAATGCGTGATAGAAATGCAAAATCACCTCGTCTTTGGCCCCTGCTCCATGTCGTCCTCGCAGACTGTCTCCTTGACGGGTGAGCAGACAGACTCCATGATGGTCTGGCAGTTCGGGGCGGCCACCTCCTCGCATACCTCCTCCACCTCGGTGCGGCAGTTGAGGCCGTTGTTGGCGGAGTTGGGGGAGGAGGTGGAGGAGGAGACGTCGTCGTAGCCGCACTGGAAAATAAAGGCAAATTTAGGATATTCTCACAATTTATGATAAAGAAAGGCTTCGGACCATTTTTTATAAAGTTTTACATTGTTTTGTAGGAGTTGAAATCACCACCACCACCACCACAAAAGGGGCTGAAATAAGAGTCCTATACAGCTTGGCCGGAATTGCCTCTTTTGCAAATCATCAAAAACAAAGTATATTTACCTGCTTCTCGCACGCCATCCCCCCCTTGTGGCAGTTTGCGTTGGGGAGGGGTCCCCCCTTCATCTGGACGTAGGCGCACTTCCCCCCTCCTCCGTTGGCGTTCCCAGTGGCGATGGCGGGGGAAGACACGCTGGCCACAGGGGAGAGGAAGGGGTTGTCTGTTGTTGAAAGGATGTTCGGGCTCGAGGAAGCCAACTGGAAATGAATGGATTATTCTTTCTTTATAGTATTGATATGATTTCACTACTTTTAGGTAAAAATAACTATAAAAAAATTCGGCAGAATATTCAAGAAAAATTGGAGACTTTTTGCGGTAAGGATTTTAAGTTTTTTCTTAGACAAGGGGGATAATGTCAGATACACCTGCCGCACCTGGCTTCTGGACGTCCTGGTCCTGCCCTGCTGCTGCTGCTGACCTCCGTAGGCGTGCGTGACATAGTTCCCCAGCCCGGGCAGGAACTGGTGCAGCCTGGAACTGGCAGCACCGTTCCTGACAACAGTGCCGCCGTTGGCACTAGAAATCTCGTATGGCACCGCGAACGCACCCCCTCTCACAATAGAGGGCACCATGACAAAAACTAATGAAAATACTAGGCCGCCTAGGGGCCGGATCACAGCACTGGAAGAAGAGCACATTGTTGCTTTTTTTGTTTGTAGAAAAAAGTTGTCAGTTTAGCACACCGTTTTCTTATTACAAAGTCAAGGTTCTTTTCTCGCAAATTAGCCTATGGAGGTGGCCTCCATTGTCTTCACCGTTCTCTTTATAAAAAGGGTTGCAAATTAGGTTTTTCCCCCTCCTTTTCTTATGAAGGCGTTCCGTTCTTTTCTTCCCTCCCGTCTCGGGCCAACTGGCTTTCAGCTCCGCAAGAAAAATGGAACTCGGCCCCTTCCGAAAAAAAAATCGTTCTACATGCGGGGAAGGAGAGGGTGTGTTTTGATTTTCTTTTTCCGCCGCCGCCTTCTGGTGGAAGTAGCATACGGACGGAGGGAGACGGACGCGGGATAAGACGTGTGAGGATGAAATAAATTGGAAAATAAATTATAAAGAAAAAAAGAAATAGCACGCCTGTTATGTACTGTACTGTACTGGAATGTACCTGTTTGAAATTTAAAAAAATGAAAAGAATAATGTATTTGAGTTTCATACGGCATGTTTTTTTCTATGCCATTGCTTCCCCTCCTCCTCCGTTCTTCCCCCAGGCCTCTGCCCTCTCCCTCCCTCCTCCTCCTCCTTCTCGTCTGACTTGAAGCAATTGCACCATCGCCCCCTGTAAAAAGAGGAGGAGGAGGAGGGACCGACGCCTCCTCCTCCTTCCATACATGTACTAAAGTGATCCATTCAGGAGAAGAAGCTTTATTTCCCTCTCCTGCTTTTACGGACCGTAGGAGGAGAAAAGGGTAATGATGTTACGAGAAGTTTTCCACAATTGTCCATAGGAGGGCATAAATACAATAATTTCCCATTTTTGAAAAAATGTGCAAAAAGAATCGGTTTTGGCGGTCAAGGCGAGCACGTGCCGAAAGCAGAAAAGAAAAGAAATTTCGAAGGGGAAAAAGGATTGAGAAAAAGCCATAAATTCCGCGTTTTCACGCCGTGCGAAAAAAAAGAAATATTTGGGGGCGGAAAGGTTCCTTTTGAAAAGTCATTCTTTATTCTGTCTTTTAAATTATTTTTTCCGATCCGGGGAACTGCCGGCCGCCGCGATCGATCGGTGATGCAACCAAGCAAGTGCGGGCGGGTGGGGGCGGATGCAACTGGATTGCTACTGTAGGATGGTCAAAAGGAAGGGAGAATCGCCTCGGGCTTCCGGTCAAAGCCTCGCCTTCTCTCTTTTTTGCGGGAAAAGGAAAGTAGCGGCGAAAGAGAAAAACCTACAAGTAGCTTGCGGGAGAAAAGGTATCCAAGAGTCCCGTTTGTCCCCTGGCCAGGTCAAAGAACGAAACCGAAGCCGATTCCTCCTCCTCCTCCTGTTTTCCTTTTTCCTTTTCTTCGGACTATCTTTATCGCGATCTGCTCCTTAAAGAAATCGGGAAAGTAGGGGAAAAGGAGGCCGTTGCAAAAATTAAGGAAAACTCGAATCCGGTCGCTTTTCTTACGCAGGAGAAAGAGTGAAATGCGCCGAGAAAAGAAAATTCTTTCCCCCCCGATAATTTGCCTACGAAATTATATTCCTATACTATATTCCTCAATTTTCACTTGTAAAATAGGCAGATTGCATTCCTCCCAGAGTATAAGCGGATCATTTTTTAAAGCCTGAATTTATCTCGCCGCTGCACTCTTCCACTATGGGAAACTACATTTCTGTAGCTGCCCAATACACGAAAAATGCTCTTCTGGTTGTGTTTCTTGGTCCTGTGCGGCCCCTCCTCAGCGGCGTCTTCGTCGTCGCCAACCAGGGACGAGTGCGTCGTTCACTTGTACCACGGATTCGTCAGGTTAGGGAACTTTAAAAAACGGAAACGCAATGTTTGTTCTAGTGATGGGTGCGAATCCGAATTCAATTCGATTCGGCTCCAGCCCTTTTTTGTCGATCCGATTCAACTCGATTCGAAATTTCAAGACTTGATTACTCAAAAATAGGGGGAAAAGGTAAAAAAATCTTTAAATGTAGAAAAAAATCTCTGAAATGCTTTTTGATTTTGGTGCAAAAGACTTTCTGGGTTTTCAGTGTACAAAGATTAAAAGAAACTGAAAAATAATTGGGATCCACTTTGGATTTAATTGCATAATACTTGTAATCTATTACTGATTCGATTCTATTCTATTCGTAACCTGGCCGATTCGACTTTATTCGATTCGTAATTTTTGGACTCGTACCCATCACTAGCTTGTTTTCCTGTATAATACCGGAAAAAATATTTTAAAAGATTGAACTCTGCTTTGCTGTCCCTCGTGGAGGGTGAGCACCTCCTCGGGCTGTCCCAGAACTCCACCTGCGACACTCTCGCCCTGGCTGGGAGGACGGTGCTGAGAGACTTTGACCTGGCTGGGTGCTCCTGGGTGCTCCAGCCCACGGAGGTATTTTACGCAAGGTGGGGAGACGCAATTTTTCTTTTTGCATGGGATATTTAAGGTTTTTCTTCTTCTTCAGGATTTTGCACCTGCTAAGGCAGGTCATCAAGACGGACTGCGACTTCTTCTTGGACAGGCAAAGCGTGAGAATATTTCAATGGAAATGTTTTCCCAATTAAAAGAGCTTTTTTATTACTAAAACCTTCAGTTGCCAGCTTTGTCCAACTGGCACCAGGGCAACACCTGCTCCCCCGTGGAGGAGCTGGAATACGCCGCCGAGAGGAGCGCGATCTGCCTGGCCTTCCAGTTCAGGAACGGGATGGTGCCCCCGCCGGAGAGGGCCGACATGTGCGGGACACTCCAGGCCCTCAGCCCTTGCCTCGAGGGAATCGTGGACGGGTGAACATGACATCATTTCAATATTTCAATATTTTTTCATCTTTCACCTTGTCAAGGTGTCACGATGACGACGGCGAGGCATCCCGAGCAATCGGCGACGCCCTCGTCGCCTTCTCCGGCAGCGTGTTCAGCACCATCTTCTCTCTCATGAAGAAAAGAGAAGAAGCCCCATCAGGACCTTCTTATGCAACAGAAGCTCCTAGGGAGCGTCGAAGACGCGGGATCCCCTCCAGCGGGCCGATGCACACTTTTGGGCCGGGGACAAATTTCACAAAGATTGACGTTTTAACGACGGTGTAGGTTTATCTTGCTCGCAGCGACGTTTTCGCAGCGACGTTTTAACAACAGTAGGAGGCCAGCCTTGTTAAAGCATCACTGCAAAAATGTCACTGCAATTAAGAAATAACTTACTGTCGGTAAAACTTTTTCTTTCTTGCAGTGACATTTTTTTGCAGCGACGCGCTAACAAGGCTGGCCTCCTACAGTTTAAAAACATCATGCAAAAACATCACTGCAAGTAAGAAAAACTTAATGTCTTTTAAAATGTCAACCTTTGTGAAACGGTTCGTCCGTCCCATGAAGAACCTCATTCTCCGACTCCGCTGGCAAGCTTTGACCTAGCAGAGACGTTCACCGCTCTGCTGGACTTTTGCCCTGACGAGACCATGGGGGTCTTCTCAAAGCTGAAGGTCCTGGACCTGCGCTGGGAGCCTGACGACGCCGACAGTGCCAGCATGAGGGAGGGGTTCCTGGGGACCTTCCGCCAAGGCAGGAGTGCCAGGATCGAGCTTGACCAGGCCGGGGTGATGGAGGTGGCCCTCAGATTTGGAGGGCTGTCCGAGAGAGTGAAGAAAATTATCTATTAGTTGTAGATATACGCAAGAAAGAGACTGAGTTTCGTTTCAAATTATAAAATGTTCCTTGTATTTTTAAGGGAGAGAAAACCTTTTATGGGAAAATATATAACGGGGACTAAAAAGGAACCTTTGAACCAATAAAAAAATATTCCGCAAATAACTCTTTAACTCTTACAAATGCTTCAAAGCTGCCCCCATGAAAAAATTGGGCCCATGGGGTCAAACGGTTTGGCTGCCTACAAAGAACAAGCATGCAGCCAAACAAACAAACAGATATTTGCATTTAATAGTATGCATTTCACGAAAAAAGAACTCTTAATGCTGGTGTTTTCACGGCTTCTTAACTTACGCGGCGCGAAATGTTCACACAATCAGTAAAAGAACATCCTCCCAAGGGCGAAAAAATGGTCACAACGGTGCATACAGCACTCCAATCTTTGCAAGCACACACTGGCGAAATTTTCCTGGATTCAACTGCTGGAGTCCATAATGAAGGCACTGACCATGAGGGCCATCCTGATGGTCTCCGTTGTGTTCGCGGCCTCCGCCTCCGCCTCCGCCGCCTCTCCCAGCAGGGACGACTGCGTCCGGCACCTGTTCCACGGATTCGCAAAGTAATTTCTCAATTTGCACCAATAATTTATGCCATAATCGTTCACCCCCACTCACTACAGGATGTCCACCGCCGGCCAGAGGGCCTTCTCCGGCCTTGGCCCCTCCACCTTCCAGCGGAAGCTCTCCTGCGAGTCACTGTCTCTGCTGGGCGGCCTGGCGGTGGGGGACTTCAACGCGGCCGGCTGCCAATGGGGAAAGATGCCAACAGAGGTCTTTGAGGCCAGGTGATGAAAGAAATATGCCTAAAAGGGCATTGAACAAATATTCGGCAAAGGAGAAAGTCTGCTTTTCATTTGTTTGCAGGGTCCTGTCCCTGCTGAGGAAAGTGATCAAGACTGACTGCGAGTTCTTCGGAGAGGGTGACGAGGTATGTGGCAGGTTTTTTTAGCTACACACCAAACGGAAATGTTCCCAAATAAGTTCAAAAACGCGACAACAGCTTTCCTCCCTGGCCAACGGCTTTGGAGGCAACACGTGCTCCCCGCTGGAGGAGGTGTCGTACGCCGCCGAGAGGGTCTCCGTCTGCCTGGCCTACCAGTGGAGGAACGGGATGATCACGGCGGCGGCGGCGGGGGGGGACGTCTGCGGGGTGGTGGGGGCCGTCAGTCCATGCTTCGAGGGAATTGTAGACGGGTATAAAAAGGTTTTTTTTGCTAGTGTTGCTGTTTCACTTGCAGCTGCTGTTGCTGCTGTTGCTGTTGTCGTTGCTGCTGCTCGAATAACTTAGCCATACCAAGTTATTTGCTTTGCAATTACATTCATACTATTGGTTTAAGTTTATTCAGAGGTTCATGTCAAGTCTCATGGCAGTTTTTTCACAAACAGCTGGATCAAAGAAAGGCTTGTTCGGCATTCTTGTCTCCCGAGTCCTTGCATGACAGAGACCCGCAGTCCTGGCTTGACGCATCTTTGCAACCTGGAGCACCTCTTAGCTGGAAGATGATCTTGACGCAATGAAGTTTTTGTGATTGTGACTGCACTTCATTTTTGGTAAACAATGACAAAACGAAATCCTCCTCCCATGCAGTTGCCACCCTGACGGCGGCGAGACCTCCACTGTCATGCTGGACGCCCTCGTCGCCGCGGTGGCCGCGGCCGCCGTCTCAGCCCGCTCCGGTCCTCCCCCGCCCTCCGGGATGACCCCGCTGGGACCCGGCGGCGGCCCGGCGGCCTTAGGACCCGACATGGCCAAGGCCGTCCTGAGCCAGCTGCAGTCGTGCCCGGAGGAGTCCCTCGGGGTCTTCTCCGAGCTGAGGGTCCTCGACCTGAGCTACGACCCGGAGAAGGACGAGGGGATGCCGTCAAAGATGGAGGTGCTGAGGACGTTCAAGTCGGGCACCTCCGTGGAGGTGGACCAGGGCGGGCTCGAGGGGTTGGCGGTCCGGTTCGCGCCGCTGTCGCAGAGGCTGCAGGAAGTCGTAGCAGGGTCGCCGCCCTGATCGAAAAAAGTTTTTTGGATTTTGCTAAAAAATAAAGCTGAAATTAAACCTCATTTGCTACATATTGGAAAAAACTCGGAACACCAGTCTGTGTGTGTGTGTGGGGGGGGGGGGGAGTTCGCTTCCGCAAAGAGGATATCCGTGCATTTTTTATGCGCCTTTTGGTTGGAGACAAATGAGCGAAGGAAATCCGTCATCCGTCGTGTGCAATTTTTTAATCCCTTATCATTTCCTCGCATGCTAGCAATAAAACACGAAAAATGCAGGTTCCCTAGCCGGAATAACTGTAGTGCTCCTCCAGACACTACTAGTTCACTCCGAGATGTTTTCGCATTTTGTGCTCCTTTCTTCCTTGATCACCCTTTTCGGAGGTGCCTTGTCCTCCGAACCCTCCAGAGAAGAATGCGTGGAGCACCTCTACCGCGGTTTCAGGAGGTGGCCAAAAAAACTTTTAATTTCCGGGAAACCTAATTGCTTGCATGTATCAGGATGGACGCCTTCCACGTGCGCATGGGCCGCCTAGGGCACCAGGTGATGACCTGCGAGTCCCTGAAGATGGTCCTGGACCTTTGGGTGAGGGAATTCAACGAGGCGGGGTGTCGCTGGGGGACGATGCCCAACGGGGTCTTCGAAGCAAGGCAAATTATTGTAGCTTTTTGGAAGGTTTATGAGTTGCACAAAGGAGAGTGGTTTTTTTTCAGGTTTCTTTACATCCTGAGGTACCTAATCTCAACCGAGTGTGCAAACGTCTTTGGTGACACCCAGGAGGTGACGAAAACAGAGATTCCCTGTCACAAAAACAACTAGGGATGCATTCGAACCTACTTTTTTCGAACTCGAGTCGAATCGAACTTCCAAAAGTCGAACTCGAGTCGAAACCGAACTTCAAGGTTCGAACTTCGAACCGAACCGAACTTTTTGGGAAATTTCAAACTTACTAGAAAAGAAACCGTTTGTTTTTTTCGAACTTCGAAGAACTTCGAACTTCTTCGAACTTCTTCGAACTTCCATTTTGCGACACAAAAACTCGAACTTTCGGACTCGAGCTATAGTTCGAATGCATCCCTTAAAACACGCCTTTTTTTCGCTCAGTTGAGGGACCTGGCCTCCAGCTTCGAGGGAAACACCTGCTCGCCCATGGACGAGCTCTTCACGGGCCTGGAGGAGGTCTGGACCTGCCTGGAGCGAAGGGGCGTCAGCCTGAGGACCATTATGTGGGCCCCCGGAGCCACCATGCGGGCGTGCACGGTCCTGCGGGAGGCAGCCCCCTGCTTTGAGGGGGCGGTGGACGAGTAAGAGTTGTTTCCCTTAAAATTCTTGTTAGAAAATTGAGATGTCACCAAATGAGAGGTCGTCTTGGACTTTTTTTCGTGCTTCATGTTTGATTTCAAAAATGTCACAGCAGCACTTTATTGCAGCAATCGAAAGCGCGTATGGTTTGAAAATACAATAATTATTATTTGTATCGAAAAAAAGCTGCCACGACGACAACGGCGAGGCCAGCAATTCTGTGGCGGACGCCATGGCCGCCCTGATGGGCTCCAAGCTGGCGACCCCGTTCGCGGGGGGGAGGAGGGTGGAGTTCAAGAGGCAGATGGAGGAGTGCCAGGGGGTGAGTCGTTTTAAAGACAAAATCATTTGCATATAATTTAATTAGAATATTACCGCTAAATTAAACGATCACCCTTGAAATATATTTTTTAAATGAAGTTAAAACAATCCTACATTTTTGAACCGTGGCTATATTTTTAAATAGTTTAAAGGTTTAAAAAAACTAAAAGTTAACTTTGTGTTTTCTGTCAATTTAAAAGGCCGACCTGGGCGTCTTCTCCCCTGTTCCCTCGCTTGACCTGGACTGGACCCCTGACGGTCTCCCTCCGGACGAGGACATGCTGGAGGCCCTTGGTTCGGGCAACCACCTGATCGGAGGAGGAGGAGGGAGGCTGGGCAACTTCCTGAGGAGGCTGGAGGGGGTGAGGAGGAGGGCGGAGGCGGCGGGGGCGGGGGCGGAAGATGGGGAGAATCGAATTGAATAAATAATACTTCTCTCGAGTCGCTTCTGCATGGCAAAAAAGAAATACAGGCGGTGCTTATTGCTTGGTGGAAGACGTTGGTACAATATTGAAACTTAGCTGACTTCTCGAAAACTTGAAGAACAAATGCTTTGTATCTAAATGATCTGCAATCTTTAGCAAAGGAAACTTTGGGGGAAATGAAATTAAGGGCACGAGTTTTCGGGCGTAATTTTGACGCAGGCGGAATGTACCACCCCCATGCGTGCAATGTGTGGGAAACTGCGTCAGGTGGTAGCTCCAAAAAAAAAGTGGAGAAAAGGTGGATATTGAGTGGGTACACAACAAAGCGGGCGGACCCTCCACCAAAAAGGAAAGAAAGAAAACTGGATTTTCGGTTTCGGCGGAGGAGGAAGAGGAAAGATTGGGGGAAGGGGAAAATTATACCCACACCCATACATGGGCACTAGGGGGGGGTAAGGGGGGGGGTAAGGGGGGGGAGCCCCCTGAGGACTTACCTTACGTAGTAAAGTACACAACTTCCCCCCCCGGGCCGGTGGGTGGGGGCCGACATGGACAAATGT
>JAAUYB010088701.1_pt1 | contig 9986 bp, 11 predicted proteins | sample 7278071 | NCBI WGS metagenome assembly JAAUYB01 (sample SAMN14350121, study PRJNA611818) | marine sediment metagenome | isolation source: surface marine sediment (1.8m) | place: French Polynesia: Moorea | collected 2018-08 | reverse complement strand
TTGTTAATAGAACGTAGTTGCTCAATAATAAGAGGGTTTGCAGCAATTAGTTGCGTTAAATCAAAGCTATTCTTAAGAAAAGATTCTGCTTCATCTTGAGAGCGATTTACATTTTGTTGAAGTTGTAATAAACTCTCTGATTGGGCTTTTTGTTGAACAATTCTAAACCCGATAAAACTAGCAACGCACAAAGGAACCAAGACAGTGGGTAATACTGTCATTAATAATCGATTTCGAAGTGTATTACCGATAAGGTTTGGTATTTTTTCTAGAGATTGTTTAGAAGAAACATCCTTCATTTCTGAAGTAGATCTATCAATAGAATAATGTAAACTTTGATCTTCATTTTTAGAAGTTGAAGACAAAAAATCTTGATGAGTAGTCATAATTTAATAACCTAGTAAGTTGTACTATTAAAATTCAAATTTTATATAATAAGTAGTCGGACATAAATAAACCCTGTTTTCTAATCTCACAGTTTACTTTAATTTTGTCCCACTACTTAGTGCATAACCACCTTTTATTATATTAGGGGGGTTTTAGAAGAAGCTAGAAGTGATTTACAAACAAGCATTAGTAATTGCGTTTAAATCCAAGGAAAGAATCTGTTGATTATTTTCAAAGAAGCATCCCGATACAAAGGAGGTTAAACATGGAGGAAGACCCATAGTAGGTGTTTGTAAACTGTCTTGAGAAAGTCGAGTCAGTCCTAAAATTCGTTGTACAGAAAACCCTAATAATGTTTCTATGGGAGCATTATTTAAGGATAAACGTACAATAATAATGTGCAGAAATTGAGAAGATGATTGAAATGTGGACAGATTGAGTGAATGAGCTAAATCGAATACAGAAAAAACAGAATTATTGGCATTCATTAACCCCATAAATGATGGTTTCATGTTAGGAATAGGGGTAATTTGTGATGAAGGTACTACGAGAGTTTCTTGTACCTTCTCCATGGAAATAATTCCTGATATTTCTGGTGTTACTTGAAGGCGCAAATAGGGTTCTCCAGGAATATCTTGAGCCTCAAATAAATGAGGCAATAATTGCTCTAATTTTGTTGATAAATCGGTTTGTGACATTGATTTTTTAAGCGATAACTGATTTCAGTGCATCGACTAAATCTTCTTGGGTACAAGGTTTAGTTACATAGGCTTTTGCTCCTTGTTTAAGTGCCCACACTCTGTCAACATCTCTATTTTTAGCACTACAAGCAACGACAGGAATATCAACAGTATCTGTGTTTTTTTTCAGTTTACGACATAAATCCAATCCCCCCATTTCTGGCATCATGAGATCAGCAACAATAACATCAGGTTTTTTCTGGGAAACTTTATCTAAGGCTTCTTGTCCATTGGTTGCTGTCGTAACTGTATAACCCGCCTTAAGCAAATAGTTTTTAAGTAGGATTAGTTCAGATTCCATATCATCAACAACTAAGATATTTTTCATGGTTTTTTCAAAATTTTTAAATTATCTAAATCAACAAGAGTAAAACATTGTTTACTGTTTTATTGTAAACTTTTGTTAACCAGAAATCCTCCGTAAATACCGAATTTTTTTGCATAAAAATATTTTCTTTATAGGTATTTATTCACAACCCCCATTAAATCGCTTTGAGTAAATGGCTTCTGCAAAAAATCATTAGCCACATTTCCTTTTGCTTGTGCTTCTTCTATTTTATTCGTGTCAGCACTAACAATAATAATAGGAAGGTTTTTAAAGGCAGTGCTTCGCTTTAAAATTTTGGACAGTTGATCCCCATTAATTCCTGGCATAGCAATATCAACAAGTAATAAATCTGGTTTGATTTCAAATAATTTATTAATGGCAAGGCTGGGATTGGATAGCATATAAAGGTCTATATTATCTGAGCTTAAATAACGTTTAAATGTATTTAAAATTGTCTCACTGTCATCAATACAAAAAACTTTATGGCATTGATTATTTTCCTTAATTTGTTGAGTCTGAGTAGTTGTATTAGACTTTTTTGGTAAAGGATTGTTAGCCGTAAGAGAATGATCTGATGATGAAATTGGAGGAAGCTTATCGAAGGGAGATAGGGGTGAGTGAAGTCGTAGAACTTTTGATTTTAGATAAGGATAAAGAAGTTCTGCTACTTGACAATCATCTAACTTCAATAAAATACCTAGTTGTCGGATACTAATTTTACCTTTGAAACTAGCAATTTTTGCGAGTAGATTACTTGACTTAGAAACAAGAGAATTCTTTAAAGTCTGTAGGTTAGGACAATAAGGACGTTGATGAGGAGAGTTAATTAGAGGGCTAAATTTTTGCCATGCTTGTTGTTTCTTTTTCCACAAGTTGCATAACTCCTCTACATTAAATCCTTGTTCTGAGGAAACTACAGAACTTTTATTTTGACTGGAATAATAGTTAGCAGTTTCTAGGAAAAAAAATGGTTCTAAGGCATCTTGAGTGAATTGATTGATTAATTGAAGCTGTTGAGATAAGCCAATAGTTTCTTCTCTCATTAGATAACTAATTGCTTCTTCAATGAAGTTATTACCTTTTTTTTCATTGAAGCCATTTTGAGCCATTAGTTGAATAATTTGAGCGGTTTTTTGACCATAACCTAAGCTATATAAACAAAGTTCTAAATTGGGAAGAGATTGCAACGAATGAACAGCAGACTTTAAATTTCCTTGATGTAACTCTATTATCCAAGTAATATCTTGACTAGATACTGTTAATTGTCCAGTATAATGAGAAAGTGAAACTTTTTCTAACAGTTTAAATGGACTAAAAGATTGGTTCATAATTAAAGCATACTAATTTTCTATCTTAATTCTATACCTTAATATATCTACACACTTTGAAGATTGTCCATGTTGTCATTGATGATTTACTCATAAAAAATAAGAAGAAATCACAGTATTTATACGGAAAAAAAGAACTCTAATCACTAATTTCGGTATTTTAATATAAATACAGTTTTAAATAAAACATAATATTTTTAACTCAGAGGTAATTCTAAAGTAAAACAACTTCCTTTCCCATATTCTGAGGTTAAGGTCACATCACCTTTATGAAGTTGGGCAAGTTTACGGGACAAAGCTAAACCTAACCCTGTTCCTTTATGTTTACGACTCAGGTTACTATTAATTTGTTGGAAGGGCTGAAATAGCTTTTTCTGGTCTTCTTCTTTGATGCCAATTCCCGTATCAATGACACAAAATGTAAGCTGTTTTTTTGTTCTTTCGACTTGTAAAGTTACTGTCCCTTTTTCTGTAAATTTAATAGCATTAGATAATAAGTTAAGAAGAATTTGTTTAATTTTTCTTTGATCCACTGTACAGAAATCAACTTGCTCACTTAATCTCAAAATAAGCTCAACTTCTTGCTCATTGGCTTTCGGTTGAACAATGGAAATAGCTGCTCGACAAATATCTTCAACTGCAATGGTTTCTAAAAATAATTCTTCCCTATTAGCTTCTATTTTTGAAAGGTCTAAAAAGTCATTAACTAAAGCTAATAAATGTTCTCCTGATAGTCTAATGCCACTAACATATTGTTTTTGTTTCTCGTTTAACGGACCATATATTTCTTCATTTAACATCTTAGAGAAACCTAAAATTCCCGCTAAGGGTGTTCTTAATTCATGACTAATATGGGAAAGATGATCACTTTTATTCTCCTTTGAAGATTGTAATCTTTTGTTGTCTAACTCTAGCTGATTCAACTTGTCTCTGAATTTGATTTCTTGGATTGCAATAGAAATTTGATTGGTAACAATTTCTAAAATTTCTATCTCTTCTTGGCTAAAAGTACGGTCTGATTTATGAGTTTGTAAAATCAAATAACCAAAGAATTGTTGACTTACATACAAAGGAATACTTAAAATACAATAATGAAACTTAGCCTGATCTTCTCGCTTTTTTAGGGGAGAAATTTCCCAAGAGTTAGTAAAAACATCTCCCTGCTGACAAAATTGGTAAACTTGGTGTTGTTTAGCACAACTAATTAAGGGGAACAATTCCTGATAAACAAAAGTTTCTAGCAAACTTTCATCCTTGACTCCCCAGGTATCATAAATCTGGCACATAGATGATTTTATGCTTAATAAAATTACATTATCTATGCTATAAGCTTGTCCAATTACTGATAGAATGTGACTGATTTTTTCCTTAGTATCAACATCAGAGTTTAAGAGACAATAAATTTGACTAATTAATTTTTGAGGCCAATTTTGATGGGATACTTGTTTAGGCATTTTCCTCTGTCCCTGTAAAATCTCTGAATCTTTACCAGTCAAGGTATTCATGAGCGTTATTTTTTGTTTAGTCCCCAGAAGCCACCCTTAATAAATTATACAGGTAATTTTACTTTCGTGAGATTATTGACGAAAAAATGCCTAAAATAACTTTAAAATTGCCTACGAGAGAAAATTAAGCTGGAAATTGTCAACAATAACACAATGTAAATTATTGCATAAACAGCATTAATGAATAATTCTGAACTACTGGGAAGAATGCCATAAACTGCTGTATTTTTTAGGTTAAACCTTTCCAAGTTAGGAACGACTAAATAGATACTCTCCGTTAAAGCAGTGATACTCGGATTTTTGCTTAATTTTGCTAATTCAAGTAAATCATTACTGAGATGCCCAATAATGTAAATACCAAAGCTCAAAAGGGTTGCTAGAATAGAACTGGTAAATACCCCAAAAGTTATGGCAACGGCTGTTAATACGGCTAATTCCAATAATAAATAAGCCTGGGAAACTAATAAACTAATAGGGGAGAATGTAATATTGGCCCAACTTAATGCTCCTAAATAAAGCACTGTCATGATAGCGATCACTACCGTTAACACAGCGCATAAACCTAAATGTTTCCCAACAATCAATTCTGTGCGACTAATGGGTTTAGGAATTAATATTAAAACGGTTCTTTTTTCAATCTCTTTATTAATTAAAGCAGTCCCGACAAAGATAGCAACAATAGCACCCAAAAAAGAAGTTAGTCCTAACCCGACATCAAGAAAAATCTTACCATCTGCCCCCACAGAAATCTCAGGGAGTAAGCGTAAAGATAAAGCTAAAACAACGGCAAAAAACCCAATAACATAGAGAATGCGATCGCGGATTACTTCTCGAAATCCATTACTAGCAATGATCCAGATTCTGATTAAATTCATCGTTTTTCAATTATCTTTCTTCCTGCTGTTGACTTGCTTATTATTCCCTAGAGCAAGGTTACTGATATCATGATACTACAAGAAGTTCATCAACTCTCAGCAGGAATTGTTATGAAAAGATACAAAGTCAAACCTTGGATAATTTTACCTATTTTGGCTCTGATTACAGCTATTTGCTTAGTAGGATGGCAAACCCAGGGAATATCTTAACAATTTGCTATAATTAATTGCGCTGACATTCAATGAGCCAAATTATAAATATGGGTCAATTATGGCGATATATTAAGACCATAATGGGGATTGCTTTCCGTCATCCCATTACTGGTGCAACCATTATTCCACTGCTTCCTGATGGGCGTATTGTTTTAATTAAACGGCAAGATAGCGGAAAATGGGGACTACCGGGGGGTATTGTTGATTGGGGAGAAGATATCTTAACCACAGCAAAACGGGAATTAAAGGAAGAAACGGGGTTAGAGTTGTTAAAAGTGCGCCGTTTAGTGGGGGTTTATTCTTCTTTTGATCGCGATCCGAGAATTCACTCTATTTCTATCTTAATGGAAGCAGAGGCTACAGGAGATTTTGCGGTACAAGATATCCTAGAAGTGATAGGAATTGAGGCATTTTACCCCAATGATTTACCCTTAGGGAATCTCTGTCATGATCATGCTCGTCAGTTAACTGACTACTTACAGGGTTTGACTGTATTAGCTTAATGTTAAGAGTACAAATTTTTTTCGTTTCCCAATTTTATTAATCAGGATAATGAAATTTCTAAAAAGTATATTTGAAATAATCTATATCTTTTTCAAATCTTTTGGCAATGAGTTGACGGGTGTGATCCGTGTAAAGATCACGATAGGTCTTGGATTTTGATTTACTACTCTGATTTACTTCTTTATATTTCAGTTGAATACGTCCATTAGTATGTTCCCTAATTTCATCTATTGCTTTGCTAAATTCTTCCAATTTGTAGATATAGTCCATATACAGACAATTTTCTCTGTTGAGGGCCTCCACCCATAATCTTTGATTTGGATGGAGAAAATATCACCTAACGCATGGTAACGAACTCTTCAGCAGAAGTGGGATGAATGCCTACTGTTGTATCAAAATCGGACTTTTTCGCCCCCATTTTCAGAGCGATCGCTACCCCTTGGATAATTTCGGCCGCATAATTTCCCACCATGTGGGCCCCTATTACCCGTTCACTTTCTTGATGAACAATCAATTTCATCAGGGTTTTTTCTTCTTTCTGTGGTAAGACGTAGTACATGGCACGGAACTTACTACGATAGACTTTGATTCCATCTTCCCCGTATTGTTCTTTAGCTTCTGCTTCGGTTAACCCCACAGTAGCTGCTTCGGGGCTACTAAAGACAGCAGAGGGAATGTTGTCATAACTCATAGTCCGAGATTTTCCGCCAAAATGAGTATCGGCAAAGGCCCGTCCTTCGTTAATAGCAACAGGGGTTAAATTAATGCGATCGGTACAGTCTCCTACTGCATAAATATTCGGTTGATTAGTGCAACTATATTTATCAACGGCGATCGCTCCTTTTTTGACTTCAACTCCCACATTTTCTAGGCCTAAATTATCTAAATTAGGTTTACGTCCCGTTGCTGCTAGTCCGATAGTATCTGCTAATACCATCTCATTATTTTGCTCTCCTTCTACAGCAATTTTTAATCCTTGAGATGTTTTTTCAATGGATGTAATTGTGCAGTTTTTGAGAATTTGGATACCATGATCTTCCATAGATTGTTGAATGGTTGTTCTGAGATCATCATCAAATCCTCTTAAAATTTTATCCCGCCGGATAATTTGAATTACATCTGATCCTAACCCGCGCATAATACAGGCAAATTCTACGCCAATATAACCACCTCCCCAGATAACAATGCGTTTGGGTTGTTGGGGAAGGGTAAACATTTGGTCAGAAATAATGGTATTTTCGATTCCTGGAATGTCAGGTCTAACGGGATGTCCTCCCACAGCAATTAAGATTTTATCGGCGGTTATTTTACTATTTCCCACTTCTACAGTATGAGGATCAAGTAACTTTGCATAGTCCCGATAAAGTTCTACTTTCGAGTTGTCTAACATCCGTTGATAAATACCATTCAGACGTTCCGTTTCTTGGTTAACGGCTGTGATCATTTTAGACCAATCTAAGGTACTTTTAACCGGACTCCAACCATATCCTTGAGACTCTTGAAACTGTGCGGGAAAATGGGAGGTATAGACCATTAATTTCTTAGGAACACATCCTACGTTAACACAAGTTCCCCCTAAACGATTGTATTCTGCTAATGCTACTTTAGCTCCATATTCGGCGGCGCGTCTGGCAGTTGCGACACCCCCTGAACCTCCACCAATGACGAAGAGATCAAAATCATAACTCATAGTAATACAATGCTCCGGTAGTTGGGTAATTTTTTAAGTTTTGCTTCATGTCTTCTCTTGTCTATTTTATCGTCTCTTGTAACACCTTTTAAAACCCTGTTAATATCTGATAACTGCCTAAGTCCTATTATTCTCAAAACAGTATACAAACCGTCAGTTATATTATAATCTCAGTTCTACAATTAAAATTAGGATATATAACCTTCGTTTTAGGTACTATGCTTTCACAAATTGTGCGTCCCCTAGTTAACACACAAGTTCGTCTTTTGGCCAACTCCCAAGCAACTCAAAGCACCTTGGTAGAAACCATTGCGCGTTGGTTAGGTTATCTTGGAGTTGATGCTCAAGTAACCAAGTTATCTCCTGAATGCGATCGCATTCATGTTGCTTTGACGGTGGGAAAACCTGACTCCTGTGATCATCACGATTGGAAAAGCATTTTAGATAATCTGCGATCGCCTGCTCAGGGTAATAACAATTTGCTGAAATCTTCTGATGAAATAAATGGATCACAACAGATAAAAATTGCAAGATTATTAGCTTATTTAATTCAAGTTAGTGATCCTAACCAGCAGATAACTTGGGAAGAAATAGAGACTCAATTAATGCCTTTAAATCTCGATTCTTCTATTTTAACAGGGATTAAGTCAGCAATGAAAGTCCCTCAATCTAAAGATTTATTAGATAAACTTGATCCTGATGTTGCTGCAAGTGCTTTTCCTATTGCTGTTAAAATTGCTTGGTTGGATCAAGAGATTAATTCCCATGAGAATCATGCTCTTGCTACTTTACTAAGTGCTATGAAATAAGTAATAATATTTGAACTATCCTTATTACAAATACTTAGTATTATAGAATTGGATATTTATATTGTTAACAGTCTCTAAGCTTGACAAAATTGACAACAATTTTGTCAATTACTTCTCTCAATTTTGAGGGTTGCAATTCTGATTGATTGACAATAATACTAAAAGCTAAGGGTGAATAATTCGAGGGAGTAATATAACCTGACAAGGAAGATGTACCGGATAAGGTTCCTGTTTTTGCTTGTACTTTTCCCTTAATTATTGTATCTTTAAAGCGAGTTTCTAGGGTTCCATTTATTCCTCCTACTGCTAAAGAATCACGATAAACGTTACCTTCTGATGTTTGCATCATTAAGACAAGTAGGTTAGCTAATGCTTCTGGGGTAACTAGGTTATGACGAGATAACCCTGAGCCATCTTTTAAGTGATATAAATTAGGCTCTAATCCTAGTTTAGTTAGGTTTTCTTTTAGGTTATCAATTGCGCCATTTTCTGAAGTATTATCTACCAAAAGATTGAGTAAGCTTTCTGCATACAAATTATTACTTTCTTGATTAGCTTTTGTTATAATTTCTTTTAATAAGGGTGATTTAATTTCTGTTATTTTGTCTAGGTTTTCTATCTTATTCTCACCATAATTTACCTGTGATTTTGTAATTTTAATCCCTTCTTTTTCTAAATAAAAGTTTAGAGAGTTTAAAAAATATTCTCCTGGGTTAACAACTGCCATCCCAAAAATATCGGGATCATAGTTAATTGCTAAACTTCCTGTAATCGTTAATAATGGTTCCTCAAAGTCTCTATTAATTATAACAGAATAAGGGGTATTTTCTTGATCTGTTAAGGTTTGATTATTAATTTTCCATTGTTTTGCAGCAATATTATCAGACCATTTTAATTGTAATTTTTCTCCTATTTGCTGAGGTATAAGTGTTAAAATAACAGCATTTTCATTGAGAATTAAACGGTAAACTGCTGTAGCATAATAAAACTGTATATCTTCCCATTCCCAAGTTAGATTAATGGGTTGACTATTAATAGAATTATCTTCAACTACTAAATTATCGATGCGTTTAATTCCTTGAACTTTTAAAGTTTTTGCGACTTTTTCTAATTGTTCACTGGAAAGGGTGGGATCACCCTTTCCTACCACTTTTAAAAGACTAAGATGAGGGGATGCACCTTGAGCATAAATAGGGGTTTCGATCTGAAAATTAGAGCCAAACTTAAATAATACTGCTGCTGTGGTCAACAATTTAACATTAGAGGCAGGAATAAAATATTTATGGGAATTTAAGTCATATAATATGGTCTTATTATCCAAGGTTTTAACGAGAATTCCCCAATGCGATCGCTTTAATTCTTCGGTGTTTAAAATCTCATCTATTTTCACTTTTAAATCAGCTTTACAAATTGAGTTTTCTTGGGAATTAGCAGTTAATTCACTCGCTTTTAAAGGCCAAGAAAAAAGAATAAATAGTAAGACAAGTACCCAAGATAATCTAATTTTTATCAAACATTTGAAACAGATATAAAAAATATTCATATTCATATTCATATATATTTTCTTAATTCTTAGGGGGTCATTTTTTCAAATTGATTCATGAAAG
>JAAUYB010035825.1_pt1 | contig 9986 bp, 5 predicted proteins | sample 7278071 | NCBI WGS metagenome assembly JAAUYB01 (sample SAMN14350121, study PRJNA611818) | marine sediment metagenome | isolation source: surface marine sediment (1.8m) | place: French Polynesia: Moorea | collected 2018-08 | reverse complement strand
TTTAGCAGAAAGCAGCAAAGGTTATGTTAGTCCCTTTTAATCGTTAAATTCCCCCAGGTTGCGGAGAAATTGACTTAAACCTGTGTTTAACATAGTTCTATTAACCTCTTGATAAACGGGAAATTCTTCAGTATCAGGGAATAAAATAAAGAGAAAAACACCTTCAACTCTAATATTGTAGTATTTGTAAAGTAAAGCTTCGTAAGCAGCTACTTGTCTGTAGTAGTCTGGGAGGCATGAAGACTTATACTTATTCCAAGATGCGCGGCTTGACTTAGTTTTGTATTCGACCAAATAATATCTGCCTTGGGGATCAATAAAGAGTTCATCAAGAGAACCTTGAACAGGGGGGCAATTATCCAGCAACCTGTTGAACAAAAAGATGTCACGTCCCAGGCTTTTCCATGAAGGATGGGCGACTACTTTGGAATATTTTTTAATGTTCTTATGGATAGTGTTGCCACGTCGAACAGAATTTTCCTGAATAACTTTGGCACGTTTAGAACCAAATCTTCTAGTAAGGGTTTTAATTAAACGAGGTTGACCTAGTTTGGCTACAGTACCGACACCGACATAATTTCGATAGTAGATACCAGATTCCAGATGTAACAGAGCTCGTTCCTCTGAAACATATTGGAAGTCGGACATATATTTAAATTGCATAATAAGATATGGCTATGGTATAGGTTTATTATAAAGCACAAACGAAGAAATGGCAAGGGATATTTTATGTTATATGGTGCAGGGGAGTTAAGCCTATCGCTTCAAACAGAGAATTACGGCTTAATTTATTTGCCGTTATGCGCTGCTCAATTCAGTTTTACCATGAATATGACTCCGCAAGAGGTAAATTATTTAGGTTCTGATGGCATCATAAAAACGAGAGACGTAGGGTCAATCAAAGAAGAATTTACATTAAACGCCACAATTCAAGACATAGATTATAGCCATCTTATGGCGGCGTTCGGTGAGCTAGGGGTTTTTACAGACAATGTTATTCTGGATGACGTAATCGATGTTAACCCGCTAACTGATCCAAATTACCCCGATGTCCGCATTGTGTCAGATGATTCAGCCTGGGCGTATAATTTCACAGATAGAACTATTATGTTAAAAACAGATAGTGCGCCAGGTGAAGCAGGATTTTATTATGTCAATCCAGAAAACACTCGAATAGAATTCCATCCCGATGATGTTGGAAAATATATTCAAATCTTCATTAGACAACCGGGGGACAGATTAGCTAGTATTGGGGAACAAACAGGGTTTGAACTAATAACTCAAACAAGTTTCCAAGGGACATTTTATACAACTAGTGGCGACGGTCCTTACACATTACAAATTCCCAGACTAGAACGCATAACTAGCCCTACCTTTAACCATAGAGAATCTACCATGACTTTGCAATATATTGCGGTTAAGGGGGATTTAGACAATGAGAGAAAACCATTCAGAATTTATAATCCACAGGTACAAGGATTTGAAGTAGTCGAAGATATTCTTCAAGCGCAGATTTTCTTTGCTGACTTTCCAACTGAGTTTCCACCTGGGGAATCTGCCACGTTAAACCTAGCAGGGGTGGTTAATCTGACAAATAATCCAGATGAAGCTCTTATTGAAACACTATCATTCACTGCTACTTTTACTTTTGCAGAAACAGGAACCGAAGTACAAAACTTCAACACGTCGCCAACGGGGGCATTCTTCCTGTTTTATCAAGTTCGTGATGACCTATCTTTTCCAACCACAGGAAGTTTGACAGTAGTTTTAAATGACACTGGAGAAACTATTTATGAGCAAGAAGTAACAGTAAGTGAGCCACCATTTATTGAATTTACTGCCACTGCATCCTCAGAAAATTTACAATTCAGCAGTATAAAAGTTAGTGGCGATGGGGAACCAGGTCAAACTGTAACGTTAACTACTACGGGTTTAGATGGTTTGTTTGATACAGAGGTGTTTGAAGTTCTTTTAGATAATTCGTGGGAATTTAATGGATTTATTCCTGAAGTCCCCCAAGGATCATCTTATCAAATAACTGCTACACATAGTAGAGCTGGCGATTTACCTATCGTCATAGATGGTACAATCAAGACACGAGTGTTTGCACCTGAGGTTTCTCACTCGAATGCAGTAGCAACTGGCTTACCAGCTACTCTTGATATTGAAAACAAGATGAGAGCTAATCAGCCTGTTGATATCCAAATAGAGTCACCTGATTTAATTTTTGTTTCTGACACAGTTACCACAACTAATGATGGGGCTTTTCTTTATCAATATACTATTCCAACCACAGAAGAATCTAAAATATTAACTTACACTTGGACAGAACAAATTTCAGGTACTATTGTCACTGATACATTTTTAGCGCCATCTTTCGATCCTGATCCTATTATAACTGTTGATACTCTAGGAACTTTAGTAGTTGGAAATGATGATATAACAGGGACAATAACAGGTTCTGAAAACCATGAGTTTATCTTCGCTTTACTAGATGGAGCAGGAGACGTAAATGAAAGTAACAACGTAACAGGAGGTGGGACTAGTACCCCTATACCTTACACTGTACCTACTTCTTTACCTTTTGAGATAGGTCCTTCTGCATCACAACTTAGAATAACAGCCCCATTGCATAATACAACATTTATTGACGTAGCTTTAGCAGGTGGCGGTATAGTAATTTTGGAAGGTTTAGAAGCTGAACTTCAAGACGATGGAATAAATGTTCCCGGAGAGACTTTGGTTTTCACAGGATTTGGACCAAGAGGGGAACAAATAGATTTAACTGTTTTTAGTTCAAATTTTAATACAATAGCAAATGCTACCACAGGCGCATTTACCTTCAACATAGATTCAACTGGGGAATCAGTAGGATCTTATTCGGCAGATTTCTCAACAGTAACGTTAAATCCTCTAGTGGTGTCAGTTGACTTTGATTTAGAAGAACCATCTCTTACAGTAAACGGTTGCCCTCCTCCTGGGGAATTAAAATTTACAGGTGGGGATTCAACCATAGCAAACTTTACTGGAGATATACTACCAGGTAAAGATTTAACATTAACATTTACTGGTCTTGATGGACGGGCTCCTGTTATTATAACAGGGGATCAGGACGGGAAATGGCAGTATGAATTGAAAACTGCTTGGTTACCCAGTGGTTCATGGGAAGTAGATTTCACAGCTCCTGGGGAAACTTCAGTTAATTGTTCAGGAACTCATGAAGGTCGTTTAGAATTTGTACCTGACACTTTAGAGCTCCTTCAGGGGGACACAGGAAACACAATTTTAATTAGGGGTCCAGCATTTGAAGTAATAAATACTGTCATTACTGGAACATACGCCAATACTTTTGCCGTTGTAACTAATTCGTTAGGATTTGGTACAGTTAATTTTGCAGATATCCCGATACTAGCACCATCGCCAGATACTGGACAAATACAATCTACAACAGCATCGCTCACCCAAACAAGAAGTGCGGGATGGAGTGTACAACCTAGGGTTGAAATAAGTTTTATTGTTAGTAACCCTTCAGCTATAGCTGCGGGTGGAAACCCTATCCTATGGACAAATAGTACGTTTTTAGTAACAGGTTCAACACCAACAAATGGGGTGTATGGGTTAACGGGCACAGGAAGTGTCGAGGATTTCTCCCTATTGACGGCGGTAAGTGACACTTTTACAGCTAATTTAGAAACTAATGAAAACCCGGGAGAAGTTAATTTAACAGTTTCCACTGTATTTCAACCATCGGCTACCGAAATTTATTCCGTAGCACCAATAACATCGTTCACAATTCCTCCTTCATTTATCATTAACAATATTTATGACCTAACAATTTTCAGTCAAGATGGAACATTGGCTCAAATAACAGTCAGAACTAATTTGGATGGGGTTGTCTTAGAGCAAATTGGTACTGTGGGGGAAGTAACTTCAGGGGAATTTACAGTCCAATGGGATACTACTGGCTTACTTGGAGATCAAGTAACAATTGATTTGGAAACAGAATGGTTTAAATTTGAACCCCAAGAACGTATTTTGGCTGGTTTAGCATCAGGATTGCCTAGCAATTTAAATGTTGATATGGGGTCATCGAACGCTGATGGTGGTGGCATAACCCATGAGGTGCAAAATATTATATTAGAAGTAGACAATCAATTAATTAACGAAGCTGGATTACCTGATGATCTCGTTAGTGATTTTAATTTATCATGGTCTCCTCCAATACAAGAGTTATTCTTGCTCGGATATAACGTAGAAATCTATGAAAGTGCTGTACTCGGTTGGACACAATTAGCTTTTATAACAGTTCCTCAATTAATTTTGACTAATATAAATGCTGGATACAGAGTGTTAGCGGTTTACAATGGGGGAATGAGAAGAGGAGATTATGTCAATTTAAGAACAGCAAATGAAACAGTATTTTGTAAATCGTTCATTGGATTAGATATAGGAAGCAATTCCAAACAAACTTCTGATCTGACACCAAACCCTATCGATACTTTCTTTACATTTACATCTACAGATGATACAAGTGAAAGTTCTATTTTGTTAGATATTGGAAACAACTCAGGTCAAACTTCTGATTTAACTCCAGAAGCTGCTGACCCATTTTTCACATTCACATCTTCGGATGATACTAGCGAATCAAGTTTATTATTAGATATCGGGAACAACTCAGGTCAAACTTCTGATTTAACTCCCACTGTACCGTCACCTTTCTTTACTTTTTAATATGCACATAAAAGGATTAGCCGACTACAAAAAATATATTATTGCGCCCGAAGCACTTATAGGTCGTAACCCTGAAGACCCAATAGATGAAAAACACCTAACATTGTGCGATGAGGGTCACATTGGGGAAAATATTATCAATGCGAAAACTATCGAAGATTGGATGGATGGGGAAAATAACTTTAGCATTGGAGTATTTAGGGAAACAGATCGTCGCATCGCCACTAGCCTTCAAGCATCCCCAGAAAACTTTAACACGGTAACATTAGGTCAAATCAACGCCATAGGGAATCCTGCTCTAGTTCCAACACCTTATTTAAGAGTTGCTAGGGATGCAATAAATCCCGCTCAGATAATTTATTCGTCTAGATTTTTACCTCCTGCCGCAACCAGAACAATTAACACCATAGGCATTGTTAATTCTAATTCCTTTTTAGTAGATGATCCGACAGCATCGACAGTAGATACAAATTACACTCAGTTAGTTTTAGGTGTACCTCTTACACAACAAGATAACGAGGTACTAGATATAAGCTACAAAATATTGGTCGATTGGGAAGATCCATTATCTAATGGTACAATTAATGCCCAAATAAAAGAAGAAGGTGTATTATTTGATGCAGGGTGGCTAGTCAATTTAGACCATAATGGGGATGTAAGACATTGCTCAATCGGATGGCATCCTAGTTCTAGTACTTATTCTTACTTTCCTGATTGCACTGGTTCTAGTAGTCCTACAGAGGAAAGACGTTACGGGTTTGGTTATGAAGGGATTTCATTAAGCAGTGATCCACCCCCTTTTTCCCCCACTACTAATAATATTCGATACAACGATATCACCTATGGACGCAGAGGAATACAATTTGGTAGAACTACGGGGGACGATTATTTAAACGCTGATATTTTAGGACATGCTACAACAGGAATGCTAGTTGGAAATTCAGACTTTCATGCTTACAATCCCGACAATGGATTTTATAGTCAAGCAGATTATTATGGAACGTTGAAAGACCCTAATAAAAATCAAGGAGCGCCGACTTATACTAAAGATTGGGGGAATTTTGTCCCTTGGAATAAAACCTCTAATATAAGTACGTTGTGGTCGCACAATGCTATTTCTACTGACTGGATGTATAACATTAACTCAGTAGCTAATTCCTCGTGGCAACCAGTTATAACTGAAAATACAGTGGTGAATGATTTTCGCACTGCATATTATCTAAGAGTTGTAACAGCAGGGGGAATATCTGTTGGTGAGTACAAATTGTACAAAGATAACTTCAGCAATTACGAAGACAGCTCTATTACAACTGGACCTGGAGGAGGAGACTGTCTGTGGTTCTTAGGGGCTTGGAGTCCTTATCAATATTTTCCTTCCGACGAGGAAGTTATCTGGAATGCTAGATGGGTGTGGCCGTGGGATACATCAGTTCAAGGACAGTTCGACTACGTGTCTTGGGACACTGAACGAGGAGTGGCATTATGGAGATTAGAATCAGATAATCACTCATACATAAATAGTTGGCCAAATTCAACCGCACCTTGGACAGGGGCTTTTATTAATGATGTGGCAGTTTATCCTACAGGCAATATTATTTATGTAGCTACAGAGGCAGGCTTGTATGAGATAACTGGGGCTGACGGAGGCTCTCCTGTAATAAATCAACTAAATGCTGATGCTTGTGTATCAGTGGCGGTTGGGAATTCTGGAGCAGCTTATGCCGTTTTCCGCGATGGTTTAGGATCAGGTAGATTATCAACAGGGCCTACATGGACAGCGGCTTTAAATACTTCAGGATTAACCGTAAATTGGGACAATATTTGGAGACTATTTATAGACCCAGATTCATTAACTTTTGACCTAATGATCTGGGAAGGACCCACCCCAAGAAGACAATTATATGCTCAAACTGCATCCTCTCCTGAAGTTGGTATTTGTCAAATTCACTGGTGGGACACAGGGTCTACTGGAACTACTCAAGGTGTAGATTATACTCGCGTATCCTCTTCCAACTACGTTTTAAATGAGCTTGATATTTTCCCTAATAACAGAACAGTATCAGTTACAAACGGTGTTTGGATATATCCTTCTGTCCTTGAGGGTGCCACAATGGTAAACGACACTAGCCTAAGTTCAGGTAGAACTATTTCTGACATCAACTACCAACGAGTTCGTTATGATGTTTGTTGGCAATGGCATTTAGGTGGCTACGGAGCTATCCCTTACTGGTGGGGTTTTCAGAGTGACCCAACCCAAGGTTGGAGATATCTGCTAGGTACAAATATTCGCTCCTATGACGGTATTGGTCATACAAAAACATGGAGTTTTGGCTTTCATAATACTGCCCCCTTTCACACAGACACTTTAAGAGGAACCCCTGTGCTAGTAACAGGTAAACCAAGTCCTGGGGCTACCACTTATGATCTTTTATTTTATACTTGTTTTAACATGTGGAATGGAGCTAATACTAATTATTTTACAAATAATAATCCTGCGGCGGCACAACGAGTTCCAATGAAATATAAATTACAAGTGGATGAAGGAGGGTCTTCAACTCTAATAGATATAGGGTCTACCAATGTTTTGCATGATGCTAACGTAACATCGATCGAGCGCACAAATGTAGGTGTAAATACGAACATAGTAATAGGGACTGATAATAGAATCTTCTTATTTACTCCTCCTGGTTTTCGGCAATTTGATTATGGTGGACCTTTGAATGATGGGGTCGAACCAGAACCATTAGGAAGACTAAGACACCAAATATATAGATTAGACGGTGGTATAAGTCTTTGGTCAGTCATGAAAGACCCTAGAGTAGGAGAAGATTTCGATCTAGGTTTCATGCAAGCTTATGATTGGGACGGGGTTAATTGGGTACCTGGAACAGCAACAGGACCAGGTAAACCTATCCACCTTGGGGTAGAAGATCTTATTGATGGATTAAGAATAAATTGGCAAGATTTACAACCTGGGAATTCGCAAGATTTAATTGTCGATCAATGGTACAATTTTGTCAAAATAACTGAAGCGGGAACTATTTTGGCTGAACCCACATCGCCAAATATTAGTGGATTTGCTGAAATATATTATCGCAGGTTAACAACCAGTTTTGATTCTGGAACTATTCCAGCGACACCTTTTGAGATAACATTGCCCGAAGCTCCTGGGGGAACTGCTCCAGACTCGCTATGGTTATCGTTACCTCCCGACTCAATAGGATCAGAATTCAGTGTCACTGTTAATGGTTTGGATTTACCTTTAACTGTTGAAGTTGGGGGGACTCCAGCGGCTGGACAAGTCTTTATCACCGATCCTGAAAACGGAATAATTAAATTTAACTCGGCTGATGTAGGGCAAGCGTACACAATTAACTATTTTTATCTGCAAAAATATGACGCTACGGAGACACTATAATGCTTTTTGGCGCAGGTGTTATAACCATGACTGTAAAACCAGGGGTAGTAGGAGCATTTAGAGACTTCTATTTCCCCCCCTGTTACGCTTTGTTTACCTTAAGAAGTGAGCAAGAGGTTGCCGACGCTGGGTATAAAAACCTAGTCGGGGTAGAGCAAAAATATACAACAAAAATAGCCACAGAAAAATTCTTAGTTGACTTATCAATTGAGGATGTAGACTTCATGACCATGCAAATGGCACTAGGAGAATTGTCAGCAAAATCAGAAGATGTACGTCTCGATGAATATTTAGAACTATGTCCGCTTACTTCAACCACAGTATCAGACGATAGGATTACCATTGATACTGAACTATTCCAAGGAGTTTACAACCGAACAGACCATCAAATTATGATCAAAGTAGATGACTTAGAAGGCCTAGCTCCTAATAAATTCTATTTCGATAGTATAGGAAACAATTTAATTTTCAACCCATCGGACGTTGGCAAAACTATCAGCATCAAATTACCAGTAATAAAAAATGATATTGCATGCATTGGTGGGGAGAGTCAAAGAGCTGAATTTTACAATATTGGATTCCAAGGGAGCTTTTTTACAACAGCAGGAGAAGGACCTTACTTCATAAATATCCCTGAGCTGCGTAAAATTAGCGGTCCTAGCACTGATTTTATCGGAAACGCTGCAACATACAATTTAACATACCAAGCCGTTAGCGGGGAAAATGAGGACTATGAGAGAAAACCATTTAGAATCTATTCACCAAAATCTGGCATTCCTTTATCCGTGTTTAATATACTGTTAGAAACAGGTGATAATTTATTGCTTGAGAGTGGCGGACTATTACTAACTGAAGAGAGCGCATAATGGTAGATAAAAAGATATCGAGTTTAGATCCTTTAACAACCGTAACAAATAATCTTACGGCTTTTGCCGTATATGATCCCGATGGGGCTACATCTGAGGATGAAAATAAAAGATATGAATTCAGCGCTTTGTTAACGGACGTTACAAATGCTTTAACTTTAACTAATGGGTTAACCTTAATTACTGCTGCTGATACTACTGCGGACTATTTGGCGAACAAAGTCCAAGCAGGTGTTAGTGGATTAATCTCGGTTACAGTAGATGCTACTATCCCGACCGATGAAAAACTTGTTATAGATTTTGTTGGGACAGCGGCGGGAGAACCTTATTTCAGTGCCAATTCTTCTAACACATTGCCTCTTGCCACGGGAACTAATTCATTCGCTATAGGAGATGGGGCTAATGTTACCTCTAATGGATCATATCAAATAGGTCCAGGAACAAACAGTCAAGACGGTACGCTTCAATATACTACAGTTCCGATCGCCCAAGCAGGGGAAGGTCTGATCGCCCAGTATGTAACTAGCGATCCTGTCACAATAATTGAAAACGGTTCTATTAAAGTTAGTAATTATCCTTCTTTCTGGTATCAATCTCAAGGACAATGGATTCAGATTAAAAAAATTCAAAGCTTTAACGAAGACATTGGCAACACAATAAATGATACTTTTACTGTAACTCATAACTTTGGGACTAGACGTTATTCAGTTGATGTAGTTAGAACTTCGGGCGATTTCGATGATGTTTATCCAGATTTTCAACGAGGTCCAAATGATTGCACCATAGATTTTAATGGCTACATTCCTAATAATGGTGAATTTCGAGTCCTTCTACAAACAAAACCTTTATAATTATGGCAAAATCTTTTTACGCAGATTTACAAGGAAATGGTTTTAAACTCTTAGGGTTTAACCAATATCCTGTAGTCCAAGCTGAAACTTCTGGCACAATAAATGCCAGCGTAAACCAAC
>JAAUYB010155194.1_pt1 | contig 9988 bp, 10 predicted proteins | sample 7278071 | NCBI WGS metagenome assembly JAAUYB01 (sample SAMN14350121, study PRJNA611818) | marine sediment metagenome | isolation source: surface marine sediment (1.8m) | place: French Polynesia: Moorea | collected 2018-08 | reverse complement strand
CAGCGTTTCCCTCTTGCGCTCAACCGGTTGCGGCAGCTGCACCTTGGGAATCGGTGGCTCTTCGGATTTGGGTTTGGCCACGTCCGCATTGCCGTCATCCGGCACCACCAGTTCCAGCATGTTGGAGCGTTGGAACGGGTCGATGCCCTTGGCGCGCAAGAGCCGCACGGCGTCGAAATCCGAGGTCGCGGCCAGCCCGTGTTTCTGCGCCACGCGCCGGGCCATGCGCAACTGGCGGCCGGTCAGGCCCTCGCGGCGGATGGCGTCGATATCGGTTTCACCCGCCACCTGGGCGGCACTGGCCACCTGGCCGCTGCGGGGCGGCTGCGCGGGCGCGGCCTGGGCCGGGGTTGCAGCCTGCGGGGCGGCCTCGGCGCGCGCAGGCGCGGCGGCCGAACGGGCCGCGGCGTCGGTTGGGGTGCTCCGCCGGATGCGGAACTTCTTAGCCTTGGGTTTCGTAGTCATAGAGCTGTTTCGCTTCTTCCAAGGTTTCAAACATGTGCATTTTGCCGTCCATCAGAACGGCCGCCTTGCGGGCGAATTTTTCCAGGATCTGCGGCTGGTGTGAAACGATGATGATCGTCGTGGTGCGCAGCCGTTCGGCCAGAATGTCTCCGGCACGCCGGTTAAAGTCGGTATCGGTCGAGTTCGGCATGCCTTCGTCGATCAGGTACATGTCGAAATCCAGCGCCAGCATCAGCGAGAACGTGAACCGCGCCCGCATGCCGGACGAATAGGTGCCGATGGGCTGATCGAAATACTCCTTCAGATCGCACATCCAGCGGCAGAAGCTTTCAACATAGTCGGGATCGAGCCCATAGAGCCGCGCGATATAGCGGGCGTTTTCGCGGGCCGAGATCTTTGACACGACCCCGCCCATATAACCCAGCGGGAAGGATATGCGGCAGCCGCGGCGAATTTCGCCTTCGTCGGGTTTTTCCAGCCCGGCCATCATCTTGATCACTGTGGTTTTGCCGGTGCCGTTGGGCGCCAGGATGCCCAGTGACTCGCCCAGCTCGACACGGAAGGACACGCGATCAAGGATCACCTTCCGTTGGGTGCCGGTCCAAAAGGACTTGCTCACCATGTCGAATTCCAGCATGTCGATGCCCCGGCTCTGCTCGTATCTTCGTGTGTCCGAAGAGTGTTTGCTCCGTACTAGGCCGTGATTTTGTCCATATTATGGCCCGATCGGGAAACAAAGACAACGCAGGCGCCATGGTAGGGGCCTGATTTGGCAACAATCCTAATGGTCTTTGTTGGGGTGTGGGTGTCGGTTACGCAACGGCACCCCAGGCCAGCCCCGCGATCACCGCTCCGATCAGTGCATAACCCAGATAGGCGGCAAAGACGCGGGGTTTCACCAGCGCCCAAACGGCGATGGCCGCCGGGATGCTGCTGACACCGCCGGCGATGACAAAGCTCATCGCCGCACCTGTGGCCATCCCTTGCGACAGCAGCGCATCGACCAAAGGCACAGCGGCATAGCCGTTCAGGTAGGCCGGAGCGCCCACCAAAGCGCCCAGCAGGATCGGCCAGAGCCCGTCGCCGCCCAGCACACCGGCGATCAGCTCGGCCGGCACGTAATGCACCATCACGGCCTCGATCACATAGGCCAGGGTCAGCCACTTCAGCAGGAAAAGCGCGTTTTCAAGACCGGTGTCCATGAAGGTCCGGCGCCGGTCGGGTTCGGTCCAGAAGCGCCAGACAGGTTTGCCTTGGAACGGTTTTTTCACCCCACAGCAGCCGCCCACCTGAGGGCGTTCGCGCAGCGGGTCGGCAAAGACCGGGCTGGCGGCAAAGGTTCGGGTGGCAAAGCCGCCCAACAGCCCCAGCCCCACCGCTGCCATCGTCTTGGCCACGGCAAAGTGCCAGCCCAAGGTCCCCGCGGTGATCAGGAACATCGCCGGGTCCATTAGGGGTGAGGCCAGCCAAAATGCCATCACCGCGCTCAGCGGTGCGCCAACGGCCAGAAGGGCGGCGATAAACGGGATCACCTCACAGGAACAGAAGGGCGACAGGCCACCCAGAAGCGCGGCCAGCACGATCATCCGCACCTCGCGGCCTTCGAACGCCTTGGCCAGCATGGTCTCGGCCCCGGTGGCCTTTAACAGCGCAACCGCCAGCACCGCAAAGAGAATAAAGGGCGCCGTATTTGCCAGCGCGTTGGCGGCGAAAGTCACCGTCGGCCAGAATTGCGGTGTATCCAACACGGCCACCGCCAGCAGGATCAGCCCCGCCGCGGCCCAGGCCTTGGAGATACGGGGCAGGCGGCGGGTGGTGGGGGTTGTTGTCTCAGCCATTATGGGTGTCCTCGATCGCGCTGTCAGCACAGCATTGCCGCAAGAGGAACTCCGACAGCGCTGACACCTCGGCATAATCCGCCGCAGCGCAGATGATGCTGCGCCCTCGCCGGACCTGCCGGATCAGCCCCGCCGTTGTCAGGATTTTCAGGTGATGGGTCAGGGTCGACCCGGTGACCCCGCTCCGTTCCCCCAACGCGCCGGTGCTCAGGCCATCTTTGCCGGCGCGCACAAGCGTGTTCAGCACCGTCAGGCGCTGTTCAGACCCAAGCGCCGCAAATTTCGACGCGGCGGTGGTCAGGGTGAGGTCGGGGTGCGAATCTATTTTCATATTTCTAGAATTGTCGAAATAACTTAGTCGCGCAAGTCTTATTTCGAAACTCGTCGAAATGATACTCCGCATTGCGATCCAGCGGGACGGGCCTAGACTCCCCCACATGTCCGCACCCCACCCCCTCGCCCGAGACCTCGCCGCTTGCCGTCTCTGCGCCGACCGCTTTGCCGCGACGGTCACCGCTCATCAGCCGCGCCCGGTGGTCTGGTTCCGCCCCGGCGCCCGGCTGTTGATTGCCGGGCAGGCACCAGGGATGCGGGTGCACCAATCGGGCATTCCGTTTGACGACCCCTCGGGGGATCGCTTGCGCGATTGGCTGGGGCTGGATGCGGACGCGTTCTATGACATGACGCGCGTGGCGATCGTGCCGATGGGCTTTTGCTTTCCGGGCTATGACGCCAAAGGGTCGGACCTGCCGCCGCCGAAAATCTGCCGTGACACCTGGCATGACCGGATCTTTGCCAGCCTGCCTGGGATCCGTTTGCGGCTCTTTATCGGCGGCTATGCGCATCGCTATCATCTGGGCGCGCGCGGTGGCGTGACCGACACGGTTGCCGCCTGGCGCGACCATCTGCCCGACGCGCTGCCCTTGCCGCACCCGTCCTGGCGCAATACCGCATGGCTGAAACGTAACCCGTGGTTCGAAGCCGAGCTGCTGCCGGTGCTGCGCGCCCGCGTGCAAGAGGTGATGGATGACTGAAACCCCGCTCGACACCGCCCACGCCGCGATGGAGGCCGCGCCCGAAGATGACGCCGCGCGCCTGCGGTTCTACGAACGCCTCGCCGATAGCGAGCTCTTCCTGATGCTGACCGAAGAGCCGCAGGATGAAAACCTGTCGCCCGAGGTGTTCGAGGTCGAGGATGCCGCCTTTGTCCTGGCCTTTGATCTGGAGGAGCGTCTGTCGGGTTTTGCCGGCCGCGTCGTGCCCTATGCGGCACTGCCGGGGCGGGTTATGGCGCAGATGCTCGCCGGGCAGGGGGTTGGTCTGGCCCTGAATATCGAGGTCGCGCCTTCGGCCATCCTGATCCAACCCGAGGCGATGGTCTGGCTGTCGCAAACGCTTTCCGAAGGCCCTGCCGAGACCGAGGCCCGCCCCGAAACTATCGCCGCCCCCCGCGGCCTGCCCGAGGCGCTGATCACGTCATTGGATGCCAAGCTGGCCCGTATGGCCGGGCTGGCGCGCAAGGCCTATCTGGCCGAGGTCACCTATGAAGGCGGCTCACGGGGGCATCTTTTGGGGGTCACCGGCGCCGTGGCCGGTGCGGAACCCGCTTTGGCCCGCGCGATCCAGGAGGCACTGGTGTTCTCGGGGCTCGAGGCTGGCGCGCTCGACGTGGTGTTTTTGGCCGACAGCGACCCAATCACCGCCCAACTCGCCCGCCATGCCCTGCGCTTTGATCTGCCAGACGCGCCCGCGCCCGAGCCTGTGACCCACGCCGCCCCCGGCTCGAATCCGGAGAAGCCGCCGATCCTGCGTTAGGTCAGGAAAGCCGTGATCCGCGCGGCCACCGCGTCGGGTCGATCCCAATGCAGCGAATGCGCGGCGTCCTTCAGCACTTCGACCTGCGCGCCCAGGTTTGTCCAAGCCGCCTGCGCCGGGCCGGGGGCGATCAGCGCATCCTCGGCGCCCAGCAGCGCGAGTGCCGGCATCGGCAGAGACTGGGCCATCGATTTCAGGTCGAGTCGCGCCAGCGCCGCGGTCTGGTGGCGCATCGAGTCGAGCGATTGGGCATAGGGATAGTCGATGCCCGCCTGAATGGCTGCTGCTACTGCTTCGGGATCGCGAAAGAAACTGTCGTGGAAAAGCCAGGGGAAGAGGGCGTGTAGCCAGAGTCGATCATCCCCCTGCGCGCGGGTCTCGCACAAGCTCGCGAAGATCGCGGGCAGGCGGGCCGAGGGGCGCGGGGTGGAGGCGAGCGCGATGACATGGCTCAGCCGCTCCGGTGCGTCGGCGGCCATCGCCAGCGTAACCAAAGCTCCCATGGAATGGCCCAGCACGGCAAAGCGTTGCAGGCCCAGGTGATCGGCCAGCGCCAGCATGTCGCCGGCCAAAGCCTGCAGGCTGATCGGCGCGTCCATTGGCAGAGTGCGCCCGGCGCCGCGGGGGTCAAGCAGGATTAGTTGATGCTGTGTGGCCAAAAGCTCGATCACTGGGAACCAGCTGGCCCCGTCGCTGAGCATCCCCGGGATCAGCATCAGCGGCGGCCCGCTGCCGGCGATCTCGTAGTGCAGCGTGACATCGGGCAACGACAGCTCAGGCATGGCCAAGCTCTTGCCGCAGGGTGGGCAGGGTGTCGCCGGGGGCCGGGGTGGCCTCCCACACCGCGCGGGCGATGGCACGCGACAGGCACAGGGCTGCGGCATGGCCGATCTGCGCCAGTTGCGGCCCGGGCATGAGCAAAGGTTTGGTGCCCATCGCGGCGGCAAAGACCAGATCGCCGTCCATCGGGCTGTGCGCCGGCAACACGGCGCGGCCGATTCCGTCTTGGGACGCGACAGCCATGCGGTGGCACTGCGCTTTGTCGAGGTCTGCATCGGTGGCGACGATGGCGATGGTGGTGTTGCCGAGGGACGCCATGGCCTGCCGTTTGCGGCTGGCAGGTTGCGTTTGCAGGCCAAGCGCGGGGTCCGTGCCCAACCCGCCGAATTCATCGCCGACCTCAAACGGGGCCGCCCAGAAGTGCTGGCCCGAGGGGGTGGTCACGCTGCCCATCGGGTTTGCCGCCACCAGCGCGCCAACCGTGATCCCGTCATTGAGAACCAGGCTGGCCGAGCCTAGCCCACCTTTGTGCATCGCCGTCTGCGCGCCGCAGCCGGCGCCTATGCTGCCGAGCGTGAACGTCTCGGCAGCGTTGCCAAGGGCGGCACGGCCCAAAGCGGGGTAGGGGTTTTCCGGCCAGTCCTTGGCACCGCCGTTCAGCAGATCAAAGATGATCGCCGCAGGGACGATGGGCACGCGGGCGGAGAACACCTCATACCCGCGGCCATTCTCAAACAGTGCGTCCATCACGCCTTGGGCCGCGGCAAGCCCAAAGGCGCTGCCGCCGGACAGCACCAGGGCATCTACGCCCGGCGCGGTTTTGTCCGGGGCCAGGAGGTCGGTCTCGCGCGTGCCGGGGGCGCCGCCCATGACCGACACCGACGCGGTGAAGGGCGCGTCGGCGGTCAGCACCGTGCAGCCCGATTTCAGCGCGTCATCCTGCGCATTGCCGACCCGCAGGCCGGCGACATCGGTGATCAGGTTTTTGGCTCCGGGGATCATGACTGGCCTATTGCGGTGATGCCAAGGGGATTTTGGGGGCGCTGCCCCCGCGCCTGCGGCGCTCCCCCGAGGTATTTTTGAACCAGAGAAGACATGGATGTCAGATACAGCGGCCGCCATCGACCTCCATGCAGACGCCGGTGATCATCGACGCCTCGTCCGAGCAGAGATAGAGCGCCGCGTTGGCCATGTCTTCGGGGGTGGAAAAGCGGCCGAGCGGGATGGTGGCGAGGAACTTGGCGCGCATCTCGGGCGTGTCTTCGCCCAGAAAGCTTTTGAGCAGCGGGGTTTCGCCCGCCACAGGGTTGAGCGCGTTGACGCGGATGCAATTTGGCGCAAGCTCGACCGCCATGGCCTTGGTTGCGGTGTTCATCCAGCCTTTGGAGGCATTGTACCAATTCAGCCGCGGGCGTGGCGAGACACCCGCCGTCGAGGCGATGTTGAGGATGGCGCCGGTTTCGCGGGTCTTGAAATGTGGGACGAGGGCGCGCGCGGTCAGATAGACGGACTTGCAGTTGACGGCAAAGACGCGGTCAAAATCGGGTTCAGACACGTCCTCCATCGAGGTGGGGAGATGGGTCACCCCGGCATTGTTCACCAAGAGGTCCACATGGCCGAGGATGTCGATGGCGCGGTGGATCATGGCATCGACCGAACTGCCGTCCGACACATCGACCGTGTGGGCGATGCCGTCGAAACTGTCAGCCACATCGCGCGCCGCCTCGGCATTGATGTCAGCCACCATGACCTGCGCGCCCTCAATTGCAAAGCGCTGGGCGATGCCGGCGCCAAAGCCCGATCCCGCGCCGGTGACGATGGCGGTCTTGCCTTCAAGCCTCACGCGGCGGCCTCCTTGGCGCGGCGTTCTTCGCGTGAGGCGCGCCAGACCGTCCAGAGCGCCATGCCAAGGCCGCCCAAAGCGCCGAAATAGCTGCCCTCATGCATCATCGCGGCGCGCAGGTAACCCATCGGGTCGCTGATGGCGTCGGCGTTGGGCAAGTTGGCGGCCAGCGCCCCGTCGAGCGTGAGCATGCCGTAAAGCAGACCCGCCATGCTGCCAAAAAGCGTGACAAAGATCGCGGCCCCGATGGCGGCGACCCCGGCGGCGACATAGCGTTCGGGCCGGTCGATCAGCACCAGCCCCAGCACAAAGGCCGGAACGCCGATCATGGCCCCGATCCACCAGCTGGACTGCCAGCCAACAAGCGCGGCACCTAGTCGATTGTGATTGGCCTCCGAAATACCGAACTCAGCGAATTTCAGATCGTGGAAAAAGCTGCTGCCGACCGAGTAGCTCAGTTGGTTATGCAGGGCGCCGTAGAGCCCCGCGACGATCACTGCTGTCACCAATAATATAAGAAAAAGAACCGGTTTGCCCGTACGCATTGTAAATTGCCTCGTCGACCCACTGCCTGATTCGATCTTGCGCAAGAGGGTGCGTGCAGGCAAGGGTAACTTTGCTGCGAACTGTTGTTTTTTTGTGCCATAGGTGACGCGGATCAGCCGTGAAAGGCGGCGACGGTCTTTAGGCTGGAAAACCCGTAAAGCGCCTCGAACCCCTTTTCGCGGCCATGGCCGGACTTGCCGGTGCCGCCAAAGGGCAGCTCCGCCCCGCCCCCGGCGCCATAGTTGTTGAGGAAGACCTGGCCCGAGCGCAGCGCCTTTGCCAGCCGCATTTGTCGCGCGCCGTCGCGGCTCCAGACCGAGGCGACAAGGCCGTAGTCGGTGCCATTGGCGATCTGGAGTGCCTGCTCTTCGGTCTCAAACGGGATGATGACCTGCACCGGACCAAACACCTCTTGTTGTGCCAGCGCGTGGGTGGGCGGGACTGGGCCGTATAGGCTGGGCTGCACATAGTGGCCACCTGCGGGCAGGTCGCCCGGCAAAGGGGCAGAGGCGATCAGGGGCAGGTCGGCGGCCAAATCGAGATAGCCCAGCACCCGCGCCTTTTGCGTGGCGTTGATCAGCGGGCCGATATCGGGGTCACTGTCGGCGGGGCCCACGCGTTTGGTGTGATAGGCGGCGGCCATACGGTTTGTGACCTCGTCCAGCACCCCGCGTTGGACTAGAATGCGCGAGGCAGCAGAGCAAGTCTGGCCGGCATTCTGCAGCCCGGCATTAACGAGGAACGGCAAAGCGGCGTCGAGATCGGCATCGTCGAACACCAACTGGGGCGACTTGCCGCCCAGTTCCAATGTCACGGGCACCACATTGGCGCCGGCCGCGATTTGTACGGCGGCTCCGGTGGCGACCGAGCCGGTAAAGCTGAGATGTTGGATGCCGGGATGGGCCGAGAGGGCAGCCCCCGCCTCGGCCCCCAAGCCCGGCACCACGTTCAAGACGCCTGCGGGCAGGCCGGCCTCTTGCGCCAGATGCGCGAACATCAGGGCGGTCAGGCAGGCATCTTCAGCCGGTTTCAGCACGCAGGCATTGCCCATCGCTAAGGCAGCCCCGACCGACCGGCCGATGATCTGCATTGGGTAGTTCCAGGGCACGATATGGCCGGTCACCCCATGCGGTTCGCGCAGGGTGTAGACGGTGTAGCCATCTAGATAGGGGATAGTCTCGCCATGAACCTTGTCGGCCGCGCCGCCGTAAAACTCGCAATACCGCGCCAAGGCGATGGCATCCGCCCGCGCCTGGGTCAGCGGTTTGCCGACGTCCAGCGCCTCTAGCGTGGTGAGCAGATCCACATGCTCCGGCACCAACTGCCCGATCCGCGTCAGAACCCGGCCGCGCTCGGCAGCCGTGAACTGACCCCAGTCACCCGCGCGCGCCGCCTGCGCGGCGGCAACGGCGGCGTCGATCTCGGCAGCGGTGCCTTTGGCGATCTGCCCGATCTGCTCTCCGGTTGAGGGGTTTGATAGCGGAAGGGTTTCGGCGGTGGCGCGCCACGTGCCGCCGATCAGGACGTGGGCGGGATCAAAGGGCAGGTTGGGCAGCATGGGGCTCTCCATCAGAGGGGCCGGGCAGCGCCGGTAATTGCGGCGCGGCGGCGATCAGGTCTTGGGTATAGGGATGCGCCGGCGCGTCAAACACCGCGTCGGTGGCGCCTTCTTCGACGATCTGGCCATGGCGCATGACCAGCACGCGGTCGGTGATCGACCGGACCACTGACAGATCGTGGCTGATAAAGAGATAGGCCAGCCCGTATTCCCGGCTGAGCTGCGCCATCAGGTCGAGCACCTGCGCACGCACCCGTACATCGAGGGCTGACACCGCCTCGTCAAAGACAATCAACTCGGGCCGGATGATCAGCGCGCGGGCGATGGCGATGCGCTGACGCTGGCCGCCGGAAAAGGCGTGGATGTGTTTTTGCGCGTCCTCGGGGCGCAGCCCCACAGCGGTCAAAGCCTCGGCAATGGCCTCCTCCCGCGCCGCCCCGGTGGGTGGGTTTTGCAAGAGGTGAAAGGGTTCGGTGATCAGCCGCGCCACCCGGTGACGGGGGTTGAAGCTGCTGTATGGGTCCTGAAACACAACCTGGATCTTGCGCCGCACACTCAGGTTGGGATGGCCGTGGCGAAACACCGGCTCCCCATCCAGAGTGATCTCGCCCCCCTGAACCGGCTCCAGCCCCAGGATGGCGCGGGTCAGGGTGGACTTGCCGCAACCGGATTCACCCACGAGCCCGACCCGTTCGCCGCGCGCGATCTGAAAGCTGACATCGCGCACGGCGCGCAGATGCCGGCGTGGTGCAAAGAGCTGGGTGCGCGGCAACAAGTAGTCGCGTGAGACATTGGTGACCGCGAGCATCGGCGCGGGGGCCTGCGGCGGCGGCAGGTCGGCCTGATGGCGCGACGCCTCGAACAGAGCCCGGGTATAGGGATGCCGCATTTCGGCAAAGAGCTGGCGGGTCGGTCCCTCTTCGACAATCTCGCCATGGCGCATGACGGCGATACGGTCGGCCATGTCGGACACGACGGCCAGATCGTGGGTGATCATCATCAGCGCCATGCCTTCTTCGCGCACCAGATCGCGCAGCAGCGCGAGGATCTGTGCCTGGGTGGTGACATCGAGCGCGGTGGTCGGCTCATCCGCGATCAAGAGCTTGGGCCGCAAAGCGATGGCCATGGCGATCACCACGCGCT
>JAAUYB010118953.1_pt1 | contig 9990 bp, 10 predicted proteins | sample 7278071 | NCBI WGS metagenome assembly JAAUYB01 (sample SAMN14350121, study PRJNA611818) | marine sediment metagenome | isolation source: surface marine sediment (1.8m) | place: French Polynesia: Moorea | collected 2018-08 | reverse complement strand
TTTTTTCTTTAAATCACCTGTGATATGATCTCCTGCAGCTTCTGCCTGTTCTGCTGCTGTGTCGATGTGAACTGCTCCCTCGAGTTGTTCATCAGCTGTTCTGTCGCTCGACGCTGGACCTCAGAGTTGTCGAGGGTCCCCCCGGGGGCCTCCACCGAGGCCACCTCGAATAGGGGTCAATTTTGTATATTTTGTGGAAAAACAAGGGTTGAGAATATATAAAAATTACCTTCATTGCCGCCTCGTCCGACCTTAGTTTGGCCTCGCGGGTCAGATTCAGAGCGCCCTCCACGTTGGCTTCCTAAAGATATTTTTTAATTTTGAAAAAAATACTTTTTTAGAGGGAAAGCACTTGTTTCTTCACCTGCAATCTCGTGATTTCGTCCTTCATGTCCTCCGCGTCCAGCTTGAGGCTGTCGGAGTCAGCGCGGAGGTAATCAAGGCTAGAGGTGCCCTGTACAAATTTGAAATTAATTTTACAGTGTGATTTCCCATCTAAAGTAACAAAACAACTGCACCTGCATGATTGACTGCCTGATGTCTGCAAGATTTCCCTCTAGCTCGTCCAAATTGGCGGTGGTGTCGTTCAAAGCGTTGCTGATTCGGTCGATTTCAGCCTGGACGCCTATTAAGAAAAATCACATTGAATATTATCGGTATTTGTTTATTTATTTTAATGCGGGAACTGTCTTACCTATGAGTTCGTCGTTTGAAATAGACGCGCTCCTGAGAATGTCCCTGACCTCCTGCAGCTTTGTCTCCATGTCCTCGAAGGAGCGGGTGTAAGCGCCAGCCACGCCAGTCACTTTGACGGTTTGGGCCTTGTCAACCTGTAATTTGGTGTAAAAAGAGACAAAAAATAAATATTTGTAATTGATGAAAATAATGAACTCATTTGACAAATTGCACTATTGCTGTTGTTTACAAAATTGTCCACAATAAACGACATTTTGCCTAGAGCACTCAAACAATTTAGATATTTCTCCACACCTAGCAAATTCCAGAAACAAGCACACATGATTTTTGAACAAAAATAGCAAAATATCTTGTTTCTCTCTCACCTGCTTTGCCGTCTTCTTCCCCAGCTCCAGCAGTATCCTCTCCCAATTGGTGAAGCACTCCCCGCACTCTACGCACACGGGCGTGTCTCCGTAGGGGATCTTCCTGTCCAACACCGGGTGCTCGGGGGTCACCGGACGGGACTGAACGAACCCGGGGGCGCACTCGTCGCACTTCTCACCGCCGATGCCTTGTTTAAAACGGGAAAAATATTAGAGAAATGAGTGCTTTGAAGTCGAAAATTCGAAAAAAGTTAGAGTCTGCCACCGTTTATGTTCATGCAGGGCAATATTTTATGAAATTGACGATAAATCGCAAATAGTTAACCACCACCATTTTTTGACATGAACCTAACGTAATTTCCTTCCGCTAATTGATTATCTGTTAATTGTAGCAGAAATATACGCATTGGAGGGGGAGGGGGAATATTTAGGGCGCTGTAAATGAAACTGTGAAATAGAAAGCAATGTAAAAGTACGCAATGTTACTTTCGTCCGTAAAACCAATAATGATCTCCTCACCTTCTAGACAGGCGCACTTGCCCGTAGCGTGGTCGCACTGGAAGGACATGGACCCTATTGGGTTGCAGTCGCAAGGGAAGCACTCCACCTGGGGGTCGCCCCAGTAGTTCTCCTCGCACTGGTCGCATTTGCGACCGCCGAAGCCTGGATGCAAATAGGGAAAACGAGAGCGTTGAAAAAAATGTGCTAACGAAAGACTAGCTGAAGATGATAACAGTGCCGAATCCGACAAAAAGAATGGCGAAAAAGAATGTAGCAAAGGGCTCCAGGAAAAAGTACAAAGGAATATTTCTAAGAAAAAGTTTTTGAACGGACGAAAAAAATCTCAAAAACTTTATGCGGCTTCTGCGTGTTTTTTATACTTAATTCTTCGTCCGCCTAATTTATGTACTTTTTCCTTACCTGGCTTGCACTGGCACTGCCCGTCGTAGACGTTGCACGTGGCGTTGGTCGACCCGACCGGGTCGCAGTCGCAGGCGTCGCACCCTTCGCCGCTGGCGATCTTCCAGTGGTCGGGGATGCACCTAAAGAAAACAAGTAATGTTTGCGTAAGCCCAACCATTAAACGGAAACGACAGAACGGTTATTTCTACCGTTCTGTAGCCTTTGTAACTTTCTTTTCAAGGACCTCCAAAAAGGCATTTGTATTACCACAAACAATGGAAAAAGAGGCGACTAAAACGGACTTTACTAACATATACTTTTGGTTAAGAAAATTATCATACCTGTCGCACTCCCTCCCCTCTACATTTGGCAGGCAGTTGCAGTCCCCCGTGAATCTGTCGCACTCGAAGTTATCCGGATCCGTCCCAAGCATGTTGCAAACGCACTCCTGGCACATGGACTCGGGGGCGTCGCCCCACCAACCTGAGTGGGAATTCAGTGTGCGTAAAATAGGGGTCGGCGTGGGCTGGGCCCGACCCAAAAATTGCTGGGTTTGGCTGGGCTGGGCCCAGCCCAAATTTGCAAAGCCCAACTCAGCCATATATTTTTTTGCAGTTTTCTTTTACCAACCCCTGATTTTGTATCCCAGAAGACTAGCTGACTTGCCATTTTTAATACATATCCCAGAATAAACCCACAAAATGTTCCTTCCCACATTGACTAACTGTGCACATTGATGTGACCAACTGACCATGCCTGTATATATATATATATATATTATAGTCTCCAGAAACACTTACTACGGTATAATTGAAAAAGATATTTCAGTTGCGGGGCTGCAAAGTGCCCAGTGCCCACTTTGTCTATTTCTCATGCTTGATCCTCATTCTTTTGCCAGTGAATAAATTCTTGTTCTCAAATAAGAAGCAAAGTTGGTTTCGAAGGAGGAGGATTTCGGTTCTCGTTTGCTTCAAGGACAGGGTGCCGCCATCTGACGCAGCAAAAGAAAAAAAACCTTGTGCAACAGCTTCAACACAAAATACCACAGTTTTCTGTGTACTCAAACCAAGAATCAAAACGAAAAAAAAACTATCCTACTATCTTTTGAAAGAGAAAGGAGGGGAATAAGTTCGAATAGTACATAGATAGGACAGGCGTGTACAGGCGCTAGATGTTGGTCCATTTTGCGCCAACATTTTTTGGGGAAAAATCATGTTCATGAATCTAATGACAAACGCGAAAGTGGCTCAAACGCAGCGCAGAACACATACACATTAACAGAGTCACTTTGGCGCCAGCGCAAAACAAGTTCAAAACAGTCTTCGGCGCGGTGAATGGGCAAGCATCCTAGGTGAAACGTCTACCCCGGAAAGAACAATGATTTAAAATTTTGAGCACCCATTTCATATCCAGTCCACCAAAAAAATTTACATTAAATATTTTTATACGAATCATCGCCCTCTGTCGAGTCAGAGAAAAAATCGAACGAACGAATGACTTTTTTGTCTTTTCTGTCGACGACGACCCACCTGGCTTGCAGAACTCGCAGTGTTCCCCCTCTGTGTTGAACTGGCACTTAAGGCACACCCCCGAGGATGGGTCGCAGTTGCCAGATTCGCTCTCGATCCAGTTCCCTGAGCAGTTGCACTTGATGCACGAGCCGCCGGGGATCTCAGGGTTGCCGAAGAAGTTGTCGGCGCAGACGTCGCACCGGGCGCCTACAAGGAAATTTCAAATTTATAATGAAACATTTTTGTATGGGAATTCGTGATTTTTCGTTAATTACTTGCGTAACCCTCGTCGCACTCGCAGGAAGGCTCGTTGGTGGTCGTGTCCTATTAAAAACAATTTCGACCTCACCGTATTTTGACACACAAAACTATTAGAATAGTATCTCACCAGGAAGCACTTGTCTGCGAATGAGTGGCCGCTGGCCTTGGTGTTGGGGCAGGGGCACTCGCGGCAAGGGATGTCAACGCCCAACCTGGAGGAAAAATATTTGCGAAATGATACCAAAAAAAAGTTAATTTGGGAGCTTGAAAGTTTCAATTAATTGTACAATAATTTGTTCATAATCAGAACTTTTTGGGGGAGGCGGGTTTGGGCACCTGTTTCAAGCTGCGTTTGCTCGTTTTAAAAAAATATACGGTATTTTCGGGAAATCTTGAGTGTTGCTCACCTCGGGTCCCCGTAGTACCCCTCCCTGCATACCTCGCAGTGGAACCCGTCCGTCCAATCTCGACACTCTATGCAAGACCCCGTCTCAGCCTCGCAGACGGAGGCGTGGCCGTTGCACTCGCAGGTCTGGCAGGTGGGGAAGTTCCAGAAGCCTGGAAGTGAGAGTTGTGTTTACAGGAAGTGAGCTAGTTTCCGGAGTCCCACGGAGAACATCGACGCACTTCAGACAATAAAATATACATCAAGGGCAAATTTGAAGATGCTCTAGAATGCCAATGAAGGGAAAAGTTTGCAATATATATAAAGCTGGACAACTAAATGGTGCGAATGTATTTTTTATCTCTGTTTTTGAAATTGCGAGCTATAGTGCAAGTGTTTGCGTTGAAAACGAGCTTCCAAAGTTCCAATGGTCAAAAGGGTAGCATCGATATTTAAGGGACTTTTCCAGCGCCATCTGCCAGAATGTGATGACAGTTTAACGTCATTTTGTACATTTTCTAAGAAACTGTCTTAAATAAAATAGGAAATAAGAAAAATAACGTTAAACTTTTTATACCCGGCTGACACTCGTTGCACCTCCTCCCGTAGGCGTTGTCCTTGCAGCTGCACTGACCGTTGGACTCAAGGCAGAAAGGGTCAAGAGACCCAAGGGCGTGGCAGTTACAAGCTGGAATATAAGAGTTCATAAATCCCCATAAAATAATTAGAATAAAAATGTTTGAATAAAATAAAATTTACGTTTGCATCCGTCCGCCCCGAAACCGTATGTTCCGGGCTCGCAGCGGTCACACCGGCGCCCAGTAACGTCCTTCTTGCACGGGCACCTATTTAAAAAATCGAATTCGATTTAAATAATTATTAATTAAATTATATGGGAATTCTCGCTTACTGTCCCGAGTATTTGTCGCAGAGGACCGACTCGCTCCCAGTTACATCGCATTGGCAAGGCCTCTCCACCGCACCGTTGAAGGCGTAGAACGAGATGGACATCAGAAGCTTCTTGCACTCCTCTGGGACCTAAAGCGGTTTCCAAAAAAAAAATAATTAGTAGAAACTCAATAATCAAAGTAGCACATGTTCTATTACTTAAATAGTTTTGTTAGCGGCTGCTTCTGCGTCAACTTGCTAAAATAATTTGTACTCTAACAACTTGCGCCAGGCCTCGGTACCAGGAGATCATTGGTACAAAAGCAGTAGAAATATTAAGTGCTACTTCGAGCCAACCTCTGCGGCTGAAAAATCAAATGTTTCTTAATCCAAGAAAAGTGAAGATAGTAGATTGGCTACTGTGGACTTCATTTCAATGCAGGTTTTTTGTGGGGGGAGGGGGGAACGTTTGCTTGAAAGCTTCTTCGGGGAGAGAAGTATGTTTAAATATGCAATTTTGATGATTCAGATCGGTTTATCCAGGTGTATCCCGCCATCTGGAGCAACGAGTGGAAAATGGGTTCGGAAGCGAGTGAGAAAAACACAGACATTTCTTGTTCCTGTTAGTAACATTACATGGCTGAATTGCCACGCACTCGTCGATTTCAGCCAAGAACTCTTGCTGAAATATGCCAAATAATGCCGTTGTGCTTGTACAGTACTGTACATACCCTGCCGTCATGCAATAGTGTGCAAATCTAACAACTTGCCGACTACACTTTCAACTCCGTTTCCCGAAGGAAACCTCCTTCGTGCTAGCTGACACCGATTCTATTTTGGCCATAGAGGAGGCCAATCTCGTAATACGACATCTCTCTTAACAGCACGAAGATATTTCGTGTCCTTTTCACTCTCAATGATTTCTTGATTTTTTATTGCATGTGCCTTTTTTACTTGCTGTTTAATTTGCCAGAGAGCGGCATCTGCCGAAAAAGGTGAACTAAATAAAAAAGTTCGAAAGCCCTTGGATACCCATAAGAAAATATTTCGGCTTCGTTCATATTAATTCGAATTCGTTTTGTCTTGGCCTGAGTGAAAAGGGAGCACTTACCTAACTTGTGACTTGTGACATGTGGTCGTCAAAATTATCGATTTCTTTCCTAAGCAAGTTTTTGTTTTTGCTCTCAGCAAGACTCCAATTGCAAGAAAGGCTCAGCTGTTGTCATAAGTTTCCTTTAGCTTTTCCCCGAGATTTTACCGAATAAATATGTCTATCAAGGATTCGCAGCAGCAGCAGAAGCTTGGGGCTCTGGAGGAGGAGAGGGTGAGGAGGGACAAGGAGAGCAAGAGGAAGATGGCAGAAATGCAAAAAAAGAAGGAGGCGAAAAAGGAAAAGGTAATAAAAAGATTTCTTTTTTGCCCCACAAACTTGTTGAAAAGAAAAAAACAATTCTGACACTTGGAGTCTTCACTTTACTTGAAAAAGTCTTTGACAAACTATTTCAGGAGCGGCGGCGGAAGGAGGAGGAGGAGGAGGCAAGGAGGAAGGAGAAGAGCGGGAGGAAGTTGCAGATGGCGAGACTCGGTACAGTTGTCATTGGTTTTTCCTCAAGCAAGGACAAGAGGGATTAGGAGGAACTTCAACGTCAAGTGCAGCTGAAAGTGCTCAAGACAAATGTGCAGTTACACAAAGATTTAGAGTGAAATACAGTACGGTACATTGTCTTTCAAATGTGGCTCATATGCTACTTTTCCTTCTTTAAGTACTGTACTGTTCAACTGTCAAGCCCAACAGTGTTATCTAAAAGAAACCAACTTTTTCATGGGAACATAAGGCAAGTACAAACACAAGCACTTGCAGTAAATTTAGTAAAGAGGAAAGGATGGGAACAGAATGTCTTTGAAATTCCCCATAATAATTCAAACTCCTCCTGCCATATGCTCTCCACTTCTCGTTCATTCAAATTGTTAGCAAAGTCACTACACATAATTAAAAGTGGAAAAGAAAAAACCCAAGGGGAAAAAACCATTTCTTTTCGAATATTGATTTAGTCCTTTCCAGTGTTTTATAAGAGACGACAACTATAATATTATGTATCTCTGCATTTGAGGAAGACACAGGTAGGGTCTATCTGTCCATTCGGCGGAGGCGACTCCTTTCCCTCTTTTTATCCTCTCTTTTGACGTCTTTTAATCGTGCGTACATCTTGAGCCCGAGGAAAATCGATTGTCTCCCCAGCGCCCAAAGTTGACTTTTTCGGAAAGTCGTCGGCGCGTCTCCCGTAAAGTTGGACAAAAATAGGGCTTTTTTATTTTAAAACATGTCAAGCAAGGAGTCTCTAAAAAAGGCCGTGGTTGCGGGTTCCAAGGAGGAAGAGAGGGCAAAGAGAGATAAGGAGAGCAAGAGGAGGCTAGCCGAAATGCAGAGGAAGAAGCAGGCCCAAAAGGAAAAGGTGAGGAAAAAACGTAACTGCTTAAGAAGCTTTCCACTATTTGCAGTTTTGACGCATAGCGGCTGAAAGATGGATGCAGTTGCTGATGTTGAGGCGAATGTTGCAATACGAAGGCAGTTTAGATATTCCTTTTTCTTTCTTTCTTTTTTATGAAACATTGCAGGAGAAGAAGAGGAAGGATGAGGAGGATGCCAGGAGGAAGGCCCAGAGCGTGAGGAAGGTGAATAGCGTTGGATTCGGCGGAGTCACCATCGACCTCGCAGCCAGCAGGGAGAGGGCAGAGGAGAGGGCCATTCACAGGGCCAAATACAACTGAGAATAATGACATTGTACTCTGGAAAATAAACAAGTTTTAACAGCCAAGAAAAGTACTGTTCCTCCGCCAAGTACATAAGTCCAACTCGAAATTGATATTTTGATGCCTCCCACAAAGCTGCGCTCGACATCTTGTATGGGAAATGTGGCCAAAAGTTCATGTGAAAGAGCAAGCACAATCAACGAAATAGCTCTATGTATCTGTAGATTTGTCCCATGGGTTGACAGCTTCGTTAAGGTGAACTAGGTACGAAGGTATCCTTGCCTGGGAATCTGCCTAGGTACGAAAATCAGGGGGGGGGGCTGAATGAATTTGTAGGAATTATCGGGTTTGTCCACAGCGTGCGATGACGTCGATTTCGAAAAAAGAGAAATAGTAATATCTATCTTGCACAACGAGACGTCACTTTTCTTGACGGCTTTTCCCATAATATAAAGGAAAATAGAAGTTGCGGTGACATTGGCGGCGTCTGAGGTGACCCTAATCGTTGGGCTACCCGGCCCTACCGTATATGGCCAGATTGAAAAGAAAAGAACAAAAAAGCAATAGCCGTCAGGTCAAGTAGAGCTCAAAGTTGCTGGGATTGGGGAAGTTTTCGTTCTTGGGCATCCAAACGAAGTTACTTGTAACTCAAAAATTATGGTAATAACTTCGGCAGATGTTCAAAAGTTAGGACAACTTTGCTGAAATGAACCCTCTGAGTGACCAGTAGGTTCTGTGAAAATCATAAAAAAGTTTTATATTGCAAATATAAGGTCCAAAACAGGCTCAGACATTTTTTTTACAATTTAAAATCGTGGGCTCCTCAAAATTATGGAGAGCGAATCGGGTCAAATTTGACTTTCAAGGTCAAAAAGTCCCAAGACGCAAAATCACTTATTTTTCTGGTACTTTTTAGCAAAATTGTTTTAAACTTTGTCAATCTTTGACGATCATCTGTAAGTCCTCGACGCTGGTCGTCGAACATAATCTGTTCTTGTTGACAAGGCGCCTTCTCTTGATTATATGGGGGGAAGAGGGGGGGGAGGATTTAAAAGTAATAGGCTCCGGCTCTTTTCGTGGGAAAAGGCCCCTCCTCGCTTTTCGAAATAAGCACGTTGCATTATGGGGCGCAAAACTTTTTTTCTCGCCAAAATGATTGGTGTGCTTTCAGGTCAAACTGTGACAACAGGCAATAGTACGAAAGAGACACAAACTAATAACAACAACAAAAGTCGGTGAATTTAGCGGCGGGGGGGCCTTCCTTAGAATTGAGCTGCCGCTGCCATCATACGTGCTATCATTTTCCCTCGTTCGTTCGGACCCCCAATGGAGACAATTTTCTCATGCAGTATGATGAGAAGGCACCCGGCCCCGAAGCCTTCTTCATTTTCCCTCCGCCCCCCAATTGCGACCATATCGATTTCCCACATATTGTCTTTGTTCAAACTTCGCCCCCGCAGAGTCTCCCGAAGAATCACTACAAAGCCAATCCTGATACCGTCAACAACAACGACATCAACCCAGCAGCAAGTGAGTAAATAAAGTAGGGGCGTGCCCGGAAAATAATTTTGAGGAGGGCTTTTTACGACAAATGTTTCATTTTGATGGTTAGCAGGGACGGAAAGTCCCTCTTTGACAAATGTTGTATTTAGCCCTACAAGCCCTCCCCCCTGGGTACGCGCCTGCAAAGTGCATAGAATTTAAATTTATGGTTCAATAACATTATTCGCTAGATATGGGTAACAAGGGCGATGAGGGCGATGACGCCGCCAAGAAGTTGGCCGCTGAGCGTGAGGAGAGGGCCAACAGGGAGAGGGAGAGGAAGAGGCAGGACATGAAGAGGAGGAAGAGGGAGAAGGAGGCAAAGGTGAGAGGAATAATAATACTTCACAGTTTTTAATTTCTTACATTTGCCAAATGATAGTAACCTATTAAACAAAATAGCCAGTCTGCGCAAGTTTGCAACTGAAGAAAAGTGGAAAATATGTCTGGAAGTTAAATTCTTGTTACTAGTTGGCTGCAACAACTGATTGGTTACGCTTCCCCTTGTAGGGAAATACATTGATTTTCCCATCTTTTGAACTTATCTTTCCGTATTTCAGGAGCGCGAGCGGCAGAAGCGCCTTGAGGAGGCGAGGAAGGAGAAGCGCCAGGTGGAGACAAAGTATGGAACGGTCAGGGTCAACATGGGCAGGGGAGGAGGAGGAAATTGAGAGGGAGAATGTGGGGG
>JAAUYB010202984.1_pt1 | contig 9992 bp, 15 predicted proteins | sample 7278071 | NCBI WGS metagenome assembly JAAUYB01 (sample SAMN14350121, study PRJNA611818) | marine sediment metagenome | isolation source: surface marine sediment (1.8m) | place: French Polynesia: Moorea | collected 2018-08 | reverse complement strand
TACTACTGCTACTACGAGAGCCCGTTCGCCCACCGGGTCGACCCGGACACCCTGAGGACGGTGGCCCGGGCGGACCTGACCCGGACGCCCGGCCTGGTGTCCAACGCCTGCCACCCCCATTGGGACGGGAGGGGAAACATGTACTCACTCGGGATGAGGGTGGGGACCAGGGGGCCCGAGTACGTAGTCAATCGGTTCAGGCCGCTACAGGAGAAAGAGGAGGGTGAGTGTGGGAGAGATATATATTGATTGCATTTAGGGGAAATGGTAGTTGACGTCCGCCGCAGAATAGACTGCAGCAGATACCGACACAATTTCTAGAAGCCGAGCAAATAGAATCTGATCTCGAGAGCAAGATCTTTGCCAAGAACACGATATTATCTCTTTGTCTGGTGAACCATATTTGTGCGGTCAAATCCAGTGTGCAAGTCAGTGAATTCCAAACTACATCCGAATGACACTCTGCTTAAGACTCACCTCACTGAGATAGTATTTTTAGTTTATGGTTCAACAATACCGTATAGGGATTGAAATATTGTTGCTTCGTTGGAACACAGACTGTATTAAAAGGGTTGGGGTTTTGCCCAGCGCCACCTGTGGGGGAAGCGTTGTTTACCTTGTTTAGCTTTTATGGAGAATTCTACCCGACGAGTGGCGAGCCCAGCAGTGAGACTTTTTTTACTACATATGCTGGAGTTAAAGTGAGGACTTAAGCGTGACGGTTTCTCGTAGTGCTGGGCTCATACTAGGGAACTGCTGGCAAACTGCCGGTCTCATGCTAGGCTGAAGGCCAGCACTGGGATGTGTATAATCCCAGCAGGTTTGCCAGCATGAGCCCAGTGGCTGACCAACAAAAACATCAGTACAGTGCAAGCGAAATGCCAGTGCGCAATAGAAATACTGCTTCCGTATATTTTTTTTGACTCCCCGTTATTCTGGAATGAGAAGTTTAAACCCAGCAGTTAACCAGTATACGACTAAAAATTTCTCATCATACACTTCCTGAAAATTTCTTTGAATTTTAATCCCCAGCAATTAACGGGCAGATAGCCAGCACTCCTCTACCTATGCCTCATCATTGATCCCAGCATGGCAGCAGCAAACTGCCAGCGAGGATTTGTTACTTAGCCCAGCAGAACGCCAGCAAAAATCATAGTAATGCTCCAGTGGTTCCCGTCGTTATGGTCACCGGAATTCCGAATAACCTGCAGGTCCTCAGCTATTTGCCAGCAGTTTTCCAGCGGTTGCGAAGTGACTTGTCCAACAGTAGTAGTTCGATATTCTGATATTTATTCTCTTAAAAGTTAGCAGTACGCCAGTAGCTGGCCGGTCCTTCTTGCAAAACATACGGAAAATTTTTACACAAAAGAGGAATTCTGGTTTTTAGTTTCGAAAGTGACAAGTAAATCCTGCTTCACTGGTCTCATACTAGTTCATATCCATAAAATGAGAAGTGGATCATGTTTCACTGGTAAACCGCTGGGATTCTGCTAGTCTAACTTCTTTCTTCTTTCTTCTTCTGGTGGCTGGGCGGCCGCTGGCCTAATGCATGAACCCCTCGTAGTTGGCGGTCCTTATCTCTCTCTTCTTGGCCTCGGCGGCGTCCTTGCACTCTTGCTTTGTCCTCCTCTCGGGCTGAGGGTAGAAAAGGTATTTTATGACAAGCATGAAAGCAGCAGTTGGCCAGTGGACAGTTAAATACTCACACACTCCTTCTTCATTTTGGCCCTGTACCCGTTGGCGATGTGCCCGGCCCACTTCTGTGTCCAGGCATGCTTGTCATCAGGATCATCGTAAGAGTGGAAGGGGGCGGGGCTGTCGATGAGGTTTAGCTTGGCTTCGTCGTGCACCTGTAGCCAGTAGCACACGTCGTCGCGGTACTCGCGGAGAATCATGTGTGCCTAAAGTGAGAAAAAATATGTAAGTCACTGGCAAACTGCTGAGGTTGTGCTGGTCTCACATCCATCATCCGGTGTTGATCTGTCCTCCTTCCCGCCAGGTAGTTGTCCACTTTCTCGAGGCACTTGTTCCTCAGCGCGTCGTCCTTTACGTCGGTGATGACCTGGGCAATCCTGTCGATGACCAGCTCCAAGAACTCTGGCGGGAGGACGAAGTACTCCTCCCCGCGGTCAAAGTGGCGGCCGGTCTTCTTGAACCTAAAGTGACAAAAAATTAATTAGTGGCTGGTCGTCCGCTGGCTTTATGCTGGCAAACTTACACTCTTGTCTTGATGTGGTAAAAGTGGCCGATCAGCTTCCCGTCGAGGAAGGTCTCGAAGATCTTTGGCACCAGTCTGTCTACCTTGTCCATGTCAATGCTCTGCATCACTCTGACCACCTTCTCCCTTCTGTCCTCGTCGCCGCAGTTGAAGGAGATCTGCTCCACAGTGGACCACGGGAGGCCGATGCGGGTCTCGGCCTTCTCCAGGATCTTCTTGACCTTTCTGTCGTCAGCGGCCTCCTAAAAGTGAGAAAATTGTTAGTGGTCGCTGGCAAACTGCTGGTCTCATGCTAGTATCAGTACCTTTGCTATCTTCTTCGTGTCCTGGATGTGGGAGCTCTGGGCCTTCAGCTTCTTGTTTATCTTCTTCATGTATTTTTTGACACTGTTGATCTGGTCCATGCGGGCCTTGTCGGTCCGGTCTGTTGGAAAACACAAAGTGACTAGTTTTACGTCAGCGGTTGGTCAGCAAATGCTTTACCAATGTACACCAGGATGAGGTGCTGCTCCCTGCTGGTCAGGTTGTTCTTGACCTCGGTCTTGTTGTAGCTTTCGCACTTGCATCCCTTGCCGCACGTGAACGGCGCGAACTGGGGCGGCTTGTAGGTGGCGGCCTTCTTCAGGATCTCGTCCACGTCCTCCCCGGCGTCGGACGAGTCCGAGCTTGAGCTGCTGCTGCTGTCCGCCCCGCGCTTCCTCTTCTTCTTGCTCTTCTTTGGAGAAGTTGACTGCAAAGTGACAAAAAAATTAAAAGCTGCTGGCAAACCACTGACAATTTACTTGCCTTGACTTTTCCACCCTGCCTTGTCCCTCCGGGGATCCTCTGGCTGGCGGGAGTGGCTGGTCCCAGCGTCTGGCTGGTGCTTGGGGTGGGGGTGGCCGACTTGCTGGTGCCCGGTGTTGGCGATAGAGTCTTTGAGGCGGACTTAGACTTGGGCGGGGACGGGCTAGGGCTGGAGCTGCTGCTGGAGATGCTGCTGTTAGAAAGTGAGGAACCTGAAGAGCTCTGCTGGCTTCCTGCTGGGCTCTTGCTGGGCGACGTAGTTTTGGCCTTCTTTGACTTTTCTGGGGTCTTCTTCTTGGGCACGATCACGCTCTGGGGTGGGGGCATCTGGATGGTTGGGTCGGAAGCCGCTGGCGACTTGCTAGCGGATGCCTTCTTCTTGCCGTCGTCGATATCCCCGATCTTCTTCCCCATGAAGGTCACGGAGGAAGATCTCTGCAAAGTGACAATTAGTAAACTATTCACTGGCAAACCACTGGTATCTTACCGGCGACACTGCTGGCTTCGTCACCTTCTTCTCCTTCTTTTTCTTAGGGGATGGCCCTGCCGGCTTGGAAGAAGGCCTCTTCTTGCCGCTGCCGCTCTTGTCCGGTGGCTCTTCTCCTCCGCCCCCAGCACCAGCGGCTGACCCGCTGCTAGCAGATGTGGCCTGGCTGCTGCTTGGCACGGCAGCGCTGCTGACGCCCTGGTCCGAGCCTCCCTTGTCCTCCGGTTTGCCCTCCTTTGACCTTCTTGTCGTGACGGCTTCTTTCGCTGGCACCTAAAGTGACAAAATTTTTATTAAAATGCTGGCTGGCCACTGGTTTCATGCTAGTCCTTCACCTTGTCGCCATCCCCCACGACCACGTTGGCGTTCTGGTCGACCGGGTTCTCAGGCAGTTCCTCGGCGAAGGCCACTCCCTTAGCCGACACGTGGATGGAGATGTCCTGCTCGTCACCGTTGTCCTCCTCGTCCGTGTCTGGCCCGAAGCAGTCTCGCATGACCTGGCTGGTAGGGATCCTCTCCTGCATCAGCTGCAAGACATCAACGCCCTGCAGGGGTCCTTCCTGAAAGTGAGGAAAAAATTAGCAGTTGCTAGCAAACCACTGGTTTCATGCTAGTCTTACATCATCTTCCTCGCCCACTGTCACCGCATCGTTGGTAATGTCGTCGTAATCGATCTCTTCGTCGGCATCATTTCCGTCAGGTAGGATAGAAGCTGCTGGCTGGTTGCTGGCTTCTTGCTCGTCGGTCTCCTTCTGGCCGGTCTCCTCTGCCTCGCCTTGCTCGTCAGCCGCCTCGTTGGTGGCAGCCGTGGTGGTGGTGGTCGACTCTGTGGAGTTTGTCTCCTCCTCCTCCACCTCCGAGTCGCTGACCTCGGACGGGCCCGTGATGGTGCCCACTTGGGCTCCCAAAGTGGTCCCGCTGGCCTTGCGGATGACATAGTCAGTTCCCCTCTGGAAATGACAAGTAAGACGTCAGCAGTTGGCCAGCAATCAGTAATTTACTGCTCTTTTTACCTTCGGGAAGGAGTACGCATCGAACATTGCATCTGGCCAGCGGCGCACGAGCTTGGCATAGGCTTGCACGGGTGTGTACCTCTTGCTTGAGTCCAGGTTCTGGGTGTAGGTCACATAGTACTGGAAGACTTCCTGAAGTTGGTGGAGGACCTCGGCTTTGTCGCACCCTGATAATGACACAAAAGTTTTCAGTCACTGATCAACTACTGGTGTCATGCTTGGCGAGTACATAAATATATATAAACATATATATATATCTATATACATAACGTAAAAGTGCAAGAGTCTAAGCAAGGGAATTCATAGTGAGCCCTTTTATACTAACTGCTAGCCATCTGCTGGGTTTACGCTAGTCTTTTTAAAGACGCACTAATTCAAGCCCACTTTGGTTATAATTAAATAAAAAGTGACTAGTTTTTGACCGCCTGCTGGCCAGTGACTGGGATATTCACCCTCTTCCACACGGCAGAAGATCATCGACTCCCATGCCCCGCCGCCGGAGGACTTGTACAAGAGCTTGCGCCGCTCCAGCCTGGCCTCGTCCGACATCCTGACGTCCGGCAGGAGGTCGATGGGGGAGGACTTGAGGTTGGAGATGGGGAGGATCGACCAGTGCTTGTTCTCCTCGGCCGGGATGTCTGGTGAGAAGAGGACGATCCTGGCGAGCTTCCTCAGTGTGCCGGACTTGACCCTGGTGCGCTCCCGGGCGAGGTCGTCGGCCGAGAGGTTCAACCCGGCCGGGTTCAGCCCGGGGGAGTCCATGTTCTTGGAGCTTGAATTCACGTGCGTCCTTTCACTTGTTCAAATTTCGTTAAACTGGCAACTTTTGTTTTCGTTTTAAAAGTTCGCGTCAAAAAATTCAAATTTTTTGGCGGGAAAAGTCAAAAAAAACTAGCATGACGCCAGCGGTTCGTAAGTGACGGGCATCATCTCAGTCACTTTTGGGAGAGGCAAATCGACTTCCAATTTTTTTTTCAAAGTAAAAGTAAAAATAAAAGAAAGGGAAGGTAGTGTGCGCAATTTTAAATAAAAGAAGAAGAGATTTTAATTCAAAAGAAGATGGCTGCCAGTGAAATGGAGGGGCTGGACACCCTGGAGCAGTGCGAAAAGACACCCCTGAAGAAGAAGAGGCTCCCCAGGGAGTTGTCAGGCACCAAGTTGGCAGAGGAGAGGAAAAAGAAGCTTGCAGCACTGAGGCAGAAGAGGAGGAGAGCAAAAGTCAAAGCCCAAAGGGAAAGGGAACAGCTAGGAAGAGGGGATAGCAGTGACGAGGAGGCGCTGGAGGAGACGGAGGAGCCCGCCACCAACGTGCCAGAGGACGTGGACCCCATCGCGGCGGAGTGCGGCGACGAACTGGGTGAGAATCCGGCGCTGGAGTACCCAGATGTCCACGTCATCGACGAGGCGGCAAGGAGGAGGACAGTGGACGAGGAGCTGCAAGCCTGGCGCTTGGCCCGCCAGGCTTCCACAGACGAGGACCTGGAGGCTGTTGCCAGTGAGTTTGCGCGCATAAAGGTCACTAGCTGTGTCTCCGACTCTGCCGTGAACAAGCTGTTCAAGATGTTCGTGCGGCGGAACGAGGCCATCATGAGGCTGATCAACAACGGGGACATCAGGGACAGCTACACCAACAGCATCAGGCCACTGCTCGTCAGCCGGCTGATCCCGATATACTCCTCACTTCTCCTCAAGGAAGAGGACGCTGCCAGGGGCCACCTTTACCGCAAGGTGGAGGGTCTGCAAGTGATCCCCGCGGAGTACTTCAACCTGCCGGCGGATGGCAGCACGCAGCTCCTCCGCACAGAGGAGTACGTGAGGCTGGCGGATATCAAGAAGCTGTTCTTGGAGACACACGGCGACACAGCGGCTAGCCGGCGGATGCTTAAGAACTGCTCACTCTCTGTTGACGGGGTTAAAGAATCCAACAAGGGGTCCCGCTCCTTCATCATTGTCACCTTGCGGATAGGCTGCTGCATGTACCTCGTGCGTGTGTTCAACCCACTCATTGGCGTCGCCGACAGCAAGCCCACCCCGAAGGAGATTCTAATGTATAGTTTAACAACAACCATTTGCCAGTGGATAGTGGTAATTTCCTCACTTTCATTCCAGCGACGTTGCCAGGGAACTGGCAGCCGACAGGGAAATGCAGGTCACCACAGTGATATGCGACATGGTGGAGAGGCACTACCTCCGCGGCATGAACGCCATCAGCGGCCAGTACGGCTGCGAGGTGTGCAAGAGGGGCGCCCAGACGCGCGGAGGCGTCCAGTGGCCATACCCTCAGTGTACACCGGGGGAGGAAAGGTGCCTGGCGGAGTGCATACTTTTTGCAAGGTGAGCCTAGCTTTTTACCAGTGGTTTGTCAGCAGTGCGTTATTTACTTCTCATTACAGGGTTGACGTACTTCGCAACACCAGGAAACTGACAAAGAAGGAGGAGAAAAGGGAGAGGGACAAGAGGAAGGGCATCATAGCTGATTCGGCGCTGTACGACTTCCCCGACCTTGATTTCATCTGGGGCCTCCCCCTGGATGTGTTCCACCTCGCCTTTGAAGGAATCACGAAACTGATGTTAGTGAGGATGTTCGTGACCAAGACGAACAAGGAGGCCCGTGAGCTGCTGGAGATACTGTCCTACTACTACCAGAAGATGAAAGTATTCAGTGAGACAGCAAGGAAGACCAGGAAGCTATCCGTTAAGCAGCTGAAGGGGAACGAGCTGGCCGTCATCACCTTCTCCGTCTTCCCTCTCCTGGCCCTGAACCTGCTGAAAGACAAAAAGGAACCAGTCTGGTAGCCAGTTGCTGTGGTCTTACTTGTCACTTTCAAACTTTACATTCTTTTGTAGGAAGGCAGCAGCACTGGCCATGGCAGTATACGTCTTCCTCATCCGCCTGTACCACTACGATGACGAGAAGCTCGCCAGTGTGGAGCAAGTGATCGGCGAGCGGGGTGTCACTTTGGAGATGCTGCACCTTCTCTTCTACAAGGAGTTTTGCAAGGGGTTCTGCACCCAGACGCAGGTGAAGGCCAAGAAGGCTACCATCAACGTGCACACCTTCACACACCTGCTGGAGTCAAGGAGGAGGACGGGGCCCCTCCACCTAACGTCAGCCGAGCCGTTCGAGTGTCTCTACGCGGTGCTGAGGAGGTGCTTCCGTGCCGGCACCAGGAATACTCCGAAGCAGATCTTCGAAAACTTTTACATGAAGGACAAGTGAGTGATTGCTGGCAAACTGCTGGGAGTTTACTGGTCTTTTAACGCATCCTTCTTAAAAGGTTCGCCCATCGGTGCGGGACTGAGCGGCGCATGAAGATCTGTCCCCAGGGACGCAGCAGCAAGGTAGCGGATGACCACGTGTTCCTCACTACAGGACAAGCAGTAAAGGTCACCAAGGAGGACGAGAACGGCTACGAAGGTTATGCCCTGCGACTGAAGCGCGTCTCCCCAGCGGCTGGGAACATAAACCTCCCTTGGGACATGGTGGGGATTCATGTCAATGGGGGACTGATGAGCTCCGAGATGGTCCGCTTCAAGTACGAGGACGTCCGCGGCAAGGCCATGATCTGCGGGGACATCATCAGCGAGTGGAGGCAGGAGTGGTTCATGAGCAAACTTGATGTTTAATGTGTTTAATTTTTTGACGACGAAGTCCTGGCGGCTGAGTTCTTACTGGTCATTTTTATGTGAATAAATAGACAGGTGTAACACCAGCGGTTTGTCAGCGACATGTTTATTTTTTGTCACTACAGACCTTCCACGTAAGTTTTAAAAAACAGAAATTGTGCCCTTATATTTTGTCAGCTGAACGAACGCACTAACTTACCGTATTATGGCGGCGGATAATGTCCCCCACTTCGACAAATTCCAAAAATTGGGACAAGACCTAGAGTGAGGGTATTGAACCCCAGCACTGGCCTTTTACTAGTGTGGGAGCCCAGCATAGAATGTATAAGTGACCAGCAAGTTTTTTTTTTACTGAGCAAAAATCGCTGCTGGGGAAATTTGGACATATCCAGCACACCAGCGTGTGCTGGCCAGTGGCTGGCGTCATACTGGGGTTCTGCTGGGCTCGCCACTCGTCGGGTATATGTGTTCAAATTTATGATGTTGAATTATGGCAGCCGCTTGATGGACTGAGAGGCAGATACCTGCGACCTTGGAGAAAATATAGGTAATCCCCAAACCAAAACTTCACTTCACTTAGCTTGCTTGAAGTGAAGTTAGCCCAACCCTACCTCTAGCAAACCCCTTTATTCTTTTTCGAAGTTGTTGCAACTTTGATTTGAATAATTTTTTAACGTGAATCAGTGAACGAGATTCAGAAAGTATTGATTGCAATTAGCCTGAAAATATACGCGTCCAATTGAAGTCATCATTGTTCTCGAATCTTGACCGCCGCAGTAGATGTGGCGTCGGCGATTTCTGCACAATTCTCTCATGAAATATTCCGCCCTGAAACACATACTGGAGGTGTGGTTTTCGCATTCCTCATCATATCCGCCGCGAAATGCCGAAATAGTTGTGGTGGTGGTAGACCCAATATCTTGGGGTTGTCTACTCCTTTTCGTGCTGGCGGAGGCGGATTTTATTAAACTTTTTTCTCGCACAAGAACGAGCTCTCTCCATGATCCACCCAAATGTGTCTTTGGCTAAAGCATTTACGCACATGCGGCAAGCAAGTCATTGAAGAACAGGCGCCCTCTATCAGCCGTTGGAAGTGGAGCATTCAGTAAACATTAAAAATTGGAAATTTGATTTGATTGAAATAGGGTCGCCAATCACCACTTCTGCTGATGTTTTCAGCAGATTTGGTGGAACGTCTTTGAAGGCAATATATATGCCAGTATCATGTTTTAGGTGCGCTGCAGCAGGGAAGTCTGCCACAGTTTCCGAAAAAACTTTTTATCCCACACGCTTCAGCACTTTCCTTTTTTGCTTTGCATTTATTCAGTCTGCACTCTTCAAAATATCCAAGAAGTTCTCCAAGAATAACTGTTCTGTTTAGAACAGTGCTAACAGTACACATTTGTTTCCAGATATACAGTACTAGTATGTGGAGGATGGAGTTATTTTTCCATAGGTTAGAGCCTGTTTCTTGTGAAGAAAGAGAGCTTCGCTTTCGTTCCAGAGCTCAAGTTGAACAGCGAGGCCGCATCTATACGCCAATTGAATCCCTCCCAAACTGTGCCAACTGCCATTTTTTCCCTTTTTCAGTCTACACCCCTTCAAACGCCAACAGTTACGGAGCCTATTTTGTGCCAACTCAGACTCACCCAATTTATGCCAACATATTCTTCCACACCCTATAATATGCCAACTGGGGCTTTTTCCATAATATTTCATACTCCATATTATTTTTTCATTTGATGGGCTTTTATTAAATCAGCACCAACAGTACATAGGGCGCGCGCATGCGTAAGAAAAAGAAACAAGAACAGACTCTGTTCAAAAGGTCTGCGGCGGGATTTGACAAAGTTTTTATAGT
>JAAUYB010014683.1_pt1 | contig 10000 bp, 16 predicted proteins | sample 7278071 | NCBI WGS metagenome assembly JAAUYB01 (sample SAMN14350121, study PRJNA611818) | marine sediment metagenome | isolation source: surface marine sediment (1.8m) | place: French Polynesia: Moorea | collected 2018-08 | reverse complement strand
TGGACAAAAAAGTTATCTTTCTCGACGCCCTTTGCTCGAGCGATTGTCTGATAGAAGAAAGTACCCACCCTTATACCTATTTTTAGACGCTCTGTCGGGACAAATTGCCAGTGTCTAGATTCTGCGGTAATTTCTCGACATCTTTTGACTAGTCACTAATTCGGTAGGATGGTGCATTCAGGCTCTTGTATGCGTAATAATACGTATATAGTCGCCTTAAAAGGATTGTCGAAGAACACTAAGGTTGAATCATGAGAGAGGCGGCACAGAGTGAGCATGTGCGACGGAAATCCCTTCCTGTCGGGGTTCTTTCTTCTCTGCGGCATAGAAGGAAGAGGGGAAGGAAAAATGAAATATATGTCACGGAAAGCGCTTATTTACGACAACGAGGAGAAAGGAGCGAAGACAGAGGAAGGCAAAAGGGGGTGAAGAGAGGCCTCCAGGCCTCCCAAACCCTTTTTCAGCCGTGGCCTTCCTCCTCCTCCTCCTCCTGCTCCTCCTCCTCCCTCTCTCCAAGATGGAGACAAACAACTGCGCCGCCGCCCGAAAGGAACGTATAATAACAATAATGCTTTTCCCCCTTTTCTCGAATCTAAAACCGGGAAAACCCCTTTCCTCCTCCTTCTTCTTCTCCCCTTCTTTTTTTCATTTTTGGCACCCTGCCTCTTCCCTCGATCCCATTTCTCTTTCTCTCCTCCTCCTCCCATTCCTCCTTCCGGTTCCGCCGAATCCATCATGCCTTTTTTTCTCCCGCCGTGCGCGGGAGGGAGAAAGGAGGAGGAGGAATAAAACTTTTGCCGTGAGGCGTCAATGGATCTTCCTCCTCCTCTCTCTTCTCTCGAGCAGGTAAAGGAAAGGGACGGAGAAGAAGGGAAAATGAATGAGGGGAGAAGCAGAGACTCCTCCCTCCTCTCCAGGGCCGTCCCGAGGAGGAGGATGGAGCCGGAGAGAGGGAGAGAGAGAGAGACGAGGACGGGAGGGAACGCGCACAGAGGAGAAAGAGACCCCGAAAAAGAAAGGAAAAGAAAGAAAAAAGTTTGCTTCTGCCTCCTTCCCCCTCACCTTCTTCGCTTCCTCTTATTTCTGGAGGGAACTAAACCTCCTCTTCTCACCATCTCTCCTCTCCCTTTCTCTGGTGTCAATAAGGCAGTGGCGCCTCTTCCCTCTTCCTCCTTTGGCGGCTATGCGCCCCCCGCCCCCTTCTCCCCCTCCTGTCTCCGCGGAGGGAGGAGAGGAAGAGGGGAAGTCAGGGGAGGGGGAGAGAAGAAAAATCCTGGGGGCTTAAAAGGGCGCGCGAGCCTGGGCTCCCAAATAGGAAGAAGGAGGAGGAGGAGCGAGATTCCTTCCTGATAAGCCCTCCTCTTCCTCTTCCTCCGTCCCAGCCTCACAGACCGAACGCCAGCCTCATTACCGCCCTTCTCCCCTCCCTCCGTCTCTCTCTCCATGCGAGCAGCCCCATTGCGTCAGGGCCACGGCTAATGTCACAAGTTTGTTCTGTTGAAGTGTTGCCATGATGTTCGAATCGTAGCAGTTCGCAGAACTAGACTTGCTATGCATTTTGTCTCTTCGCGTTCTCAGAAGATGCTACTGGTCGTTGAGTGCACAATGTGATTCGCTCCCTCTGCAGCACCTGCCGCATAGCCTCTTGCCCCCATCCTTGATCAACCCTCTCCTCTTCGCCTCCCGAAAAACTTTTGTTCCCCCAACACTCTTAACCCTGGCCGAGGCTAAGCCCGTGGGTAAGCCGCAAGACTCATCCGACGAGGAAAGGGGAGGGAGGGGCGGAGGGCATCTCGATCTCGAACTCCCCGCGCTCGCTCAACCGGCTGCGGCGGCTGCGGCGGGGAAGAAGATGAAGGAGGGAAAAGCTTGGGGCGGGGGCGGGGAAGGAGATGGACCGGATGAAAAGGGACCGAAGCGGCAGAGCCTGGCTCTGCTGCCCTTTTGGGGCGCCAGACGAGAACTCGTTCTACTCTGACTTTCAGAGGAAAACAATCTTGTAAGATCACTCATTCTCATCAGCCATCACCTTTCTTTTCCTTATGAAACAGGGAGCTTTTCCTTGATAAACGTTGGCGAATCTTTGGGCACCTGGCCAGTCGTTGTGGAAGAAAGGGGGGGGGAGAGATGACTCTCGTAAAACCGCGATGAGGAGAGAGAGAGAAATGAAGAGAGTAGCTTTTGATGGCAGTGGAGGAGAGAAAGAGAAAGAGCTGGAGGAAGGCGCCGCTTTTTTCCGTCTTCGTCGCCGCCCGCACCTTCTCTCCTTCTTCGTCCCCGTTCGTCCCTGGTTCAGCATGGCTTCTACCACACATGTACAGTACAAAAGTGAACCAGCCCACCTTTGCTCCAGTCTTTCACCTCCCCCCTTTCACTCCCCCCTTTTCTTTTGCCGCCTGCTGCTTAGTTTGGGGGAAAAGGAAAGGGAACCACGGGGCGGGGAAAGGGGAAGGGGTGTAGGGAGCACAGAAAAGAACTCTTTTTGGGGCTGGCGGCGGGTCGGTCGAGAACGAGGAGGAGGGGGAGGGGGGGGAGGAGATCGGAAGGGGGAGGAGGAGAAGGTGGGTCCTTAAGGCACCTTTTCTTTCTTCTTCTTCTTTCCATTCTTTCCTCCTCCTCCTCCGCCGCCGCCGCCGCGAACGAACGAACGCGAGTGGCAAGAGAGGGAGGGAGGGAGGGAGGCTTCGAAAGAGAGGAAGAGAAACACGTCGTCGTGAGGAAAATATGAGGAAGTGGAGCGGGGGGAGGGGAGGGGGGGAGGGGGGAGAGAAAGAGCATGGGAATGGAGAGGGAGATAGGTCGTCGTCGCCGCTGTCGGTTGTCGGCGGGGGGACCGTTCTTGTTCGTCCGTGCGAGGACGATGGTTATGAGGAGTGGTAGAGGGGGAACTTTACTGACCATGAGGAGAGCCGAGCGGACGCCATGGCCATCCTTTTTCATCTGATTTCCTCCTCCTCCCTTTGTGTCGCGAAAGTGTATTAGTCTGGCTCCCTCCCCCTCATCTCCTGCTCCCTCCATATCTTTCGACCCGTTCACGGTCGTTTGAGTCGCGCTTAAACCTCGCGGAAGAATTGTGCGGGGGGAAAGAGGGCGTAAAAAAGGCTTCCTGTCAGATGAAATGAGGGAGATGAGAGGGATTGAGAAAGGGGTATTTTCGACTTTCTGGCCCATTTCCGAAAGATGCTTCGCTTTTTGCATTTTGGGTAAAAAAAACTAAGTAGTCTCGCGAATGCATGCCCCAATGAAGAAAGAAAGAAATAGAAAGCAAGTAGCCGCAGTCTTTAAGCCCTTCCCGTAAGCACTCTGGCGATGCAAAGGTCTCTTCCGCCCTTCCTTTACGTGAGCAAACGCCAACATTCTTATTTCCTTCGAGTCTTTTCTCCAGTCCTCAATTCTGAGCACTGTGCAAAACGCATCCATACGTTTGTCAGCAAACGCAAAAAGACGAACTAAAGCGGCACCTCGATTACAAAAACACATGAGCAACTAAACATTCGTCGAATACTATATATGTGATGTGATCTAGCGGGGAGAAAGGGGGGGAAGGTCGTGGTTTTGGGTTCCTAGACCTGTTCGAGCCCCGCTCCCTCTTTCTCCGCCCCGCCAGACCGCAGGTGGGGGTCGGACTCGGAGGAGATACCACGGGAAAAGGGGGGGAGGAGAAGCGTGGGTCTCACACGCGGGCGAACGAACGAACCGGAAGGAGGAAGTGAGAGGGAGGGGAGGGGAGGGGGAGGCAGCAGCCACTTTTTCGCATCACGTACGTTCCCCTCCCATCCTCGCCACCTCTCCCCCTCCCCGCTCCCCCCTTTAGGGCCCTTCCCAGTTCCTTTCTTCTCGCTACGGACGTCGGCTTGAGAGGCGGGAGGGAGGGAGAGCGACCACCCGGCGGACCGAAGAACAAACCTTCCTCACAGGAAGAGACCGAGCCAAAGTCTTTTCCTCCCCCTTTCTTCCTCCCCCCCCCGCTAAGGGAAAAAAGGGGGATTGTGTACACAAAAACACTTTCCCTTTCTCTCTTCCCCCCACCCCTTACTTTCTCCTTCTTCCTATCCCCGTTGTCTGTGGGGGCCTTGGTTCGTAGCAGAAAAGTGGCCTCCTGCCCTATTTCCCACTCCTTATCAGCCGGTCCTGAGGACGAGCTATTCAAGCACCTCTTCCTTAGTAGTTACTTCCCTCCATAGACATTTGCAAAGCATCGCCTGTCTCTCCGTGTGGCCAAACACGATGGGGAAAAGGGAGAAACCCCCCACGGGGTCAAGGGCAAAAAACCTCTGTAGTGATTCCCGAACAAAAAAAAATCCGCCAGAAGAAACGAGGGCCCGGCGCCCGCACCCCCCGCTGATTACTCGGAAGAGGGGAAAGAAGCAGACAATGGAGGGGGAAGGTACAACAACAATGCCTCCAGTAGCTGAAAGGAGGGGGGGGGACCAGGGTATTAAAGCAAAGGTCATCAGCTAATTGTGGACAGGCTATAAATTTCTATCTCTTCTCTCCTGCCTGTTTTCAGAGCCGTGAGAGGAAGGGGAAGGGGAAAAGGGGAAGTTGCCAGAACTACTTCTATCCTGTTCGTCAGTTGCCTGCTAGGAAGTGGCCGTGCGGAGGGAGGAAGAATGAGCCCATAAGTGGGCTTCTGTCATGGGGGCAACTTTTTGTTCTCGCCAGAGGACGGACTCTGTTGCTTATGCACGACGCCAAAGTGCCCCTGCTTAAAAATGCACCCTCAGCCGTGAATCTTTCATGAGAATTCGGCCCTCCCTCCCCTCTCTCCTCCCTTCTCTCGACAGTTGCGCACTTAAGGCACATGTCTGCCGCCGCCCTTTCTCTGCCCGTGAGTGAGAAAGTGCGTATACGTACTGCTACTGTACCAGTCGAGAGCAATGGGGGAGTGGGAGAGGGGGGGACCACAGTTTATAAATCTTTCTTCTCCGCCCTGACACGTGGAAAAAGGGAAGAAAAGAAAAGAAAAATAGGAAAGAAAGTCTGTTCTCTCCCCTCCCCTCTCTTCCCCCCTCTCTCTTCCCTCCCTCCATCGTTCTTCCTCTCGGCTGGAGGTCCGCGGGTTTCCTTCTTCCCACCCATCTCCCCACCGTCCGTCCGTCTGCCTGCCACCGAAATGCAATTACGTGTGATGGATTTCGGGATTTATTTCGGGATTTTCCTCTCCGCCCCCCCTCCATCCCTCGTGCCAGGCCTGTCTTCCGCCGCCTCACCTCGGCTGCTGAGAGAGAGGTGGTGGAAAAACGAAATGAAGCTCTTCTCCATTCCGTCGACATGTTGACCTTGATAATATTTCCACTGCCTAGGCAAGCAATCGGCGAAGGGGAGGCACTGCATTAATATCTTTAGGGAGCAAAAAAACACAAAAAAATTCCTGAAACTATTTCCTATCCTTTCCCTATGTCTAATCACATCATGTCCCGTTTTCTTTCCCTCTTTATTGCCTCCTCTCTCCTTCCCCCTCCTTTTTTCCATGCTGCTGGGATAAAGGGAGAAAGAAAAAGGGACGGAAGGAAGAGGGAAAGACGGGGGGATGACTTCAGTTGGTGGGGGGAGGGGGGGGGGAGAAGGAAGGAAGGAGGGGATCTCTTTCATCCTTCCTGGCATGGCGGCCCGCATAGCGGTGGGATGAGACTCTTTCTCTTTTACCACGGCCTCTCCGTTCTATTCTTTCTCCCTCCCTCGTTCCTCTCCCTTTCCCCTAATACATTGCCACACTTTAACAATAAAAGAGTGGAATGGGACCATTTGACGCTGCTCCTCCGTCCGTCCGCGGAGGCAGCGCGGCGGCGTGAGGGGGGAACGAGAAAAGGAGGGGAGAGGGTTATTGTGGGCCGGAGGGAGAGAGAGGCAACATCATGGTTTTTGAAACCACCCATGAAGAAGATCAAGAAACCTTCATTCCTAGAGAAAACCCTGTTGTTTTGGGGAGCGTACTACCACCGGCAGTATACCAAGGAGATAGAGGTAAATAAAAGCCACTTTTACGTCCACCTGGCAGGAGGGGGGAACGAGGCCAAAAACTCTCTCCTTGCTCTAGTTTTTTTGCTTGCGCACTTTCCTACCGTAGTGTGTGTACCACCGCCTCCGTACACCTCTAGCAAAAAAAGCCGGCGAGAGATGGGTTCGACGCAAAAAAAATTGTCCTTCGCGGCCTCCTTTCTCCCTCGCGACAGCGCCTGAAGTAGACCATTTCCCCCCTTCTCCCCTTTCTTCTCCGCCACTCAACTACTTCCTATCTAACCAATTATCTAAACTGCCCTGATTCGGGATCTGTCAAAGTTTCTTTTCCCCTCCCGCCCTTTTGTTTCGTCAACGCGGAGGCCGTCCCCTTCTCCCCTCCCCTCCCCTCCCCCACCGCTCCCACGAGAGAAGGAGAAGGAAGAGGAAGGAACGAGCAGAACCCTTCTCCATTTCCTCTCTGCTTCCTATTTTTCCGCACTGTAGCTCCGACGAAAGCGACGGCGGAGGGGGGAGAGAGAGAGAAAAGAAGGAAGGGGTGAAAAGGAGAGAAATTGTTTTCCTGACTGGCGTATAAAAAGTGGCGAAGGGGAGGGACTGACGGGCGGACGGGCGGGGGAGACGGGGGAAGCTTATTTAGGAAGGGTTGGAAGGGAGGAGGGATTACCCCATGTGGCCTCACTCTCCTCCTACTCCCCCCCTTTTTCCCTTCCTGTCCCTTGTGACTCAACTGTTTCATTAGTCTGACATTCGCCCAGTTTCTCAAGGCCGTTTCTTCTTTAAAAAGCTACAATACACCGTAATTGCAGAGAATTCCTAACATTTTTCGGATAAATGTTATCGAGATCTAAATAATTTAGCCAATCTCTCCCTCTTCTGCCATGTGCTAGCTGGGCAGTGCAGCTCAGAGTGCCAGGGGGGGGGGGGGGAAGGACCGGGGGCTTTTCCTCCAAGGCCACTACAAAGTCGGATCAGGTGCCGCTCTCCCCTTCCCGTGATCCCTGCTCACTGCCACCATAGCTCGGGGTAGGAGCTGCCGCTTCTGGCCAAAGGGTCTCTCCGCGCCACCGAGCGACCGCAGTCGTAAGAATTCGTGTAGAGTCACCGTTTGTTGCTCCCCCTCCCCCTTTCCCTCTTCCCCTTCTCTCGGAGAATTATCTCTCGCACAAACGAAAAAGGAAAGAGAGAGAAGAAGAAGAAGAAGAAAGGCTAAGGCCAGAACTGGGTCAGTAGGTAAACAGAGCACAGCAGAGAAGAGGAGGAGGATCGAGGGACTTCTTCCTTAGACGAAAGAAGCTTCTCCTCCCCCTCCTTCTCCATGGCTGTCGTTTGGAAGGGCGTGAGGCACAAAATAAATCTGGCACTTTGTCCGCCACCCCTCCCCTCTCCCTTCCGTGCGCAGCCTCCCTCAATTTCCGCACCTTCCCTACCAAAACTCGGCACCTTCGCGGGGGCACATTAACAGCGCCGCTCGTGTACTAGAGGGACGGAGGAAGGGGGATCCTCATTTGCATGCTTTGGAGCCCTTTGGCAGGACTCGCCAGCACTATTTTACTGAATACTACGAGAAAAGGGCGGGGTGGCGGAATGTATATGGAAAGCCCGGTTAGATTAGCGAAAGTGAGCACTGGCCCCGGAGTAGCGGGTTGGGGTTGGGAGCAAAAGAAGTTCGATTCTGCCCCGGGGAAAACGTGAATCGATCGGGAGGAGAAGTCCAATCTACCCCAACCCCAACCCCAGATTCTCTTTTCTTTCTCCTACCGGTATCGGATATGGTTGCTGCGAAAGGAAGGAGGAAGAGGAAGAACTTGGGGGAGGAGGGTCGTCGTAGCAATCTCAGCAAGTCAAGGAGGAGAGGGATGCGGGATCGAGAGACAAGACGACGAAGGCCGATGATGTGTGCCGCCTTCCCTCCTGCCCTATACATGCATGCCCCCTCGCTGTCCTGCCTGCTCAAGCGATGCTACAGTGGTATGACTGCACCCTTCCTCCTTCTTCTTATCCCCCCCTCTCCTTCCTGCACGGTCTTTTCCCTCCTATTCCTCGATGGTGGTCCTTCCTCCCTCGGTCGGCCGGTCGCGACATTGGCATATCCCTCCCCTGGGGATCGACGACGACGACGAGTGGGACTGACTGCGTCGTACGTACACCGTGTACAGAGTACGATGTGTACACTGTAAGAACGTACCACTGTAGTAGAGTGGATGCGGCGGCCGAGCGATGCCGAGAGATGTTGCGAACGCGATTGACGATGCAAGACGGCGGTCAGATATGTAACGCGTACTAGTATATTACTGTCCATGCCCGTGTACAACTGAGATGATGACGTAGCAGCACCGTACCTGACCTGACCTGACTTTTGTTTCTGTTTCAGGCTAGTGATAATTTGCTCAATGGAAGACTTGCGGGCTCGCACGGTCACCTCCCCTCCGCCCCCAGCCATCACCACCAGCCGCAGCCGCCGCACCGCGGCGAGCACCGCCGGCACCACTCGCGCGGCGGCGGCGGCGGGTTGGGGCACGCCGCCGGACCCAACGGCAGCGCGCGCTCCCTCGCCTCCACCCACGCCATGATGGCCGCGGCCGCCGCGGCAGAACACGCCGCGCTGGTACAAGGCGCGGCTCCCCCTCCTCTGCACGCCGGCTACCCCCACCACCACGACATGTCTGGCTTCAACGGCGCTGCGGCCGCGGCCGCTGCAGGCATGGACGGCGTCGACCACGGGGGTGGAGGCGAAGGCGGCCCCGGATTTCTCTCATCTCTGGCCTCCTTACCCAGGATGGCCGCCTCGAAAGCTGGAAATGTGGTGCTCATTAGAAGTGAGTTATCAATCAGTAGCTGGAGCTTTGCACGATATTTGCAGCATCTGATTTATCAATTTTCGTGCCAGGTCTGAAACTCCGGAGGCAGCACTGGTGCTTCCTCCTGATCCTCTGCTCCGTCCTCCTCGTGGGCATCGTCGTCGGCCTCCTCTTCGACTCCACCCCCGACGCAACCATCCTCAACTCTCCAGAGCTGCAGCAGGCCGCGGTAGCCCAGCTGCTCAGGGAGGTCCCGCTGGTAGACGGGTAAGACAGCCAATAACCATTTTTAAAATTGAAATTAAAACACTGTACTGGCTTTCTTTTTTTTGCGAACGGTCGGAAGAAAGATTGAACGAGTTTGACATAAGGGACATTCTTCCTTCCCTTTGTTGCCCCACAGCGGATCAGGGATGGACTTTGATTGGGGAAAGAAGCAAAGAGAATGGCTTTGATCCTCTCGAAAGAAAAAAGGGAGGGCAGAAATAAAATTAAAGCAGGTCAAGAAGCCTTTTCCCCCTACCCTATTGTGAAACAAGAAATGCTAATAAAAAGAAAGGGGAAACTGCGAAAAAAGAGACAGCTAATGATGATGGATAAGGAAGAGCAGCGTTTTGAATGGAGGAAAGGAAAAGCCCCTTTTCTGTCCACTCCGTTCCTCCCTTATCCCTTCGCCCCTTCTAGCTTTTCATATCTGTCGACTCCTCTCCCCCTTTGCTGTCCGACGGCGGACCGAAAGAGAAATGTCGCCAGCACTGGTCTGACATTCGCCGATCGACGGGCCGACTTTTTGCCTACGGTGCGAAAAGCTCCAACTTCGACTCGGCTTCGTCCAATGTCGAGGCGCGCTGTGGCGACTTTTTTTCCGCGGCGAAGTGAGTGGTGACCCATATTCCAAGGAGAGGGGGAGGACTCTCGAAAAAGGACGAGAGAGAGAGAGGGCCAAGGGAGAGTGACTGACCTCGCCGCTCTCTCACGGGCGGCTGAAGATGGGAGAAAAAAATACTCGGACGAGAGAAAAACCTGGGGAAAGCACTTCAGAAAATGGAGTAAAAGGAAACAAAAACAATGCTGGAAGAATTCCGTCAAATTGCCTTTGGCACCCTGTGACGAAAGAGGGAGGGGAGGAAAATATCCATTTCCATCACTCGTCGCCGTTCCATCATCGGCCCTCTCCCTTCCCCACCGGACCAGCCACTCCCCCCCCTCCGTCCCCCCTAGCCGGACAAAACTTAGGG
>JAAUYB010064548.1_pt1 | contig 10002 bp, 5 predicted proteins | sample 7278071 | NCBI WGS metagenome assembly JAAUYB01 (sample SAMN14350121, study PRJNA611818) | marine sediment metagenome | isolation source: surface marine sediment (1.8m) | place: French Polynesia: Moorea | collected 2018-08 | reverse complement strand
TGTTACCCCACAAACGCATTATCGAAGATCCCCGAATTGGTATCCAAGTAGAAACCCCTTGTTCTCATGACGTTACTTTCATGATCGCGCGGCGCGATCATGCCCCGCCATAGTCGCGTCATGGTGCATTGGAAATAGTTGAACCTTGTTTTGCGCCATTCGGGTTAAAAATACGCCATATGAAGTAGAAGCATTAATCGATCGAGCAGTTTCTTGAAACAAGAAAGACAAGGCCAACGATGAAATGAAGGGATGGAATGGAATGGCGGCCACATTCCTGTATGCCGATTTCCTAAAAAAAATGAAGACAAGATTATCCATAAACCAATTACCATTGTGGCAATGGCAGAGGAACGTGGTCTACTTCAGAAACGCCTGGAAGAAGTACTCAAACAGGAAGGCAACAAGGATCATGTCGATAAGGCGAAAGATAAATGGTCGCCGGCCATGGAAGCACTTATCCCCAAAACTGAGCAAAAGACAATTACCATTGACGATATTCGGCGACGAGCGCAGAATGCGACCCGCCGCCGGAAAGGTAATCTACTGAAGGACATTCCTTCTGACGAGTTAGCTTCGAATGGACAGCCGGGCTTGTTTGGTTACCGCTGGAAGCTTTTGATTCCACGAGATTATTGGCGTGACCAGGAATGGGAAGCCTTTCAGGCGCCTTGTCAAATTTGGATAAACAGACCGAAAACCAATCAGATGATGAGCCAAAACTTGAGGAGCCAACAACCAGGAAGAAGCGGCGGCCCATTTAGTTAGTCTCGTCAATTGCGTGTGTGGCCCTTCTGATGATGCTTTGCCAATTGGGATGGTGGGGAGATCAACGCAAGAAAACCGCCGCTGTCCGCTCAAATAACTGCGCATTTTTCCTGATCAATGAATTCTTTACCATTCCATGTATGACTTGCTGAGATATCGGCATGATAGCTGGCGGCGCCCAGAGGAGCCAGACGCACACCCAACCTGTTTTACATTTTCGGCACGTCAGGTTAGGAAGGAGCCCATTATCGCGCCCCTTGGAAAAAGTGTGAGTATTTGAGATAATTGGAGTCCGTTCAATGCCTGGAAATCCATGAAGAGGCTGCTACGAAATGCCTAAACACATATTCCTTTCCTACTGCCGTGAAGATGAAGCCTCGGTTGCAGAGCTTCGTCAGAATCTGATCGCAGCAGGTGAGAACCTGTGGAGTGTTGGCGATATCCTTCCTGGCCAAGACTGGAAACTGGAAATTCGACGTGCTCTTGAGAAAGCATATGCTATCATAATCTGTTTTTCAGAGAATACGGAGAAACGTTATCGATCAGGTATTTTTCCTGAGCTAAGAAATGCTATAGAAATCCAGCGAAGTCAATTGCCTTCGCATATTTTTATGATTCCCGTTCGTTTTTCGAATTGCAGCATTCCTGATTTTAAAATTGACGCTACGCGGAGTTTTTCCGATCTACAGTTCGTTGATTTATTTCCCCAATCACAGAAACAGTATGGAACCAAAAAGCTACTGAAGGCAATTGCAGCGGTACATTCCCACCCTTCAAAGCTCAGCCAATCCGCATCAACTGTTCCCGAACCGGAACCGGTTTTTCCAAACGAGCGTATCCGAAGCATCACTCAAGGTTTGGAGGAAGCGCGGGACCAAATGAAACACCTTACCCGTACGGACAAGCGTATGGCCGAGACCAAGGAAAGGATACTTGAACTGCGCCGCCAGTTGCGTGAAGGGGGGCAGCGACAGCCTGGTGAGGTGTTATCGGAGCGTTATAAACTGATCGAACTGCTTGGCACGGGAGGGTTCGCCAAAGTATGGAAGGCTTATGATCTAAAAAAACGTCGTCTTGTAGCTGTCAAGATGCTACACGGTCAATTTGTTGACGACCATTTCCGTATAGAGCGGTTCTTTCGGGGAGCCAAGAGCATGAGTAAACTCCATCACCCTGGAATTGTAAGAGTTTTGTCTGAGAGATGCGTGGACGAAGGGTTCCACTTCTTTGTGATGGAGTATTGGGACGGCGGTAACTTCCACAGTGGAATTGTAAGAGGTGGAATTGATGCAGATACCGCATTGAATGTTATCCGCTCTGTGGGCAATGCTCTCCACTTTGCACATCTCAAGGGTCTGCTGCATCGGGATATCAAACCTTCGAATATTCTTCTCAATAGCGAAGGTCACGCTTGTTTGACTGACTTTGATTTGATTAAGGTAACGGACTCAACTGGCGGCACCCGGACACGTGCGGGCCTGGGCACTTTCGTCTACTCAGCGCCTGAGGTGATGGCTGAGCCTAAAGACACTGGTGTCGCAGCTGATATTTATGGCCTAGGGATGACAGCCATTTTTGCCCTGCATGGAAAAGATTTACCCTTCAATGTATTGCGGGACCCGGCAGAAATCATCAATAGCCTGACTTGTGCACCTTACCGGAAAAAAGTACTCACTAAAGCGGTAGCATGGAAACCTGAAGAGAGATTTTCTTCCGTAATTGCTTTTTGTGAAGCCCTCAAAATTCCGATCCTTTAAAGCTTGGAAGTATCCCCATTTTCCTCTACTAACCATAAGAATTAAAGCCAACGTCATCAATCGTGCTCGGGCCACCTTCGAACAACACAACAGCGAAAGCCAATAATTATACTGCGCCCCCAAACATGATTCCAAAGTCGATATGACGTTCGTAGGCAATCCGCGTTGTCGAACCAAGCGCCTCCTCGCAGAACCCGAGCAGCAGGATCACCATCGTTGTTTTCGGGGTTTCCCCCCATACTTACTCTGCTTTCTTGGGCGTCCTCTTTCCAAACATCACGGCACCATTCCCAGACATTTCCAGCTATGTCCTGAACTCCTTCTGGAGTCGCCCCCATCGGGTAAGCACCAACTGGTGTAGTTCGTTCTAGCCTGCTTGCACCATAGTTGGCGCGATCGGGATTCGGTCCCTGATCATCCCCCCAGGGATAGAGCCTAGAAAGACAACCGTGGGCAACATATTCCCATTCAGTCTCCGTCGGAAGGGTGACCATAAAAGGTGACTCCTGAGTCCACCATTTAGGTTTTTCGGCGACCATTTTTTGTGTAAGCCATTTGCAATAAGCAGTTGCTTCGTACCAACTAACACCAGCGACTGGTTGGTTGGGGTTATTTAGTGTGGGGTCATCTAAAGAGAGAGGCCTAGTACTGGGCAAGTAACTATTTGGGTCATTAAATCCAATCTGATCGATATACTTTTCCTGTTTCTCTCTATACCACCTTTCAAAATCATCATTGTTGAGGTGGAGCCAGTACCATCCATCACTCGACCAAAATTCCCGGCGAAGGTAGCCGCCCTCAGAGATAAAACTTGAGTACTCCCCATTAGTGACTGGGTATTTGGCTATCATGAAGGGTTCGGAAATTTCAGTCTGATGCTTTGGTTCACTAAATAATTCTTCACCACCCATCATAAACCGGCCGGGTGAGAATGGTACCCAGTATGTTGAGCTCCAAGCATCGATTCTGGAGTCACCCAACCAGCCAATATTTTCAAGGAAAAGCAATCTCGTCGGTGTGTCCCAGCCTAATCCTTCATCTTCGTAAATGGAAATAGCATTTACTAAAAATTGGGACACATCGAACATGCGGAATAAATTTCGACTCTCAACCAGAATTGCAGAAAGAACAGCAAGTAAGCGGCCACGCTGGTCGGGGTGACTATCCGCTAAATAAACCAAGTAGTTGCCAATAACGGACGATTTGTCCACACTGTTCACTGATCCAGGAATGAGCCGCAAAACATCCAACCAGTAGGGATCAGTCAGCCAACCTTGGCTCCACATCTTTTCCAATACTGTTTCAATAGGAATGTTTTTCTTGGTAAGGCAGCAGGCTGCAAGATATTCTCTAAAGAGACGGTGATGAAAGCGCAGGCTTTCTCCTTGATCACCAGCCTGGATATAAAGTAACCCGGTATGTTCCACTAACCAATTAACGTACTGAGCCACTCGGTCCCGCTCGCGTGCCTGTGTAGAAAGACCTTCTGCTACGATCTCATAGACCCGTGTCATCGGCCATATCTGGGCTTTCTCCTTCTGCATTGCCAGGGCTATCCGTTCCAATAGATCGCGTTTTTGCTCGGGTAAAAGTGCCCATTCTTTTTTGTGGTGGCCCTGATGATCATTTAATTGGGAGACTCTAGACCAACAGAGATGTTCTACAATCTGGTAGCAGAGTGCAGCGCGATCATTAGGAAGATGACCCAGCTTGTAGAAAATTGAGCAAGCCGTTGCCAGTAGCAATGGATTGCCGATCAAGTTGGCCTCATCGTTGTCTGTTCGCGCGGCTACAGCACGAAGTGCTCCAAGAAGTTTGTCAAGGAAGGACTTTGACTCGCCTTTTAAGGCCCTAAACCTGTCACAAAGAGCACCTACCTGATCGTCATTTAAGTCAGCAAGTTCCAAAACCTCAAATTCCGGGCCAAAAGCCATGTCCCCGGTATAGCGTGCTGATCTAGTAGTAATGATCAAGCGCAGATTGTTTAATTTGGATCGAAGGCTCTTTAAGTATAGCAGTAACTGCCTACGTGAATTCATTCCAGGAACTTCGTCCAAAGCATCGATAAGCACTAAATAAAAACCATTAAGCAACGCCTTTTCTGTTCTCCGCTTATTGGCCATTTCTGTCAACCCGGTACAGCAAAGTTCGTCATGAACCGCATTCACTAAGTCAGATAGGTTGACCAGGTTTCGTTTGGCTAGACCAGTGGCTTCCAAAATGATAGGAATCGGAATTTTTTTGTTGGAGCGTAACCCCATGGGCTCCAAATGAGGTTCTATCTGGGTTAGGCCACCAAGTAAATAATGACCTAGTCCTGCCGCAAATCGAGTCAGAAAAATAGTTTTGCCAGCCCCAGGGGGCCCAGAAAGTACAAGCCATGGTAACTTGGCCCGGCTTGCCCACCAAGCCAACGGTCTCCGTAGCTTGTCCCTGTCAATCCGTTCAATGCTTATTTCAGAGTTATCTTTGGCCTTGAGCAGACCATGTGTTTCGTCCCAAGTCCACCGAAAAGAAGCTCCATCTAAGGGTACATAAAAGTGCTCCTCGTAAATGTCATCAGAGCTGGAAAACCTTTTTCCAAAACCGATCCGGCCCGCTTGCCATGTTGGAAGCCTAATTTCTAAATAAGCCCGTTCCAAATCGCTCAAGCCTAAATGTGTTTCTTGGTGTGGCAATTGTTCTCTGCGGAAACGATCAGCGGCTTCACCGACTAAGTTAGGAATTGCATCGGGTATCTTGAAGGAGATTGCTTCACAATGAATTTGACGAAATGTCTCTATCTCTTCTACTGCCGCTAATTCGCAAAGTTTGCGCGGCGGCCAATCTGCATTTTCATCTATAACAAAAAGGAGCCTCTTGCTGGAGTCTGTCTTCGACCACACTTGGGCTAAGACGCCACTAGCCCAATACCAAGCTTGAATTAGGATCACCAAATCAAAGTCGGAAGGATCTGGAGGGTCAATCGTTGACCCTGCTACGGCCTCCATTAAAAGCACCTCTCGTAAATAGGCGACGGTATTGTCACGAGCAAAACCAAGATCCTTCTCAGTGGCCAACACCAAAGCCCGAAAAGGCTTGCTAATAAAGGCTTCACTTATCATTTCGTGCAATCTAAATTCCACCTTTTTACGGTTATCAGCGACTAAGTTCTCTAGAGGGGTGCTAGGGTTCAAGGCAAAGAACTTATCGATCAAAGGCAAGCTTTGATAAGAACATTTGTTTACAAGGCTCCAAATGACTCGAAGACCATGTCCAATGCTCTGCTCTAGCAGTAAGGATAATTCATAGTACTTTTGAAACTCAGATTCTAGGAAATTTTCACTAACCAGAATTATTGCAATTTTAGATTTGCTCAGGGAAAAAGCAATCTCTTCACGCCACCTGCATGAAATTAGACGGTTTAAGTCCCAAATATCTAAAGTAATCTGAGCAAAGTAATTTGATTTCCGAATCCAGGACAGAAAAAAATCATAGTTCTCAATTGAAATGACGCAAACATTATCTGAGGAATACAAAGGTTCGTTCTCGAGAGACAACGGGCCTTTTAGGCCAAATACAAGTTGATAAATAAAGTTACGATACTCAGGGCTAGTTTTGTGTGTGCTTGTGTGTTTTGTTTTAATGCCTTGATCTAAAACAAAAATCTTGGTCCGACTGCTTACATCAGCATCTTTCGACGTATTATGTTGATTGGATACAGTAAGAAATAGATTGAAGAAGTGAACATCACGATGTGAGTTGTTTATTATTTCCTTTATGACGTTGTATGCAACCTTCTTTGTGAAAATTTTATTTTGATTTTTCCCCCGGCATTCCCATATTTTCTCAAGAACTAGCTGAGTTAAAAACACAGAACCATTTGTATATCTATATATCATAGTACAGAGGTCTCTGCATATTTGATGGCCTCCTGTTTTTAAAAGATGGGTCATCCGCTTTACCTGTTCAAAAGTAAGATCATCAAGGGAAATTTCCACACCAACATTAAATGGAGATGTGTTAGTGTTTGTAATTAATTGTGTATGATGAGCTGCACCAGACAAAACAAATTGAATATTGCTGTAATCAGCACTGAAGTCAGTAGCTCTTTTATTGAAAAATGATCTAACAGTGCTAAAAAAATAATCTTTAAACTTGGTGCTTATGAGCCGATCCACCTCATCCACAAATATAACTAGCCGTTGTTTTGATTCTGATACTGCATGAACCAGGGTTCTTCTAACTCTGTCCATGGGGCTCGCTTCCTTGAACTCTGGAGAGGAGCTGAGCGATTTCGATATTTCAGATGCAAAATACTCAAAGAAAATGTCACCATCATCAGTATTGAAGCATTTTTGAGGGAAGGTTGAGAGGTCTACAAAGGATGTCCTAATGCCGCTCTTCTCTAAAATTTTAATAGTATGGGCTATTAGACTTGATTTCCCACTCTGACGAGGAGCAAGTAGATATGGATACCGGCTATTGTTTATTATTTCTTTCATTAGAGCTTTGTCAGCATCTCTTTCTACGTAGGATGCACCATCAAAAGTCCCTGCAGCACGATAAGGGTTTATAGTCATCGGTAGCTACCTGGATTTAAGATGATTTCTTTTAATTCATTGCGTTTTTTACCATTACAATATGCTCTGTACAGGTTGCTGCAAAGGCACTGTAGTGCCTGTTGCTTGAACTCAGAAACCTTTTTTAAATACTCCTTTAATCCATCGATACTCTCGCATACTTCGTCTGGCAAAGTGTTCATGAGAGCATTGACTTCATTTTCGTTGAAATACTTTAGTTCAATTTGGTGCCAACAGTTTGCATATTTTGGATTTGACAGAATCTTCACATCAAGATCCCTCATATAAGCGCCTATTGTAACTGGTGAACAAGTCACAAATCGAACAGTATCTAGTGAAGTTGCTAGCCAAAATATCTTAGGTATAAATTCCATTGCAACTTCTGGTGCCATAAAACAAAACTCATCTAATCTAAATATAGTCTTGCATTTTGACAACCCCTTCCTTAGCTTCCCCCATGTTTTTATGTCATTTCCGAATGATTCGCCAATCCTCTCAAAAAATTCATTCATAAAATGGTGGACATTGTATGTGCTAAGCTCTTCAAAATTTAAATAGAAATCTTTCCACTCATTTAGTTCAAAGCGCGTCTCGTTTAGTTGATTTAAAAGGCTGGATTTCCCTACTTGTGGGCTTCCAATAATAGAGATGAGTTTGTTTGTTTTGAGTGACCTCTTCAACTCCACATCACAATCTCTCTCAATGTAAGATTTACAACCCGGAGGCAGTGGCCCTGCCGTCCTAAAAATATTTTCCTTAAGAGGCAAACGGCATTTTTTTATTTCAAAAAACCAGAAATCACTTTTTTCCACCTTCCGTTTGTTTGGGAACGGATTTGTATCCAAGCTCCATTCCTGGTGATCAGGATTCCAGACGAGGGGTTTAACATAGGCCTTTCCCGCCCGCAGGTCTAACTCGTACCATTGAAACCCATTAACCCAGGCATTGTCTTCTCTGGCTTGGAACCCTGCACCGGCACCAAGAGCAAGAAAGCTTTCGCCGGAACCTTCCATGACCCGTCCTTGGCCCTTGTGAATATGTCCACTCAGATATATAACTCGCCGCTTACCGAACAAGGCTTCTATCTTGGGACTGTCAACCTCAGATAACCAAGTGAGGGGATGATGTCCCAAAGTCAAAACCAGATCTGCATCTCTCAGTTGATTTAGGCCGTGTTCAACCATATTGTTGCCCAACCGAAGCTTGAACCGTTCGCAATCTCCACCCGATAACCAGGCGGTATTGAGAAGAAGGAGACCCAGCTTAAAACCGGCAATCATCTGTATGGTTGTAAAGTATCCCTTTTCACTAGTAATCCAGGATGTTGGTGCAATTGAGCCTAAACCATCTACATATGCTTTAAAACGTGGATGAAGGGTTTTTCGGTCAGAAAGCCCTTTCTTTGTAGGGTCGAAGAAATTGGGGCACTTTTTTAAAAGGTCGTAACCATGAGCAGCCTTAGCCTTTTCTCGGTCTACATCATGGTTTCCAGGAACTATATAAAGGGGAACATGATGCAGCTTCTTTTTGAGCGGGGTCAAAAACGCATCCTTAAATTCCTTGTATTGTTTTGGCTTTCCACTTTGAGCGATGTCGCCTGTGATTAAGACCATGTCCGGGCTCAAGTTTAGATGAATCTGATCTTGAATATGGTCAAGAAGGTGGTCAAAGAGAACTGATTGGCCATGGGCATCTTTTCCCACATGAAAATCGGAAAGGTGAAGAACACGGATGAGGAATTCATCCTGGATTTCGCAATGGCGTGCATTCCCCTGAGTTGTTTCGGTCATTTTCAATATCCCAAAAGTCGTGAAACCGATTTTATCAGGTATATCTTATGATAACAAGGTCACAATCAAGTAGTAGGACTCTAGCTTCCGCAGATAGTTTGCCATCGATGCCCTTATCTATGAGCCCGAGGGGCAAGGTGCCAAGGTGTGTCAGCCTTGACCATGATAGGATCGTGGTGACAAGAATTGAATAAAAATGGCCTTCACCAGCACCGCAACCCCTTCAACCTGGTTACGATGCACTTTGCTTGTCTGCTTATGTTTGGTTTCCCTGTAGACCTGTAGGAGACACACATAGCCCGAAGGTGGCTTGCAAGCATATTAATTCAAACAGTTTATCTGACTCATGTTACCAAATATATAGTGCATCAAAAATACGGGCTAAAAAGCCCTTCTTAGGCACGGGAGGTTGAGTTGTCTCAGGCCTCACGGCGGTTGTAGGGGGTTTGGTTACCGCAGCTATCGCGGTAGGTGTAGGCGGTTTTTTTGCCGTAGGCCTTGGTTCCGGTGCAGCCGGTTTTGGGCATTGCCTTGCTGTCCGTGTTCGAGCTACCAGCCTTGTCCGTTTAGGCTTTGGTTTTGGCATTGGTGCGGGCTTGTTTTTCACAAGGGCCTGTAATTGACCTTGTAGGCCTTGCCAATTTCTTAAATTTTCATCAGTCCAGCCCTGACCTTTGGGTGATTTTATTACGTTGTCAAAGCCAAGGAGAAGCGCGTTCAAATCAACCTGCGCCGCGCCTTGTTTCCTGTCAAATATCCCGACTTGGCTTGAGATTTCCCCAGCTTGCCCAAGGCACTGTCGCTCAACATGAGCAAGATCGTGCATCCATTTCCTCAGCCATGTCTCTACCCTGCTTTCCCAGGTTGGTTCCTCCATATCCTTCTCCCTTCACGAAAAGTCAAAGTCCGCCCAAGGCGAACGCCACGACGCCGCCGCCTTGAATGGTGAAACAAGCATGGTTTTATTCCAAGGGCTTAGGGTTCCTCCAAGCTTCCATTCTTTTTCTTTCTCGTTTGTCCCGCGCCGCTTTACGCTCAGCGTCTTCTTTTGAGCGTCTTTCGTACCCCTCTTTCAGCTCGTCCCAAGAAAGAGGCTCAATCATGCCCCATCTGGCAAAGCCCTCA
>JAAUYB010007088.1_pt1 | contig 10004 bp, 10 predicted proteins | sample 7278071 | NCBI WGS metagenome assembly JAAUYB01 (sample SAMN14350121, study PRJNA611818) | marine sediment metagenome | isolation source: surface marine sediment (1.8m) | place: French Polynesia: Moorea | collected 2018-08 | reverse complement strand
CTTGAAAACAGTGCTTGGGGGGGGGGGTCTTTATAGTCAGACCCCCTACTTGAGCACCTATGCTTGCCTGCTTTTTTACTGGGGTGCTTCTGATCCACAAAATATTTCGGAATCCAGCTCGGATACGGTACCACGATCTTTAAAAAATCCTCCTTGTAAGTATTTTGGGATGACGGCCAGCACTAGCCGAGTCAGAGTCGCTCAAATTAGCGAATTTATTTCCAAACTTTTGCTAATAACCAGAAATGTGGACAGAAAGTCCTTGCTTTTTTAGTTTTTGTATGGAACAGTCGATGTTGTTCTTGTAGGGGGAACTACTTTGATTTTCGCTTTTTTTCCCGAGATAGAGACAAATTTATGAATTAAAAGTTGTAGATATCATTGATGTAATAGCCTGTGTAAATCTTTGAACCCCTGTGTACTGTATGTTTTCTGAAAAAAAGCAAAAACAATTTAACTATTGTTCAATTTTTCCGTTATTTGTCATTTTGACCTCCCAAAAGAGCTCAAACTTTGAATTTGACCTAATCTGCCCAACATAATTTGGAGATGCCCGATCTTTTCTACTTTATGATTTTTTGCATACTGTCACTCAGTCTCCGTTTTTCATAAATCAAATTAAAATTCTTTTTGAACTTGGACGGTTATTCGTTGGTCTGAGAAAAATTCCTATGCTCGTATTTCCCTCGCAATTTTGTCAAGCTATAACATGTCTTTGTCTAATCCCGCCGCAGACCTTTTGAACAGAGTCTGTTCTTGTTTACAACAAAAAAATCCATCCTCATATCCGCCAAATTGGACGTGATGGGGCATAGGTGCTCAAGTAGGGGGTCTGTCTGACTATAACGACCCCCCCAGCCTCCGGATCGCATTGTAGTAACGTACAAATTTAATTTACTAGACCCCCCTAGCCCTCAAAATCGAAGACCAACTTAAGCACCTATGGTGATGGGAGTTCAGTCAGTTCGCCACAGGAGCGGGAAAGTTGCTAACGGATACGCTTCTCGATTCAAAACATTGCATGTTCTTTAGAATTGACGCGCTCGAAAACTTACCTTTGCACATTCCTCACCAACAACGACGGTAAAAAACGTAATCCGATGTTGCCTCAGCCAAATACTTGGACTCAAGAATTCTTGTGGCAATGAATGTTTGAAAAACCATGATATGGGGTACGTGTATTTTATCTCTGCTGTATGGGGGCTGTATATAAAAGCCGTTGACGCATTTGACAGGTTTGGACGCTGGATGCTATCGTTTGCGATGAAGCGTTATAACATTGGCAATTTGAAATATTTGGGAAAATATTTGAATATTGCAAATGACCTGCATTAAAGGGGAGATGCTGTTGTTTGCAACTCAGCGTTATAAACTTTTCAATTTTGCAAGAAAAATTTTCAAATGACCTTCATGAAGAGGGGGAGATGCTGTCGTTTGTGAAAGAAGATACTTGGAATCACAATCAACATGTCCAATAGTCACAATTGACATGTCCAATAGTTGCAATTGACATGTTTGTCATTATTGAAAGATAATGGACAATGGGCAGATAGTCGATTGCGACTATTGGACATGTTGATTGCAACCATTGGACATGTCGATTGTGACCATTGGACATATCAATTATGACCATTGGACATGTCAATTGTGACCATTGCACGTGTCAATTGTGATTCCAAATATTCCAAAGAACAAGGCCAGGAGGGCCAAAAAGGCCATTTTTCCTTAACCTAAGTCAGCAATGAAACCAAACTACTCCCTCCTGAAAACCCCCCTCTGAGCAATGGAATGTGGTCAAATACTTTCTAAAAAGCATGGTCAGGAGGGCCAAGAGGCCTTTTTGTGAAAAGTTTAGGTCAGGTAAGGTTGGGTTAAGGGAATAAAGGCTTCTGGGACCCTCTTGGAAAGTTTCTTGGGACAGTATTTGGCCACATTTATTGCTTGGAGGCATGGTGGCCAAGTAAGCGGTCCAACTGCCCAAAATCTCATTTGGGGCTCTCTCAGTTTTTGGTGGGCAGTGAATTTTTTTTGCCCCACCGGCCACCGCCCACAAAATTAGGCGGTTTGGGGCTGTTTCAGAAAATTGTAAGCTTTTTATGTAGTAAAAATTGCAAAATTTTAAGAACAATTATGCAATATTTCTGAAAAAATTGCTGTCAAAAAAATTCAAAAAGTAAACCTACTGTGAAACGCCCAAAAATGCTATATAATTTTTGATCTGTTTGGTTGGGCAGAGTTTGGCAGTGAAATTTTTCAAACTGGGCAGAATTTCATTTTCCTGACCTGGCCATCCTGCTTAGAGGATTTTTTCAAAAACTGAGAACGCCCCAAATGAGATTATGGTAAGATGAGGTGGTTCAAGTTCTGCCCTCTTGATTTTGATGCCTTTCCTGGCATCTTTGGATAACCAGAGGTCTTGGGCCACCAGCAATCCACTTGTAGAAAGGATCCCACTATTCAGCAATTTTCTGAAGCATCTTTTCTTGAGCACTTTCATTTTGCAACTATTAAGAAAATTGCAAAAAATGCAAATTGCAAACAACATGTTGTTTGAATGCAAATGACAGCATCTCCCCACCCACCCCTTTTTATTACCAAAGGTTTCTGTAAAAAATTGCAATTGCAAACAATGGTGTCCAGCGTCGAAGCCCGTCAAATTCGTCAACGGCTTTTCTTGTTACCCCTGTGTGGGCACCGACCGTTTCCAAGATCGAACAAAAGAGAGAGGGAGAGAGAAACCACAGTCTCGCTGGTTGTGCTGTAGAGCATATGGTGGTGGGCGTACTTTTGTGAAGCTATGTCCAATCGCCAAGCCAAAGCCACCGACAAGGAGGAAAACTGGACTTTTTTTGCCGTCGCCTTTGTGTTGTAAAAGTTCGCAGGAGTCAGTTAAAAGACATGTTTCTCGGAGGCGGATGGGTTACACTAGCGGTAGCACACTTGTTTTTCGTCTCTTAACCTTCCAGTGAAATGTATCTCACGGTCTCACCTGGCTGAAAAGAGCTCTGCCCCCGCGGCGGAGGCTGCCAGCCTCTTCCCCACGGCGGCGGCGGCCATAGAAGGGAGAAACGAAGGCATCGCGCGGGGGTCAAGAAGCGCTACTTCCAACACGTCTTTACGTTCGGAGACCGTAGAAAAGTGCAAGACTTCTTTCGCGTAACTTTGTCAGTGTACCACAGTTCCCTTCGGATTTCAGCTGGCAAGAGGCGTAAAAAAGAGAGAGCTCCAAGATAGTGCCTGGATATAGAACTGTACGCACACCGCCTGTGTATGGATCGTATTTCAGCTCCTTTCCCGCACGGGCGAACGCGGTCTTCCCGCGGGACTCCCCTCCCCCTGACCGACTCTCGGAGTCTCGGGCCAAGTCAAAATGTCTCCTGATGCGCAGATTGACTTCTTTTACACGTGCCGGCCGCGAGGTGTGCGTGCGCACTTCTCTGAAAGTAGCGGAGGAAGGAAAGCCTACGAAAACATGACTTTTGCGTTTGTATTTAAAGTAGTCTTGGACTTTCGCTAAAAGCGAAAAACCTATTCTTGTGACTGAAAGATAAAAAATTTACAAACGTCGGATCTTATGCAGTGCCTAGATCCAATGAAGTATTAACATCCTTCTTCCTGGGATAAGGAAGCTTTAGTATTCATAAAAAACCTATACTGTATGACGACGAGAATGTACGCATTAGTTCCCGAACTGTATCCCGGTGGCTGCCCTCGAGGAAGAGTGCGGATAGTGCCAATGCTGTGTGAAGAACCGGCCGCCGCCGAAGCCGCCAATGCCCCCTTCGCCCGAGGCGCTGCGATCCACCTGCGGAAGAAATAATTGCGGTTGTCACGGAAGAACTGCAATGTAATTGTCTATTTCTATACCAGCGTCCTGTAGAAGAAGAACCTGCCTCCCCTCTTTGCCCCCGGGATCGGGATGACCGCCCCCGCCAAAGCCGGGCTGGCCAGCTGCCTCCGGTACTGCAGCGGCCGCTGGACGTGGATATGCTGCAGGTCGGGGAAGGCGGGCAGGCTCATCAGCCAGGGGGCGAGCGGGACCGGGGGCTGGCTGGCGGAGGGGATGATCCCAGGCCGAGGGGGGAGGGAGAAGGAGGAAGGGGAGACGATGGCAGACTCCACCGGGGGAGAGGGCAGCTCGCGGAGGAGGGTCTCCATGTCGTCTTCGTCCGCTTCTTCTTCTTCATCACCCCCATCTTCCTCATCTCCTGCTTCTTCTTCCTAGATTTTTTCCTTATCTTCCCTCTCCCCATCTACCGGTAGTTTAACTTCCACTACGTTGCCTTCCTCCTCTTCCGCCGCTTCGTCGTCGTCGTCTTCATTCTCCTCCATTTGTAGTCCGTCCGAGATCTCTGCGATAGCCTGCTGCTCCTGGTCGACGGCTGCCTCCTTTGGTGCCTCCTCGTCTTTTATCTCGGCTGTCACTTGTTCTTTCTCTTCATCACCTGCTGCGTCGGAATCTTGCTTGCCGACCACTTTTTCTCCCGTTTCTTCTTTCTCCTCCTCCTCTTCAACCCCCTTGTTAAATTCGGTTTCTGTCCCCTCATCTTTGGAATCGATTTCTTCCTCGGCGATCTTCTTCGTTCCTTCGTCATTGACTTCCTCTTTCTCTCCCTCCTGCTCCTTTATTTTATCGTTACCAGCTACTTCGTCCACATTGTCCTCCTCCTCCTCCACTTCTTCGTCTTTAACCTCCTTCGTGTCAACGTCGACCTCTTCCGAAGCAGCCTTCATTACTTCTTCCTCTTCCTCTTGGGCCGCAGAACTGTTTCCATCTTCTTGACCATCCTCGACCGACCCAACGGCAGCTTCAGCCGGAGGCTCCATGTCCGGGGCATCTTCCTCCTCCTTGGGTTTTTCGTCACTGGCGAATCTCTCGTCCGCGGCGGCGACGTCGACGCCCATTTCCTCTTCCTCCCGCTCAAGCTCATCGCCCGTGCCTTGTTCCTCCGCAACTTGATCTTCCTGCTGCTGTTCGACAGTCTCCTGCTCCAGCTCGACACCTTCGGACACTTCGTCCTCCTCAACAATGGTCTCGTTGTCATCTCCATCCATCGGGTTCGATTCGGGTTCCTCTCCAACAACTTCATCCACAGCAGATTCCGTTACAGCGTTATCGTCCACCACCGATTCGGTTTCCCCCCCATTCAACTCCGAAGGGTTTGCAATATCACCTTCCGATTCCGTTCCTTCCTCCTCTTCCACTGATACCGTCTCCTCCTCCTCCGATTCGGTTTTCTCTTCTCCGTCACCGGCGTCAAGATCCGCCGGTTCCTCTTCTAGGATCGAATCAGCGCCGACGCCTTCCTCGACACCACCACTGCTTACAGTTTCAACATCCTCCTCCACCACAGGAGAAGCCTGGAACCCTGCATTCTCCGCCTCCTCCGCTTCAACATCTCTCACCTCTACTTCCATTACAGTAGGAGCCTGTGAACCTGCCTCCTCCGCTTCAACATCATCCACCTCTTCCTCCACTACAGTAGGGGCCCGTGAACCTGCAACCTCCGCCGTTCCCGTGTCAGACCCCCGATTCAATTTCGGTCCGCTCTGAGATACTTCATCGCGCTGCTCAGTCGAAAGATTCTCCTTCTCCTCTCCGGTCGGACGAGAGTGCACAAGGCACCAGGAAAGTACCAACACAAGGAGGAGGCTCCATTGCCGTTCCTACACGCAAAAAGTGGGGGGAAATGTTACGCAAATGTTGGTGCAATGCATCTAAGACTTAAAAATTACTCACCGACCCCATGGCCAACGTTTATTGCTTCGAGCTCAGGTCTTGGAATTGTGTGATCCCAGCCACACCTCCCACTTCCGTGATCCGCGTACTACTACTCCAACAACCTGGTCCAGGGCATATATTTTCTCCCCCCTTCTTCCAAGCACGAACACACATTCATCCATGTGAGTTTCTCCTGTGTTCGTCTTCCAAGTCTGGCTCCAGATAATAATCGCCCTCCTCCCCTTCTTGGAATTGGGTTCTGGCCACAGCCGCCGCCGCCGCCCGTTTCCCTCCGGGGGGATATTTTTGTGACCGGGAAAAAGTCGCCCCCGGGAAAGAGAGTGGTTGGAGGGGAGGAAGACAAAAAGCAAATCTTTCTTCGGGCCCGAGAAGAAGACACGGGGGAAAAAACAAAATTTGGTGGGGGGGGCGAGCCCTTGCTTGACCCACTATTGCTGTACTACTACGTATATCTCCGGGAAACATTCTAAAGAGAGCAGGGATTCCGCAAGACAAATTAGTTTTTGCATCCAGTGCAGCTCGTGTATTTCTTTCAAAATTATGCACATTTAGGAAGGGACGGCCAAAAATGGAAGACGCCTGTTCTTGTTTTTCTTCGGCAGCGCTGTAGTTTCGGGACGGCAGTTAAAAAGTAATGCTTAAGCGTAGAATGGGTCAGCCACAATATCTTGATGTTTTTTACTGCTTCTGGTACGCGTAGTAAGGGTGGTTGACGGCGTAGGGAAGGTGGAGGTACCCGCCCACCTTGGGTGCCATGACGGGGGCGGACGGGGAGGCTCCGCCGGGGATGTTGGTGCCCACGGCCCTGAACCCAAGCACGTCGGAGATGTAGTCAACCTTCTGGATCTGCCCATTGGCATCAAGGTAGCTGTAGCTGCCCCTGACAACGCCATCGGCAGACTTGACCTCCTGCTTGGAGGAGAGGGGACCAGAGTAGCCGTAGTTGTACTGTCCAGCCTCATCTTCAGCGTGGTACTGGGAGCTAGGAGCAGTACCAGGGGCGACGATAGCGGGGCCTGCAACCGCGGGAACAACCACAGCAGGGGCAGCAACAATCTCAACAGGCTTGGCCTCTGCCTTGACGGTGGGGACCGCGGGGGCGAAGGCGGGTCCGGGTGGCAGGATGTACCTATATCCGACTGCGTAGGGGAGGTACATGTAGTCCTTCACCATGGGGGTGATGACGGGGGCTGGAGCGGAGTAGGCCTCGACGGCGGGGACTGGCTGGGGAACAACAGGGGTGGCGGCGGCGGCGGCGGCGGCAGGAGCGGGCTCTGCGGCCACGACGGTGGCGGCAGCGGCGGCGGTCTCATCTGGGATGACGTGAACGGGGAGGTTGGTGGCGGCGACGCGGAAGCCGAGGGCGTCGGAGATGTACTCAACAGTCTGAACCTTGCCTAAAATAAGATAAAGTTTGGGGAAGGGTTGCAATAAATGTGTGCGTTTGAACAACCGAAAATTGGACGGCCATTTATTGATCTAGCTGGCCAGCATATCCAAATGAGAGGGCAAACGCAAACCAAGACTACACTGGTATGCACTCCCATTACGGCGTAATTCACTGTAAGTTCAAAGCTAGGGGAATCTTGTGAGCCATATACAATGAGTAACAGTAGCCAAATGAGGGTGGCACTGACACTAAGACACAACATAACTACTTCGATAACGACTCTCGACAGCTACCCCAAGCAATATGATAAATATTGAAAAGACAAGCACTGTTGTGGCATACAGGCAAGCACACAAGGCCAACAATACAACAAATGTTTTTGTGTTCATGCCCAATGTTGTTGGCTCTCCGCCCAGCATTGCCCATTTTTGTGGCTTCAGCAACATTTGCATCCTGCTGGAAGTCTTCCTTTGTGCCTTGAGGGGACCTTGTTTGTCACTTTGGGGTGCTACAGCATTACATACATTATACATACATTATGCATACATTACCAATACCTCTTTTAATCTGTACCTGTTCCTTCTGAAGTGTAAATGGCTGTTTCAAAAAGCTTAGTGGTGAAATCCATTTAACTGACTATTTTGCTAGTGGCCTAAGATCTCTGGCAAGGAAAGAAACCCAGAAACAGCATCAAAGTCATCCCAGCAAGGTCTGGCACTAATCTCATCTTCAATCTAACAAGTGTTCCAAGTCGCAAGGAAGTGTCAACGTGGACTGTGAATTTTACTTCATCAGGACCCAGGAGAAGAAGCACTGAATAAGTCTTTTGCATCCAGTTACTTGTGAAAAAGTTGCCACGGTCTGACATGAACCCGTCAAGAAACAAACAAACCTGTTCCTTCTCGTGCTAATTTTCTTAGCGATTGAGAGCACCTGCAGACTGCTACAGCTGCGAAACAGTATCTACCTAAAATTGCTGCTGCCGCTGCCACATCAACAAATGTTTTTTTTCTTTTACAGCCTCAGGTACTTCTACAACTGTTGCTGCTGCTGCCTTGCCACGATACAAGTTTAACTCATTGGGTAGCCTTTCCTACTCCTCCTCACCTTCCCCGTCGAGGTACTTGTAGGACCCTCTGACGATGCCGTCCGAGGTCCTGGTCTCCACCTTGGAGGAATCAGGGGTGGCGTAACCGTAGTTGTACTGGCCCTGCTCGTCCTGCGCGTGGTACTGGCTGGCGGTGACTGCCGCGGGAGCAGTAGCCACCACAGGGACCTGCTGGGCGGGAACGGCGGGGGCAGCAGCCACCACGGGGGCCTGGGCGGGGACGGCAACCGGGACGGGGACTGGGGCGGCGGCCGCGGCGGCAGCTGCCTCCCTCTGCTGCTGCAGAGCGAGATCGGCCAGTTCCGCGTTCCTGGCGGCGATCTCAGCGAAGAGCCTGTGGTGCTCGTCCCTGGCCGCGGCCACCTCGGGGGTCTCCTCCACGGAGGCAGGGAGGGCCTCGGGGGCGACGGGCAGCTCCTGCACGGGGATGTTGGTACCGGCCACGCGGAACCCGGCGGCGTCGGCCACGTACTCCACGGTCTGGATGCGGCCGGTGTCGTCCACGTAGTTGTAGCTGCCGCGGACCACGCCGTCCGCCGTCTTGGTCTCCTGGCGGGCAGAGTTCGGCTCCTGAAAAACAGCAATATACAAATTGAAATTTGAATTTTGATTAATACAAAACTTGAGCTTGTATCGGCTCTTTGTCAGTAAGTGGATAAATCATTTCACTACATCTTCGGATTGTGCGTTTTGGGATTGTGCATAGTGCAACTATTGACGAGTAAAAAACTGCCAAAATGATTATGCAGTAGCTCAACACTTCATGGGAAAAGATGAATAAAAAATCCACTCTACCTGGTATCCGAACTGGTACTGCCCAAACTCGTCCTGCGCGTGGTACTGGCTCTGGATGGGGACGAAGGGGGCCTGGACCACCTCGACTGGGGCAGCACCGGCCGCGCCCACCTCGACGACGTCGGCGACGGAGGAAGTGGAGACGGGGAGGGCGAGCTGGGCCTGGCCGGTCTGCACGCCGGGAACGAAGTAGTAGTTGTAGTTGGCGGCGTACGGCAGGTGGGTGTAGGCCACGGTGGGGGCGAGGACCATCGGGCGGCGGGCAGGGATGGCGGGGGAGGGGGCGCTCACCACGGCGGCGGCGGGCTGGTGGGCGGCGACGGCGGCCCCGGGAACAGCCTGGGGAGGGGGGGGGGGCGTTTGAAAGCTTGATCTTTAGCCAGAGAACTTTAATTTTTTATTCAACCTGAACAGCAGCCTTGGTGTAGGCAATGGGCTCAGCGGCGGAAGCGATTGGCTCAACAGCGGGGACAGCAGCGGGGACCACCGCCTTAGGCAAGTTGGTGGCGGCCACCCTGAAGCCAAGGATGTCGGAGACATACTCCACCCTCTGGATCTGCCCGTTGGCGTCAATGTAGCTGTAGGCGCCCCTGGTGACGCCGTCGGCAGACTTGACCTCCTGCTTGGCGGAGAGAGGGCCAGAGTAGCCATAGTTATACTGACCAGCCTCGTCCTTGGCAAAGTACTGGCTGGACGGGTTGACGAGGGGTGCTCCTTGCACCGCCAGTGGGTTGTAGGAGTAGCCAAAGTCGGCCGCGTAGGACTTGGACTCCGGCGCTGGGGCGGCCAGGACGGAGGCCGTAGCCGCGAGAGACAAAAGAACCTGAAAGAAAAGAGGGCAAATTGCATTTTCATATTGAATTCTTTGCGATATTTTACTTTAGTATCTTGCATTTCTTCTCTGTTCGATACATTTCTAGATTTTTTCGTCGCGGCTGCTACCGCATATGCTACTGCTGCTGCTACTG
>JAAUYB010189503.1_pt1 | contig 10009 bp, 11 predicted proteins | sample 7278071 | NCBI WGS metagenome assembly JAAUYB01 (sample SAMN14350121, study PRJNA611818) | marine sediment metagenome | isolation source: surface marine sediment (1.8m) | place: French Polynesia: Moorea | collected 2018-08 | reverse complement strand
TGCATCCAGAAGCAGGACGGGATATTGCTCTCAAACGGGCTTGACTTTGACGGAACCGGTGGGTGACACCATAAAGAAGAAGAAGAAACGTTTCTACAGGAATCTTTGTACAGGCAAGCTGTTCTACTTCGTTGACTCGAGAACGAACAAGGTTGACGCGTTCGACTACGACGGCAACTCGATCACCAACCGCCGCACCGTGTTCGACCTGCGCGCGCACGGGCTGGAGGGATTCCCCGACGGGATCGCAGTCGACAGGAGCGGGAACCTCTGGGTGGCCATCATGGGGCCGGGACTGGTAAATTTCGCATCCAAACAGCCCGTCATTTCTTATTGTACTATTAAAAATTTCTTTTTGTAGCTCGCTGAAGTGAAGCCCTCCCTAGGCGGAGGAAAGGGAGAGCTCCTGGGAACTATCGACTTCCCCGGTTAGAAAAAAACCGCTCGATATGCTTTTGAAAACTTATATTTACTTAATACATTTAAATTCAGGTTCCAAGAGCGTGACAGCCTGCTGCTTCGGCGGAGAGGACCTCACCGACCTCTACGTGTCCACCGCAAAGCTGTTCGACCCGGTAAAAAATAAACTAAAACTTTACAGACACATCTTGAAGTTTCATAAATGTACCGTAGACTTAACATCGAGTATATTCTAGGACTCCCCGAACGCCGGATCCCTGTTCGTGATCCGCGGCTTGCGATCCCACGCTGCCGGCAACCCTCCCGTCAAGGGGATGGAGGGGACCGGGAGGGAGGCGGCGGCAAAGGCGGTGGCGCCAGAGGGAAAGAAGGCAATCATGATGGCCAGATAAATGGGTGTCGCAAAAAGAAAGAAATATACGCTATACATTCGAAGGGAGCATACCTGGGGAGATATCAACTTTTTTTTTCAAATTCGTACAATTCCGTTGTTTCGAATTTCTCTGCACGCCACCTTGATACATAGTACTCTAAGCATAAAGGCATTTACCTTCGTTTGTCGCGTAACATGTTGACTGTCTAGTTGGAACTCTGATCTGAATAATGCAGCGTCGAGTTGGTTTCCGCCCCACAAATACTCCGCCTAGCCCCCCCTCCCTCCCATAGACAATCACGCAACACGTGTCCCTAATAATCGAAACTGGTGGTTAGACAGCTAAAAAGAGGGGAGGAAAAGGTCACTCAGTCTCTCGACCAAAATCGATGATCGAGGGCTCTGCTTCCTCTCTGCCTAGTTTATCTAGGGCAGGAATGCCTACCTGTGAAGGTGAGAAGGTTTCACCAATGCTGCTGCTGAATTTAAAGAACAGACAATATATCGTGATGTATTCTCTGGTGAATTCCCTACCACTCTTGATGCTTTCTGTTCGCTCAATGAAGATGGCTGGGCCTTGCGATCTCGCCCCGTCCGAAGAAGAGGCGGGCGGGGATGGAGCAGCATCGATTTTGGATGACGGAGGAGAAAAGAGAGAGAGAGAGAACGACCTTAACATCCTTTCCTCCAGTGAATTTTCATTCGTGCGTTTAAACGGAAGGACGACGAAAAAAGTCACCTGACTTTTAATCCCGAATCCAAGATGTCCGCCTTCGGAGCCTTCTCCGTGTTCAAGAGCGCCTTCAAGAGGGAGCACAACAGCCAGGAGACCAAGACGGCTCTCTTCGGAAGCAAGAGCAGCAGCGGCAGCAAGGCCTCCGCCAAGGCCGCCAACTTCCAGCTGAAGCTGAAGAGCCTCCGCGACTGCGGCGACCACCTGAGCGAGGCGTCTCTCGAAATGGAGGAAGACACGGTGGAGACTGAGCCGAGTGCCGAAGGGAATGATAAGAAGCTGGACCAGAGGCCGAGTCTGGAGTCGGTCGAGGAGATCAGCGAGGAGATCCCGGCGGACGACGAAGGCGAAGAGGAGGGGTACTTTGACGAGGAAGTTGACGAAGCAGTCGACGGGATCAGTGTCAACGGTGCTAATATTTATGTACCATAAAAAATAAAATATGTAAAATAATTTCTTTTTGCTCTGAAGAACGTTGCAAAAAATATTTGGCGACGTCGATACTGACCTTTCATACACTGTGCAAAATACGAAATCCCACATGTCTAGTAAAGAAAGATTCTTTCTTTTCATGAAACCGGAACTGTTCATTCTATTTAATGTATTTTCTTCCTTCTCTGTCTCATTCCAGGCACTGGATCCCTGAGCTCCGGCTCCTCCGCCCGCTCCGTGTCGACCCACCGCTCTGCCGAGTCCCTCTCCCGGTCCCGGTCCCGCCTCGACGACAGCCTCTCCTCAGGCTCTGCCGCCTCCTTCCCCAACGGGAGGGGGAACGGCACTGCCAAAGGGGGAGGGACGAGGTCGCCAAGGTCAAAGTCGATAGAGGGAGGGGGAGGAGGAGGGGCGAGGGCGGGGGCCAAGTCGGGGATGTCGCAGAAGAGGAAGAAGTCATCGGCGGCGTCGGCGTCGGCGAGGAACGGGGTGCTGGAGCATCTGCCCAGGACGATGTCGGGGAAGAAGGCAGGGGTAGCTGAGAATAGGTATTTTTTTTATTTCCCGTTAAATGTCAAATTCGGTATTGCTGTACTCAGTTATTATTTATTGCAGGAGTGCCCGCAACAGCCTTGGCAGCGACGACCTCCCCGACGTCTCCTCCATCGTCAACCCCGCCCAGCTGCAGCACCAAATCAGCCATCCTGGGAGCGGAGCGGGCAACAACGAGCTGCTGCCAAGGTACGTACGAAGGGTGTTATGCTACGATTATTTAAGACTGAAGCTGCAATACTGGAATTCCAGAATAACTGGCACCAAGTCCCAAGCGAGCACAGCCTCCTCCAGTGCCACTCGCGACAGCGGCATCAGCCTCGCCACTGCAGCAGAGCAGACAAGAGTTGCTGCTGCTGCGGCGGCGGCGCTGGTGTCGTCCTCAACAACAGCAGCATCTTCACACGGCCCCAAGCGCTCTTCCACCTCCAACAGCAGCCGCGTGGGCAGCCAGAGGGGCCGCCATCAGCAGCAGCAGCAGCTTTCCCGCCAGAGCTCCCTTGGCCAGTCCACCTCCACGGCCTCCACCACCATCGACGCCAGCCAGCTTGTCAATGTGAACGGCCACGCGGTCAGCCTGCACAGCAGCAGAGGGGGAACATCGCACGGAGGGTCGAGGCCGGGGACAAACGCAAGCAGGACTCACGAGGAGCAGGTGGGTGATAACTGTAACTAATTCTTGCAATAAGTCTTTACCATTTCCCCAATCCAATTTGCCCCCTTTTGTTTTGTAAACTGTAGTGTACAGTGTTTGTGATTTACATGTTTTCCTGTTTGCTACAGCAACGCACCCTGTCTCGCCTGAGTTCCAAGTACCAGCAGCACCGCCAGACCCCGGTGCTCCCCAACAGCAATGGCGTCGTCAGCAGCAGCAACAACAACAGCGTCACCGCCAACAGCAAACGTCACCCTTACCACGCCGACGACGAGAGAGACGCGGTGGACCTGGCCTTGGCAGCAGGGGGAGGCGATATCATTGGCAGGTCCAAAAGCGAGAATAATCTTCCCGGTAAGAACAAATATTCGAAACAATATGAATAGAGAAAAAAAATTAAGCTAATATTTTTTTTGTAAATTTCTTCAATGACAGCAGCTGAAGAGGACGAGGACGACCTGAGCCCGCCAAGGAGTCCGAAGTATCCTCTTAACTCTGACCTGAGCAGCGTTGCCCCGAGAAACGGAGGAGGAAACATGGGCGGAGGAGGGTTTGTCGGTGTAGGCGGCGGTGGCGTTGGAGGAGCAAAGAGGGGAAACGGTGATCTGCTGCTTCTGAGGCCGGCGGAGAACTCACCCTTCGTGGGAGGAGCAGGGGGAAATAGCGCTCATGGGTCGCAAAACTCAGTGGCGGGGACGGCCGTCTCAACGCCCTTCTCACAGGTATTTTTTATAGTACATCAGTTTGGAAAGCGATAATTTTAATTATTTTTTACGTACAATTGTCTCAGGCTTCCGTGCCGAGCAGCTACGAGTACGACGACGACTTCACGTCAGACGAGGAGTCGGAAGCTATGTCTGTCAGGTAAGGAAATGTTGAACAAATGGCAAATTTGCTCCAGCGCTGAACAACATAACTCTCCAATGTCATTATCAGAACTGCTGGGCTGGGCAACTCTCAAGGCGGGAAATCGAAGAGACCCGCGGAGATGTAAGTTGCATGTAAGTCGTCACTGTGTCAGATTCTTTATTCTTTTCCTTTCGTTAGGTCGGCTCAATCACAAAGAACTGTGACTTCGACCACCTCCGCCGGAAGCGGGAGCGCAGGACTCAGTCGGATACCAATCAAGAGAAATTCGAGGTATCACCAATTAAATGGTTTCCCTTAACTCTGAAATTCAAAAGATGACTTTTTACAGCATGAGGAGAAAGAAGGAGATAATGGAGAACTACTCCCCCGTCAAAACCAACCCCATGGCCAACGGAGGCGGAGGCGGCTTTTCCTCCTCCACCTCCTCGTCCGCCGCCAATCAGGCCTCAAAGACCCTTCCTAGGAGGAACCAACAGCAAAACAGAAACGGAACTGGTACGGGATTAAATTCACCATTGTTTTAAGTTTTGAGTGAAAAGTATTTTATGGAAACTCCAGGCCCTTACCAACACTCCACCAAGTCCCTGGAGAGGGGCACCACACGGCGGAAGACCTCCAAGGTCGTCTCCTCCACTTCGACCTCCTCTTCCAACAGATCCCCGAGCAAGTCCCACTCCAAGAGCAGCTCAGCCCTAAACACCGTGGACAGAGACCAGGCGGAGGCGGCGGAGGTGGACCCATTCAGGAAGTCTGCTAAGGTCAAGAACTCTCCCCGTTTGGCCAGGAAGGGCAGGACGGAGGAGCCAAACGTGTTCGCCGCCGCATTTGAGAAGGAGGCGGACGGAGGAGAGCAACAACCCCCGGCGGCGGCGGCTGAGGAGACAAGCGAGAAAGTGGAGGAGAAGGGAGCCGCCGCGAATGGCCACGGCAATCCTCTCAACATAGAGGCTGTGACCAGCAGCGACGATCAGATCGGGGCCAACGGGGCCGTGAGAAACACCCCCTTCTCCGCCCCCGCGACGAAGCGCCCGCCTCACATGGACTCTTCCGCATCCGGCTACTCAGACTACCACAACAGCGACGACATGACCGTGGAGAGCATATCCCGACTCTCCACCGCAAACTCAACCGTCTCAAACTCGAGCTACCAGCACGTGCAGCTCAGGACTCTGGTCACACTCAAGTCTCCCTTCGAAGGGCAGCCAGTGGCGTCGCCCCCTCCCCCTCCGCCGGAGGCGTACCTAGCAAAGTGAGGAAGAATCAAATACAAATATAAAATGTTTAATACTGTAATGTAATTGCTTTTACATTTCCCCTTCAGGTGCCTTGAGCAGATGGGCGGGTCCGACTGGGAGAGCAACGTGAGCGGGATGACCGGCGTGGTGCGGCTGGCCAGGCATGAGCCGGAGCTGCTCCTGGTGGAGTACAAGACCCTGATGGGACTCCTGCTCAAGCAGATCAAGAACCTTCGGTCGCAGGTGTGCCGCGCCGCCGCCCACACCCTCTCCGAGCTGTTCTCGCACCTCAAGAAGAGCATGGAGTCAGACCTGGAGAAGGTGGCGGTACCGCTTATACACAAGACGGGGGACACAAACAAGTTCCTGAGGGAGGACTGCCACGTAGCACTAGACGCAATGGTCGACAACCTCAGTGCCAACAGGTGGGGGAATAATCGGCGTTTTTCCCGAGTTTTATAATAGAAGTATTTTTTTTTCGATCTTCCTCTTATTCCAGGGTGATCTCCATATTGACCTCTGAGGTGATGCTCCACAAGAACCCTACCGTTCGCGGCACCGTCTCCCGCCTCCTCGCCTACCTGACGGTTGAGCGGCATGGGGTGGAGAGGGTCTTCCTGGTGGGGGGCAACCCTGCGCCGTCAGCCGGGCAGCAGCAGCAGCAACAGGGAGGACCGCAGTCGCTGGCGGAGAGGGTGGCTCCGGCGGTGGCCAAGCTGGCCCAGGACGGCAGTCAAGAGGCCAGGCAATACGCAAGGTGAGGATTGACCTCAATATCCCCGTTGGAATGAGGGATTTCAATGTAGCACTTTTGATAGGGCCACTCTGGCGGCTTTGATGGATCGCTGCCCCGACGATTGGGAGCGGCTGCTGAGGAGGAACCTCACGCAGAACACCATGAGGAACCTGGAGAAGGTGCTGGAAGTGGTCAAGTCAGGAGGTGGTGGCAGCAACGGGAGGAAGACGCCAGGTAAAAGAAATATAAGGAAACAACCAATACGCTAATCTACTTATCTTTTACTTCTCTGGCAATGCATGCTTCTTCTGTACAGTCTCTTTGAAAAAGCACATGGCAGACATGAGAGCCAAATTGTCTTGAAACAATTTTGGAGGTAACCTGCACCCAGTTCTTTAGTTACACCTCTTGAGCCGGGCGAATAATAAATGCATCTGCCTTTTACAGGAGGCGTGGTTTCCGGACGTGTCACAGGAACGAGCCTGGCAGCAAGGCAGAGGAGACTCAGGAGACGGACGGCGCCCTCAAGGAAGACGCTATGATTTTTTTCCAGTGATGCTGATGCTAATGTCAAGACCAAGCAGAGAAAACCGAAGCAAAGTGGTTTAAATGAGAGAAACTGTGCATTCAACCAGTGAACCAAGGATCTTTCAGAAAAAAATCTTTTCAAATGTGAAAGTAGGACATGGAAGAAACAATATGTTTTCAGTATATAACGCCACGTAAAGGTGTTTGCATTTCGAGAAACGGAAAACGAAACTGGGAAAAAGTAAACGTCGCAAAAAAAAAATACGTGGTGCTTTTTGCTGATATATCACGACGTAAACACCGTCACAAAATGTAATCGAGTTATTATACATGATACTTTATGCTGTACGTGGCAATCACGAAACCCGATATTATTGAAAATAAACGACAATAACAAAGAAATAATATTTGGCGAAGATCTTCTGGCATAACTTTCCATAACGTCTTTTCATTACCTGTCAAAGGAAAATCGGAGGAATTTCTTTTTCTTTCTATTTACTGGGACCGAAAGAGTTTCACTTTCGCAAGCGTGGACAGCTCAAAAGGCACGCGATATACGCCGCAATTCGCAGTCCTAATTCATTCGCGTAAAAATTGGTAAATGAGGGGAGGAGGGAGGAAAAGTGCCGGGGGAAAGTCGGTCACCCACGAATTTGCGTTCAGTGGCTCGTCTTAATCCCTGCCGTGACATACCCACATGAATCCTCCGGAAACGTCAAGACGCCAACATGAGGAAGAATCGAGTACACCTGTTGCTCCTACTAGCTCTGGCGTCCAGGTATGAGTTAAAAAGTTTCTTCAGCAAGCACGTCATATTTTACTTGGCAAACGCTCCAGTTTTACGCATTCACACGGAGAAGATGAACAGCAACAGCTGGGCCAATGGATCAGGCTTGGAAAGTTGTCAGATTCAAGTTCTACTAAACGCAAAGAGGAGGACCAGAAGAACTTGGCGGAGAACGCTTTGACTAAGGAGGATATGGAGATGCTGATGAAGGAGGTGGAGAAGCTGGAGGAGAATAATGTTGACAGGCGTGGGAGAGGGATCCAGTGGCAGGGTATTGGAAAAAGGAGGCGGCAGCAGCGGAGGCTGAGGACGCAGCAAGAAAATGAGGTAGAGACTGCAATGATACATTGCAAATCTCCGATCCTTTTTTAAAAACACACACACATATACGCAGGTCGATGACTTTGACAACCTCTCTTCGTACTACTTCGACCAATCTGACGCTGAGGCCGCCGCTCTTCAGACGACGGGATTCGACCAGGGGTACAACAGCGCGCCCTACGGAGAGTACCCAGGTCTCTACTATGGGGACTACCTTCAGGTTTGATAATCTGGCAATGGAAGGGGTAACTAATTCATATCATCTTTCTTATGCCCCTGCAGCCTTCCGAAGACAAGTCTCCTTCCAACCCGGTGTACTCCCGTCGTCAAGACGGGTACGGCGCCCCCCTCGCCCCTCCGGTGGTGGCCCCGCCTCCCCCTGCCCCTGCCCCTAGCTACGGCCCCCCTCCTGCCCCCCCTCCGCCGGCACCACCCCCGGCACCGACCTACGGCGCCCCACGGCCCCCACCGCCACCAGTGCTGCCGCCAAATGTGCCGCCGTCGGCGCCAGGGCCTGGTACTACTTTATTTAGCATTTACTCGCGCGTTGCAACTATTTTTCGAACACTTTGCAATTTCGTTTCCAGACACGTATGGGTTCTACTATTACTACTACCCTCTCTCGACTCCGCCCACCCCACCACCCACCACGACGACAACTACGACCACGACGGCGTCAACTATTGAGTTCCTGTGGTGGGATCTCACAGACGAGGTACTATCAAAATAGTACTATAAACTGACTATCGGAAAACGTACTAGTCTACAAAATTTGTTCCCCCCCCCCTCTTGAAGGACCTCCGGAACCTCTTTTTCACCGGCCTCTTCTTCTCGTTCGTCTTCCTCCCGCCGTATCTGCAAGAGGCCGGGCTAGCGAGGAGATGTGAGCATTGAAAGACCAACTGATACGGAAAGAGGTAGTTTAAACGCATCAAATTTCTCAGCCTTCTCCAACAGCGGAATCTTGGGCAGGGTGCTCCCCGACTTGGACGCTGTCATTGACACCCTCGCTCAAGCCAGGCATACAAAACATAATTGATTGTCGCACGCCGATGTATTTCCCAAAAACGTATTTATTTATACTTCCAAAAGGGACGGGATCAGTTCTGAGTCTTTGAGCGGCGACTGCGTTCGAGACCTTATTTGCTCAGTGGAGCGTCTGGCGGAGGTGGATCAGGAGAGGGAGGAGAGGGGCTTGGAGGGGGCAGGGATGGCAGTTAGGGCCATAGAATGGTAAAGGATTTTTTTCTATTTAGGAAAACATTCTATGAATTTAAAAATGTACACAGGGGCCTGGACCTGATGCCCTACATGGGCTGGCTCTTCCACATGGATCCTAGGGCCGAGCAGCTCTCCCAGGCGCTGGAGGGGGCGGACGTCCTCAACAAGAACAGGAGAAAGAAGAGGTTTGACAACTTCGAGAGGAACAAGTGCCAACCAATGGTCACCTGCCTTGACTACAAGAAGTAGCGAAGATCTTCAATCAGGTGCCTCTTAGAAACTGTGAACTGGAACTGAATTTCGGTATTGTACGAAGAAACGGTCTCGCTGGTGTTTTAGTGTGTTCTTGAGCTTGGGAGAAGACACTTTTTAATCTTTTTACCCAGAAAATATGCCGGGATTCAGTGTGTGAGTCGCGAATGCTTCATGGGTTTGTTACTGTTCTAGATGCAATTTTGAGGTGTAGGCAGAACTCAATAAAAACTGTGGTGACTGACTGACCATGTTTTGTAGCGGATTTTTCTTCCCACTGAACGGGAATTTCGTGAATCTCGTCCGCATAACGTTTTGTTCTCGACCCAGGACAAAGCCAACCCTGCCTCCCTCATAAGCCACGCTGATGTTTGGACAGATAGACGTAAGCCGGCTACCCGCCCGTCGCCCGTTGGTCCATCCATCCCTGCCCAAAAAACCCTCCATGCCGAGAACTCGATGATCTTCAAGTTGTTGTGGGCAGTCATCATCATCGTCCGCATCCCCCATCCCCAGAAATGTCTGGACACTGTTGCTCCCTCCCTCCTCCGCCTCGGGAATTCCTTCCGCCCCACTCCCTCTCCCTCCCAGCGCACCCATTTTTTTTGGGCAGGCATGGACGACGACCCTTTTCCGCGGATGTTTTCGATGATGGTCCGCCGCCGCCGCCGCCCGGATTACGGTGCCAAATTTTTTTATGCCGCTGCTCCGCGACTCTACTGTCTGCTATTTCTGGGTCCCTCCCTCCTTTTTGTCTTTTCAATCCAACTTTTGTGTGGTTGGCGGTGGTGATGGTGACCTTTATGCCTGAAGAGTTTCGAAAGCAGACTGACTATATTTCTATCGTATTCATTCATACAGAGAGCGCGCCCGCGCGCGCTCTCTGTATGAATG
>JAAUYB010153576.1_pt1 | contig 10013 bp, 8 predicted proteins | sample 7278071 | NCBI WGS metagenome assembly JAAUYB01 (sample SAMN14350121, study PRJNA611818) | marine sediment metagenome | isolation source: surface marine sediment (1.8m) | place: French Polynesia: Moorea | collected 2018-08 | reverse complement strand
GCGCTCCTTCACGCTCCGCGGCCAGACCCAGTCGCTGAGCAACGTCTGGCAGTGGTACGAGTTCACCTGCTGCGGGTTCTCCTTCGACTCCAGCCGGGCGGAGTTCGAAGGGAGACGAGAGGATTCGACGTTTGAGGACATGGGTGTGTGCTACATGATGGGAATCACGCATACCCAGCAAACGGAAAGCGCAAAAAACGGTTTTTTGGTGTTTTCAAAGGTTTCTTTGACTTATACACGCTGCAAAAACGCCGCAAACACGACACTTTGTTTGATATTGCGGCGTTTTTTTCCACCTTCTTGCGCCACCTTTTGCGCTGCCTTTTGCGCTGCCTTTGTGGCACCTTTTGTGTAATGATTTTTAGCTGCCCAAAAAACACCGCAAAATCTAACAAAGTGCCTAAAAACGGCGTTTTTGCGGCGCGTAAGAGTGCCCAAAAATGAAAAACGGACAAAAATCCGTTTACTATGTCGTTGGGACTGAATACCCTCAAGAAGGTCTCTATTGGTTAAGTAGGAACATTTTTTCACCTCCTAGTTCTCCTGACACGTACCAGGTAGTCACCTCAAGACTGCTGGCATACTTGGCACGGTGGTAAGCTGTTGGAGGGGGGAGGAGTTGGGCTAGCAGAGGGGGGACACAGACTTTAGCTTCAGAGGAGAGGGAAGAACTTTGTGCTCCAGGAGAGGGGAAGGGGGGATAGAGCTTGAAAAGTTGTCAATAAGGGCTTTAAAATGGTTTTTTGGGGGGATCAATTTTTTACATTTTGAAGTCTTTTTCAGCCATTATTAGTTGATTTTTTTAAAAAAACCCTGAAAATTGTTCTCTGGGACAGGGGGGAGGGTGTTACCAAAGAGCCCGGCAGGGAGGGGGACTCAGACTTTTGCCTTCAGGAAGGGGTATTCCCCCCTTCACACACAATCCGTGTGCCCATGTATGACTGCCGTCATAAAAAAACACACAGAAAACCAAGGGGGTCGTCTTTTAGGAGTACACCTAGCCGCTACGTTTTGCATTGGGTAGAGGATCACATCATGTATAAACACCCTATCAACGCTATATTCCGTCTGAACTTAAGCTGAGCCTTCATTGCCAACCCTTGACTCCTCGTGACGCAAGCTTGCTCCATTGCATTGCTTGGCCACCGCCGAAGGTGGAGTCCCGCTGTCGGGTCCAACAAGGGTCGAAGCTCCATTTGTCCTCGTTGGGTCCCTCCCAATCCCGCTCCTTGAATCCTCAAATAGTGCATTGGTGCATCTGCACCAGGGTTAAGTCATGTGCCAAGTCCTCTGGGCTCTACAAGGTACTTGATTTTCTCTGGTGTGTAGAGGGTAGCAGAGCGATAGTTCCCCCATTAGGCAAAAAGCCCAGCCGACCTCGGAACCCGACCCGGTGCTGTTTATTCAGGTTGGTCTAGTTTACAACCGTTTTTGCCTACTTCCCAGCATCCTTGAAGGAGGCCTCCCCAGTCACCTGGTGCCGATGTTGACTGTTTACCTCAAAAAGCAGCAACAGGCCCCAAAGCCCCGAAAAGCCCCAAGAGGCATGTAGCAGGTGAACTCTTGGCTCAATGTCAGCTGTTGCTACAAGCACATAAAGTATTGAAAAAAAACGAGGAAAAATGCTGCAAAGATAATTCATGCTTTGAGAACATTAATTCTTAGGGTCAGCACAAACACTTGTTGCTGGGCCTTTTTTATTATTATTAACAACCATCATTTTTATACAGGAATACAATATCTTCCAAGAGGGAAAAAAAGAACATATTGTATTTGCAAAATATGACATGAGTTCAACAAAAGAAGAAATTGTATTGCAGAGTGTTATTATTATTTTATTGCTTTTCTGATATTTTTAGAAACATAATAAGGTCAAGAAACAAGCTTTTCTGTCACCTGCAAAAACAATTGCAAATTATAATGCCAAGGTGAGGAAAGATTGGCAGTGTATATGTTCAAGTTCCTATCATTTGTTACCTAGAATTTGATGGAAAAAATTACTTTTGATATTGAGTCTGACCTGGATGCAATTGCAAGCATATGTGGAGATGTCTGCAAATTTGATTTTGAAAACAACACATCACAAGAACAAACTTTTTATATGGCTGATGCTGGTTTTGCTCCCATTGAAGCAAAAGATATTGATTGTAATAGTCTGTACAAACACATAAATATCCTTGACCGACCAGCCCATCCAGTACGCACTACATACACATTTAACACTTTATATCTTAATTAGTAACAAGTGAGAATTGCAGGACCTTCAGAAACCACTTGGATTGGAGGATCTTACAACAAAGATGAAGCACTTGCTCACCTATGGAGGAAAAGTCAAACTAAAGAAATATTACATTTCTCATGAATTTTCAGGAAATGATGCACAACCACCTGTTATTCATTGGCCAAACCAAAAAAACATTTCCAGTATTGTCCAGTCAATACAGTCTAATGGACCAAGAGTTGGAATCAAGAAACATGTACCTCTGTGTTGTTGTTATTACATATGGTGCAATAATTACATTTATTTTCAGGACTATGGTTTCATTGATACTGCAAGGTTATACATGGGGCTGAAAAAAATGAATTTGACTGGAAAAAATGTGTTGGTTATTGGAAGCATCACACCTTGGGTTGAAGAGCTAATATTGTCCCTTCATGCAGCTCATGTGACCACACTTGAGTACAGGGAAATAAAATCCTATCATAATAGGGTATGCATTACATGAGTTAAATATGTATATGTGATAAAATCATGTTTTACAAAAAAAAGTATTTAGATGTCAACATACATACCCACAGACTTTGCTTTGGCATACTTGAATGGAACCTTGGGACAATTTGATGCCGTTGTCTCTTTCAGTTCCCTTGAACATTCTGGATTAGGACGTTATGGTGATGCATTCAATCCTTGGGGTGATAGGATCACCATGGCAAGAATGTGGTGTGTCCTAAAGCCTCGTGGCCTTGTATTAGTAGGCTTTCCTATTGCAAATCCTGATCTGATAGCATACAATGCTCATCGTATGTACGGGCCCATAATGATGCCACATATACTTGCAAATTTTAAGCTTTTATGGACATCTCACCCAAATTTTCATCAAGCAAAAGGACAGGGACATATTCAAGGTGTATACATCGCAGAAGCAATCAAACAATAGTATTTAAAAGAAGCAAAGCTACGAAGGAGAAGTAGATGCTCTTTCCAAGAAAAAAATGCACAACATGTATATCACACAATTGTGTATATTCCCTGCCACATGAGTTCTTATAAGCAGTCTTGTTAGTATAGTTAGTAAAGTGCCGGTTATTGTTTTACAGACTTATGCCGAGGAGTGCCACGATATCCTAAAGTGCTGCACAAATGACTGAGGCATAAGGAAAAAAATGATGCTCCCGGCCAAAACTGTATGGATTTCACTGTGAAAACTCGCATGAATGCTTTGTGCAATGCTGCTTATTAAGTTTTTCAGCCCTCCCCTGGACTAGACTAGGCACTGACAAAAAAATGATTGGAGGGGATAATGACTTGGTATATGCTGGGAAGCCGTAAAAATACCAATATTGCTGGATTTTGTCGCGGAACCCATACTTTTCTGGCCGGGGTGGTCAGTTTCTATCTTATGTCTTAGCCGTTTACATGTCACTGACATAAAAAAAGGGTGCCACGCAGTGCCACGGGTCTGTGCTGTGGGCGTATGCAGGGGCGGGAAAAGGTAAATTTTGTGCAACGGGGGAAAGGCGAGAGGAAGGGTGAATAGCGTGACCAGAAGTGTGGGTTTGTTGTTAGGAAAAGTTCTGCCAGTGCTATTATATTCCTTCCTCTTTTCTTCAGTCGAGCAGCAACTGCTGGGTTGACTTGGCAGCAGGAGCTTACCCTGAATCTTTGATGTGAATTCATGCATAAAAATTACAAATTATTCTTATAAAATGACTTTGGATTCTTTTTTGGGACAGTGTAGGCTTTCTACCCTAACATATTAATTTGCCTCAAAAGTTCTTTCAAGTGACCAACTGGACGTCTGTGTCAAGCACTTTTCCTCCTCCTCAGCAAGCAGCTGCTTTTTTCCTTTCTCCTTTCTCTCCACTACGGGTGGTACGTCAGGGGATCTGAAACTTTGGTTTTATTTGTTTCTGTGGATAGTTTTCCCTCTCCCGCAACCTTACTCAGTCTGGAAGAGACTCTGGCATTGAAACTAACCCGCAAAAATTTCTGCAAAAAAACAAATATGTTAAACTCAGCTCATTTTTTTTATTTTTCTTAGCTCAAATTACCCTAACTGTCCAAACAAGCAAAAAAGATGCAGTCTAAGATATGGCAAAAAATAGGAGGGAAAAGGAGGGTTGACACAGGTCTTCAATGTTTTCAAAGTTCATTGTCCTATTTTCAAACAAGTATACAATTAAAGCTTTAACTGGGGAAGCTCAAATTTTTATGAATGGTATTTTGGAGTGGGAGTGAGTGTACAAGAGCTTAAGGTGCAATACAGAAATTATTTTATGTTTAGTTTAAGTTACCCCACCACTGTGGATCGTTAGTACAGCCCCTCCTATGTGTCGTGCGCGAAGAATCACAACATCGAGAGAAGAAGGGCGGTAGTCAAGTTACCGCGCGCGCGAGAAAGAGAGAGAAGATACAGTATGTAGCATAGTACATAATATGGTAAGTCGTGATGTGATCTCCGAAATACACACACAAGAAACCCAAGTTTCCTTTGTGACACATGTACCTTATTTTTGCCCACTGGTTTTTGGCCACTTTTGGTAACCAAAAACCTTAGTAGACGCATCCTTCCAAAGAACCTTCTGGGGTGCCTGTTGGCAGCTTTATAACTGGTGGACAAGGGCCATCTTTCCAATCACCTTCCAAAACCCTTTGCCCCCAACCCCTCGAAAGTGCCATATCATGTCCCCAATATTTTCTTCAGTACTAACGTCCTTCTAAAGTACCCTCTGGGGTACCCCTTGACTACTTAAAAACTGGTAGACAATGGCCATCTTTCCAACTGCCTCCCAGATGCCCTTCACCCCCATCACTTTTCAAGTGCCATATCATGTGCCCAAAATTTCTTTTTGGACTACTTTCCTTCCCAGGTACTTTTTGGGGTACCCCTTGGCAACTATATAATTGATGGACAACAAGGGACATCTTTCCAAACTCACTATAGGTTCACACACTATTATTTCTACAGGTGCCTAACGGCAGGTATATAACGGGTGGTGCAGCCAGATTGATCCAATTAATAAATGCTGTTGCTGTTGCTGGTCTTTCTAGTCCTGCTGCCAACCACAGTATGAAGAAACTGCGTGTGTGGGTCAAAACAGCTCTTTTTATCTCTCAGTTTTTTTGGAGCAACCATCTCTTTTTTCCCATGTCCATGCCCGCCTGAACTTGTTCAGTAGCAAAGGCGGCCAATAAAACTTATGTTTTTGCCTGCGGCCGTAGGCCCGCAGGTCTGCTAGTGGCCCTGGTTGTTGTTGTTGTTGTTGTTGTTGGGGGATTACTTTTATACATTGGCTTTCCAGAGAGCCCATGTATGGTCTAGAAAAATTCAACAGCAGAACCCCAATATTTTTGTCATTTCTAATTTTTTTTATTTCAAAAGCCCATGTATGGTTTGAATGCCCATGTATGGTCCGGAAGGGGGGTCACACCCCATTTCGAAATCATAGTGTGAGTGAGCCATCTCAATATCTGAACTAGCCCTTCAATCTCCCACTACAATTTCAGAATGGGTTGTGACCCCCCTTCTGGACATTCTGGGCATTTAAACCATACATGGGCTTTTTAAATAAAAAAGACGAAAAATGAAAAATATATGGGGTTCTGCTATTGAATTTTTCTAGAGCCCATTTATAAAATTTATTCCCCCCCCCCCCCCAACAACAACAACAACAACAACCAGGGTCACGAGTAGACCTGCGGGCCTACGGCCGCAGGTAAAAAAGGTGTTCTCCTTGGCAGGGAGAACTATGTCAATTGCATTTTTTTTCTGTAATGAAGCGTTTCTAAGTACTGTTCATAATTTGTGAAAATGCTTCCTCCTGTTGTTTTTTGACGACTACTATTTCAAAAATGATTGCTTTTTCCAACATTTTTTTAGCTTTTCTCACCGTAGCACCCTCCCGTGACGACGAACATTGACCCTATGGCCAGGGGGGAGAGGTTGAAGTCTCGCATATGGGGCTCAAGGGTGGCCTGGGAAATGGAGAACATGACAAAAATAACGCATTTTAAAAAAACATTTCAAAACATTGGTACCTGTATGAAGCCAAGACTAGCAGCGGAGCAGACCACACTGATTGGGGGGAAACAGTAATTTATATTAAAAACTGACAATATTTTTTTTGGAAAATTACCAGTAGCATGCCATGAGGATAGAGGGCACCTTCAGAGCCCGGATCATGCTTGGCTTCTCGCCCTATAAGTGAAAAATAAAAGTTTTCCAAATCATTTTCCCAGATATTAAGTCGTGCACATTTGGAATTTCCCATTCGAAAATATTTTTAAACCTGTCCGTCGCTTTCGTTTGAGGTGTTTGGCAGGATGAAGGAGGTGAAGATGGCGGCGAGAACAAGAATACCTGTAGAAAAAAACAAAGTACAGTAGTCAGAAATTAGTACGCATTTTTTCTCCTCTGTCCTCTGCAACAACAACAACAACAGCAGAAGCAACACCCCACTAAAGCAGCAGCAGCAACAACAGCAACAACAACAACAACAAACATGCAACAACCCTTCCCATACCTCCCAGTACGACGAATGGCAGGGTGAACCCCCCCAGCTCATAGAGCGCCCCCCCGACGGTGGGACCGAAGATCATGCCGATGCCGAAGAAGGTCTCCAGGATGGCGAACATGGTGGCGACGTTGTCGGGGAACTCCTTGGCGATCATGCTGAAGCTGATGCGGAGGGAGAGTGGACAAGATTAGGAACAAGGCTGAACAAGAACCGTGTCTGTCTTCTTCAGATCAACAGCAGCAACACTGGTAAGAGCTGGTGCATAATTTTGGGATTTGCCTCAGACTGGCCAAAAATAAATTGTGCTCACCTTCCAGTGAGGAATCCTGAATTCCCGCAAGCCTCAATGATCCTGGAAAAAAGAAGAAGACATTTTATTCAACCCCCTGCTTTTTTGGCACCCGTGTGTCCTTGCCTCAGCGCGAAGGATAAGCCGAGGAAGACCTTTCCGTTCTCAATCTTGTCCAGGAGGCCGAAGAAGATGGAGGTGACGCCCACAGTGCCGATGCCAACGTTCAGGGTGAACTGGGGAAACATTTTAAATCATTAATAAATCAGTTACAGGAAAGAGGGGAGACTCCTTAGGATAAAAGCCATGATTATTGGATACTCAACATGGCGTGGACACGAGGATTTTTTTACAATTCAAAGAATCAATGTATAAGCAACAGTGTACAGGCACCAACGGTACAGCGCCAACAGCAGCTGCAGCTGCTGCAGCAACAGCAGCAACAGTAGCTGCTGCAACAGCAGCAATAGCAGCTGCAACAGCAAAACAATAAGTTGCTTCTAAAAAAAACAAATCAAATCATCAGCAACAACAACACTTGCTCATTCTTTGTCACCTTGAGCCCCATCCTGTTTAGGTTAGCCCCGATGAGCGGCGAGACGAGGAACACGGTTAGCTCGAATATGCCGAAGACCAGGCCGTACTCGGAGGGGACGCAGCCCTTCTTCTCAGCCTCGTGCGGGTAGAAAGGGGCCTGCGAGAAAGAGGTATTTGTTATTTGATTTATTCTTTTTATTCTTTCGCATGTATGTGAGTGTGGGTGCAAATTGCATTTGTTGGTATGACTAATTTTGCCTCATCCTCACCTGCATTGAGACGCACATTGCGTTGCAAAAGTTGACGACGATGAAGGTGATGGTCACCAGCCACTGCTGACGGGTGAAGTTCTGGGGAGAATGGACTACTTAAAATAATTTCATTTGATATATTAAAGCAAAGGGTAAGGAAGCAAAGAAAATCCTTTTCTGAACTTTTAAAAACCGACAATTTTTTCTCCTCACCGTGTTTCCGAAGCATCCCAGCGCCATCTTCCAATCTTCTTTGGTTCACTGTCAATTGTTCTATTGCGACTCTAATTTACACGTATATTTTCTTCTGTCAACAATGCAACACTGCCATTTTTAACTGTGAGGGATTTTTTTTGTTCAAACAGTTCGCGCTATAATTATTTGTTTTACAGTAGTAGCGTGGTTTACTCCATCTTGCAAAGTGCTGTTCCTACCCTCATGAGATCACATGATTTCCAAGCAAGCTAGCAAGAAGCGTTTTTGTGTGTACACCAACAAGTTTGCTGCAAAACAGCTTGTTTCCCACTAAAAGGAGGGGGGAGTAATATTCGTGGTCAATTCGGCCCGGATAGTTTCTTCTTCTTCTTCTTTTTTGGGTAGAAAACCAGTTCGCCAAGCACGGGCGCCCGAAAGTCGCGGAGAAATAAAGGAAACTATTTTGATGGGTATGTCGGTCAAAGAGCCGCTTATTAGGACCACCAGCTTAAAAATAAATTGTTGGCCGGAAAACTGAACTGCATTGTTTTGGCGGAAAAAAAGGTCTTCTTCCGAAAAAAAATAGTTCGGGTTTCGTTTTATATATTAAACACTATGTTTGATGTTCAATCGAATATTTCAATTGTATGAGGTAGGAAATATGCTTCAAAATCCTTGTTAGACGTCGGTACAAGATGACGAGAGGAGGAGGAGCATCTAGCACATTTTTTTGTCCAAATGCAACAACTTTCACTACAAGCACACGCACTGTCTTTTCCAATTAATTTCATGGATATATGTTACGTATTACTTTCACCGCCTCAGTTACCCGCATAATTAGGCAACTGCTGGTTTCCCATGCAAGACAAACTTGAAATTTAAAGGGGGGAGTTTTTCTTGTCCTTTCAGCTGCAGTTTTTGCGAGGCATGGAATTAATGAGATTTTTCTCTCGAAATTTGAGCATGTGCCCAAAAAAATATGGGTGTATAAGAGAGGTTGGGCTGTCAAAAAAAGAATTTCCGCCATTGCTTTCTACTGACTTCCAAGTGTATCATACACTTGTTCACTTGGCTCCAAAAAGGGAGCTTTCCAACCACCCCAGCAACAAATACATCAGCTGGCTGGAGAGGAGACGCAACTGACAATTTGGCACAAAAGTTAGCAGAATTTCAAACCGTATTTAATCATGACTTCCCCGCACAAGGCCTCTTCCTCCTACCCTCCCATCTATGGCGAGGGATCCTCCTCCTCCGCCCCTGATGGAGGAGGGGAGGAGGAGGAACAAGACGAGTTCGGTTCAGGACCCGCGGCGAATGGCGGGAAGGGGAGGTACATACAATAAACATAAAAAAACTGACCTCGAAATATAGAAAAAATAAAAATAAAACCCTATAGGTTGGCAGCCCAGTACTTACGCCGGGTAGAAAGGACCCTGAGGGATCTCACCGGCCGCCTTTCAACATCTGACATGCAGTGGTAAATGACCCTTTTCTGCATATTACCAGCATAATTTGAACCTATTGTTACAAAAAGGGAAATTGATGGATGTTTGTTCATCATTTGAATTTTTATCTTTATATCTGTCCCTTTTGCAGTCCCTTGGCCTTCTCCGCTGACGGCGAGTCGATTCTTGGCAGGCACCTTCCTTTGCTGGTAGTGAAAACTCAATTAGGTCATTTTTTAACACACTCAAAATATGGTTTTTTTCTTTTTTTAAAGGGCTCCGCCTCCATTCACGCCCTCGCCCTGGCCATAATAAACCCCAAGCTGGTTCGCAACCTGGGCAGCAGGTAGGGGTCAAAGTCGATTTTTTCTGCCTTTTTTAAAAGACGAAAATGGCACAAGTTGCGAAAAAAATAAGGGAAAACGCCTGTTGGGTATTTCCAGCCTGGGGGTCCTCTCCTCCGACCCCACCAACCTGTTCTTGGCTGGGGCAGTGGCGGGGGCCGCAGCCGAGAGGTATTACAAGGTGTTCTGGAGGAAGAGGGGAGAGGAGGAGAAG
>JAAUYB010056137.1_pt1 | contig 10014 bp, 12 predicted proteins | sample 7278071 | NCBI WGS metagenome assembly JAAUYB01 (sample SAMN14350121, study PRJNA611818) | marine sediment metagenome | isolation source: surface marine sediment (1.8m) | place: French Polynesia: Moorea | collected 2018-08 | reverse complement strand
TCACAGAAAGAAACTTTTGAAGGTCAGGTTTCTTAAAATTGCATTGTCTACATAAGTTATTAGTACAACTTTGAGCTACAAGGTCATCTAGGGGGCGTACAATAACATTTCCCTCCCCCAAAAAACAACAACAAAAACTGAGACCACTCTTTGATCTGACGGCTATCGCCGCAGGTAAAAGCACATAAGTACCTGACTGAATAAGTTTGAGTATCTGATGACTGAAGAGCGACCTGAGCTCAGAGTCCTTTCTCAGGGCCACGCTCAGGTAGGTCTTGACCATGCCATCAAAGTCACGGGTGAGGTACTTGATCTTGTTATCAATGTTGCTAAAGATGCTACCATAAATGGCATTGTGCTTGTCAGATGTTACTAGTCCCACGGGTGAGTAGCTGAACTGCATGCAAAAATGGGATGCGTGGTAGTGGTGGGACCATCACCATTTTCCCCCTTGAGTGAAAAAACACTTACAGAAAACTTCTTGATCTTGGCCTCTAGCAGGCTTAGGCCCTTTGCGCTCATCTGGGAACTGAATAGACAGTTCTTTAAAAGTTTTTGCAGGTACAGCTTTGGAATGTAATATATACTTGATCAAGTACTTGCCTTAGGTATGCTTCTTGAGAGGTTCCTTTGCGCACCCACAGAGTGTAGTGTGAATCCTCCAACTCTCTGAGACTTTCCATTAAAATTGGTTCTGAGACAGAGGTCATGTAAGAAGTAATGTTTCCCGCATAAAATTGAAAGAGCTGGTAGGTGATTATGAAAGTAGATAGCAGCAAAGTTTTGTAGGAAAGAGTTTGGGATTCCCTAAAATTTAATTAAATACATATCAAATCTTTTCAATCTCAAAATCCGAAGCGCTAATATTTTTTTCCAAAAATGGATTAAAAATATGCCACAAGTTTTAAACCTTTTTTTTGATCCACTTTCAGTTTGTCCTATAAGAGCCAGGGAACTTAAGAAGAAGATAATGCTTTGAATAATTGTTTCCACATGCTTTTGGTTGGCTTCAAATCTTCCTGCATGTGACAGGGTACACACAAACCAATGAACCAAGGAAGTAATAATTCCTAGGCCAAGGCAAGAGAGCCAGAGCTCTCTCGTAAAGACCGACACATAAACATCCATGTTGATCCTGGTGGAGGGAGGGTCAAAGACCTCTGGGTTCCTGATCCCCACAGTGAAAGGGTCCAGGAGGACAGCCAGGGTGAAGTCTGAGGCGGTCGCCCGCTCGGCAGTCACAGTGAGACCACTGAAACTCATGTCCACCTCATTTCTTGACAACTGGGAAGAAATATTTAATGGTGTTTACTACTATACTAAGTTGTATAACACTCATGCTCCATCTGTACCTGGCCAATCATGCCACTCCAGTAAAGGCTTCCATTGACATCCCTTGCCAAGGCTCCGTGCCGATCATCTTTAGGCTGAGTGACAACAAAATCAAAGTCCAGCTCTTTCTTCAAGCTTTCTCTTATGCTGGGGTAGAATCCCCGGGATGAACCGCCACCTCGTGGGACCCCTTCGTGGATATACAATGGTGCCCTGCATAGCAACACAACTTTTAATTGTTAAGTCTATTATTACACTTCCTTGAAAACTATGCCCCACTCAGGTAGCATTTCAAAGATATTGGACTAAAACAATCAAGCGGTCGAGCAGAAAGTTAGCAAACCAAGAGTAGGAGATGGTAGTGTCGACCAGAGTGACTCCGCTGAGGTTTGATCTTCTCTCCCAGATGAAGGGCGGCGGCCATTGCCCGATAAATCCTTTGCCTTCTTTCCACACACCCAGTCTGAAAGATCTGACAGATCCTCCTTTGACTCTGTACAGCTCATCCAGGATGACCTGGCCACTGATTTTGTTTACTTTTTTAAAGGGAACACGAAAGGAATTCAGATCCCTTTTATTCATTCACCTGTTCTCTGTGAATGTGATCCAGTTGCTGTCAAGTCTCAGCTCAGCGTTAGCAGATTGGGCGACGTCAGTGAGCCAATACATGTTTTCTCCTAGCCCAAGCTGTGAAATGACTTGAACTCCATCCATTGGAAAGTCGGTGCAAAAGATACCAATTCTTTTCCCATCGTTGATATATTTAGCCAAAAGTTCAGTGTTGACCAGTTCCCCAATGCCCAGGTACACCTCCTTCCACACGCCAAAAAAATCACTCCCATGTTCTAGGAAGGCGTCATCAAGATCTTTAACACCTGGGGAGCAGACCAAGAGGTGATGGACTCCCAGGACGGGAAGAAGGGCCTTCATCAGGGCCGCAACAGTCGCTTGTTTCATTGCAAAGGTTATATAAGGTTTGGGGGAAATAGGATCGAGTAAAGGTGTAGGATGAGGGCGCTGGATTACGGAGGGGTAGAGAGTAGGTAGAGCGCTATATACGCTCGGGGTAGGACAGTTCAAGAGGAGCGGCTAAGGCTAGGCGCAGCCGATAGTGGACTACAAGTATGTATATCAAGGTTGCCGTTCAGGCGACCGGGCTCGTCGGGTGACGCTGCGGTCGGAGGCCGGGCTCGCGAAGGCGCTTCGGCCGAGGTTGGTGACAGGTCTCCCGGAGGCTGCTGTCAAAGAGGGGACACAAGGTCAAGCCCCAGATAACATCAGAGGTAGGACGACGGGACGGAGACCGTGTACTGGGGCTAGCCGGCGGAGGGGCTGAAGTTGGCCACCCCGAACTGGTGGTCAACTTAAAGATGGACTTCTCAACATATACCAAGTCTCATATCGAGGCTTGGGGCGAACAAACACGTTCACGCATGGAGACGGGTTTTGGTCGAATTGTCGTATATTTCCCGGGTGCGGTTCCTTTTAGTCTAATGGATTATCAGGCTTCCTTCGGGAATGTTCCGGAGGCAACATTCCCCTGGTTGCCATGGTGCTTGGTTGCCATGGTGAGTCATGTGCGTGCGTATGTGTTGGAAAAGCTTGTGCAAGCAAGGTATTTTACTGGTTTTGTCCGGAGGGCGGTATTTTACTTGGTTTGCCGGATGTCCAATTTGTGATAATGGGGGAGTATTTTACTGCGTCGCAATAACATGTCAAGTGGAACGGATGTTTGGGGAGGGCGGACAATTTCTCTGGAAATTGTCAAGAGGGTATTTTATCTGTGAATATTTGAAGAGGAAATGGTTGTTGCGACAAAGAGGGGGGAGAAGAAAGTAAATTGCAGGGAAGTCTGTTATTGCGGGAATTTCCAAGGCTGTTGCTAAAAGGGAACATGAAAGGGGACGGGTGACTCATGGAGGCTTCAATGGGTGCTCATGCACTACAGTTAAAAAACAACTGCAAGAGCTCAAGGAGGATACGGGCCTACTCATTGATCTGTCATTTCTCTCCCCCCAAAAAAAAGATTATTTCACTGTCATGCATGGGTTTCCCTCTGTACCCCTGTCTAAAGTACAGATATGCTCGAACACCAATAGTTTCTCTCTCTGCAACGAACAGACAATGTTTCACCCTCGCCCCCTTTAAAATGACAGGCATTGCAGCGGGAACCAAATTGTCAATTTTGAGTCCCACCGCCTCTCTCTCTCATGATCAATTACGGGTACTTGTCCCCTCTTTACGTTTCGTTGTCAGTGTTGCGGTACCATACATATGTTACATCATGGAGAGCTCATACGGTTGTCATCGCAAAAAGTTTCCCTATGCATCTACGAAAAAGAACGCATTCTTCATATCACTCAATTTTTTCTACAGTCGGAGAAATGTGAATTGCGTCCATATTGCGCATATCAAGACGTTCCGAAGTTGCCGAGACTCTTTTCCTTTCAATTGATTTTTCCCGCGGAGTACGTACTCTTTCGCCCGGCCCTCTCGTTTTGGCGGAGAGCGTCGTTTCGTTGCCTGTTTTACCCAGTCAGAGATACGCGAGAGAGATGAATGACCGTCAGTTCCCTCTCCCCTTCTCCGTTCTCTTCTTTTCTCCGGGCTCCTCCGGAGTACTCTTTTCCTCCTCCCGCTTGGTCAAGTCACCCGAGGAGATTTCTATCGCCAACGTTTCGTCGCCTGTCTGGAGCAGCCAAAGCGGCGACGAGAGAATAAATGGATAAATTTCCTTGACCGCTCCTCGAAGCTTGCTTTATTCCACAGAATCGTTCTCAGAAATATCGGGAACGAACGAATTTGTCGATGCTACCTTGTCTTGAGGAAAAACCGACCTCCCATACGTGAGCACCAAAAAATTCGTAGAGAGGGGGGAACGGAAAAATGTGACAGGGTGGTGGTTAAAATATGGCTTCAGGGAAGGGGACGACTTGAAAGAACAGAAAGGGGGTAGGGAGAACTTTTGAAAAAAATTTTAAAAAATATTCTTGACTCAAAAAGTCCATAAACATAGCATTACTCGGGGTAGTGGTAATTGGGGTATTTTTTTTAGTTGAAAATATGAAAAACAGCCAATTTTTATGGGTCAGGGAGAATAAAAAAAATTCTCAAATCCTCCTATTGGGTGGTCTTAAAATGGCCGCGGGAAGGGGGACTTACTAAAGGGAAAGTCAGCCTATGGGCATCCCCCGGGCCCCCTCCCCCCCTTTGCCCACGTATGCAACCCCTCCAGAAAAATTGTGGCTTTTCGCCGCATTGACTACACTCACACAAAAATTCGCCACATTGACTGGGGTTGGTGTCGCCAAATTGATCGAAATTTTCGATTCGCCAAATTGACATCGGCCCCTCTTTAAATTCGTCCCGAAGGACCATTTCATCCTGCCCAATTCCTCCTCCCACACCTGTGCAGTTAATTTTCCAACCGATTCACCCTCCGACGCCACTTTTGCAAAACCAACGAACGAAAAGGCAACTGTCCGAAAATAAAAAGTTTTTTTCTCTCGCGAAACTGCCAAAGTTGTGCGCCGTTCCCCCTCCTCTTCTCTTCCGATCCGAAATTGCTTCCGACATCCGACGCCGCTTTCCCAAACTACAACAACGAAGTGCAACAACCAACCTGTTGTTGGCTCGGACTCGGAGAAAAAGGAAAAGTTTTTTCTCCATTTTCCGGGCAGAGCAAAGTTGGGTGGGGATTTCGAAGGGCGTTTGTCTAAATTAAACGGCAGTGTTGCAAAAGGGGGATTCCCCGCTTTCGCCCGCTTTGAAGCTGGGAAAGGTTTCGCTTCGGAAGTACTTCAAGCACTGAAATGAATTACCTCGATTCTTTTGGTCAAAATATTTTCCCTCTCTGCACGGTCGTCGTTTGTCTTACCTGGAAATAGAAAGGAAACGAAACTATCAAGATTGTAACAAGTAGAATAACAGTTGGTTTTCCCTCTTTTTCTCTTTCTCTTTCTAGAGAAAGGGTAGGAAAAGCGTTTAAGATCAAATAGACTCCTTTTTCTCCTTTTTTTCGGTGCCCTAAGGGAAAAGGGAGGGAGAGAAGGACAGTCAGTCGCCGTTCCGCCAATTTGCTGTCTCTCCCTCTCTTCCACTTTTCTTTTTTGTTCTTCCCTGCGATTCTTCCTCCGAGGAAAGAAGTCTCTTTCCACGACTGCAAGAGGCAGGTGGGACCCACGAGCGAGAGTGGAATTCGACAAAGTTTGACTTTGTTTACCACATCCGAAAAAACTAAAGTAAAGAAAGAGTTTTCTATCTCCTTCACCGCCGCTACTAAAGTTGACTTTTCAAAAAAGTTTATTGAATTCGGAACAGAAAAAAGTTTGGGCTTCTCTTTCTCTTCTTTTTCCCGGCGGAAAGAAGTCATGTCTGTCTCCCCCCGTTTCCATTCTGGGACCTTTAAAGTCGAAAGAAGAAAAGGAGGAGGAGAACGGTTATTTATGACCTGGGAAATAGAAGAAAGAAGGTTGGCCCGAGAAAGAAAGACAATGGAAAATTTCCGTTTCCGCAGGTGCGACGCTGCCACGGGCAGGATTCATTTTTTCCTCCCCTAATTTAAACGTGGGAAAAAGTAAATCCCTTTCCCGAATTCAATTACCCGGGAGGGATTTACTACTATCTTTTTCTCTTTTTTCGTGGGGAAACCATTGCTGCATTGCCACAAAAAGCATTTTTCCCATCTCGTGTTGTATCTATCCTTCTTCTTCTTCTTTTGAGATCCTTCCCTTCTGTTGGCCGACAAATTATGCATTCCACAAGGAAGGAGAGGAAAAGGAAAAGGCCTGATATAGCTTCTTCTTCCTTCTGTGGCAAAGGGAAAGGAGGAGATGTATCATCCCCCCTCCTCCCTTTTCCCGGCGAACCGTGTGTGTGTATGTGTGGCCTTTCTGACGCAACCCATGCCGCCGCCGCCGCCATCCCTCGCATATACGGAGGAGGCACAAGGAAAAGGAGGAGGGACCATAATTTACAAGCTGCGAAGAGGAAGAGGATGAGGATGAGGGGGGCCTTTTTCGTTGGTACAGCTGTAATGCTACCGTAGTAAGGCAAATCTATGGATTTTTTTCTTGTTGACACTCCGAGCATTTTTTTAACGCAAAAAACATACAAGAAATTGTTGAGTTGCGAATTCTAGTTTCCCCATCTCGACGTGGAATCGAGCAGATGGTGCAACCGTCATTCTTGCATTGTCCAAACTATTTTTCTCCCTGCCGCGTATGTGTATTCCTTACGTTGACACTCAGTGTCTCTACGTGTAACTGTAAGTTTGAAAGGCGAAATTCTGGTGAATTTCTCGCTTTGGTGTGCCTTGTGTCTCTACCGTAGTGTGAGAGCAAGGAGGAGGAGGATGGAGGCGCCGCCGGGGATTTATGGCCAAAAGGTGAGTTAGGGGGAAGAAGAAAGAAAGAAAGAAAGAATGGCATGGGGGGGGAAGAGAGCGCGTGAGTCCAATTTCAAGGGGAGGATAAAGGTACGTATCTTTTGCATACTCTCCATATTCCCATGCTGTCATAAATAGAACCGCTATCATTATTCATGCTGTTGGCCCAAACGATATCTGCCACTGCTTTTTCATGAGGTCTGCTTTTGAAAATTCTAGCTTGATGTTTAAAGAGTTTTTTAAAGTGCGTCGTACGTAAAGGTGGAATGGAAGTTTCCTCTATTGTCAATAAACGTCGATTAGCCTTTGAAAGCCCCGGTTTCTGACAAATGGCCTTTTTTCTCTCTTCAAAGGGGGTCCACCAAAAAAATGTCGATACAAGAAAGATGGCCGTTTTCTCTCTTTTCCGCCGCAGTAGTATCTAACGAAGCTGAATCGACAAAAAAGGACATCAGAGCTGCATTGGCAAATAATACATGATTCTTCCACTCAACCAATCAGTGATTGGTATTGGTTCTTGAGGTCAAGGAGAAAGAAGATATAGATACTACGGTCATTTCCTTACGATAAAAGGGACAAAAAATACGGGAAAACCATTTCTCGTTCCTTTCCCCCCAATTCAATGAGGGCAACGGAGCGAGAGACGAGGGAAAGTAGGGATGCCCCTGTCTTCTCCTTATTCGCATCGGGGCAGGGCAGGCCCACAAATACTCTCCTCTCTCTTTTCCCTTTGCCCATTCGTGGGTCGGGTGGGTCGGCCCGTAGTAAACATTGCTGCCCCATCCATGGGAATGGAGGGAGGGAGGTCGCCCGACCACGACAAGGAGCTTAATAAAGTCTGTAGTCTGTAAAAATACACGGCAAAGGGAAACATATTATACAAGTATTTTGTGATGCAAAAAATGTCTCAGCATATTGGCTGGGTAGAAGATTATTTCATTTTAAGATGTTTAATACTTCTGGTTGGGCATCCCTTTCCTTCCATACCCCATTCTATGCAGCCCTCCCCACTTGGTCTTCGAACATGGCGAGGGAGGGAGGGTCGACCACACATACCTCCTTCTCCTCCTCCTCCTCTCTTTCTGGCCTTCGATTAATCTCTCTTCTTCTTTGGCGGTCAATGGGCCGTGATTTCGGGGGAGGAGGAGGAGGAAGAATGAGGAGCCTCGCTCCGGGTATATGGCTCACTAAGTAGAGGATGATTCATGGCTATTGTGCAGCATTATTTCTATATAAAAGCGTTGAACTTTTGTAAAGGAAAAAAGGGGAAGGGGGACCGCGAACAAAAGGCTTATTCCTAGCTGCCGTCTAATATCCGGTTTTGAAGGCTCTGAAGCCGGAAGCAACTGTCTTCCACCAATCTTCCCCCTGTTTTCTTCTCTTTTCATTGGCATTCTCCTCCTTCCTCCGTCGACGCCTTTGGCGCCAAATCCTCCCTCGGATCCTTCGCCGCCGCCGAAAAACAGGGAAGGACAAAAGGGATAAAGAAAGGGGTACCTTCGAGGGATAATGGAGATTGGTTGTTTGTGGCGTGGGAAGCCCTTGGTAAATACTGCTTTTTTTAATACCTCCACGTCGCCTTCAGGAGACATTACATCTCTCCCTAGTTTACAACTTAAAGGTGGAACAAATGTTTTGCTGTCGGAGACATTTCCTACATTCAACTTTTTTTAAGAAAAAGTGTCACAAGAAATTGTATGTAATGTGAGGGGTAGAGAAGCAGTGAAAGTGTGAAAGTGTTTTAGCGTATCGTATCACCAAAAAAAGCTCTATGAAAGAGAAAGTCCTATCTTTCTCTCTTTCCTCCCCTCTTCTTCGGCCTCAAGGGTGGGCTTCGAAAAGAAGAGGAGAGGAGAGGCCATAAACTAGAATCGGCAGCAGAGGAAGAAGATGTTTATGCAGGCAGGCAGAACCGAAGAAAAAGGCAGTCTAGATCGAAACACCGTCCCTCCCTACCACGGTTTCCCAAGTTTTGCAGCGACCTTCATTTTTGCCGCCCGAGGGGGAAAGGAAAGAGGAGGAGGAGGAAACTCGATTTCTAGGGAATGAAGAAGAGAGTCGTAAAGATGCGGGATCGGAAGGAGAAGAAGAACCCTGATGAAACCGATTGAAGAAGACGACGACGGTCCAACTCAAACTCTGAAAATCGAAAATGCCCACGACCACAGTTTTGGGCCTTTTCAAGCGCTTCAAAATAGGAAGCATAGTGCTTGGTAAACAAGGAACTGACAATGATTTTGTTGCGAAGAAGACTTTTTGTGGGGACACCGCTCAACTCTCCACTCAAGAAAAGGAAACTTTTTTTCTCCCCCATTCGGGACTTCTGTCTCTCCCTCCCCGCCTGCCATCCACATCTGAAGACATCAAAAAAGAGGCGACTCCCCCCCTCTTCCTCCTTCTTTTGCCTCTCAAGTCCCCCTCCCCCTCTTTTAGGGCCATTCTCCCAAAAAGAGGAAAAAATCTCCCGCCCGCTCCCCCCAAAAGAGAATTCGCCAATTTCTTATGTTTGCTTTTTTGCGGGAAAATAAGTGTTTGCTCAACGTTTTCCGAGGTGGTTTTCGGTGAACCCCACTGTCCTCCTCCTCCTCCTCCTTATGTTTTCTCCTTCCTCCTCTGGGGGGAAATGTGGGAAACGACCGTGTGTGCCGGCCGCCTCCTTCCTCCACCGAAACTATTTCTCCTTCTTTTTCAAACGCGCTCTCTCTCTTCGTTTCCTTGCTCCCTCCTCGTTTTTCCTTCCCCTGTCTCCCAAGTGGCGAAGAAGGAGGAAACAAGCATTTTCCCCGCTCCTCCTCCTCCTCCTTCGCCGCAAATGGTAGAAAGGAGCGAGGAGCGGCTGGTTTCCTTCTCTTCTTCTTCCATTTTGCAATTTATGGTCGGCTTGGCACCAACGGGGAAGAAGAACAAGACTGGAAATGCCTTCCAGGTCCAAGCTCGTATCGATCTAAAAGTCCAAATGTTTTTGTCTGCGGCAAAGCCCAGACCATGGAACAATTAATGTTGTTGTTTTGGGGAGACTACTTTGGTTTTTGATTTTTTTCAAGATGCTGAAATTTCTATGAAATAACATTTGTAGACAATAATGATGTGACAAACCGTGCAAATTTTCAACCCATTGTGACCAGTACTTTTGCCAAAAAACAAAAAAGATTTTGTTTTTTTGATCTTTTGCATTTATTTATTTTTTGACCCGGCAATTGCCCTCAAAATTCAAATTTGACCTCATCCGCCCAGCATAATTTTGGGGTGCCCAATCTTTTTGATTTCATACATTTTTGTGTGACCACTCCTTCTAC
>JAAUYB010121322.1_pt1 | contig 10015 bp, 8 predicted proteins | sample 7278071 | NCBI WGS metagenome assembly JAAUYB01 (sample SAMN14350121, study PRJNA611818) | marine sediment metagenome | isolation source: surface marine sediment (1.8m) | place: French Polynesia: Moorea | collected 2018-08 | reverse complement strand
CCCAACAACCAGAATATAATTGGGATGCAGAAAATAACCTACTATTGCGCTATGAATATGAATTTATGCCTAAAGGAATTTTAACCCGTTTTATAGTAGAAACCCATTCTATGATTGAGAATGAAACTTGTGTTTGGAAAGAGGGAGTTATATTATTCAAAGATGGTGCAAGGGCAGAAATTATTGAACGTTACAACTACAATAAAGGAGAAATTCGTATACGAGTGTCGGGACAGCGTAAACGAGATTTATTAACCACAGTCAGACATGAATTAGGCAAAATTCATGACTCTTATGAACGTCTTAAATATAAAACTTTAGTTCCCTGTAACTGTTCAAAATGTAAAGGTAGTCAGTCTCCTCATTTTTATCCTTGGAATGTCCTTAATAAATTCATTGACGATAAACGTCCCGCAATCCAATGTATTAATAGTTATGATATGGTAGATGTACAGGGTTTAGTTAACGATATTGTTTTACCTGATCTAAATCCATTTAAAAATAAGGAAAGAAATCAAATGTCAAACCAACCTATCAATAATACTTTTAATATTAATGGTCCTACTCAAATTCATCAACAAAATCAAGGTGAAGCAAACTTTAATAACTATACGTCTGATCCATCTATGAAAAATTCACTAGATGAAATTATTAAAATACTAAATGAATTAAATACTAAACATCCCAACGTCAGCGAACCAGAAGCAAAAGAAATTATAAACAATGAGTTGACAAATATTCAAAATAACCAACCTGAAAAATGGGCAACTCTTGAATATATTTTTGAGGGCAAACGCTGGTTAAATGGAGGGAAAACAGCATTAATTAAAGTTGGGGAACATTACAGCGAAAATAGCGCATTAGGAAAGGGATTAATTGGTTTTGCTGAAGGGTTTACCGAAAATTAATTATTAATATCCCACTTTTGTAGAGACGTTGTATAAAACGTCTCTAGATGAAATCAGTTTATTTCTTCTATAATTAAGTTAAAGATAAATTAATAAAAATGGCTTCAATTTCTACAGATTATAAATATATTAACCTCAATGAACAGGGTACAGCCATGATTACAGGTTCAACCCTCAAAGTCATTGATCTTGTCATGGCAAAAATGGCTTATGGTTGGACACCTGAAGAAATACAGATTAATCATCGTCATTTGACCATGAGTCAAATTCATTCCGCATTCGCTTATTATTGGGAACATAAAGAACAATTAGACCAAGAGATTCAACAAGAGGTTGAATACGTTAAAAAGTTGCGTTCTCAAGCAGTAGACTCTCCTTTTGTCACTAGATTAAAAGATGTATAATTATAGATATTGTAATGGCTTATGTTAACTAAGCTGGTGGGTTACGATTGAATTTAATCATTCTTTTCTACTATATCAAAAGGATCTAGAGGATCAATAAAGGAAACTTCATCTAAAAGCAAACCAAGTTGTGGGTCAAAATAATCATCTAAATGGGAAACAAAATAATTAATTCTTTTGATAATTTTTCCTCTTATAAATTTCTCATATTCTTGAGAAACCCAAAGATAAAGATAATCGTTAACCTGACAAAATTCTTCTTTAACCCATCCTTCTGCTGGAATTCCTTGATCACTGTTGTTTAACTCATTTGCTATAATATCAAAACTTTTTTTTGTGAAGTACAAATCCACTTTAATACAACCTTTTTCTCGCTTTTGTTCATCGGATAGTTGTTCGTTTATGTTATTAATCATTAGACTTTTTTCCTAAAGCTTAGAGGCCATTGTATTAAAAAAACTTTTGGGGGCGAAATGTATTCACCCCCTTCGTTTTTAATCTTCCTTATAAGCGTCCATTCCTTCGCAAGAACAAACTAGGTTTCTGTCCCCATAAGCGTTATCAATACGTCCTACGGTTGGCCAGAACTTATGTTCTTTTGTCCAAGGGGCCGGATATGCTGCTTTTTCACGGGAATAGGGACGATCCCACTCTTGACAAATTACTGTTTGTGCGGTATGTGGTGCATTTTTCAAAGGATTATTGTTCGGATCAATTTCACCATTGGCGATCGCATCTGCTTCATGATAGATGGTAATCATCGCATCACAAAAACGGTCTAACTCGGCTAAGTCTTCGCTTTCAGTGGGTTCTACCATCATCGTCCCAATGACGGGCCAGGATACCGTAGGGGCGTGGAAACCGAAGTCCATCAACCGTTTGGCAATATCATCTACCTCTACCCCAGCTTGCTTTTTCAGGGGACGTAGATCAATGATACATTCATGGGCGACACAACCGGATGCACCTTTGAACAAGATGGGATAATAGTCAGCTAAACGAGAGGCCATATAGTTAGCGTTGAGGATAGCCACTTTTGTCGCCTCAGTCAGCCCTTTTTCCCCCATCATGGCGATGTACATCCAAGAAATGACCAGGATACTAGCACTCCCCCAAGGGGCTGCGGAAATGGCTCCTATGGATGTGTCTACTTTACCATTACTGTCGGGGTCGGTGTATTTTCCTACGTTAGTTGTGGGTAAAAATGGGATCAAATGTTCTTTAACACCGATGGGGCCCATTCCTGGACCGCCACCCCCATGAGGGATACAGAAGGTTTTGTGTAGGTTGAGGTGACAAACATCGGCCCCAAAGTCAGCCGGACGACATAAGCCAACTTGCGCGTTCATATTAGCCCCATCCATATACACCTGTCCACCGTGACGATGAACGATGTTACAGATGTTAACTATTCCTTCTTCAAATACCCCGTGGGTAGAAGGATAAGTTACCATTAAAGCCCCTAAGTTTTCGGAGTGTTTTTCGGCTTTTTTCTCTAAGTCTGCAATATCAATGTTACCGTCTTTATCACATTTTACTGCAACCACTTTCATCCCACACATCACTGCACTAGCTGGGTTTGTGCCGTGTGCAGATTCAGGAATTAAGCAGATATTTCTGTTAGTTTCTCCTCGATTTTCGTGGTATTGACGAATCACTTGTAACCCGGCATATTCCCCTTGAGATCCAGCGTTTGGTTGTAAAGAAATGCCATCAAATCCTGTTATTTCTCCTAGCCATTCTTCTAACTGTTGGAAAAGAATTTGATAGCCTTCGGTTTGGGATAAGGGAGCAAAAGGATGGAGTTTTCCAAACTCAGGCCAAGTGACGGGCATCATCTCGGCTGCTGCGTTTAATTTCATAGTACATGATCCCAGAGGAATCATGGAGGTATTCAAGGCTAAGTCTTTGCTCTCTAACTGATGTAAATAACGCAGTAATTCACTTTCGGAATGATGCTGATTGAAAACAGGATCGGTTAAATAATCTGATGTCCGTTTAAAGAAGATGGGAAAATCAAAATTAACTTGTTCTGCTATCTCTTCAACGGTAAAAGGTAGGTCATCTTTTGCTGCAAAAATTTGCCACAATTCAACAATGTCGTGAATGGTAGTGGTTTCATCTAAGCTAATACAAAGGATTCCTGTATCGTATAACCGTAGATTAATTCTCCGTTCGGCTGCTGCTTTAATTACCGCTTTTGCACTAGCATCACCCACCCCAACTTTAACAGTGTCAAAGAAGGGTTCATCGTTAACAGTGTAACTTAATGTTTGTAATCCTTTGGCTAAAATTACGGTTAATTGATGTATTCTTTGAGCAATATTTTTAATGCCTTCTGATCCATGATATACCCCATACATTCCAGCCATAACTGCTAGTAATACCTGCGCGGTACAGATGTTACTGGTGGCTTTTTCTCGGCGAATATGTTGCTCTCTGGTTTGTAGTGCTAATCTTAAGGCAGGGTTTCCCTGTGCATCCTTAGAGACTCCCACGATACGCCCTGGAATCTGCCGTTTATAGGCTTCCTTGGTGGCGAAATAGGCTGCATGGGGTCCACCATACCCCAAGGGTACACCGAAGCGTTGTGTGCTGCCTACGGCGATATCTGCACCAAATTCTCCGGGGGGTGTTAAGAGTGCTAAACTCAAGGGGTCAGCCGCCACGGTAACCAATGCACCCTTACTATGGGCAGTGTCGATAAAGGTGCGGTAGTCGTAGATGGTGCCATCAGTGGCAGGATATTGTAATAATGCGCCAAAAATCCCTTTATCAAACTCAAAAAAACGATGATCAGCGATAATTACCTCAATACCTAAAGGATACGCCCGCGTTTTAATCACTTCGATGGTTTGGGGGTGACAATGAGAGTCTACAAAGAAAGCATTGGCCTTTTTGTTCTTACAGATACCATAACTCATACTCATGGCTTCTGCTGCTGCTGTCCCTTCATCCAGTAAGGAAGCGTTAGCAATTTCGAGTCCAGTTAACTCTACTATCATAGTTTGATAGTTTAACAGGGCTTCTAGTCTTCCTTGGGCAATTTCCGCTTGATATGGAGTATAAGCAGTGTACCAACCAGGGTTTTCTAAGATGTTACGTTGAATGACTGGGGGAGTAATACAGTCATGATAACCCATGCCGATATAGGAGCGAAATATCTGATTTTTGGAAGCAATAGACTTTAATTGGGATAATGCACCATATTCGCTCTGTGCTTCGGGTAAATTCAGGGATTTACTGAGGTGAATAGCTTGGGGTACTGTTGCATCAATGAGTTGATCAAGAGTAGAAAAGCCTAGCACCTTGAGCATTTTATCAATTTCTTGGCCATTGGGTCCAATATGTCGATTGACAAAGCTATCTCTAGGAGCAAGTATATTATCCAGATTAGAGGTTATATTATGGTCGTTTTTGAGTTGATTGGTTGTAATGTCCAGGTTAGGCATATTAATGATGATGGTTTTTCTATTTAGGGTGTCACAAATGAGCGTGTTGGCTACTTATTGTAATCTTTTGTAACAATAATCGGCAATATTTATTCAATATTATGATTAAAATTTATTTTTTGTCTATCACAAATGGAAGGTGGGCAAGATAAAAATAGGCTAACAATTATGAATATTGATGCTTCTTTGCTCACCAATATATAACAAATGTAGAGGTTTACTGGTGGTTATTTATGAATCAAGTTGTATCCATTAGTAAATTCATTAACAGTTATGAAGATGTTCATAAAAAGTTCAACCTAAAAAGAACTGATAAAGAACAATTTTTTTTAGAATGGTTTGAGAATTTACCTGAATTAACAGAGTCTGAGAAAGCAGCTTTAGATAAAATTAAACAGAGATATATTAATCATAGAGAAAAAGGATTACTAACAGAAGTAACTGTAATTATTTTAGTGATTGCACCTCTATTAGAGTTAGCTGGTTTTTATGATCCACCCTTTATGATTAAAGCAGAAGAATCTCTAGAAATTGAATTAAAAAACCCAGAAGAAATTTTAAGAGGGCGTATCGATGTTTTAGTCATCAAAGATAAGTTATGGATTTTAGTGGTTGAAGGAAAAAATACACAATTAACGGCTGAATTAGCCATCCCTCAATGTTTAGCTTATATGATGGGTCATTCTAATATTGAAAAACCAATTTTTGGCTTAGTTACCAATGGTGGAGAATTTATCTTATTAAAGCTAAGTAAACAAGAAATAAAAGAATATGATATTTCTAGAATCTTCTCTTTATTACCTCGTCAAAATGAATTATACAATGTTCTAAGTTTCCTTAAACAGATTCAAAATTAATCTCAAAATCCTATCATAGCAGTACAATTACAACAACTTTATATTCCACCAGGACAATATATTATCTTAAAGTGAGGAACTTCTGACTTCGTTAAGGGTACAGTCTAGTCTAGTCAGGAGTAGGGCGGGGAGGATGTCAATGGCCTAGACCTATGGGTTATTCTTGGCATCAAGATGATCCAGACCTTGACATAGCCGCCGCGTTAGTTCGTAAGCCAGCGAAACACTAGCAGAACTCAAACCGTCTAGACTCCGCCATTCATTAGTGCCTGAGCAAGCGCGATGTAGAGTGGTATTCCCAGTGCAAGTGCAACTGGTGTACCAACAGCCGTAGATGAGCCGATGTAAGCAGAGGGGTTGGCTTTGGGAATCCCAGCGCGTAGAGTGGGAGGACCGGAGATGTCTGAACTGGAGGCGGCGATAACAGCTAGGATGACCACACCACCAAGACTAAATCCTGTGACGTAGTGGGCAATCATGCCGAAACCGAAGGCAATGAATCCATGCAGTAAAGGTGCAATGAAAGCATATACGGCGTACCACTGGGCTACTTTGCGTAACTCACCAAGCCTTGCTGTGGCTTCCATACCCATAACGATCATCAGGATGGAAAGGAGTCCACGGAAAAGGGGAGCATAGAAGCTTTCATAAACACTTTCAGGTCGGGTTAATAAACCTAGAGCGAGGCCAAGCAACAATGCAGATAAAGCAGAACCCTGGAGACTTTCCTTGACAATCGGCCATATTTTGACTCGCTCTGTAGCACCGCCTTGCTCGTTAGGATAACCGCTTGCGGTAATGCGCTGCTGGCCGTACTCCTCATCCATGCCATAAAACTCCTGCTTGCTGCGATACTCCTCCTCAGCAGCACGTCGTTTCTGCTTGCTGGTGTAAAGGCTGGCCAAGACGATCGCAGTTACAAGGGCTGGGATGTCCATGAAGGGATAGAGTGCAGCAGCCCAGGGTTCGTATTCCATGCCCTGCCCTTCCAGTAGCGTTAGGGCAGCAGCAAGAGTAGAACCACTCACCGCACCAAATAAGCCGGCAGTAGCAATGGCATCGACCACTTTGACCTTTGGCAACTTAGCCAATGTATAACGACCGATGAACACAATCAACATACCCACGATCACGGCGAACACTGCCGGTAACAGCATTTCCGCCAGATTAGCATTACGGATGGCAATACCACCGCTCAAGCCGACTTTAATGAGCAGCATGAAGACAATAAATTTATAGATGGCATCTGGAATTTGTAGTCGACTATTGACGGCGGCAGCAACTCCACCACCAATCAGAAAACCCAAGGTTGGGGACTGCAATTTAGAGAGAAAGTTCGTCAAAAAATCGGATAAGAAATCCATTAATACCTCCTTCCGCCTCTTTTAGTAAGGCGCGACTATTGTAATAAGTGAACGTTTAAAAGTAAGGGTGAAGGACTTGCCTCCTACAGTACAGGTGAGAACCTGTTGATTGGGTGTTTAGAGATGGATGCTTTAGAAGCCAATAGCCATTCCGTCACACCATTTATATATTCCGCTCTATTGATATCGGAATTTGTATGTATTTAAGTCTATACTAAAATGCCGAAATTGTCGCACCCTCTGATATAAATTTGAAACGCAATCTTAAATAAAAATGATAAGTTTTTCTTATATTTATTGATTTGTGTCTCTGGTTAAGCTGAATTGCGATCGCTGTGCCATAAACTCATATCTTGCACCTTCGATAAAATCAGCTAGTGAGGATAGGCAAAAGTATCTTATTTTAAGGCTAAGTGCTTTAGCATTGACTGTCTTCTTTTTAGCTATTAAGTTATCTTGTCCTGGTGCAAGATGCCAGATAAAGCGAAAATCCCACCGCTAGAAGCTGGTGGGACCATTAAGATGTCTCAAAAAAATAGAATAGATGGTATCAATCCACTGGCCATGAGAGGGACTCCGTTGGTGGGGTAGGTTCTAAAGGGGGACTGTAGCGAGTGGCGTTAAACCAAATGACTGACAGCAGCAAACCCACACCGCAACCCATCAAGAAAATCCAACCGTGGGATGGCTCTAAAACACAGAGCAAACGGCGATTGCTGCCATACACCTGTACGACCCACCCCTCATCCGTATTCAACTTTGGCTCTGATTGCCTCGATTCAAACTGATTCATGGTTTTCGCTCCATGCTGGTTGTGTCTTTGAGCTATGTTTACTCAATTTATAGATTTAAGTCTATATTTTAATCAAACACTATATATTTAAGTTTATGGAATAGCCGACTAACCAGCAACATTTTTGAGAACAGAATGGTTTAAACTTGCCAAATCTTTTAATAATCAAAACTTATAAGTTAAACCCATCAGCTAGATGGCATCTAATTCCTATCATCCCTGCAATCTGATGTTGAATGGTGTTCATAGCACCAAAAGGATAAGCGTTTTTGATACAATGCTTCGACTAATCTGAGCCGATTTTTCTCAACAGAGGGTAGTAGATTTGTCGCTCTTTAGCATAAACTAAAAGGTATGGTTCAAGACAAAACCATAGAGTATTGTCTTGAATTGTTACAACAGAACGCGTTAAGAGGTAATTAACATGACCCAGAAAGCAAGCAAGCTCGTTATCGTCACGGAAAAGGTGCTGCTAAAAAAAGTCGCCAAGATCATCGACGAAGCCGGAGCAACCGGTTACACGGTGGTAGCGGCTGGCGGAAAAGGCAGTCGCGGCGTACGCTCTTCGGGACAACCCAGCGTCGGTGATGCCTTCTCAAATGTAAAATTTGAGGTACTCACCCCCAATCGGGATATGGCGGTGAAAATCTCGGATCTGGTCGCAGCGAAGTTTTTCGACGATTATTCCGGTATCGCCTACATCTGTGACGTGATGGAAGTATTGCACGCCCACCAGTTCTGATTCAAAATCTATTATTGACGTAATGATAAGGAAGCTATGATTACGCCAATCAAGGTAATTTTGGGTTTAGATTATTTGTAATTAGAAAATCATTTCGGCCTAGTTTAACTGCAACTAGGCCTATCTTACTTATTATATTATTATTTTATAAGGTTTTGCTTGTCATGCTCTAAAATGTCTTTAACAAAAATATCTCACGAATCAGCTATTAAACAAATTAGAAACATAAAAGTTATTGCCACCGATATCGATGGAACTTTAACTAGCAATGGTGAATGTAGCAGTCAATTATTATCAGCTTTAGAACAATTAAAGAAACATAATATACTGGTTATCCTCATCACAGGACGCTCAGCAGGATGGTGTCAAGGTATTGTTAATTATTTACCAGTGTGGGGGATTATCGCTGAAAATGGAGGAGTTTATTGTTTAAAAAATAATCAAAAAATAATATCCTTAACAACCATTGACGATATAACAGAACATCGTACAATATTACAGAATAACTTTGAATATTTAAAATCTCAATTTCCTCACTTAATTACCTCTAATGATAATCAATTTAGAATAACAGATTGGACATTTGATTGTCATGACTTAAGTCAAAACCAATTATTAACTATAGAAGAAATTTGCTATCAAAATCAATGGGGATTTACCTATAGTCATATTCAAGGACATCTCAAACCTTTAGAACAAAACAAGGCAAAAGCATTGATGAAGATTAAAGAAATATATTTTCAACATTTATCCTTACAAGAGATAGTCACAGTCGGAGATAGTCCCAACGATGAAAGTTTGTTTAATATCGATTTATTCCCTATTTCTGTTGGAGTTAATAATATTCTTAAATATACAGAAAGATTAGCCTATAAACCTGTTTATCTCACTCAACTACCAGAAATTGATGGATTTTGTGAATTAGTCAACGTATTAATTTAATTAACTGGTAGTAGATAGTATTAACCAATCATAACCTAAACTGTCTAAAGATTTAGTTGAATTTTAACTTCGTAGCTTAACTTCATAAACTTCGGTAGTCAAGTTTAAAATATTTTGCTATCTTACATCTGTCAAGTAAATTCATGAATACTCTATATATTTATCTTTTGTAAAGAAAGGGAACAAATATGTTAATTGAAGGATCTTTTTTTAACGATACATTAAACGGAACCAATGGCGATGATACGCTTCAAGGTAATGGAGGGAATGATACCTTATTTGGTAATCAAGGAAATGATCAATTAGAAGGAGGAACTGGTTTTGATCTCCTCTCTGGAGATCAAGGAAATGACTTATTAAGAGGTGGATTAGATAATGATACCCTTTTTGGGGGAGAAGGTAATGATCTTTTTGTCTTAGAATATTTTGATGCTTTTTCTAGCAATAACTTAGATATTGTGGAAGATTTTGTCCAAGGTGAAGACAAAATTGATGTCTCTTTTCTAGGGATTAGCGACTTTAATACTATGTTAGTCATTAGTGAAGATGATGG
>JAAUYB010166361.1_pt1 | contig 10016 bp, 4 predicted proteins | sample 7278071 | NCBI WGS metagenome assembly JAAUYB01 (sample SAMN14350121, study PRJNA611818) | marine sediment metagenome | isolation source: surface marine sediment (1.8m) | place: French Polynesia: Moorea | collected 2018-08 | reverse complement strand
GGCTTTGGCGATGGGGTGCGGGGCCTGATTCCTCCTCAGGGGAAAGACAATATTGTCTGTGAGGTCTACCGGGCTGGGGGCGGAGCTGCCGGTAACCAGGAGGCAAGAAAGATTACCAAACTGAAAACCTCCATTCCCTATATCACAGCCGTCACCAATCCGTCGGCCAGCGATGGCGGGTCGGACTTGGAAACGCTCACGGCTGTGCAAATGCGGGGTTCCCAAACCTTCAAACATCGGCATAGGGCCGTGACCCAAGAGGACTTTGAGTGGTTAGCCAAGCAAGCGGCTGGAACTCGAGTCGATCGGGCCACATGTCTGCCGAATCGCAACCGCAATCTTCAATTTGAACGGGGTTGGATGACGGTCATCCTGGTCCCCAATGGCCCTGAGAAAAAACTTCTGCCCTCAGCCGAGTTGATTCGCACGGTCGGAGATTACCTGGCTGCCCGCAGTCTGGCTACTCTGACACGCCTTGCACCTGCCCATATTAACGTGGTTGGCCCAGGCTATATCCCTGTGGAAATTGCTGCCGAGATTGTGCCGTTGGAGCTTACCCAGGCAGATGCTGTTCGTAAGCGCGCCCTGGAGGCTTTAGAGCATTTTTTCCATCATCTAAAAGGGGGCCCCGATCAACAGGGATGGGAGTTTGGCCGAGATGTCTATATTTCTGAACTCTATGCGGCATTTGAGAACCTATCTGGAGTTGATCATGTTCAGAGTCTGGAGTTTAAGCCAACAGTTGCAACTTTGCCGCTGACATTTTCAGAGGGAACCTTGCCCCAGGTCCCCTATCCTCCAGGTAGTACGCTTGCAAGCACAGATGAAGAACTCGTCATGGTTCTAACAGAGCCGATTAATCCCAATATCCCCATTGAATCTGCTATGGTCATCTTCTTTCAAGAAGGAGAACAAGTTGAAATTGGCAAGGGTTCAGACACCATTAGGGTCACGATACGAGCCATCTCAGGGAATACGTTTATGATCGATCCCTTCCGGGCGCAAGTAACCTATCTAGCCGACGATGCGCCGAAAAAATCCGACCATACGCCAGTAAAATCGGTGACTAGTGAAGCTAAATCTGTTCTCAAAATCCCCCTAAAAGCTGGACAATTGGTCAGCCAACTGGTGGTGAGAGGGTTGACCCCAGAGGATGATACCCTGACATTAGTCCATCCTGATGACTCCACCAAGACACAGACCCTAACACTTGCTAAGACGATTGCAGGAGCTGCCAGTCGGTTGAAATTAGGAACAAGGTTACGGGTGCCAGAGTTTGCTCTTCCCTACTCCGGTGTTCACATCGTCAACCTAGTTCAGTCTGCAAGTCCTACATCCCGAAGAGAAGGGGGTTAATTATGCCATTGCCTGTCCCAAACTTAGACGATCGCACCTTTGAGCAGTTGGTGAATGAGGGCCGTTCACTGATTCCCCGCTATAGCCAGGCCTGGACGAACCACAACCCTTCCGACCCCGGCATTACGTTAATGGAATTGCTGGCCTATTTCACTGAAACTGGCATTTTCCAGCTCAATCAAATTCCGGACAGCAGTATTGAAGCCTTTCTCAAGCTGCTGAATCTGGCTCGCCAGCAAACCGCAGGGCAAGTGGAACCGCTAGATCGAACGATTGCGCGATCTCTGCTGCAATTAGATGCCATGACTCGCACCGTCACCGAACAAGACTTTGAAGCTCTAGCGAGGCAGGTTGCTCAAGGGACTCCCGTCGTCTCTCTGAAGACCGGCACCCGGGCCACTCTAGCCAAACCCATTTCTAAAGGTGATAAAGTCACGGATCTTGCAGTGACCCCTATGGTATTTGAAGATCCCCAAGAAAATAAAAAACCTAAAGAACGCATCCGGGTGGGAGAGTCTCTGGAAGCTGTTGACGTTACGATTTGCTCCGTTACCAGCAAAACCCTGGCAGTTGAACCGTTTATCGCCCCGGCTGATTACATCCCAGCGCAGCCCCTAGCTCGTACTGCGTTTACTCTCTATCGAGACAAGGACTGCGCGCCAGCAGGACACCCCGATCAGGCCCCTCTAGCCGCCGTGGTAATTGTGGTGCCTGAGGAAGACCCCATCCATCCGCAGCAACCTCAACCGACTGAGGCGTTAACCAATGCCATCTTCCGAAAATTGATGCTCCACCGTCCCCTGGGAACGCGCCTGCATGTGATTGGTCCTGAGTATGAAGCCATTGATGTGACCACAAGAGTGGTGCGTAAGCCCGGCAGTGGTTTAGCTCCTCGGGAAATTGAGCGGGCGATTCGGACATTTCTCCATCCTCTCCGGGGAGGACCCGATGGCAAGGGCTGGCGGTTTGGCCGAGCGGTGTATAGGTCGGAGTTGTATCAACAGTTGGAGAGCTTACCCAAGGTTGACCACGTTGAGACCTTGAGCCTGAATCGACCAGATGAAGCATCGACCGATGAAGCAGGCATTTACATTTCGGCCCAGGCTCTGGTGTTTGCTAATCAGGTCAACGTTACGGTGGTAAGTTAAAAGAGCATAAGTCGAGGTATAGCATGGCAACCAAACCCAAAACCAAATTGATCGATTACCTGCCTCCCCCTTTCCGAGAAGATGAAGTGGCCGGAAAGAACTTCTTAGGAGACTTTCTGCAGGCATTTGAAACTGTCTTTGAGGAGATCCAGCAAGAACTGGATGCCATTCCTCAGTTATTTTCATTGGCTCCCACCCCTTCCCTGGCGGTTGAGGTGACAGAGGTTGAGGTGACAGAGGCCGATCTGCCAGCCCCCCAGCAGACGTTATACTTGGATAGTGCTGCTGGGTTGTACCCCGGTGATGTGATTCAACTGGAATCCGGAGACACTAATCCAAATTCGGTTGAGTTCGCAGTGATCGAATCAGTGTCGCCAGTCCTAATACCTCAGAATATTACCCTCTCCCAATCCCTGCGTTTTCCCCATCCATCCCTGCGTTTTCCCCATCCGAAAGGAACCCCACTCCGGGTGATTGAAACTACAGGCCCACGAGCGCGGCTGAGTCTGCCCATCAGCCGAGAAGGACAAACCACTATTACCGTTGTGGAAGCCCCTGACCTGAGAGTTACCCAGGGAGATGTGCTGCGCCTGGAAGGTAATAATGGGACAGCCGAATATGCCCTGGTGGTTGGGGTTGTGGGTGGTGCCATCAGCCTCACCCCAGCTTTACAGAACCGCTATGAGGCTGGTCAACCCGTTACTTTCCTTAGCTTGTCCTCTACAGCTACTCCCCCGGCAACGTTTAGTCAGACAGACCGCCAAGGGACCGAATTCTTCTTACAGACAACAGTCATGGCGGGAGAACGCTTTTTAGAACTAGATACCCTCATCGGCTTGATGCCAGGAGATATCCTGCATTTACAGGAATCTGACCCAGCCAAAGTAGAGTTCATCAAGGTCAAGGCCCTGCCACCGGAACCGTCTGAGGATGACGTGGCGATTCTGCGTTTTGCGATCGCACTGACTCAGCCCCTAGCCTATTCCCACGACACCGGACTTGGGATTAATGTTCTCAGACCAACGACAGAAATTGACCAACTTGCTCAACCCCTGTCAGTGGGAGCGAGCACATTAACCCTTGAGAATCCTGAGGCGTTGGAAGCAGCTGTTGGCACTGTATTACAAGTCGATGAGGGAGCGAGGACAGAATATGTTCAGGTGCTGTTGGTGACTGACTCTGTATTGACCATCGCGCCAGTCCCAAACCAGATTCACCTGGTTGGATGTCCTGTCAGGCGAATGCAGCCCTCTGGGAGCGGAACCCTCTTCTTAACCTGGCTGGGAAACTGGATGGGGGCGCGGCTACGTCCAGATCGGGGTGAACACTGGAATCGAGAATTACTTCGCATCAGCGGACGTTTGCTGCCCTGGCGTGGCACCCAAGCAGGCATCGAAGCTGCCCTCAAAACTTACCTGCGGGACGAAGTACAGCAGGTTGATATTTTCGATGCCGCGAATCCTTTACAAATTGGATTGGTCTCGACGGTTGGAGTAAACACTGTCATCAACGGCAATCCGCTCTATTACTTCTGGGTTAACTTGGGAACCAATCGCCGCAATTCACAGACCTACAGTGCAACTGGACTGCGTGACCTGATCCAGATTGCCCAACAAACCATTCAGCAGGAGAAGCCGGCCCACACCAACTATGCTCTGCGAGTACAAACTCATCCGATGCAGATTGGCGTAGATCCGATGCTGGAAATTGGTGCAAGGGTTGGTAGGACTACCTTGCTGGGGGGAGAACTACTGACAATTCAGGATGAACTCACGAGCAAGGAGGAAGCAATATGAAAGATGAGCCGATCATTGGGATGAATTACTTCGACCACCAGTTCCTACGTCAGAAGGATTTTGAGGCTGCCCAGAAATATCATATTGATCGCTTACGTCAGCACAACCGTTCTGTGCATGGTGCAGGCGTTGCAGATGGTCTCAGAGTATTCCTGGTCTCTGGTAGTAACACCACAATCCTCCTCCAATTAGGACGTGCAATTGACGAATTTCATTACGAGGTAGCATTAAGTTTTCCTTCCCATCCAGATGCTCTCCCATTAGTGAGAGTCGAAACTAGTTCAGGATTTTCTGAGCAAGAACTCCAGACCGAAGCCGATGTAGACATAATCGATGGCGAACTTGAACAAGCAGACGGTTTAAGGATTGATTTGCTGGGTATCCCGGCATCAGGTCAAGCAGGCAATTCGGTCTACATTAAGATTAAGGGAGGGTTGAAAACGAAAGACCGCAGTCAAGATCCGGGGATTACGGGTGATACCCGCATTGTCGAACAATCGCTAATTGAAGTTGGCACCAGTCCACCATCAGGAGCACAGTTACTCCTGGCAAAGATTAATCGGAAAAATAATGGGACAATCGACGGTTCACCTGACCTATCCGAGGTGAAGTATGTCGGGACATTGCTAGCTGATGCAGCGGTCATTGAAGACGCATTTGGTAAAAGCCTAGGTGAGTACCGAGGGACAGGGGGGCGTCTGCGGCTAAGCTTACGACAAGCTATCAATGCCCTGATCCGAGGTGAGATTCCTGCTTCGGATGAACGTCCAGTATCCTCTGCCCCAGGCAGAGATGATAACATTGGAAGGGGTATCTTTTTCGATGGAACCAGAGGGATCCTCACAACCTGGAGTGCAGATCTCGGTAGCAGCAATGGCGAACAAATTTTTGCTGCATACTTAGCACTCAACGATCCTAATGCTCGTTTTGTCTTACAGCAAATCACCCCCAGTAGTTCGGGGTCCCATCTGTGGCCCCATGCAGTCTCGCTGGGATCGGCAGAAGGATTAGTCGTTTACGAAACCCAACCCACCGCAACTGAAAATGAGAAGATCCAGATGAGAAAGGCATTTTTTGCGACTCTGAATGCGAGTAGCGAGATTGATGTTGCCACCGAACCAACCATCCGCGAACGCAGACCTTTTGCTGTTTCTGCCAGAAATCGCGTCATCATTCTGTGGCATGAGGATACAACCAATACCTGGTATTTTAAGTGGTTTGACCCGGTGACCAATACTTTAGAAGCTGTGAAAACACAACTGTCGAGTACTGAAACTCGGGCAAATGAGATGGATGTCTATGCAGCCAGCGACTCAACTCATAACGTATGGGTTGCTTTCAGCGCTGAGGGACCTAGTACGGACCCCACGAATACCAATATACAGGTTGTTCAGATCCCTGCCGATCCCAGTTTACCCCCAACAAATATAGAATCTCTGGATTCAGGAAGCTCTGATAGATTTCCGTTTGTTCTGGTCGACCGAAACGAAGATGTCTGGTTTTTCTGGAACTCAATCAGTGGCACTAATTACAGCATCAAGTATCGTCAGTTCGTGCCTACAACAAGTAGCTGGATTCCCCCTCTATCCACACCTACCCCCACCATTCCCACGACGGAAACTAGCGGAAACTTAGGACCTGTAGCGATCGCCGATGAGGATAAGGGAATTTGGGTCTTCTGGCAAAGTAACCGCAGTGGCAATCAGGACATCTGGTCTATCCGATACAACCTCCAAAGCCGAACTTGGGGAGAATCCCGTCAGTTAACTTCAACGCCTGAACCCGACGGGTCTCCATTTGTTCTATACAGTCCCGACGGCTCACTATGGCTTTTCTGGAACCGTCAGTTTGGAGCAAATGGTGAATTATTCTACAGACAATTTTTTATTTCAATTTAAGACCTATTGTTTTTTAAATCCTCTCTAAGAAGGAAATTAGATATGAGTAACCCAGTCATTACACCTGTCGCTGTTGGACAGAGATACCAGATTACTGAGTCTGCGAGGGTTCATACAGATTTGGCGATCAGCATCACAGCGGCATCAATAATAGATACTGCTACCTTTATTTTCAAATATCCAAACACAGTTTCCCCTTCACTTGAATTAGAGGGTCCTTTTGATAGTTTTTCCTTATCGTCTTCAGTTAGTCCTGTTCACCTTCCACCGGTGAACCCAAGTCGGCAAGTTTCCTGGACAACTTCACCTGCAAGCACTCCCGGACAAAATCAACTTCAGGTAGAAATTCAAGCCGTATCTGGAGAAGGTACTGATGAAAACTGGACGCTGAAAGTATCGGGTTTGCCAACTACCGGGGGCAGTAGAGTTGAAGTGCAAGCAGGCGATAATGCCAGCATTACTTCCGTTGAGGCTGATCCCATTATTGAACCCTTAACTCAAACCGAGCCTATGTATGGGGGTAAATCGACTGTTATCAGTGCTCAAGTTCGGCGCAACATCAAATCAACACCAGAAACAACACCTAGTGGCTGTAGTGAAATAGATTCTCTCACATGGGAGCTGCCCCATAGCAGTGTGTCTCCTTCAATCACTCCAACTGCTAGAGCGGATAGCATTACAGATGCTAGTCTGGATCCGGCAGTCTGTAAAGGCAGCGCAACCGTAACTCTACCTACCTTAACGTCCGAACTTGACTTGACCTGCACTTTGACGGCAACCATTAATGAATTTTCTAATACAGCTACCGCTGTCATTCATGCCCGACCAAATAATCCACAGCACTGTGTCTTAATCGTTGATCGCTCTGGCAGCATGTCAGGAACAAAGTGGGATAACGCAGTCAAAGGTGCTTATCTCTGGCTAGATCTATTCTCTGCCTTCCGGCAGGAAGTTAATCCTGATGATCGTCTTGGCATCATGGTGTTTGAAGATCGACCGTGTGGTTTCCGCGCAGACAATACTACAGTGGATAGTTTGACCGAAATAGTTTTCCCCACTGCCGGCGCACTAGGTAGCCTTCCCGCGCTCCCAGACCCAACCAGTCTTAGCCTGGGAAGTCCTGATTCCTGCACCCCAATTGGCGATGCATTGATTCGTGCTCTGGATCGTATGGTAGGCTTGCCAGGCGATCCAATAACCAATTCCTATTGTTTGGTCTTGTTGACAGATGGCATTGAAAATTCTGGCACCGTTCAGGTTGATACAGCATCTGGCAATCCGCCGCCGTCTGGGGTCGAGGTCTTTGCCACTCAGCGCAGCGCTGGGGCGCGAAATATTTTCCAATTCTCTGGGTCTGCACGGAATATCCAGCTATACACCATTGGGGTCGGTGCAGATGGAGAAATTCAGCCCCATGTCCTGGATGACCTGGCATATGGTTCAGCTGAAGGATATATCACGAATGCTCCATTAGGATATTACCGCTTGGTCAGTAATGTGCAGGACATATTCTCATGCTTGACCGAAATGTTGGAGCATTATCTGACGGCAGCATCTATGGTGATAGCAGCTACGCCCCCAAATCCTTCTGGAGTTGGTGATTCAGACAGCCCACCATTGGGTCATGCCGCCTACTTTCTTGTCCCTGCCAATGAGGTAAAATTGGTTGTGATGTTGTTATGGGACGCTACACCTGGCAATACCTTTGAGCTGAAATGGCGACGGCAACCAAGCTCCGGAGATCTACCAGCAGATGTTCCATTCCAGACTGTACCAGCGTCGGTTGCATCCGCGATACCAACTGCAACACGAGACAGTCACGGGATTGCTTTGATCGACCTGAATGAAGAATTTACCGATGGTTCAGGAACCACGCATAAACTCAATGAAACTGGAACGGAATGGCGGGTACAGTACAAGCCAGGAGGAGGTAGCGTAGGTCCGATTGATACTGGTAAACTGCTGGCTGCGCGAGATCTGTATGTACGCACGCAGATTCGATTTGACCGGGTAAGTTATCGAACTGAGCAATCGATGCAAATCGAGGCAGAGGTGCGAGCCGGTGGGATCGCAATTACAGATGCTCGCATTGTTGTAGAACTGGCGCGTCCCGGTGAGTCCCTAGGTACCTTCCTGGCGACGAACAGCCATTTGCTGTTTCCTAACAATCCTAATACAAATGCTGCAAACAGCAGTTTACCCGATGTTTTTTCAATTAGCATTCCACCTGGAACAACTGGCGATCCCGTCCATCCCAAAGTTGCGATGTTACGTCAATTGTTGGAACAGACAGAGATGAAGCCACCTCAGACGCCAGAGGGAATTTTTGTAGATGGGACCAGTGAACTGCATGTCACTCAAACCCAAAATGGTATTTACACCAATACCTATGCCAACACCGATATGGAAGGAACCTATACGTTCCGATTTATCATCTCTGGACAAACGCCTGACGGTAGTTATTTCGCAGATACCATCACAATGTCGCGCTGGGTTGGGATCAATGTCGATCCAGAAAGTTCACCGGTTACCTTTCAACCTGGCATCCCCACAGACGATAAACGCATTTTAAGCGCTCCAGTCTATGTCACACCTAAAAGTCGGGGTGGACAATTCCTGGGACCATTTGGGGCGAATGGCATCAACTTTACAGCAACCAATGGGTCATTCCAAGGGAATGTCATTAGTCACCCGGATGGCAGCTATTCACGCAGGTTGTATTACCAACGAGGGCAGATACCTGTGGTTCAAATTGAAGTTCAGGGTAAAGCTCTCAAACCTGTGGTTGTGGCATCTGGTTGTTTAGGCTGGTTCGTACTTCTGATGAGGCAATTCTGGCAATGGTTAAATGGACTCACTCAACAACCATTGCTGTATAAACTCATTGTGTTACTTTTGGTTTTGGTAATCGTGGCACTTCTGATATTCTTTTTCCTTTCCTGAGAGAGGAATAGAAATGATTTAGCCCATTTCCAGCGTCACCATACTCACACTACCTATCTGCGTCCTGAAGCGGGAAAGACTGAACCTGGAGCTGCTGTGTATGGTTTATGGACTATAACTAGGATTCCCTTAAGCAGTCTTCCTTTCGAATCCTCGACCTGAGTTGTCTGTCCTGAAACTTCCCATAGTGGTGAAGCAGGGGGTTCCCACCAGTAAAATTCCCGCTTCTCATTCTTTTGACCTTTAGCCTCTTCACTCTTGTAGGGGCTTGTCCTGTTAACAATTTGTTCAACCAAATCTCTTACCTCACTTCTATCAAAATCTATTCGGCCGAAGTCAAATCGATGTTTTGGCCATGAGTGCTCAACAATGTCTTCTATTTGCCGGTCTGTAATTGTAGCTTCTTCTTCTGCTACACCTTCAATCAGGGTGGGACTATCTCGATTGTCGGGATTCATCCGAGCATAAACACGCCAGTCCTCGCCGGCACGTTCAGCGCGTAATTCTCTAAATCTGTATTGCCGTCTCAATCGAGCCAGTTCGCCCTCAATCCTTTCCTGGGAAAAGGCATTCCTTTGCGATCGCCGTGCCACTTGATTTAAAGCCTGCATTCCCTGTTGCCAGCGCCTTTGCACATCTGGTGATATGGGCTGGCGTCCGTCTCTATCCTGCCGTCTCCCGGTTTCCCTTGCAGTTGGTCTAGTTGGAGCAGGGGGACGGGTCGGTTGTGGGGCAGGTCCTCGGCGCTCAGAGGTGCTGGGACGTTCGGCCGCAGGAGCAGGCACGCGCCGTCCGGCAGGTCCGGCTTCGCGTTGCCCCACTCCAGCAACTGGGCGGGCGGCAGAGGGCGACGGTGTAGAACGGGCTGATGGTCG
>JAAUYB010018425.1_pt1 | contig 10016 bp, 6 predicted proteins | sample 7278071 | NCBI WGS metagenome assembly JAAUYB01 (sample SAMN14350121, study PRJNA611818) | marine sediment metagenome | isolation source: surface marine sediment (1.8m) | place: French Polynesia: Moorea | collected 2018-08 | reverse complement strand
TACATTATGTACTATGCTACATACAGTATCTTCCGCTCCTTCTCTCTTTCATCGCGCGCGGTAACCTGACCACTTCTTCTCCTTCGGCGTAGTACGATCTCGTGCACGACATTGGGTAACATCCTTTCTGAATGTGGTATACCATAAACATCCCCTGCAAGGAAGGTGGGGCGGAGAGAGCGGCGGCGGGAGCGGCGGTGATGGGGGGTATAACGTGGTATACACTGTATAATGTGGCCTGCTTGCAGGGCATATAACGTGGCATATAATGTGGTACTTGTTTGCAGGGCACATAACTTGGTATCCCCCGTTTTTGGTTAATAACCCCTTTTTTACTACCCCGTGGGGCACGAGACGTAATGCAAACATGGTGGGATCAAGTACCACGTTGTGTACCACACAATTTACCGCCCTTGGTTAGCTTCCTCATTTGGTCAAAGAGCCCTGGATCCCACCCCACCCCAAAAATAGGGTGGGAAAACACGATGGCTGACAAATCCTGATTGACCTTGACGATTCCTATCACGGAAATTTAGGTTGGGGTAACAGGATGGAGGGAAAAAATTGAAGGTGATCTCGACAAAAAAATGACATTGGGTTTTAAGGTCATGGACCTAAAGTAGTGCCCCCCCCCCCAACAACAACAACTCTCACAGTTGTACTGTATGACCTGTCAGCTTTGTCATAAGTAAAAATGGCTTTAAACAAAAAATGCACCTATGTTTCTTCAAGCAAAGAGACTCAGCAATAAGGGCTAAACTCGCCCTTCTTAACTTCCTTTGCACCAAAAAAATCCTCGTAGCCACCTAGCGGTGCTTGTGACAAGAAGAATCGTAAAAAATTGTAATTGCAAGAACCTTCTCATCAAGTGCGTTCCCGGAGGGGGGAATTTGGAGAAGCCCTCCTTGAGTTCCAGAACTATCCCCGCTGTTACACGATAATTTGCCAAAAGTCACAAAGACGAACTCAGAAAATGTTAACATGACTCCAGTTTACTCTCAACTTGCCTAACAGTATTGTCAATTTTCTGACATTTTTCTTAAGTATCCAGTTATTTTTTTCCCTGAACTTAAGTCAAATTGCCGTCACTGCTCAGGCATATCAAACAAAAAAGCAGAAACCATATTTTGTACAGTCAGTAGGACAAAACTCCCTAACACATTCTGACAAAAGGGCAAAAAATAAAAGTTTCTGACTAGCCGGATAGACGGATCTTTCTCTCTCAATCAGCTAACTTTAATTATGAGCAACAATCACGAGAGGGAAAACCGCAGCAAGAAGATATCAGCACTATGTTGCACGAAAAAAACAAGAAAACCACACCAACTGTAGGGCGGAATATTGTCAGTGGTTTTTCTGTTAAAAAAATCCCCGGTGTCTAGGGATCATTTAGCACTACATACAGAACTTTGCTTCATTTTGCTTTACTTTTTTAGGTCAACGGGCCCATGTTCATGTTTGGCAACAGTAACACTACCACCAGGACAAGAAGTCAGCAGATTGAAGCATCCTCTACCTAAGGTGTTATCGGCATACAAAAAGAAGCTGCCTTGTGCATATTTATGTAGGGAGTGTAGCTCCACCTAATGCCGCTCGGCCCTCAAAGTAAGCTAAAAGATGATGCTAAGAGTCGTTTCACGACATTTTTAGCTGACTTTGAGGGCCGAGTGGCCTTAGGTGGAGCTACGCAGAGGTGATATTTCACTTTGAGCCAGTCCCCAGAGAGTTGGCCTTTGCTTCCAAGGGGTGCCAAGTGGAATATCTCATGATTTGAGACCACCAGGGGACATTTTAGAATTTGATGGTGATTTATGTACTGTGCTTAGCAACATTTTACTACATAAATTTAGAATGGCCGGCGGGCTTATGTCCTTGGAGGAGGGCCTAAGATATGGGTATTTTTGGAATCAGGGGATCAAACTGCATCACATAGGGGGGTGCCATTTCGGATTTGGCTCTGACACCTAAAAAGGAGCCGGCCCATTCTAAAGAGAACACATTCTAGGCCATGCAATTCCAGTGCGGCAAGATCAATTTCTGACATTAGCAGAACTAGGCCAAGCAGGCTGTCTCCCGCCATGCCAAGAGACATTTCTTACCCGATTGAAGAAAAAAGGATAGTTAAAGAGAAAGCCATAGAAAAACAAACCCACCTGGCCGCAGAACAAAAACATCAGCTCCATGCAGCATTTTCTCGGCAACATGAAGCAGTTGCAGAATCAAAATTCGATCAGGGAAGAACAATAACAGTACCCAATGTTCCCAGCCCAAAGACGGAGGAACTTGCGTATGTCAAGCAATTCCCCATACCCGCAGCTCATTTAGCATTCATCTACCAGCAAGTAGATGAGCTCCTCCGCTTAGGACCAATTTAAGAAGACTATTCTAGCCCGCCCAACAGTTCTGTTTTTGTAGTAAAAAGCTGCATTCAAACAAACTGTGTTTTGTCATAGACGTCAGAAAGGTAAATGAGTGTATGTATGATGACTATCATAGCTTCATGGATGTGCATTAATGCCCCCACCATTTAGGGGTGTTGGGCGCAAATTTTATGTCAGCTCTAGACTTAATTGCTGCCTACTGGCAGCTTAACCCAGCCAGCAATATATCACTTTTTTAGTGGCGGCCCCACTATAGAGCCGGCGACGATGGTACGGGACTGTCAAAGGTACCGTATGGTACCCCTCGAGGCGTTTGTTAAAGGTCACCTGAGGATAATTTTGAAGGCCAGTACTAAGGTTTTTGACGGGTCTTCCAAAAGTACCCCTCAAAAAAGAGACAATTGATATTGACCTTCTTATGTACCTTTTTTTGCTCGTTTTTGCTTCTTTTTAGGGGGTTCTTTTTGGTTCTTCTCAGTGCTCAGTGTTTTTTCCGTTTATATAACCCCAATTTCCACCCGTCCCTATACCCGTCCATTTGCCCTTCTTCCTTTTCCACCGCCGCCGCCGCCCCCCTCCCCCTCCCCCTCCCCAACCCTCCCCCTCCCTTCATTAGGATAAGATACTTCTTTATTTTATAATACGGTATTACACAAAACACACAATAATCAACAAAACACTACAACCGCAGTAGTATATAGTTGTACAGTTTTTGAGTGGTTGATTGGGCAGCGCGCCGTGCGGCCATCGGGAAAAAATGTGGGTGTCGGGCGAGCTCTCAGGCGGTCACCGGGAAAGGAAAGTAGGTCACTTTTTTAGGTCCCAAGGGAGAGCGGTCGAGAACAAATCACGAAACAGGCGCATGCATGAACGGCGGAAAGAAAAGTTGAGGAACGAAACGAGTGGATGCGCTTCCTTTTACTTTTTTTCTTGTGCTGCCGCGCACACATGTTACACATTAGGAGGAAATGCTCGCGAGAAATGTGAAAAGAACGAGAATGGAAAAACGATGGATGAGAGCACATTTGTACAAGGGAGATTTTTTCTTGCTAGATTTTTTTTGGCTTTTTCTTCGGTGGGAGCTCTCTTTCTATTTTAAAACTGAAAAAAAAATTGCGAGCATTCCAATTTTTTTTTGTTTCATCCGAGGCCGCTTATTCTGCGCTATATTTTTTGTGCGGCATGAAACTTACTTTTATTTTTTCTTCCCATCCGCGATGGTGTTGTACATAGAGCCGCCAAGGAGTCTCTTTACCTCTTCGCTGTCCATGTCGCTGTCGTCAGAAGGGACGGTCTCCTTGCTCTTCTTCTCCTTCTTCTTTTGCTTCTCCTCCATCTCTGCATCCCCCTCACTGTCAGAAGACACAAATTCCTTGCTCTTCTTCTCCTTGTGCTTGTGCTGCTGTTCCTGCATCATGAGCACCCACTCGTCCACATCCATCACCTTGGCGAGCGCTGACGCCTCCTCCCTCGTCAACTTCTTGCCCTTCTTCAGCTTCGCCATGGCCTCCTCGGTCTTCTTCCTCACTGCGTCCTCATCATTCCCGGTTGCGTCCTCATTGTCGGAGGAGACGGGGCTGTACCTCGGCTTCTTCTTGTCCTCCTTCCTCTTCTTCTTCTTCGCATCCTCCTCGTCCAGCTCTCCCTCGATTGTCTCCATCTCATCCACCTCTGGTGATCCTGCGACAGCGCTAATGCTCGCCGTCTCATCGTCCATGGACTCTGCAGAGGCCTTCTCTGCCGCAGCCTCTTCCTCCGCAGCGACCTCCCCCGCGTTCTCTTCTCCTTCCGCGGTGATGGCGGCGGCGGCGGCGAGCTGCGCCTCCTTCATCCTCTCCTCTCCCTGACGCTCATAGAGCTCCTTGTTGAGCTCCTGAGTATACACCTTCAAGGCTTGCTCCGTTGCCGTGCACATGCGCGCCTTGCCCATCATCCCGAGCTGCTCGTCCAAGGGGAGGGTGACCATGCCGTTGGCCGTCATTGCCATTTCGAGCGCCTTCTTGAAGTTGTCGATGCAGGAGACGGGTAGTTTCATCATGAAGTAGTCCTCACTGGTCCTGCTCCTCTTCCTGGCCTGCTCGGTCTTCCTCTTGGTGATGAATAGCGCGCGGTATTGGACGAAGTGACCGCCGTTCCCCTGAAATAAAAAGCAGATTGTTGTAGTGCAAGCTAGCGAGAGGCGAAAAGAAATAGTTACTTTGAAGAAGGATGTCTGGACGAAAAGTCTAAATTTGTTGAACCCCAGCATCCTCCCCGAATACATGTACGGATTGTCCTCTGAGATGTCCATGACTCCGTAGCGGTCGGTGAGACCGGCGGCGAGGGTATCCTCGATGGACTTGCCCCTGTTTTTCTTCCTGCTCTGGATGAAGGTGGCTACGCCGCGATGCAGATGAGCAAGGCTGGTCATCTTTCTGGACATGACGAAGCGCTTGATGCGGGCCCCGCTCCGGTTCACCACTTGCGACTGCGGATCATCTCCGCTATGGACTCTCACTGTGGAGGGAAGAAAAGGAGGAGGGAATTTTAACTTAGAAGGTAAGGAAAGACAGGGGGATCTCTCAACCCCGGCCGGACCGAGCGGTTTTGTAAACAAACCGCTCCTCCGGATCAATTCCATCCGGGTCCTCCAAGTCAACCCGGAGTGAACCATGGATAAGATTGGAGGCTTCTAGAGGTGTCAGAGGCCTATAAAAACCAGCTCGTCAGGGAGGATCCGAAGGGCGTCGGATCAGATCGAGCCAGATAGTTTCGTCGCAAATCCACGTGGGAGTGGGATTCAAGGCGAAAAAAGGAGAGGCGAGAGATGACTGCTCTCCGGGAGACTGCTCTCACGGGATTCGAGAGAAGAGGAGAGATGACTACTCTTACAACGGCGTCGAGGGAACCCACCCGGAGCCGGAGGGAATCAACGAAAGATAAGTGACTGGGTTTTAGATTGGTATGATTGTACATACGTACATTGTACAAGTTTATTCTGTTTCCTCCTCAGTGAGCTGGATCCGGGAGGGAAAGAGCCGACCACTGGTTGACCTGGTGGGCACGATCAAGAACGGGGCCAAAGTGATCCCGCAAAGAGGCCAGCTCGTCAGGGAGGATCCGGAGGGCGTCGGATCAGATTGAGCCAGATAGTCTTGTCCACGTGGGAGAGGCGAAAAAAAAGAGGAGAGATGAGCGTCGAGGGAATTGACGACAGATAAGTGACTGCTCCGGAGTCGCCAAGCCAGCTCGTCAGGGAGGATCCGGAGGGCGCGTACCGGACCAGATCGAGCCAGACAGTTTTGCCCAAATCCACGTGGGATTCAAGAGGCCAAAAAAGGAGAGGCGAGAGATGACCGCTCTCCGGAGTCGAGGAGAGATGACTGCTCTCATGGCGTCGTCAAGGATATTGATGAAAGATAAGTGACTGGGTTTTTTCACCTTTTTGGTTCTTCCCAGCATGGCTATGTATGTTAAATACTTTATGTGCTTCCTCCCAGGGTCGACGATGCAAGTGCTGTTGATGCCAAAGGCCACAACTGAGGGGAGCAGAAGTTCCACCCCCTGCTACTTGGGGCGCTGCCAGGTGGCAACAGACAAGATCTGAAAAGGTTCTACAGCTCAAGGTTGAGCAAGGGGAGCTACTGGCGGCAGGTGCTGTTGGTGGCTGGCACACAAGGGCTCTACCGAGGCGGGTAACCCTTCTTAACAGCGCTTGAGCGTGTGGATCAAGATTGGTTTGTTGGTTTTATGTTGTGTCTCCCCCCCTCGTTTCTTTTGTGTCAACGCCCTGTAACCCCACCCCACCCCCCACCCCATCCTCATCTCTTGTATATAGGGGCCGTAAACTTTCTGTATATAGATCGTCTGCCCCGCCCACCCTAGTCATAAAGTGTAACTAGTCGTGGAATTATGCAATAAAGAGATTACGAAAGACGAAAGACGAAGGAAAGACAGGGATGGAGGGGAAAAAAACACCACTGGCTTACCGATACTCCAGCCAAAGAAGGAAGTGGCACCTTAGTAATTCGGGTCTCTCTCCTTGGCAGCGCTGATGTCGATTTCTCCAAGCACTGACAAGTGGAGAGAGGAAGAAAAAAATGAACGAGCGAAAGGGAAAGCGAGTTGGAAAGTGGTAATGCTTACACAGGCAGTAGTTGGAGTCGAAGTGGATCTTCATCGGCTTCCACGGCGTGCGCTGCTCCGGCTGATCACCGACCTGGACAATGTCATCGTTGGCGTACGGATCCTTCATGGGGATGTGTTGCTCCGTCATCCTCTCCAGCTTCTTGTGGAGTTGAGGGTTGAATACAGCGGATGGCGACGGCAGCGGCGGTGGCGGCGGTGGTGGCGGCTCCAGAGCAGCCTGTGCGGCCCTCTCCTTCTCCCTCTCGCTCTTCTCCCTCATCAGCCTGTCCAGGTCCGCCGCGGGCACGAGCGAGATTCTACCGTCATCACCCTCAAAGATAAATCTGGGGACCGTCTTCTTTGGATATTCCGCCACCTCCAGCTCGCTACTCTCTTTTGGCAAGTGCAAGTCCAGCTGTGGGTTGAGCGCCGGGTCCGCTATGAGCGCCTTGGTGATCCTCTGCTCGTTGCGGACGGCGTTGTTCTTGATGGCGTTGACGGCATCCTTGTGCAAAACGCGCTCAGTATCTTGCATGTCCTCCACATGCACTCCGATCTGGGAAGGATTTGCGCTGAGTATTTTCTTTGAGCGCTCAGCTCCGACGGCTTTTTCTGCCCCTTCCATTTTCTCTTCCTCCTCCTCCTCCGGTTCGGCGAGGAGTGCATTTGCACGATGTTTTCTGATCGCATTATATAGGTACGAGCAACATACTGCACCACCTCATGTCAGTCCCGCGAAAATAGACCCGCCAAACGAAGGTAAAGTTACCCGCCTCTTGTCACCGTAAGAATTTTTCCCGCCAAACGAATGTAAATTTCTTGTCAGCGAAAGAATTTTCATGGGGAGATAGAGCGAGCTTGTTCAAAATTACTAACGATATCCAGCCCTCTTGCATTTCATTCATTTCCCGCAGTGGAAGAGAGATAGAGTTTGCATTCCTGAATTAGCAACTACCGCGCCGCGGTGGGAGAAAAACAATTTGAAGAATTCAAACTCAGACACGCGTCCGCTTTTTCCTCCTTCCTCTTTGTCTATTTAGGAAGAAAAACCGGAGAGACAAGGGTGACAAGGGTGACAAACAGGAGGGTGAAAAGGAGAAAAACGATACATAGCAGCTCTCCATTCCCCAAAACGAGTGATGGAAGAGGTCGCCGCACCTTTCCTCCGGAGCGTTTTGCGTGTCGGAAGGGGAGCAGGAGGAGGAGGAGGAGGAGGAAACGATGAAAATGGAGCCGCCGACGCATCGCAGCCAACGCCCAAGAAAAGAGCACTGGCTTTTTCCGCCTGCCTTGCATTCTTGACTTGTATCATTCTCTTAGCGCACATGTTTACTTCTCTAATTCTGAGTCTTGCTGAGAATGAAGCCTTGTGGGATTCGATTAAAAAAATTGTTGTGGCAGCGTACTCTCAATTATCTCAATCATACTAGTAGCAGTGAAGTGCAGAGAGAGAAATAAAAGGACGGAAGAAAATGAGAGAATGTTAAACTGCGTTCTACTTTTCTTTCCTTCGCTGCTGCGAGCGCGGGAAAATGCCATTTGTTTGTTTCCTCCCAAGAGACCAAACACATCATTGACCGTTTTTGGTTGCTGCTTCTGTCTTCTTTGTGTATCCTCTTGCCCTCGTTTTTTTGACGCGGGAAAAATCTCTCTAAAAGTCGAGTTCCCTCCCTCTTCCGCCCCATTCTGCGTCGGGACACCAAATGTTGAGTTTGGAAGGGGAAGTAGAGGTGGAAGAGTTTCTGCTCCTTGAGGAGCAGCATCGACTTCTGCCTCATACTGTCTTCTTGCGGACGTGGCAGGGAGTTTCGGCAGCAAGATGCAAATCTTCCGCACGAGGTTTCTTCTGGTGGCTCTCGCCATCTGGACTGCGGTCTGTGAGACGCAGCGTCTGGAAGCGAATCTCTATCGTGTGAGTAATTTCCCTTCCTTGCTCGCTCGCGCTTCTCTGTCCGTCTCTCTTCTTTCTTCTTGTCCGTTTATTTTTTATTTTTGGGAAAGTAGCAACAGCGGGAATTAATCTTTTTCTTAGCGCCCGCCGCGCGCCCGAATGAAAGGCAGCGACAGCACCAACGGCGGCGACGACGACGAGAACAACGACCTGGAGACAGAGGAGAACTTGATGGACCTGGGGACCAAGCTGGTAAGTTTTCTTCTACACTAACAACGGGAAAGTGCATGTCAGGAAACAGTACATTACAATTAGGATGCATCAAACAGGTTGAGATCTGCGCCCTTCCCGTCTTCTCTTCCTGCGGTGGGAGGAAGAGGATTGTCAAGAGGGCGGGGCCGGCGCCGGCCGCGAGGACCGGCGCCGGCTTTGCAGCCAGCCTCTTGGGCGCCGGAGGCTCCGCCTACGCCATCTGCGAGAGCCAGTGCAGCGACCGAATCTTCTACGTCAACGAGGAGAAGTCGGTTTTGGAGAATGAGAAGAACGCCTGCATCGAAGTCCTTCCTCCTCAAGCAGGAGAACGAGAGGTGCAACGCTGCTGCTGGCACAGTCACCGCCCTCCGCGACGAGGTCCTCTTCTATCGGGAGGAGGCCGAGACGAATCTCCAAAGTCGAGTCCGCTGGGAGCTTGCAGCCAACACCATTCACTTCCTCTTCAACAGCTGCGAGCAGGAGCGCCTCAACGCCGACAGCGAACTCAACGTGTGTCAGTACAAGCTACGGGCAGCCGAGATCGCGCCCACTCTGAAGCGGAGGTTGGCCTGCCGCCTGGCCCGCCCGCGACCGCGTTTCTCGTACTGCTCGTGCAGGATTGCCTGGACAGCCGCCTCGTTCGCAGGCCAGTCGGCGGCGCGCTGTGACATCCCTTCCAGTGTGCGGTGCCCACGCGTGTTGTACGTACGCACTAGGGCGCGCAGCTTGTCCACGTACCGGAGTGTCTCCCCGTGCGTGAGGTACTTGTGGATGAGGATTTGCAGCGACTTGTTGGCACTCTCTGCAAAGCAGGCCTTGAGCGTCCCCACCGCGCCTCTCCACTCCACACCGAACTGGCGGAGGAGGGCTTGGACTGTGTGATTGCGGAACTCGAGACCGAGGTCGGTGCTGAATACGCGCGGCGGCGCGTCGAGATGCGTCTGCCAGTGGTGGATGACGCGCTCCACGCGCGCGGCCGACTTCCTCCGCAGAGTGTGCACCCACACCCGCTTGGTGAAGATGCCGATGTAGAGGAGGAGGAAGCGGATGCCGTCGTTGTGCGCTGCCAGCTTGGAGACGTCGATGAGGTCCGCCTGGACCTCCTCGCGCCGCCCGTGGACATAGTAGGGGTTGTATGCGAGCGGGCCCTTGTACTCGCGGTGCAGCATGTACGGCTGCGCGTGCTCGAGATGCCGCTTGGCCCTGGCCTGTGAGATGCGGTGGAAGCGTGCGACGGCGGCCGGCGCTGAATACGCGGTGGGGTGACCCGGCGCTGTACCCGCGCTCCCCTCTACTCTGCCCCCTCTACCCTGCCTCTGTACTTACACACACCGCTCTGCAACTGCTCGGTTCCGTGTCCCCGGATCGACTGACTCTCGATCCCC
>JAAUYB010045420.1_pt1 | contig 10024 bp, 9 predicted proteins | sample 7278071 | NCBI WGS metagenome assembly JAAUYB01 (sample SAMN14350121, study PRJNA611818) | marine sediment metagenome | isolation source: surface marine sediment (1.8m) | place: French Polynesia: Moorea | collected 2018-08 | reverse complement strand
CGAGGATGCCCGCCCTGTCGTAGCCGTAAGCGGCGTTAGGGTTGGGCGCGGGCATGGAGTTTCCCGTGTGGCCGTAGCCCTCGCCCGGGCCCCAGCGGTTGTAGGGCGTGCACATCACCAGGGCGGCGGGGAGCACCAGGGACAGAAGGAGGATGAAGGGGTGGAGGGACATGGCTTTGGGACTAAAAGGGAAATTATTTATTCGCGGACCTGGTCGGGGAAAAGTCCTTGTTTCCTACCTTATATTGGCGTCAGACTGCTATGGTCTTTCAGACAAAGATTTCCGAGAACCACCACTTAGGCTATTAGGGCAATAAAATATCCTCCTCCTCTCTTTTCTCCCCCCTTTGGAGATGTTGTCTCTTGGACGTTGCCGCGGCGACTGACGCTTCCTTCTGCGGGAGGAGCTTTAAAAATTTGGAAGGAAAGGGGGGAGGAGGCGCCTTGCGAAATGTCAGAGATGTGCATGTGATGCTAACAAAGCGCAAAGGGGGATAAAAAACTGCTCGGAAAGAACCGCGGATTTTTCTTGGTTTTTCCGCCGTCCACTCTTTGGTGAGAAATGGCTGGCTGGCGACGTCGGTCCTTGGCGCGTTTTGAGGTGTCGCGCAGCCATGGACAACGCGGAAAAAAGGCGCGAATGAAGGAAGAGGAATGGTCTAATTGTAAGTGCAGCAACAATCCCAACAACCAAATTATTGGCCTGGGAAAGGGTGAAAAGGGAAATGCGCCAACACTTCCTGTGTGAAATAAATGATTTTTACCCCGCATGTCGTCGACAGATGGAATGAAATCCGGGACGGAAAAAGTGGCCTCACCATATCCTTGTACGCTTCCTTGTTTTCCTTGTACAAAGTTTGGGATGACAGAATGAAGCTTCTTGCATGAAGTACAAGTGGAGGAGGAAGAGGAGGAAACAAATTCCCCTAGCAACGTTTCGTCGAAATTAAACAATTGTACAAACAGCTCCTCATCCTGTATGAGGTCATGTTTGTTCTCTTATTGCCAAGCTTGATTGCAATTGTTGTCTGATGTTCGTATATTTTCTTTCGATCTTTTTAAGAAAGGCGTACGATGGCAATTGTCTACGAATACTGAATCTAAAGAAATATGTTACTTAATTGGCTAGACTCTACTTTGTGTACAGGTGTGAGATGACCCTCAAAAAAAGAACAAGGGTGAATGAGCACAGTTATATTTCTGTAGGGTTCAAGCACACCCACGTTCAGCATTTCACAGGTGTGTACAAACTGTGCAAACGACTTTATGCTGCACAGCCGCCGAGGCCTCCTCAGTTCCTTTCTCTCTCTCTGGGCCGAAACAGAAGTGATACTATATTATATACTACGCTGTTTAACGTTCGGGCAAAAAAAGAGGAATAAAAAAGAGGGCGACGTGAGTGCAAGTGTGGGAAATGGTGATACGTCCGAGAGGGAGAGAGGGAGAACGAACTAGACTCTGACTGTCCGGACTGGCCCATCACAGTCCGGACAGTCAGTCTCACCACCCACCCACCCATACACATGTGGAGCTAACTAACAGTACCCCGTTAGGTCCCACTTGTTCATGAGCACTTCGGTTGTCCGTCGTAAGAGGAAACTATTGCACAGCACGCAGGCAGTCAGGAGTACATCGCAACAGAGTGCCTTTTCTTTGTTTATGGGAAATTATCGTATATATCGGTCTTAAATAACCCCTCTATCATCTCCACATAATCAGTACGCAATGGTGAGGCGCGAAGAAGACCTGTCTCCCAGGCAGCAGAAGCTGGGCGGCAGAATCGAGAGGATGATCCAGGATCACCTAATGAGGAGGGACTCGGATAAGCTCCTGCCCAATGGTTCCGATCATGGGCAAAGAAAGGAAGAAAAATATGAGCGGAAAGATGTGTGAGTTACTGCTCCTTTAACAGCGCTTTGGGAGGTTTTTCATTGGGTTTTAATACAGCCTCACCGAATTCCTGTCCCTCCCGTGCATGGGCACGTGCATGGTGTTCCTCGCTGCCGCCAGCAACGCCCTCTCCAGCCTCCTGGTGAAGGAGCTCAGCTCCGTCGACGTCCTCGTCGTCATCTTCCTCCGCGCCGTCTCCGCCCTCGCCCTCGCAGCACCATACATGGCCTGTAGGGGAGTCTCGCCCGCGCCCAAGGGGAAGATCAAGTAAATTACTAAGTGCTTTTCCAATTCAACGGAGAAGCAAATCTTTTTCTGCAGGCTCCTACTCCTCCGGAGTCTGACGTTCAACTTTTTCCTCTCGGCGACTTTCTACGGGTTCAGGTTCGTCTTCACTTTACTGCATTAAATTAGACAAAAAAACTAAACTCTCGACGGAAATGTGTTTCAAACCCATACCAGGTACATCCCCCTTGGCGACGTGAGCACCTTGACGGCCACTCAGACGGCCTTCGTCAGCCTGCTCGCCTGCTGCTTCCTGCAGGAGCCATGCGGGGCGGCAGAGGCCCAGGTATGGACCGATTCAACCTTCGACTAATTACTTTACAAATAATTTTACATCTACTTTTCCCGCGTACAGATAATCTGTGTAACCATCATCAGCGTGTGCATGGTGACCCGGCCGCCCTTCCTCTTCGAATCGCACTCTTCCTCGGCCACCGCGGTCGCCGCAGCCGCAGCCGCCAACGTCACCTCCGCAATGGGCAACAGCAGCAGCAGCACGGCTGACCCGGCCACCTACTTCTTCTTCGTCTGCCTCGTCCTCGCCGGGACGGCCGCGCAGTCTGTCACATTCGTAGTAAACAGGTTCATGGTACGGGATTCTCCAAGCAGAAGCAATAGGTATATCATTCGTCAAAGTTTTGTGTTTCAATAGAGAGACGTGGACCCCCTGGTGATGAACGCCTGGGACGGCGCGGTGGGTCTCCCGGCGGCGCTAGCCATTTTCGCCGCCGTCGGGCTTCGGTACGGGATTCAAGGAATTAAATCGGCGACTTTTAAGCCATTTCAAATTTTCAGGTCTCTTCCCTCACTGTCAAACCTGCCCCTGGTGCTGCTGGCGGGCCTGTTCAACATTGGGGTCCAGGTTTGAGCGAGCACATCGTCACCTTATTTTTTATGGTACAGTTTGATGAGATATTCCATACCCTTTTCTCGGCAGTTTTTCATGATCCTTGCCCTAAGGGTTGAGCTGGCTGGGACAGCCACGGTGGCCAGGAGGACATTGGACATCCTGCTGGCATTCTCGCTCCAGGTTTTTCCTTGCTTCCCTGAGAGTAAGCCCCATTGGCAGCAACAATTCGTATTTCCACAGGTGTGCTGGTTCCAACACTTTCCCGGGACAGTCCCGATTCTGGGAGCGGTCCTGATCACTCTGACAATAATCTTTGAGAGCTTCAGGTTTCGTTGGAACTCATTCGAATACATTTCGCTGACCACTATCTGAACCAAAAACGTGCGTACAAACCATCCACAGGAAACCGTCAAAGGAAGAAGGCGACGATTTGGATGACTAATCAACTCATCAGTATTATACTTATTGTATCTTATTGCAACAATGAGAAATTCGTGGAGGTAGAAAAGTATAGGGCTCAGTTCAGTACAAAAAGTCGAAACCGATCGAGAAAACGCCGTTTTGTCCCATTCTTTTCCCCCTAAACAGAATTTGCGGAAAGTCATTCTTCCGTCATGCTCTTATCCCTTTCTCTTCCTGGCTCTTTTCTCTGGGATGGACCAACGGTTAAACGCCTGCAAATTGCTTCCTCCTCCATTGCCCGCTTATACTGTACGTACGTTCTGTGTACTTGTGTGACTGAGACAAAATGAGGACGCGGTGTTCCATTTTCGCGAGGAACAAAAAAATAGTATCGGCATTTCGTTCCAAAGCCGAAACCCCTTTCCCCCTTTTTTTGCCACCCCAACATTCCCCAGAAAAAAGGACGCATGACGCACTAAAAACTGACGCGCATCCTAGTCTGATCTGACGCATTTCTGTAGCTCTGGCGGAAAGGGAAATAGGTGACAAACAAAGGCGCGAATCACACGAGAAGGCACTTTTAAATGCTCATCATTTTGTCCTTTTAGTTTTCGGCGTTTGCCCATTTTCCGATGCTTACAATTTTATTGTTGTCTGGTTTTTTCTGCCTTTCTGACCACAGACATCCTATCCTGCTTCATGCACGGAAATCGTGCGGCCGCAATGCCGCGATCCTTCTATCAAATCGGAGGAGGTTTATCTCCTCCGTCGTCCATTTTGCTTTTCATGAACGACGTCAATATTTCGCGGACCTCTCACCTTTCCCGACTTAATTTCGCAAGAAAGGATCGCTACTACTTTTGCAGATTTATGTACGTGCACGTAGGAAGGAGTACAAGACAGGTATCTACTCACTTTTGGCCGAAATACCACGTGCACTTTCCAGTTTTTTCTGCGCTGTAGGGGAACTTGAGTGAGAGCCGCGCCTCTTGGCATTTTCTCGCCTTCGCTTGCTAGATGGCTCGGAATGAGTGCCCAGAATTTTAAGGCTGTGATGGGGGCTAATACGCCGCAGAACCCATAGCCGTGAATCTCTCTCTCTCTCTCTCTCTCTCTCTCTCTCTCTCCATTTTCCAAAGAAGAATGAATCTCGGGCACCTGCCACTCTCATTTTCCGATGCACGTTCGAAAAGAGTTTAAATTTTCGCGCATTTGGGATTGACAAAGCAGCCCGATTTTTTTGCATCTTTAAGACACGGTCTTTTATCGCCGGACATGGGTTGGGTGGGAGCGGGAGTAGAGGTGCAAAAACGTGGTGGATCGACGAGGACAGGGCTGATGCGGTGGTAGCAAATGCCAACAAAAGTAACACTCCCCATTCTCGTTTCGTTTTGCGACGAGAGATATTCACGACCGCCTTCGTAGCGAGAACGGGATATCCCCATCCCTCCCCCCCCCCTCTTTCGAATCTTCTTCTGATGCTTTGGGCCGCCGCCGCCGCCGCTGAAGCCGCAGTCATAATCTGCGTCGTCGGACGGACGGAGGGTGCAGCAAAAGTGAATGCGAAAGGGCAAGATCGAGAGAAGAGGGGTTTGTCTGTATACGAAGTGTGCACCAACGCCGCGATGCAAAAAGGAACCAAATTATGGGGGGGATCTTTCTGGAAGTTCCCACATGCCGATCAGATTTGAGGTGTCATCGATTCTCTCCCCAAAGTCTTTGAGCTCAAGAAGTCACAATTGTTCACAATATTAGCTATCAATGCGCCTGAGTTCCTTTGCAGCAAGAAAAGGGCAGCGTATGTGATGACACTTTGCCAAAACGTTCGATGCAAAAAAAATGCACAGAATAAAGGGAAAGAAAGGATTGCGCCTGCCGTACAAGTTGTAGTAGTACGTGCGCGACAAAATAAGGGAATGACGCCGATAAAAGCCGCATTTTTTTCTGGCCATCTCCCACTCTCCCAAGCCGCCGCCGCCGCCGCCGCCGCCTGTGGCGCTGGAAACATTATCGGAGTCTCCCCTTTACCCCCTTTATTCCACGTTGTCTCCCGCGGCGGTTTTGACATTTCGTTCCAGGAATGAGAGATGCAGAATTATTCTTCCCTCATCCAATTTACGAAATCATGAAAATTGCAAGCTGAGCGGGACACACTCATTACTCAATATTCAAAACATCGGGGACAATTTCTTAAAATATTGGTGTGCGTGCACAATAGCAACAAACGAATACGAATCCGAGGTTTCCTTTTGTCCGAGCCCACCTCTAGAGACAGAGGTTGAGCAGGCTTTTAAAAATGCGACTAAATACGCCTATTTTTGAGAAAAAAGGAAATAGTGCCTTCCAACAAAACTGGATGATTAAATATCGAAAAATTTTCGTCGTCTTATTTTACAAGGGCAATGTGATAATTGTTCTTGAGACAATTTGAAGTTGTCCGCTCCTCGAAAAAAAATCGCCATGTAGTTCTATTTTCTTCTCTGCGAACGTCAGTGCCAAAAAAGATCAAGATGACTTCGAAAATAATTATTTCGAAAATTACTGTTTTCTTGCAAAACAATACCGAACGTGGTTGCCAAAAAAATCCTGGCAATGAGAGCGAAATAAAATCACTCTTCACCGGAACTTGTTTTTTTTTGGAGGGTGGATTTAATTTCGCGCACTGTTCTACTAAGCTGTTCTTCCTTACGTTGGTCCAGTGCCACGAATAGCGAAGAGTGCGATAAAGCAAAAGTGTCCTAAGGAAGTTTTGCAGCCAGAGCGAGCGGATTTTCCAGCAGGCCCTCCATCTCCAGAGTCGCCTTGTTTTTTTTGAGACGCAAAAAAGCAATGAAATTGTTGCCTCTCTTTTATAGGTTCATCTCTTGGGAAACGACAAAAATTTATTACCCAAAAGGAAAAAGGCCAACGCCCAAGCAGATCTCGATTTTTGATTGAGGGGGGGTTCTTTGGTAATGATTTTCCATGATTCATTATTGAATATGTTAATTATGGCCAAGAACAATATGACGAAGCCAAAACATGCTGATCCAATGCTGGCTGCCACCGAGAGCGAATGGTAAAATACACGCCTTTAATGTTTCATCGATCAATTATTACTTCTCGGGAAAACGTCGACGATCAATCCCAAGGGCTCTAAAGTCTGCTTCGAAGTCGAGATTGCAAGGAAATTCCGAAGTAAATGCAAAATTGATTTAATGCACCTAAAAAAGCTACGATGACTAAGGAACAAAGCTTAATTACTTTGTTTTTTTGTACGAAAATTTATTTCTCGTTAAGAACGAAGGATGTTAGGAGAATATCAGTAGAACTGATGTTTTCATCTCCTCCCACCCGGTCAGTTATCGAATGTCACAGGATAATGGTATTACAATAGAAATTCGCATAGAAATGGATTAAAAAATTGAGAAAGAGATAAAAAAAGTTGAGATTATGGGGAGTGGGGGAGGGGGGGATTTTGGTGTGTCATCACGAGGCGCATACTAGGGAGCTGGTGACTTTGGGGCCATTTTTTTATGTGAAGGTTGGGCGGCACTGGAGGCATGACGGACAGTTACGTATTTTGCATTTGGGGATTTTTGAGTATTCATTCAGATAATTTTGCTTCACTCTTCCTTTAAATGTCTCCGGTGTTGATGGCACTTTTAGTTCGTGTGGTAGTTCATTCCAGTATGATCCTATTGTGAATATTGGTAGATGGCGTAGTCTTTGTATGTTAGTTCTATTGGCAACTAGGTCATATTTTCTTCTTTGGCTCGCAGGTCGTTTTCCCATGAATTCGTTAAATAGGCCGATAGGTTTTTTCCTTGTGAATAATTTTGTTACAAGTCTGTATGAGTTAGATTTAACAATGTCAATAAATTTGGGGGTTCCCAGTGTGAGGAAAAATTCATTCGTATGTGCCAAAAAATTCTTTGTGTTCATTACATGTCGTATGCATTTCTTTTGCAATGTTGTCATTTTTTTAAGATTGTTGGTTCCCCAGATTTCGGAGCCGTATTCCAGGTACGGACGTATTAGGCTGTTATATATTAGTAATCTTGTTTTAATTGGGAGGTAATTTTTGTTTGTTATTAAAATATTCATGTTTTGTAGGACCTTTTTTGCGACATGTTCACCATGATGTTTAAAGGTTAGGTCTTGATCAATCCAGAGCCCGACATATTTGATACTTTCTTCATCTTCTCCTCTTCCCGCTCTCTTTAGAGGTGTTTCACCCCAATAGATTTTTTTGTTGTAGTTAATCAATTTTTTGTTAGAAATGTCATAAACATAGTCTTTTCTGGGTGTACGGTTAGTTTGTTTGCTGCGTACCAGTGGAACATTTTTTTAAGTTTCAAATTTGTTTTCCAAATTAGGTCTTGTTCTTTTTTGCCTTGAAATATGAAGGTGGTGTCATCTGCAAATAGGAGTACTTCTCCTTGGTCTAATTGTTGATAAATATCATTTACATAGATTAAAAATAAAGTAGGTCCCAGGATGGATCCTTGTGGCACACCACATGATTTTTTTTTTTTTTGGATTTTTCATTTTCAAGTTGTGTAAATTGGTTTCTTTGTTGTAGATATGATTTGAGGAGGTCCGGCTCTATACCATAACTAGATATTTTTTAATTAACCTACGGTGTGGAACGGTATCGAAGGCCTTTTTTAGATCCAGGAAAACTGCTAGAGTTTCTTTCCTTTGTTCCTTTGCGGTAGCGATTTCGCTAATCATTTTTATAACAGCATGCCCAGTTTCGTGGTGTTTTCTAAAGCCAAATTGAGTTGGTGCCCAGTATTCATTTTTTTCCATGTACGATCTAATTTGGTTGTCAATGCATTTTTCCATAATTTTACTTATAGTTGGGAGTAAGCTTATTGGTCTGTAGTAGCCACGGTCTTGTTTGTTGCCTTTTTTAAAAATTGGGATAACCTTTGCTGATTTCATTTCCTGGGGAAACATCTTTGTTTCAATTAAGTTGTTGACAAGGATAGTGATTGGTTCTAATAGCTCGGGAAATAATGATTTAAGTAGTTTATTTGAGACTTCGTCGATTCCTGTGGAGGTTTTGTTTTCCATTGAGTTCACTATTTCTCTTATGTCACTGGAGGTTACTTTTTCAAATTCCATTTGCGTCACTTTCGAAGCGGGCAGTTCTAAGTCATCGGGCATGGCGTTGAAGGATGATGCGAGTTTGGATCCGATTGTCGAAAAGTATTCGTTAAACTGTTCCGCCATTTCTTTTTTCCCCATTATTTTTCCTTGTTCTGTCGCCAGCGAGTCAATGGTAAGACTTTTCTTTTTGCGCCTATTCACAAAGTCATTTATGATTTCCCATATTTTTTTCCCATTCTTGCTATTTTCCCCAATTTCCTTGTTCAAGAATTTTATTTTTGCTTGTCTTATGGTTTTGTTGTAGGCATTTCTTGCTGTTGCGTAGTCTAGAATTGATTGTGGTGTTTTCGTTTCCCGTCTATTTTTTAGCGCTTCAAATTTTTTTGTTCGGGCCTTCAGTATTTCTTTGGTCATCCATGTTTGGATCGGTGTCCAATGGATGTCTACTTTTGACACTTTGATAGGGCATGCTTCATTAAGTAGCGGAGAGAAAATCTGATAGAATTTTGCACAGGGGTCCTTCGTTTGCAGTTCCTTTCCCCAATTAATATTTTTAAGTTTTTCTTTTAGTAAGTCAATGTTTTCTTTCCCTGTCTGCCTACGTCTTATTGTTTGTTTTGCACCGAAGAATTTTTGTGGTAGAATGGCTGCTGTTGCCAAGTGGTCTGAGAAGGTTGTGGCTATTATTCTTCCTGCTATGTCGGAGTCGTTTGTGAAGATGTGGTCTATTGCTGTTGAGCTTGTTTCGGTTTCCCGCGTCGCTCCATGAATAATGGGAATTTGGTTCAGGTTACTCATTGCATCAATTAGAATGGTTGTGTGTTGGTGATATACTTTTTTTAGGTCAATGTTGAAATCGCCCCCTACAATTACTTTGTGTTTCTTGAAGTTGCTCTTCAGCTCAGCTATAGTTTCACTTAGTAGTTTTATGAATTGGTGGATTTGTCCACTCGGCGCCCGGTAGCAGTTCAGAATAACTGTCTTTGCAGTAGGCAGTTCAATTGAAATCATTTCTAGAGTTTTGTCTATTGAATGGACCTTTAATTGGTTAAACTCTTGGTCTTCTCTAGTGAAGAAGCCTACACCTCCTCCCTTATTCACCTTGTCTCCCAATCTTTCCTTTTTTATGAGTGTATGATATCCGTTGAGGTTGTGTTCGTTTGGCCGAGGAGTCCAAATTTCTGATAGTGCTAGTACCATTGGTTTTTGTAAGAAGTTCAGTGAACTAATCCAATCATCTAGGTGTTTGAATTGCAACAGCGATGTCTACCTGCAGGGAGGACTGAAAAAAAAGAAAGTAGTGGCCTTGTACATAGATTAAGATGTAAATTATATAAGATATAAAATAATAGAAGGCGAAATGTCCTTAGACTCCACCGTTCCAGCGCCGCCTCTACCCTGCTTCCGAGAAAAGAACCCAATTATTTTGTACGTACTTTTAGCAGCACGCGCGACAGATACCCTGATGATATAATTAAATTAAAACTCTATTTGCTACTG
>JAAUYB010107911.1_pt1 | contig 10025 bp, 8 predicted proteins | sample 7278071 | NCBI WGS metagenome assembly JAAUYB01 (sample SAMN14350121, study PRJNA611818) | marine sediment metagenome | isolation source: surface marine sediment (1.8m) | place: French Polynesia: Moorea | collected 2018-08 | reverse complement strand
TCCCCCTCCTGGAACTCGAATATGAGCATGTGCTTGCCGATGGCGACGACATCGCCTTGGCTGAGCCAGTGCGAAGCGACCATGCGCTCATTGACGAAGCACCCGTTTTTGCTCTGTAGGTCGGTGAGCAGATAACCGTCGCCGACCGAATCAATCTTGGCATGATGGCCGGATACCGCCAGATTTTCGATCACAACATCGTTATCCTCCAATCGGCCGATAGTCAGCGACCGACCGGCAGCGATCGCATAAGTACGGATCGTGTTGTTTTTAAATTTCAGTGTTAGGTTCGGCATGTTTCTTCCTCTTTGCGGTGTTAGCGCGGCAAGTGGCGCTTGCCCCGACGACGGACGGTTCATCGACCTGCTATTTCAAAAGGTTATCGAATCGGTGTTTAATTCGGGGCCACAATCCTCCTGGCGATTTGACGGCTAAGGCCACCACGGTAATATTGTCGTCACCGCCGCGTTCATTGGCCATATCGATCAAAGTCCGGCAGATTTGTTTGGGCGTGCCGTCCAACGCAATTCGGAGTATTTCGGATGGCGTCACTTTGTCACTCAAACCGTCGGAACATATAATAAAGCGGTCACCGTCGAAATATTGAGATTCGCAGAAGTCCGGTTCCACGGAGGCCTCAATGCCAATACCGCGTGTCAGCATATGCTGAAAATCCGGCCCATAAAGGGTGCGCTGATCGGGCGCCAGTTCGTTCTGGGCGGCAAGGACCGTATGGGGGACCGATATGCGTTCAATATTGTTTTCATGAATTAAGTAGATCGAACTGTCGCCGACATTGGCCGCGATAAACGAGTGGGGGGTAAATAGCAGTGCCGCCACCGTGGAGCCCATCCCACGAAAATCCGTTCGATCGACCGAAGCTTGATAGACCTGGGCGTTGGCATAATCGACGGCATTTAGAAGATGATGGGCTTCAGTTGACAGCGAGTCGTCTCGTTTTTCCGGGCCGGCTTGATGTTCGTGTGTGTTCAATTCCATAAAATAGTTGCGCATCGCGTCGACCACCATGCGTCCGGCGACCTCTCCGGCCAGATGTCCTCCCATGCCGTCGGCCACGACGTAAAGATGCAAATTGTCTTCCATGCAGAAGCAATCCTGATTCTCCCTTCTTTTGCGTCCGACATCGGTAAGGCCGGCCGAATCGATCATCAGCATAGTGATAATTGTCCGCCTTGCGCGCTGGCAGCGTCTGCGTTGGGTGTTAAAAGTGATTATATAATAATCTCAACTGGTTCAAACAACAGTCAACCAGATAAATATAGCAGATACCAAAAGCAAGTCAAGCCGTAGCCCACAAGCGCAGAGCATAACAGATCCATTGGTTGAACATTCTATAGACGCACCGCATTTACATGATACCCAGGCCTGGTTGGATGGGAAATTGAATTATCAATTCCATCCAGGATGGATTTTCCTTGCATGTCGCATTGTTTGGATACAAAGAGTATTTTGGCAGATCGCAATTGCCATTTAAATGTTTGATATTAATTAGCCTTTAGTCTTTTGACCAACCACGTTTCAGAATCCAAAGTGATGGACGCATGGTTCGGGATGGCATTGGTAAGGGTTTCTGATCGTAGGAAAGACGAGATATGGACCGATTCAATTAACCACGTTTCTTTTTTTGCAGATGTCGTTCGATGCGTCGATCAAGTTTGATCAAATCGGCCGCCATCAGGCCGGCCTGCGGATAGCGTCGTTCCCGATTTTTTTCGAGCGCTCTATCCACGATCGGAATAATCGCCGGCATGACACGGGAATTGATGGCCTGGGGGTTCGGATGGGGAAAATTCATGATTTGATTCATCAACACCGCCGGGCTTTCCGAGAAAAAGGGCAGGGTGCCTGTCAATAGTTGAAACAGCATCGTGCCCAGCGAAAAGATGTCCGAGCGGCCATCGACTTTGGCCCCGGAAAACTGTTCGGGCGACATATAGTAGGGCGTGCCTTTGACAACACCGGTTTGGGTATGGGATGAAGCGGTGATCCGTGCGATGCCGAAATCCGTGATTTTAATATCTCCGTTTTTAAGAACGATGATGTTGGCGGGTTTGATATCGCGGTGGACGATGCCCTGGCGATGGGCGTAATCCAGGGCTTGGGCAATCTGAACACCATAGGCGATAATTTTGCGCACCGGTAAGAGGCGTTTCGGCCTTGTGAACCGCAATAGCGTAATGCCTTCCAGATATTCCATGGCGATGTAGGCCAGGTCCCGATCCTCGCCGGCATCGTAGATCGTTACAATATTGGCGTGCGACAAAGTGCCGGCGCTTTCGGCTTCACGGAAAAATTTTTCCTTGATATCCTCGATTTCATCTTCGACGAAATTTTCTTCAAAATGAAGGGTCTTGATCGCTGTTAGCCGGTTGATATGCGGGTCGCGACCCAGGAAGACCTCGCCCATGGCGCCCTTGCCGAGACAGCGCAGGATTTCATAGCGACCGATTTTATTGACGGTCCCTGGCCTCCTCGGCAAGGTATCCATGGATGAAGGCGGGGAGGGCTGCGTATCAACAGCAGACGCGGAGGCCGGAGGACTTGGGCTCTCCAGGCTGTCATCTTCAGCGGCGGCCCCTGATTTTACGCCTGGTCCCAACGGATTGCGGCGCCCCGGGGGGGACGCGTTCCCCAGCGCAGCGGGGGATAATGCGGATGGCCTGGTGGCTGCCAGTGCGGATACGACCCCCCCGGTCAGCATCACGCCCAGCACGGCGACACCGACCTGCAGCATGATGCCGCTGAGGTGCCAAATGAGGATGGGTCCCGCTAGCAGCACAAGGGCTAAAACGCCATTGGCCATCCACGTGGCCTTAAGTGAAAACCGACGCCTGAAAATCGCCGGACAGATGGATATGCCCAAGACAAGCCCCAATTCGAAGACAAACAACCCTAGCGGTCGATAGGCGATTTGCTTGTTCAGCAGCGCCCATAAACCGAATGCCGTGGTCTCCGTCCGGGTTAAAAGGGATTGCGAGGCCGCACCGACGGGCGTACGGACAGCGGAGCGCAATCCCAACAGGATAATACGATCACGCAAAACACCTTGCGGGATGCGCTCTTCTAAGACGGCCGCCGCCGAATAACTGTCAAAGAAGAGGCGGTGCCCCCCTTGAATGGCAATGCGGGTCTTGCGGCTGGCCTTGACGGACGAGTTCGCAGCCAACCCTTTGCGGCTATCGGGCAGCGCATCGCCCCCGTTGACATCGCCGCTCGCCAAGCGGGACGCCAGCTCAAGCGCAAAGGCGGGAATGGGGTAGGCCCCCCTTGGAAACGCGGTGCGTACCGGAATCGGCGGTCCCGCGGATTGGGCGACCGGCGCACGCTCCCCCACGGGGTAGATATTGAAGCGCAGTTCCGCGGTCGCTGATTGGAGACCGATGGCTTGATTTGCAGCGGTCTCCCACGGAAAGAAAGACAGCGATGGGTTGATCTCCGCCGCAGGTATGAATATGGTTGTTAGGCGTGGGTCGGGCGCGACAATATCCAGTTCCCCCAAAATCGGCGCAAGGGTGTGATGGACATCGGCGAAGGCAATCATACGGGGGTCTTGTGCGACGATCTTCTCCAGCAGAATCGGCCATGGGCTTGCGGAGCCCTTTTCCGTGGCCGTGTCGTTCGCCAACCGCATGGGAGAGATATCGATGATCACCGGCCGTACGGGGGAAGAAATCAGATGACGGCTGAAAAGGGCCGTTCGCGACAGGCCCATGGATAGCGGATCAATCGATGAAGGCCAAAGCCCCCAGACCAGCCCCAAAGCAAGGCCGATGATGCCACAGACCATTGGTAGTATTTTAGACGCCGGTACGAGCCAGTCGGTATCCGCGTCGGGCATTATGATTTTCCCCACAGCACGATTTGCTTGACGGTTCCTGATGACAGTTATATTGCATGAGTTCTACCCCGGCTTCAATAATAAATATCAATTATCACCTTGGGTTGTGAGGTGAAAGGCGTCTTGGATGGCCATGGACCTGAAACAGATTTTCAAACTGGACAACCCCATTCAAAATTATGCGTGGGGGTCTCGAACGATGATTGCTTCACTCGTGGGGGATACGGTACCCGCAGATCAACCCCAGGCGGAGATGTGGATGGGCGCCCACCCCAAATCGCCCTCGATGGTGACCGTCAACGAAGAACGCATTTCCTTGGCCGATTTGATCGAGGCGCATCCGCATGCTGTTTTAGGCGCTGACGCGGCCCGCCGATTTAACCGCCGGATGCCATTTTTATTCAAGGTGCTGGCCGCCGCCGAACCTCTGTCGATTCAAGCGCATCCGAACAAAACGCAGGCATTGACGGGTTTTGAACGTGAAAATCGAGCCGGGCTTGCACTTGACGCTCCCCATCGCAACTATCGCGATGCGTCCCATAAGCCCGAAATCATCTGCGCCCTGACGCCCTTCTGGGGACTGAACGGTTTCCAGCCGATCACGGCAATTGAAAAAAATCTGAGGCGTTATGGCCCTGAAACCCTGACGCCAATGGTCGCGATGCTCAAGGCCCCTGAGGCGGCAAACGGCCTGAAATCGTTTTTCGAAGCCTTACTGCGGTTGCCCACCCAGCGCAGGACCGAGGTTATCGCCGAGGCCACGGAACAGGCCGCCCTGCGGGATGACGATCCTACGGCCGAGTGGGTGTTGCGCTTGCATGCCGCCTATCCAGACGATGTCGGCATTCTGGCCCCGATTTATCTAAATCTTGTCCGCCTGGCACCTGGACAGGCCATGTACCTGGCCGCAGGCCAGTTGCATGCCTATCTCGAAGGATTGGGCATTGAGTTGATGGCCAATTCCGACAATGTCCTGAGAGGCGGTTTGACCCCCAAGCATGTTGATGTCGACGAGCTATCCCGGGTACTGCAATTTTCAGCCGGAGACCCCCGGATTCTCTCCGCCCGTCAGGTTTCGGCCGTGGAATATGTCTATGCAACACCGGCGGAGGAATTCCAGCTGGCACAACTCAACCTGAACGGCAACACGGACTTTAACGCCGCCCCGGCACGCAGCCTTGAGCTGTTATTACTGGTCGAAGGCGCCGTTCGACTTGAAGCGGCCGACGGTCAGACACAATGCCGGCTGGTCCGGGGTGAATCCGTGATGATCCCGGCCTGCCTGCCGGGCTATCGCATCCACGGTGCGGGACAGGTTTTTCGGGCGGCGGTGCCCTCGCGGTCAAACCCCTAGTGGTGTCTGCGGCATCCAAGATACAATGGCCAAGAAAATCCGCTACACAGGTATCAATCATCTGGCCATGGCCACCGGTGATATGGACACCACCATTCGCTTCTGGCGCGATCTTTTGGGGATGCGGTTGATCGCCGGTCTCGGGCACCCGGGCTACCGGCATTACTTCTTTGAGATTGCGCCGCACGACATGATTGCTTTTTTTGAGTGGCCGCAGGTCGAGCCACTGCCGGAAAAGGATCATGGCGTGCCGCAGAAAGGCCCGTTGGCCTTCGATCACATTGCCTTTGAAGTCGAAGCGGATGATGACCTATGGTTATTGAAACAAACTCTCGAGGCGGCGGGTATCTGGGTTTCGGAAGTCATCGACCACGGGTTCATTCATTCGATCTACACCTTCGATCCGAATCAGATCCCGATTGAATTCAGTGCTCCCGTGACCGGCGTGGATTTAAGGCGCCATCCGCAAATGGCGGACAGCCACCCGTCGCCGATCGCCAGGGAAGGTGCCGAGGCTCAGCAGGGCCGCTGGCCGGACCCTGGTCCTCCGGTTGCCGAAGCCGAGCGTCAGGTGTATCCCGGCGAGGGCCGCGTGCTGATCAGTAAACGTGGAAGCAGCCAAAGCAGCGCTTGACAATCAAGCGCTTTGCCTTTAAGCATGGGACGCGTTTAACATGCCGCGGATCAGGAGAACTCCCCGATGCTTCAGCGCCTAATCAAAATCCATGGTGTTCTCGATCTCAGCCTCGAGGGACAACGATCCTGCCACCGGAAAGAATGAAGGCGTAATTTAGGAACCCAAGAGCCGCGGGCAGATCGAGCCCACGGCTTTTTTTATGTCAGATTGCTTCCGGAAGACGGTCATCGGCTCGAAACGGAAAAAATAGTCTTGGCGCCATAGAAAATCAGCGTGATGGGAACCCTGTCAGAAATCGATGCCCATACCGGTCTCTATGCCGTTTTCGGTGATCCGGTGGGACACAGCTTAAGCCCAGCCATTCATAACCGTGCTTTTCACGAGACCGGACACAATGGCGTCTACGTGGCCCTGCGCGTCCGTGATATCGAAGCGGCCGTGGCCGCCGTGCGCAGCTTGTCGCTGCGCGGCGTTTCCATAACCGTGCCCCACAAAACCGCCGTGATCCCTTTTCTGGATCATGTGGACGCCACCGCCCAGGCCATCGGCGCCGTCAATACGATCGTGAACCAAGACGGATGCTTGCGGGGATACAATACTGATGCCCCCGCCGCCGTGCAGGCCCTCCAAGACCTGGTCTCCCTGGCCGGTCGCAAGGTCGCCATCTTGGGGGCGGGCGGGGCTGCGCGCGCCGTGGGCTTCGGGCTTGCCGCCGAGAAAGTGCCCATCGTGGTCGTCAATCGTACCCGGTCGCGCGGAAAGGAACTGGCGCAACGACTCGGGGCCGGTTTTGAAGCCATCGAAGATTATCAGCCGGCGGATGACACCATCCTGATCAATACCACGCCGGTGGGTATGTGGCCGCAGGTGGATGCCGTGCCATTTCCGCCAGAACGCCTCAAACCGGGAATGGTGGTGATGGATATCATCTACAACCCCCTCCATAGCCGCTTGCTAGAGGAAGCCGTGGCCAGGGGTTGCCCGACACTCAACGGCGTCCCCATGTTTGTTTACCAGGGAGCCTTGCAGTTCAAGCTGTGGACTGAACAGGAGGCGCCCCTTTCCGTCATGCGGCAGGTCGTCACGGATGCGCTGGACAACGCCGCCAGCGGAAACGGCCAACGTTCACCATCAGAGAGGGGGCCCCAATGATCCAAATCGAAGCGCGTCCCGTGCGTGACTGCACACTGACCGTGCCCGGCTCCAAAAGCTACACCCACCGCCTGCTAATCGCCGCGGCCATGTCCGAGGGGTGTTGCATCGTTATCAATGCCCTGCGAAGCGAGGACACGGACCTTACGCTCGAAGCGCTTTGCCGGATGGGCGTCGAGGTGCGCAAACGCGGCACCACGCTTGAAATGTACGGTTGCGGGGGGCGGTTTCGTCCGACCGCCGAGCCGATCCATCTGGGCAATTCGGGGACATCCATGCGTCTGCTGATATCCACCGCCTGCCTGGGGGAAGGGGATTACCTTTTCACCGGCACACCGCGCATGCAGGAGCGCCCCGTTCAGCCGCTGGTAACGGCCTTGGCCCAGATGGGGGTTCGGGTTGAATGCATCCATGGCAACGGTTGTCCACCGGTGTCGATCAGGGGAGGGGACACCCAGGGAGGACCGGTATCCATTGATTGCTCCGTGAGCAGCCAGTTCTTGTCATCACTTCTGCTGGCGGCGCCGCGATTGCGCAATGGCATGGATATCCAAGTGGTCGGCAAGACGGTGTCCCGACCCTATATCGATATGACCATCGATATCCTGAATCGGTTTGGCATCCGGATCGAACGCGAAGGGTATGCGCGTTTTCAGGTGGCGGGCGGTCAACAATTCCAACCCGGACATTACACGGTCGAATCCGACGGATCCAATGCTTCCTATTTCTGGGCCGTCGGTGCGATTACGGGGCGACGCATTACGGTCGAAGGCGTTCACTCCGGGTCCCTGCAAGGCGATTTGGGGATTTTGAAACTTTTTGAACAAATGGGCTGCCAGGTGATACGTGCGGAAGACCAGGTGAGTGTGCAAGGCGGAGCGCTTCGCGCAATCGAGGCCGATATGGGCAACAAGCCCGATATGGTGCCCACCCTGGCGGTGGTCGCCGCCTTTGCCCAGGGGCGCACGCTCATCCGCAATGTGGCCCATCTCAAAGCTAAAGAATGCGATCGCCTGGCGGCCGTGATGACCGAACTTGGACGGATGGGTATTGAAACGCACAGTGACGGAAACGACCTGACTGTCGTCGGAGGCAGGCCCCGGGGTGCTGCCATTGAAACCTACAATGACCATCGGATTGCCATGAGTTTTGCGGTGGCCGGTCTCAAGGCCGAAGGGACGCGCATTCGCGATGAACGCTGTGTGGATAAATCCTTTCCGGGTTTCTGGCGTGTTTTCAATCAGGTGACGGAAGGATGAATGTTTATCTGGTCGGAGCTCGTTGCACCGGCAAGACATCGGTGGGACAAGGGCTGGCTGCCAGCCTGGGGTGGTCTTTCGTGGATACGGATTCGCGTGTGGTGGCGCAGGCCGGCCAGGAAATCGCAGCGATCGTCAAGACCAACGGTTGGGCGCATTTCAGACGCTTGGAGCGGACCTGCCTGGTGGCCGTTGCGCAAAAGCACCATCAGGTTGTGGCCACCGGCGGCGGGATCGTGCTCGATGCCCGCAATGTGCAAACCATGAAGGCATCCGGTATCGTCGTATGGCTGACAGCGGCCCCGGACACCATTCGTCAACGCATGCGGGGGGACAGCCAAACCCCAAACCAGCGCCCGGCGCTTACGGATCGAAATGCGATCGATGAAATCGAAAAAATTCTGAATGAACGCATGCCGCTTTACCAAGCCGCCGGTGAGATCGTAATCGATACCGAGCTTGCATCGCCTCCGGCGCTGGTTCAAAATCTGGTGACCCGCTTGGCCCGATTCCAGATCAAGCCGAACGGCGCTTCGCACCAAATCGGTTTCACCCCACGTAAACGCTGAAATAGAGATAACCGCCGGCGTCTGGCGGCCACATTTGATGAAGGACCATAATATGTCCAGCACATTCGGCAGACTACTGAGGGTTACCACCTTCGGTGAATCGCATTGCAAGGGCGTGGGGGCCATTCTTGACGGCTGTCCGCCCAAGCTGGCGCTTGACGAAGAAGATATTCAAAAACAACTCGACCGCCGTCGTCCCGGTCAGAGTCGTCTTTCCACGGATCGGCAGGAAAGCGATCGGGTAACAATCCTGTCGGGGGTTGAAAATGGTCTGACCCTGGGCACCCCCATTGGGCTATTCGTGGCCAACAAAGACCATATCCCCGGTGATTACCAGACCATGCGCTTTATTCCCCGGCCCTCGCATGCGGACTACACCTACCAGATCAAATACGGTGTCCGCGCGTCCAGCGGGGGAGGGCGGTCAAGCGCCCGTGAAACCATTGGCCGCGTGGCAGCCGGCGCCATTGCCGAAAAATATCTGCAGGAACAACACAACGTCGAAATCATCGCCTGGGTCAGTTCGGTGGGACCCATCGACGCTGCCGCGGTGAGTGTCGAGAGCATCGACCGCGTCAGCGTCGATCAGACGGTCGTGCGCTGCCCCGACCCCATCACGGCCGCAAAGATGGCGGAGCGCATCAGCCAGTTGAAAGAGGCAGGGGATAGTGTTGGCGGCGTCGTTACCTGCGTTGCCCGTAATGTTCCGGTGGGGCTGGGAGAACCGGTTTTCGACAAGCTCGAGGCCAAGCTGGCCCAGGCCATGTTGTCGATTCCGGCCACCAAGGGATTTGAGATTGGATCCGGTTTTTCCGGTGCCCGCATGCAGGGATCCGCGCATAACGACCCCTTTGTTCAAAAAGGCGAACGTCTGGGGACCGCCACCAACAACAGCGGGGGGGTCCTCGGCGGGATCAGCAATGGCGAGCCGATCGTTTTCCGGGTGGCCTTCAAACCGCCCGCGACCATCGCACAGCCCCAACAAACGGTGGACTTCGAAGGCCAGCCGGCCATCCTGGAGGCCAAAGGACGCCATGACCCCTGTGTTGTACCGCGGGCGGTGCCCATCGTGGAAGCCATGACCGCTCTGACCCTTGGGGATCTGCTCCTGCGGCAGCGAATCCGCCAAGCCTAACGGCGCTTGCACCGGGATCCAATCATGACCTTGCCACTGACCGACCGCATCAACCGCATC
>JAAUYB010021853.1_pt1 | contig 10025 bp, 9 predicted proteins | sample 7278071 | NCBI WGS metagenome assembly JAAUYB01 (sample SAMN14350121, study PRJNA611818) | marine sediment metagenome | isolation source: surface marine sediment (1.8m) | place: French Polynesia: Moorea | collected 2018-08 | reverse complement strand
CTCGAACTTGCCGCTGCCGGTTGGTTGCGTGCCGCTATTTCCATGCGTGAGCCATCAATGCCCCAGATGTATTTCAGATAGGCCCGAACCGCTTCGGCCCGACTGCGCGACAGGTCTGTTTTGCCCCGTTCCTCTCCGCGATTGGAGTTGCAGCCGACAATCTGGATGCGGGCGTCGGGATGATCTGTTAGTCGGCGTCCAAGGGTGTTGAGCACGTTGTAATGTTTTTCGAGGGTGCCTTCGAGCTTGCTTTCATCAAAACTTTGCGTGTCGCCCTGATTTTTAAACGTAATGTAGCGTGCCGGAATTTCACTGTCGGCAGTGTCAAAATAGATGTAATTCAGAAAGGGCGAGCTATCGATGGTGGTCAACTCTTCTATGGTAACCGTTTTCGGCTCCAGGACTAAAGACGCCCCGGGTGCACGAACCAGTTTGTCATCCCATTTTTCCAGTGAAATCGTCACCGGCAGCATCACTTTTTCAGTTTCGATAACCGCACCGCTGCGGTCCGTTGTCCGAAGTTGGATACCCAGATTACGAATGCCTCTCAATTCGGCGGCGTCCAGTTCCTGCCATGCAAAGGTGAAACCCGTCTCGATTTCACCCTGCCCGGACACTTTCTTGAGCGGCTGATCGTCGCTGTAAAGGGTTAAATCCCAGTCCGAGATGCCGGTTTCGGAAAAGATGTTGGCTTCGATCTTCAATTCCCGACGACCGCTCGTTTCAACCAGAAAACCAACCGTATCCAGCGTTCGCATTCCGGGCGAATCATAGTGGATTTCCACCCGTTGATTTTCAGGCCCGGTCCCTACTACCTCGGGCGGCGTCGGATCGGCCGGAAGGTTGCGGGTTTCAAGCTCGATACGGGCGGCATCGATTCCCCAGATTTCCTGCAGATAGGAAATAACCGAACCGGCTCTGCGGCCGGAAAGCTCCAGATTCCCTTTTTCGATACCGCTGTCCGAGTTGCAGCCGACAATTTTGACTGCGGCCTCTGAATTCTGAGCCAGATTCTGCCCCACCAGGTTCAAAATATTACGGTAGCGGTCCATGGCTGTCGTCAGGGCACCTGCATCGAAGGCCGCCGCATCTTCGGGACTTTTCAGCAGGACATAATCGGACGGTATCTCACTTTTGCCGGTTTCAAAAAAAAGACAGCTTGACAAGGGTGAGCCGTCGACCATGGTCAGCATTTCAAAATTCAGTTCGCCCGGTTCGGCCTTTATTGAATTTAACAGGCGGTAGGAAACCACATAACGATAGCGCAATGTGGTGGTAAAAGCTTGAAATATGGGCAGCAGTTCTGATGCGGAGGTGGCTTTCCAGATGCGTCCGTCATGGGTTTTAGCAAAGGCGGTCAGAAACCGGTTGAGTTTGGCTCCCGGCATGTAATCCACGCAGAATGCTTCAAAATTGTCAAGATCCCGGGCCTGTTCCTCTATGAATTTGGTTGAAAGGGAACTGTTAAGATCTTCCCCGTCCGAGAATACCACCATGAATTTCTGCTCTTTGGCTGGCATCCCGCGAATGATGTCGACACCGGCAGCCATGGCTTCATAAAGGTAGGTTTTGCTGGTGGAATTCTGCTTTAGGGATTCCTCCAAAAAGTTGTGAAGCCGGTTGATGTCGCTCGAGTTGAAGGTTTTGGTGTGCAAACTACGCGACCCGACTTTCAAAGCCGGGCGATTGTCAAAGACCACCAGGTGAATGTTGTCGATTGGGCGTACGGTTTTAAAAAATTCATCCATGGCCGTCAGCAGTGGTTTGACCGCACGGCGTTCCCGCATCGAAAACGAGTTGTCCAGGACCAGAACGACATTCAGTGGAACCGCCTCGGTTGTTTCGAGCGGCGTGGCGGAAAGGACTTCCGCTTTGCGAATGCCGCTGCCGACAATGAAATCCTCACGTTTCAGTCCCCGAATCGGTTCATCCTTCTCATCCAGGACCGAAACCAGCAGCTTGCCGTCATCGAGGATTTGATAGTTCAGCGTCGCACCAACGTTCCGCACGATAACTTTAAAATCTTCGGCGGCGATTCCGTTGCTCAAAAAGACCGTAAGCGAAAGCAGCACGATAAAATTAACCCATGTTTTTTTCATCTCTATTTCTCCATATCGGTAAATTGTATCTGATTTCCAGGCTCGGTATCCGGGTTGAAGCGGATTGGTTTAATTGGCTCTTCTGTGAAGTGAACTTCTCAATAAAGAAGCAAAAAACATTCCAAATTAATACAAAAGAATAAATGTTTTGCAAAGTTTTGGATTTGAGTTCAGATTTTCGTACTTTTACCGGGTGGCTCCGAAAAAGGTTGCACAAAATAAGACATGTGGTTTTACAAAAGGATATCAGTGCCAAATTATAATTTGAATCGATTTGTATCCGTGTGCATGTTAACTATCTGCAATTAATTCTAATAATGTTATTGAGATGATTTTGGAATGCTTATTGCTGAAAGGGCAGGTTAACGAACTTAACCAAAAATAAATTGGATTACCAATCCAAATAAGATTCCCCCCCACCCCAAAATCCCTCAAAGGGGGAGGAAGTTTTCTTCCTCCCCCGATTTTAACCATTCTTGACGTCAATCCGTTAACGCTGCTATACCGGGTGTCATAAAAATGTCTTTTTCCAATACAACCGACGACTTCCGACGTTCGTCCGAACCAATGAACATATTATGAATTACGTTGTTACGTTTGACATCGACAACACGCTGATTCGAAGCTCCACCGGTCATGCGGCCGCTATAATATCGGCCATAAACGACACGTATGGTGTCAAAACCAGTATCGATGTTATCCGTTATCATGGGATGACGGACCCGGAAATTGTTATCCGGATTTTGGAAAAATGTGGTTTAGCGGACCAATTGATCCACTCAAGGCTGGCGGATTGCCTCAAACGGATGCAGCAAAAGTATGACACCATCGTGCAATACGAGAATATCGTCATGCTGGGTGGTGTTTCAACATTGTTGAGCCGATTGGAGCGGGACGGGTTTTATCTGGGTTTAGTTACCGGGAATGTGGAGAAAATTGCTTACGCAAAATTAAATAAGATTGGAATTGGCGGTTTTTTTCAATTCGGTGGATTCGGTTCGGACCACATAGACCGGGCTGAACTGGTTAAGATTGCTATCCAGCGGGCCAAAAGCCGATTCGGATCGGTCGACGACATTCGTGTATTTCATATCGGTGATGCCGAACAGGACATGACGGCTGCTCGAAGCGGCGGCGCGACGCCGATCGGCGTGACTACCGGGGTGTTCACAGCTGGTGAGTTGAAAACCGCCGGGGCGCATCGGGTGGTTTCAAATCTGGAAAATACAGATAAGATACGGCAACTACTTGGCTCCTGAATCTTTTTTTTTCAGGTGTCGATAGACGATAACCATGCGATAGACAAAGCCGATGACAAGGGCGGCGGAGATCAGTATTATAAAATTTGATGCAAAAAACGTCATGATAAACGAATATGGATCTTTAAGCCCGTAAGACGAGATCAGTAATTCGATACCGTAATAGAGGAAAAATGAACCCAACAACACCAAAACGACCTGCCGAATCCACCATAAAATACCTGACATAGAGCCTCTTATCAATTGACCTAATATTAAACCCAAGCCCCGATTTATCGGGGAAATGAATATTGATTATTGAATATTGAATATTTGAGGCATTCTATCGATCTGAATTCACCTCTGGCAGCCAATTTGGCAATTGGAGCATATTTTTGACAGCCGCTATAATCCGGTTAATTTTACATCTGCCCCTTGACCCGCTACAAAGTGGTATTAGCATATTTATGCTGCAAATTATTCGCGCTAATTTGCAGCCGGGTAAAAGTGAATTTAGCCCGTGGGAGGTCGGTAATGCCATGATTGTACCTCCTTTTTATCTCCTAAAAAAGGGAAACTCATTCCTTTATGAGTTTCCCTTTTATTTTTTCAATCGTCATTCGTCAATCCAAAAGCGCCAGGCTCAGCCAAGGGAGGTAGGTGATCATGGCCAGACCGATCAGCAGGATGGCGATGAACGGCAGAGAGGCAACGTAAAGCTTGAGGACCGACTTTTCAAAGCGCATACCGGCGATAAAGAGGTTGATACCCAGGGGTGGGATGGAAGCGCCGATTTCCAGATTGGCCAGGAAGATAATACCGAGATGAATGGGATCAATTCCGTATGCATTGGCGATGGGCGAGAGCAGCGGCACCACTACCACCAGCGCCGAAAAAATGCCCATTGTGCATCCCACCGCCAGCAAAAATATATTGAGCACAACCAGGAACAGGACGCGGCTTTGAATGTGGAATTGAAAAAATTCCAGCAGCCGCATGGGGATTTCTTCATCTATCAGATAGTTGGTCAGGCCCATGGCAGCACCGAGGATGATCAGCACGCCGCCAACCAGAACCATACTTTTTTTGATAATGGCGGGTAAATCTTTCAAACGGACATCGCGATAGATTAGGATCTCTGCGATGAGCACGTACACCGCCGTAATCGCAGCCGCTTCACTGACAGCAACGTAACCGCTGTAAATGCCCCCCAGAACGACCAATGGCAACGGTAGTTCCCAGATGATGTCCCGAGTCGCACCAATAAGCTCCTGGAATTTAAACTCCGTTTTGGGCACCTTTTCACGGATGGACTTGAAGACACAGAAAGCCGACAGCAGCACGACCAGCAGGATACCGGGCAGAACTCCAGCTATAAAGAGCTGGTCGATTCGAACATTGGCCACGATGGCATATACGATCAATGGCAGGCTCGGCGGAAACAGCAGACCCAAGGTGCCGGAGGTCGTCAGCAAGCCCAGTGAGAATATTTCGGTGTACCGCCCCCTTGTCATGGCCGGCAACAGGATTCCGCCCAGGGCAATAATTGTCAAACCGGTGGCACCGGTTAAGGCAGTGAAAACAGCACAGGTCAGCAGGGCAATTACAGATAGACCGCCCGGCATCCAACCCAGAATGGCATTTGAAAACCGAATGAGTCGCCGCGGCGCACCACTTTCCGAAAGCAAATAGCCCGCGAAGGTGAAAAGCGGTATGGCCACCAGCACGGGGGTGGTGGCCATGCGATGCATTTCGATAATGATAGCGGAGATGTCGATCTGACTGGTAAAAAAGAGATAAAGGGTCAAACCGGCAATGACGACAAAGACCGGAACGCCGATGAGGAGCAGGAAGATAAACAGAATGACAATCAGAAAAGAGATCATTAATTAATCCGGCCGGAACAGTTCAACGTGGTTTCACAAGTACTGAATTGGCAGCCATGCTTTTATGTGTCACAAATCCGGTGTTACGCGGGGCGGCGCAATCAGACGAAGCGCATACCGCATGGTCATCAGCCCGAAGGAAACCGGTATAATGAGTTCGGGGACCCATACCGGAAGGCTCGAGAACACGGTGCCCCCCATTTCCGCTTCAAACCAAATGAACTTGATACCGGCCCAGGTTAACATTCCGCAGATTACTGCGGAACAGGCGTGGGAAATTGCCTGGAGTACACGCTGACTCACACCGCCGAGGGCAGGGGAGAGTACGTCGATTGTAATGTGTTTACCCTCTTTCACTGCAATGGCGGCACCAACGAATCCCACCCAAACTACCAAATAGCGCACGAGTGCGTCACCCCAGTCGATTCCAGTGGCAAAGAAATTTCGCAGCACGATTTGCACAAATGCCATCAGGATCATGGTTAATAAGAGAGTTGCGATCAGAACCTGTTCCAATCGGTTGATTTTATCATCCAACAAAATTAAAAATTTCATTTCTTGATATAGCCGCAAAAAGCGCAAAAGTTAATTTTCGCTACCTGTAATATCAATAAGTTACAAAGTCGAAATTCGACAATTCTGACTTTTTACGAGACCGTCATTTCTTCGATTTCCGATATTCGTCCAGATTACGCATCACATCATTTTTAACCTTGGCAGAAAATGTTTTTCCGACCTGGTTGTTCATTGCGTTTTTAGAGATCCGTTTAAAATCCTCGACCTGCTCCTCTGATGGGAAGATGAGCTTAACCCCCTGTTTCTTCATGACGTCGATTGCCTCTTTATTTTCCTGGCGGATGATCTGCTTCAAACGCTCCAAATATTTAGCACTGAGTTCCGTCAATACCTGCTGCTGATCGGTTGACAGTCTGTTGAATACATTTTTCCTGACCACAATGCCGCCAATCAAATATATCAATGGAACCTCGGTCATATACTTGGTTTTGGTGAACCATTGCAATGAAATCGCTCCGGAAGGCGGTGCGTATACCACTTCAACGAGTCCGGTCTGCAGGCCCACCAGGACATCCGGCAGTGAAAGTGGAATCGCTGATATTCCGGCTTCATCAAATATTGCTTTGGCCATTGGCGCCTCTTCCCAGGTCCAGACCTTTGCTTTTTTCAAATCATCCAGTGATGAGATGGGTTTGGTCGACAACAGCCGAATAAAGCCTGCTTCGGACCAGCCCAGCATAATATACCCTTTATCCGCCAATCCCTTTTTGAAGAAGTCATCCATCTTTTCCGTAACGTAATCAACTTCGTCATAGTTTTCAAAAAGAAATGGTATCTGGAATACATCCATTTCGCGGTATATACCGGACAACCCGGCCGAGGTCAGAGCGGCCCCGTGAATTTGACCGACATGCATTTTGCGGCGCATATCGGTTTCGTCACCCAGAACCCCTCCGGGGTATAATCTCAACCGAACCTGATTATCGGTCTTCTGTTTTAGCTCAACGTTCAAATCATTTAAAATCTGGATGTAGCTGCTGCCGTCCGGTGCAAGGGTAGCGATCTTTATGATGGTATTTTTTGCCCCTGCAATTTGAGGTAATACAAGAAGGACTACAATCAGAAAGCCCACTCCCATCAATTTAGTCACATTCGGTCCATTCATCTGAAATCCCCGTAGTTGCGCCTCCCCCATACTAGCGAAGGCTCGTATTAATGAATCAAGCTTGATTTCTTAAATATGATTATCTAAAAATACTCATCGGCTTCATTTAACATTTTACTGGCACGGCTCTGGGCGACCGTATTGAGCAGGGTTAAATCCGGAACAATGTCGGCCGGGGTCTGCAGCACGGTTTCGAGGGTCGCTAAATACAGATCTTTGTCGAACGTTTTTTTGGCGTAGTAATTTGCGTAATAAATATAGGTCATCAAAAACTTACCATCACCCAGCTCAATTGCCTTTAAGAAATGTTTCCGGGCAAGCTCCGGATTCCCCCCGGCCATCTTTGGTTTAGAGCCGTTCAATATCCCCATGAAAATGTGAGCGCCTCCGAAGTAAAACCCTTCATCCAGTTCAAGGACTTTTTTCATCAGCAATTCGACCCTTGGCAGCTCGGCCAGTGCCGCAATGGAATTCTGGCTCAGACTGATCCAGTTGCCCCAGCACGAGGCCGCCCAGAACAGGTAGGGAACTTCGTTTTTATTCAGCAGGCTGACACGTCTTTCAAATTCCTCAAAAGGAGCTGAAGCGGGGTCTTCGACACCGATTTGCTCGAGGGCGCGCAGGGCATAATCTTTTGCCCTGGCATAAAGTACCCTGGCATAGTCTCTATCTTCATCCTGAATGAAAGCCGACGCGAAGGATGCATAGGCCTGGGCGGCATTGATCAAAAGCTGTTTATTGTTGGGCACCGCCTCAACCATCCCATCGATCAGCATAAGATAAGACGGCATCCCCTCACGAATTAATTTAAGATCTGATTGCCGGTAAGCGGATTTGGCTATATCTTCCAGGAGCGACGCCGTGGCGCCTACTGTTAGGGTCTTGCTGCCGGCACAAGCCGAGATAAGGATCGTCAACAGCAGCATTAAAAAATAATGTAGAAAAAATCTCGAAGAGCGCATGATTCACACCTCAACCAATGCCGTAATACGATTCAAAGCCGGAATATAGAGAAGCTGATTTCGTGCGTCAAGCTAAAAAACGGTTGAAGACGGTTAGTTCAGCGGTTGAAACGCTGATGATTGTAGTGCTTAAAATTTTTGGTGATTGCAGGGTGCTATTTTTTGACATTGCCGACGCTTTATCCTATACTGCTGAGATTGGGAAACTGCCGCCCGACGCAGGAGATCGGTGGCACTTCGAATTGGAATGGCTGGAAGCCTTTTTGACGATTGAAACCGACTCCAGCACTTTTTATCTGTCGCAGGTCAAGCGCAGCATTCAACGACAAAATCGCCGGCTCATCTATAGGATCAAATAAACATCATTATCTTCCGCAATGATCACCGCCACATCTCAGCGGCAATCAAAAAGGAGGCCCTATGTTAGGAAAAACCAAGAAACCTGAAAACGGTTCGCCCGTGGCTGTAGAAAAAAAAGAAGTTGTTAAACCTACTGTGCCGCCGCCGAAACCGGCACCTGCCGTGACAGAGGCAAAAACCACCATCGGACCGCATATTTCAATCGAAGGTCAGGTTAATGGTGGGGAACATCTGGTTATCGAGGGATCGCTGAAAGGCAATGTTGCCATGGAAAAGCACAATTTTACCGTTGGGGCAAATGGCCGGGTTGAAGGAGAAATCAAGGCCCAAAATGTCAACATCAGCGGGCAGCTTGAGGGGACCATCACCGCCCTGGGTCGGGTCCAGGTTACCAAAGAGGCCGATTTTTTTGGTGATATCAAGGCCTCAAGCATTTCGGTCGAGGATGGGGCTTATTTCAAAGGTTCAATAGAACTGAATCGGGAGCCCCATCGAAAAAGCAATATTGCAGCTAATGCCAGAGAGACGTCAGGTCCTGAAAGACCCAAATCCGGCCCATCTGCCTCGACCGACCGTCGGAAGGAGGGCTGATCTTTGGCCCTGCCCGGTTTGCAAAATCGACCGTATTCAGATGTGGAGCCCTTTCCGGTCGGATACAAAAGCACGGTCCTAAAGCATTTTGTCGAATCGCTCGGGAGCTGGAAACCGGTTGAAATTCTTGATGTCGGTCCCATCTGTCAGGAAAACCTGGTATTCTTCGCGCGGCGCATGACCCGCCACCATGCCTGTGACATGTTCATCCGATTGCATCGTTCGATGGCAAAGCCTCAGGATTTCTTACAGGATTTAGACTATTCGTCACGCAGTTTCGACGGTATTCAATTGTGGGATCTATTGGATCATCTGGATGACAACCAGGCCAGGCAGTTGCTTAAACGTTGTTTTGATATGCTCAAGGCCACAGGTTTGTTGATGCTGGTCGCACTGGAAAAGAACCCGGAGCCGGAAACGATAAACGCTTTTATTATCGGCCGGAACTACCGTGTAAATCATCGGCCCCAGGCGCATCTCAAGCTACCATGGCACTGTCGCCACAATCGGGCAATGTTGTCGCTGCTGGCTAAATTTAACAGCGTCAAACTTTTTCGCTATCGCAGCGGACTGCGGGAATTTTTATTCAAAAAACCGGGCCTTGTTAGAGATTAATACGGGAGAAAACCATGTCCATCGAAGTCATGATTCAACGAAAAATAAAACAGGGGCCGCAGGCCAGGAAACTGGTGCCGCTAATCCTGCAGCTCAGGGCGCTGGCCACTTATCAAATGGGCTACATTTCGGGTCGGACTTTGTATAATGTTGAAAATCCCGAAGACTGTCTGGTGGTGAGTGAATGGCAAACTCTGGAGGACTGGTACGGCTGGATGAAAAGCGAGAAAAGAACCCGGATTCAGAACCAGATCGACGAGCTGACCGGCGAGCCGACCGAATACCGCATCTATGCGCCCATGGTCGAGAAAGGACGCTGATCGAAACTAGTCTGATCAAAAAAGAAACGGATGAACGTCCAACATCGAACATCCAACGTCGAATAACGTATTCTATCGATTTTAAAATGAACAACATGGGGCGCCTGTGTTGCTCCAGCGAATACACTTTGAGAATTCCAACCGACTGCCATTTGACAAGCTTGGGTGCAGGCACACCAAAGGCTTTAATTTATTCACAAATTAGAATCGATAAAGCGCAGCCTCCGGCTCGTAGGAAATGTGGCGCCTACCCTCCGGCCTGGAGGCCTACGG
>JAAUYB010179795.1_pt1 | contig 10027 bp, 2 predicted proteins | sample 7278071 | NCBI WGS metagenome assembly JAAUYB01 (sample SAMN14350121, study PRJNA611818) | marine sediment metagenome | isolation source: surface marine sediment (1.8m) | place: French Polynesia: Moorea | collected 2018-08 | reverse complement strand
CTGCGCGGGGGGCGGGGGGGGCTGCCGCGGGGCCGCGGCGGGGGGGGGGGGGGGGGGCGCGGGCCGGGGGCCCGCAGGTGGCGGCGGAGGACGGGACCAACAGGTGGCGGGGACCAGCGCGGTGGCCCCTTCTGGAGGAGGTGGCAGCAAGGCCCCTCCGTCGAAGGGCCCGGCTGGTAGAACCAGGTCCAAGGGGAAGGGAACCGGTGACAGGGGAAAGAGAGCCGCCAAGCCGGGCGCTTTCGAATCTTATGTCGACGGCCTTCTCGAACAAGGGGATCAAATGATAAAAGTCGCCACAGACAAGCTTAACACATGGGGAGCAGACGCTGCAGCTTTCCAAGCAGACGCCGATGCGGTCCAACACGTAGCGGATGAGGTAGCTGGCCTCGATTTCACGGGCGCCTCCCCGTCACTCGAGGAGAAAGCGCAGGAGGCGGTGGCCTTGTTGGCGGGCCTCCATCTCGTGCACAAGATGCTGCTGGGGAGAGTGACCGCGCCCACTGGGGGGGGACGCCAGGGAGGGACGGCGCCCCGGCCGCTTTTCCCTGGGACCAGCCCCTCCACAGGAAGGGGCAACAGAAGCCGCAGCAGGGGAAGTCGTTCCAGAACCAACTCCGCCGCCTCAAGAGGAACCAACGGTTCGGGGACGGTGGAAGACCGGCTTCGCCGTCTCTCCACGTCCGCCGTGGGGGCGGACGGAGGAGGAGGTTTCGGCTCCAGGAGCAGGTTGGGGGGCGGCACCTCCGGAGGAGCTTCGCGGGGCGGCTCCCGCAGAACCGGAGGAAGCTTTAGCTCCGGCAGCAGGAGGAACCCCTTCAACAGCAACGCGGGAAAGTTGAAGGACAACTTCTACCTCGAGTTGCCCTTTCCGTGGAATGCGCTGCCTTCGACCGAGGCCACCACCGCTCAGGAGGTGTTTAAGATAGCAGCAGTCTCCCTCCCCAAATTTAATGGAACGCACAGCGGCTATGCTGCCTGGCGGAACAGTTTCGTCCCCTGCGTCCACCTCACCAACATCGACGTCACCCACAAGTGCCTCCTCCTGCGCGCGAGCATGGAGGTGCGCACCGCCAGGATGAGGGAATTCGTCGATGGGTTGGTAAACAACGAAGACGGCTACCGAGAGGCCATCCTTAAGTTGGAGGATCGGTACGGCGGAGACGAAGCCCTGCTTCTTGCCCGTCAGGAGGCTCTGCTGGCTGTCCCCGAGCTCAAGGAAGGGGAGTACCGGACGGTCGAGCTCCTCCACTCCCGCCTTAACACGTTTTTGTTGGAATGGGCCGGAGTAAACGGGTCAGAGATGGATGAAACGGAGTCCTTGGCTTTCTACACTCTGATCATGAGCAAGATCGAGCCAACCTATACCCTTCGCTACCTGGACTGGATCCGGAGCTGGGACCTGCGAAAAGGTCTCCACTCGTTGCATGACTGGCTGGCGGAACAGCTCAAAGACCATCGAGCAGTCGAGCTCTACCACCGCCGCCGCACACTCTCACTGCGGACGGCAAGACAGGAGGGCGGCCAGTCTACGAATAGACGCAATTCCGTTCCCCCGCCCAGCCATCTAGACCGCAATTACACTCCCCAACAGAAAACATTCCTCACTCTCGATGAGGAGTGGGGAGAGCTCGACGGCGACGGTGGGAACAGTTTCCACCTGGGGGAGGGAGAGGTCTTCGCAGGAGACTCGCACTTCCTGGCAAGGCCGGAAGCACGAGCACCGCTGAAGTGCCCTCTCTGTCAAACCCAACACCCGCTGGCCAGGTGCAACCAGTACCACAAGATGACGCCCAGGCAGAGGAAGGATTTCCTCGTGCAGGACGGCCGGTGCTTCCTCTGTTTCCAAAAAACACACCCCGTAACCAAGTGCAAATTCCGCTACAACTGCGCCCATTGCGGAGGGAAGCATCACACCATGATTCATGGAGCCGACGACGCCGTCCCACCAGCCTCCCATCTTCTGGCCAACGAGGGGGAGCTGGATTTGGAAGGGGCAGCAGAAATGGTCAATTATGGGCTCTTTGCAGGTGGCGAGTCCCCCAAAAAGGCGGTTTCCCTCCGTACTATTGCCGTATACGTCAGGAATCCCACTAATGGGAAGCACATGATGCTCAACGCATTGCTGGATGACGGCTGCACGGGGGCGGGGCTGCTGAGCGCGGAGGTGGCAGAAGAGTTGGGGCTGCAAGGACCCACTTATTGGGCCTCCACCGAAGGTGTGGGAGGAAAAATTACCAACTACCGCACTTTCCTCTCAAGACTGGAGATCCGCCCCCCGACGGGGGGGAGTTGTTGGCCGCTTGGAGTCCAAATCATGAAAAGCCCGGCGGGATCCTACTCCCCCGTCGACTGGACTCAACACCAGCACCGCTTCCCCCACCTCCATGATCTGCCCCTCCATGCGCCGGTCCAGCGCCGCGCGGTGGATCTCCTCATTGGAAGCCGAGTCCCCTGGCTGTCCGCAGCACTGGAAGAAAAAAGAGGAGAAAAAGATGGACCCATCGCGCGCCTGACTCCACTCGGCTGGACAGTGGCCGGTCCCACTCACCCCACCATCCCCTCCGACCGTTCCTCGGCGCTCACGACGCTGCTGGTCTCCACCGCGTCCTCCCTGCCCTTGCGCGCGGAGGAGTGGCCCGAGGGCCAGGGGGTGATGAAGATAGAAGACAAGAAGCCAGTACAGACAGAAGATGTCTCCGATCGCCAGCTCCACCGTCTTGTGCAGAGGCTACTGCAGGAGGAAGAACAAGCCGAGGTGGAACAGCTTTCCCCTAGGGAAGAGTACATCGTCCGACAAGCCAGGGCCTCGCTCGGCCGCCAGGGAGAGCAGTACCGGGTGGGATGTACATGGGCCCCACAAGCCGGTCGACCCCACCTCAATCTCCCACAAGCAGAACGCCGGCTGCGGAGTCTGGAGGAAAGCCGGCACTTCCAAGATCAGACAATAAAAGAGGCCTACCAACAGGTGGTGGACGAATGGAAAAAAGGGGGAGAGGTGAAAAAAGTACCCTTTCCCTCACCCGAGGTCCGCTACCTCATGCCACATTTCCCCGTGGTCAACCTGCAAAAGACCACCACCCCCGTCAGGATTGTTATGGACTGCAAGGTGGAACTGAATAAACACCTCCTCTCTGGCCCCAACCTCCTCAACGAAGTGGCCGCCGTGCTCCTTCGCTTCCGCTCGGGCCTCTACACCTTCTCCGGCGACGTGAGGAAGATGTTTCTGAGGATCTTCTTGTTGGAGGAAGACCGCCCATTCCACTGCTTCCTGTGGCGCGATTCGGAGGGAGAGCTAGAGTACTTGCAGTTTCAAGTTCACGTCTTTGGCAACGCGGGCAGCCCGTTCCTCGCCTTGTTCGTCGTGAAGGAACACACCAAAAAATATTCCTCTTCCTTCCCGGCCGCCGTCGACACTGTCTTCCACTCCACTCTCGTGGACGACGTGCTGGACTCGGCAGACACCATAGAGGAGGCGCGAGAGACGCTCACCGCCGTCAAACGAATCTTTGCCGACGCAGGGATGGAGATGGCCAAGTTTCACTCCAATACCCCCGCTGTCCTCAACAACATCAGCCCCGAGCTGCGGGCGGGACCAATCGTGGACGTTGCTGCTCTGGGGGAGGAGAAGCGGATGCCGGAGCTGAAGACGCTCGGCCTTTGCTACGAGCCGGCTACGGACACCTTCTTTTTCCGCTCACCTGAGACCACGGTCGAGAGATGGACGAAAAGAAGAGTCCTTAAACTGTTTCCCCGCCTCTACGATCCCCTGGGGTTCCTGCTCCCGTACTCCATCACGGCCCGCATATACTTCTCCTCCATCGCAGCCAAGGAGCAGGCGTGGGACGCCCCCCTGCCCCCGTCCCCCTTGTGGAACAAATGGGTGGAGCAGTTGTCGCAGCTCCCTCTCCTCCGTTTCCCCCGCTGCGTAAAAACCGCAGTCGCCGTCAAGGCAGAGCTCCATCTCTTCGCGGACGCCTCCAAGGAAGCATACGCCGCCGCCGCCTACATCGTCTGCTACTATACAGAAGGGCAGCCTACCGCTTCCCTAGTAGCAGCCAGAGCCCACGTGGGCCCCAGGAAACAGTCCACCATACCCAGGATGGAGCTCAGGGCTGCAGAGCTGGCCGTCCGCCTGCGGAAGATGGTGCTCACGCACCTCAAGCTCGACGTCGGCCAGGTCACGTTCTGGTCCGACTCCCTTACTGTCCTCTACTGGCTTAGAGACGACGCCAAGCGCTTCCAAACCTTCGTACACAATAAATTGCAATCTATTAGAAAGGTTTCAGATCAGAAAGAGTGGAAGTGGGTCCCCACCGCCCTCAATCCGGCCGATCTCGCCACCAGGGGCCTCAGCCCAGCCCGCCTGGCAACCAGTCTCCTTTGGCAGAACGGACCTCCATTTCTGCGTGGGGGACCTCTCCCGGTCTGCCCCCAGCTCCTCTCCACGTCAGACGTCATCCTGGAAATGAAGAAAACGGAGCAGTTCGGTCTCCTCGATCTCGAGCAAGCGGAACAAGTCTCGCTCCCCATCTCCAGGTATGGCACCTACCACCGCCTCCTGGGCCTTTGTGAACGTGTCCTCCTATGGAGGGACAGGGCCCGCCGCCGGCTGGGGCTCCCACCCCTTCCCCCTCCCCGCCCGCGTGCGGAGGCCATCCTCCTCCGGCAGGCGCAGAAAGAACTGGCGGCTGCTCTGGGCGGTTCTACCCCCAAGGCCACGCTGCGCAGCCTTGGAATGACGGCCTTGACGCCCTTCCTCGACGAGAACGGCCTCGTTCGCGGTCGAGGACGACTCGCCCATGCCGCCGCTCTCCCCCGAGACGTGCGAGAGCCGCTGCTGCTGCCAAAGCACCACCCCCTCACCCTTTTAATCTTTCGCCACCACCATGAGAAAGTGCTCAAACACTCAGGAGGTACAGCAGCAGCCCTCAACTCCCTGCTAGCACGTTTCTGGTCCCCCAGGCCTAGGGCGCAAATGTATAAGCTGGTGAGAGATTGCATCCATTGCAGGAGGAGGTTGGCCAGACCTCAGCGACCTCCTCAAGCACCGCTTCCCCACCTACGTCTACCCCCACCAGAAGGACCGGTGGCCTTCCACACGGCTGCTTTCGATTGCGCGGGCCCTTACAGAGTCAAACGCGGCCGTTCGTACGAACAACATTATCTCCTTCTAGCCACCTGCTGCCACACCCGGGCCGTCCGTTTGGAGAGCTTGACCGACCTTTCGGTCGACTCTTTCCTCATGTCATTCACGCGCCTCTCAGCCAAAGGCGTTAACCCGTCCAACGTTCTCACCGACAACGGAAGCAACTTCGTCGCAGGGAACCGCCTCCTCTCAGAGCTCAACTCCAAGCTCCGCCAGGGAAGTCTGGAGCAGAAACGGCCGGAAATCCGCTGGTATTTCAACCCCCCCTATGCCAGCCACTTCGGTGGAGTCTTCGAGAGGCTGATCGGGGCCGCCAAAGCAGCGCTCTACCATGCCCTCCCCTCCCACTTCTCCCTGTCGCTGGAACAGCTCCAGACCGCCTTTGCAGAGGTAGAAGGCCTTCTCAACACCCGCCCTTTGGCCTACATTGGCGTAGAAGGCCTCGAAAACACAGCCCTGACCCCAAATCACTTCCTTGTCGGCTCGGCCTCGGTCCCTCAGATCTCCTCCCCGTGGCCGCCCTTTAAAGGGGGCCTCGCCCGCCGTTGGGAAGCAGTACACAAGGCCCTACATACATTTCGACAACGTTTTCTTGCAGAACTCGTTCCCCACATGCGAGAGGCCACCAAAGTTCGTGGGGCAGGCCGCGACCTCCGCGTGGGAGACGTCGTCGTTTTTCTCCTCCCATCCGCAGCAAAGAAGTGGCCACTCGCGCTAATCCACCAAACATTCCCTGGCAAGGACGGGAGAGTGCGGGTGGTCGATCTGTGGAAGCCGGACCCTCCCGGTTCCGCCACTGCCCCACCCCAAGACGAGCGTCCAATCAGCGCTCGGTCCGCCAGTTCCTCCTCCGCGCGGGAAAAAGTGGGAGAGCCAATCACAAGCCCGTCGGTCAAAAAAGGCGCGCCGGCAGCGGCAAGCGCGGCCGGCGCGGCGGAAGCAGAAAGGGAGAAGCCCCTCCCACCGCGCAGCCACGGCACCTATTTTCGCCGAGATGTAGGAGCTGTGGCACTTTTACTCCCGGTGGAACATACCAACCTCGCCCACATTTGATGGCTTGCCGGGGGACGCTCGGGTTTGGCGCCTCCCCAAGAGTGCCAACGTCCCCCCCTACTCACCATCACGCCACCCCCAGAAGCCCCGCCTTCTTTTACCACCCCTACCCCCCTCCCCATCGGGAGAGAACGGGAGGCGGCAGATTCACCGTCGCTGCTGCTCCTAAGCGGCGGCCCCCCTTCCCCCCCTTCCCTTTTCACCCACGTGGGTAAAACCGGCGCTTCCATCCCCCTCATTCCTCGTCGAAGCTTCCAAGCACCAACACCACGCTCCTCATACTTGGAAGATTTTATCTACCACGTGGTGAGAAAACACTTCCCCCATTTTAGCCGTTCGACCCGCTCCACTTCCACTACTCCCTCAACAGGACCACCGACACCATCCGGCGCGGCATCCTCCCATTCCCCCCCCCCCTTTAGCAAGTCTGGGCCGTTGCCCGGCTTGTTCCCTCCCCCCGACATGTTCCAACCCGAGCACTTTCCCCTACGGGGGAGCCGCTTCCACGACGCCGTCGCCAAACTCCGCCACGGCGCCTACACCAACCTGAAGATGCTCGCCCACTACTCCGAGGAGGCCAGGCCCCGCAGATGGAGGGACGTCCTGGGCCGCGGGCAGGACCGCGCCTTCTCCTACGTGCACACGGCGGACATGTGGCACACCTCGGGTGCGGACGAGGACTTCCGCCAGGCCCTGTCCGAGATCCCTGTCCTGGCGCTGGCCATCGTTCGCCCCTTCCCCCAGGACCCGGCCCGCTACATCGTGGTAGCCACGTACAACGGCAGGGCGGCCGCTTTCAACCTCCCCACGCTCGAGCCCAACTCCACCTGGTTCCGCCGGTGTGAGTTGCTCCCGTCGGAGCTGCGACAGTGGCTGGAGGACGAAAACATCTTCGTCCTCACCACCGACTCCACTTCGCCCCTGACCACCGACCCAGACGGACTCCACCCCACCCGCTGCATCAGCACGGACGTCCTCTTCGGAGTCTACCAACACGCCGGCGTCATCAAGCCTCACTTCAAGGCAGACCGGGGGGACCTCGCCTGGCAGATGGTGTACGCCACGGGGTACCACCACCGCCCGTCCCCCCGCCCCAAGCTCCTTCAGTTTGTGGGCGAAGATCACTTCAAGAGCGCCTGGCCGGAGTGGAGGGAGCCCGGGTGGTTGCCGACGGGGACCGACTCCCTCAACCCCCAGGAGGAGTTCTTCCTCTACTACGAGGCCGCCGGGATGCACCTCTTCGTCTCCCGCCTCCTCCAGCACGGTCTCGTGTACGGGGGCATGCGCGCGGTCGACCCCACTCTCTCCCTCCGCCAGCTCTATCAGGTCTTCCTTGAGGGCGGAGAGACCAAGCCGTGGGTGGTGGGCACGGACCCCCTGGGGATCAAGTCGGACTTCCCCCCGCCGCAGTACTTCCACAACATCCCCGCCCTCCTCAAGTACGCGCCAGACGAGTTCCGCCCCACCACGCCCCCCGCCGCCGACGCTGCGGGGGCCGGGAAGGAGGTGGAAGAGGAAACGGTGGAGGAAAAGTCGGAGGACGCGGACAAAATCACCGTAGTGCCGGCAGACAACGCCGAAGAAGTCCCCCCCACCCCTCCCAAGAGAAGCCGCCCCAGCGAGGACGGCAGCAACGGCCACTCCGCCGACGGCGAGGCGGAAGTGGAGCTCATTCTCAACGACCAGGCCCTGGAGAAGGAGTTCCGCCAGGAGGACGACAACAACAACGAGAAGCAGCAGGAGGAAGTCACTCCCTCCTCCGCCACCACCTCCACCCAGAAGCGCCTGCTTGAGCTGGCGCAGGCCTTGCAGCCGCCACCACTCACCACGGAACAGGCCGCCGCAGCCGTCGCCGTGGAGACAACCCCCATGGAGGTGGACCAGTCCCCTCGTCCTCCGCCGCCGCCCAAGATGCAGCCGACCCCGCTCTTTTCCATCAGCCCCCCGGGCCCAAACCACCTCACCGGCGCCAATGCGACGCCAATCGGCCCGTCCGGCACCGGAGGGCCCCTCCCGGGCAGATTGGGCCCTCCCGTCCGCCCACCTCCGCCCACAGGCCCACCTAAATCGGGAAGGATCGTCCTGCTCCAGGCCCTGCCGGAGCTCGAGCCCGTCGCAGCAGACGCCACAACCGACCACAAGCCGGAGCCACCCTCTCCCCGATACGGCCCGCAAGACGTGCGAGCGCGGCTTTTCCCCGCTCAGGCCGACGCCGAGGCCTTCAAGGAGGAGGCGCCCGCCACCGCCCCGGGCGGCAGAGCCGCGGTGGCAGTCTGCCGGAGGGACCTCAACATCCGCTTCAGCGCCCAAGTCAGGGTGGGCGCGAACGTGGAGGCCTTCCGCCGCGAGCACCCCTCGCTGCCCTTCGCTCCCCTCCCCAACCAGGTGGGGAACATTACCCCCACCCCCATCGACGAGACCCGCCTCTCCAACATTAGGCTTACCCATGACGAGCGGCTGCGAAACCCCTACATCGCCGCCCCCATTTTCGACAACAAGTGCGACTTCTGCTCAGCCAAGCACTGCTCAAGGTTTGTCGCCGGCACCACCCTCCCAAACTGCCAGAAGTACAGGGAGCAGGTGCTTTTCGCCCCCACAAGGAGGATTTGCGACTACCGCAGGTGCCTCGCCCCACATGAGCACCACACAGTCACCTGCCCGTACCTGCACAAGAAGTGCTCCAAGTGCGGCTGCCGCGGGCACGACACCGTCGACGCCTGTGATCTCCGCAACGCCGACATCATGGCACGCCTCCGCAGCGACTTCGAAGAGTACGCCAGCTGCGGCATCTTCACCAGGAAGAGGTTCGACGCAATCGAGTGGGGATTCTACCCTGTGCCGTCGTTCAGGCCCCCCTCGAACTTCGTCTCGTACCGTCGCTTGACGGATCTGCCAGTTCTGGAGGCGATGGCCTTCCTCCAGTCCCTCCTCCTCTTGCCGGAGAACGTGGCAGCCTCCAGGGAGCACGCGCCGCAGGCTCCGCCCTCGCCCGCCCCCGCTCCGGTCGGCTCCGCCACCGGGGGCGCCCAGTCCACGGCCTCCAACTACAGTCTCTAGGTCCACCTGGCCTGGACCTTGGAGGAGAGGAAGACGACGAAAACGAAGACGAAGAATACTTACACGAAGAAAAAATACTAATTTAGAAGAAAGATTTCACCGTTTCCACCGTTATTTTCCACCGTTTCATCGTTTCATTCCATTATGCTTATCTATATTTCGGAATACTACGCCTAGAATATTACAGGCTCATTCAATTATGTCGACATTCCCGCCTCATCCTTTACCTGTCTCATCCCTGTACCCCTTTTTATCGCGTGACCGTCCCTCTGCTGCCGCTCTTCCACCACGATGGACACCGTCCTCACCGTCCTCCAGCTCTTCCCTTTCCACTCTCGACGACGACTCCTTCCGGTCCCTTGTCGCCGACTGGGGGAGGATGTTCGGGGAGAAGAAGGAGGGGAGAGTCATCAGGAAGAGAAGAAGAAGATGCTGCTGCAAAGGAAGATGGAGAGTTTTTTGAGATGACAAATGTGAGCAGGGGGAGAGGAGGGGAAGAAAATAAAGTCAGTGTGGAAAAGAATCTGGAGCTGGGAGGGTCTCATGTTGAAAGATAATTTGAAATAATAATAAATTAGTAAGATTGTGGGCCAGGCCCCTTTCACTCCTTCCTCCCACCTGGCGTGCTGGAGAACCTGCTGACTGGACGGTTCGGACAGCTGCTGCTACCTATAACGTGGCAGTTATTGCTGCCACTGCCGCCGACCACATTTCAGAGCCGAAAAAAATACTTTAAAACTATTTCAAAAATGGATAGTTATTTTATTT
>JAAUYB010049833.1_pt1 | contig 10027 bp, 18 predicted proteins | sample 7278071 | NCBI WGS metagenome assembly JAAUYB01 (sample SAMN14350121, study PRJNA611818) | marine sediment metagenome | isolation source: surface marine sediment (1.8m) | place: French Polynesia: Moorea | collected 2018-08 | reverse complement strand
GGTTTTCCCATGACAGTGTCCAGGTTGTTCCATGTCAGGTTCAGTTGACATTTGTGCTGAATTTCAGTGAGAGTGGCCAGGTTCCTCGGCAGGGCATCTAGAAGAACAGTTCGGTTTCTATATGACATCTTATTTTTTTAAAAAAAATCAAATAATACCTTTGCAGTCGAATTGAATTTGTTCACAAAACTTTTTCACGTCCATGGCTGGCTCCCTCTTGCCGCTGATCGACTGACTTGAACGTGAAAAGGACTTCTGTTATGCCAACCTCAGAAGCCGTGCTCTGTTCAAATGCGACAAGCAGACTTTTCCCTTATCTTGATTCTTTCTCGTGCTGCATTCGTTCATGGTTCACAGCGTCCACATAGAGCGTTGAAGTCCACGCTGAACTTCGGGGCTGCCGTTACATAATCAATGTGAACAAAGCATGAACCGTGAACAGCTAATTGTTGTACGTCAATTTTGGGGCAAACTACCAGTTCAAAGATTCCTAATCTTTTCTGACTCTCAATGAAATTCACAATAAAACATTAAAGCGATGTAGGAAGATGCCACTATTATTTATGTATTCTCTTCATTTACCAAGGTCCTTGGCGGAGAACTTGATTTAATTGATGTAGAAGACATATTCCGTCATAAAAGTTTTCGCTCTTTTAGCACCGAATTCACGGACGAGACCTCTGGGGAAACCAAGGTGCTGCTGGCGTCCGACTTCGGGAGGACAGGGGCGAGGGCAGCCTTCCCCTGCATGGACGAGCCGGACATTAGGACGCGGTGTGCAATTATTGTCACTTTTTCCAAGATGAAAAAAAAAAAACCAAGGCATGATTTCGTTCATTTGCGCAGATACGCTTTTGAGCTCGACTTTGGTGACTACTTCGACTCGGACATTGTGGCCGTCTTCAACAGGGAAATGGAGGAATACAGTGTATGTACACACAACGAATTTTCGATTCCAAACTATTAGTTAAGAAACTTTTTTGCAGTCCTTCCGCTCCCTCGCCACTTTCTCTACGACCGACTTCCTCCCCGCCTCCTCGCTCTCCCTCTTCGCCGCTTCCGCCGACGACTTCGCCTCAGTCTCCTTCTCCGACGGGGAGCTCAGGGTATCCATGGTCGCCAGGGGCCACATTCCTTACGAGCAGGCCTGGTAAATATTGAAATACTACGGCGATGGAAAATTGTGCAGTGTGCTCGCTTTCTAAAAGCTAAGTGGCAATTGAAGTGTGTTAGAAACGAGATGGCCTTTCCACACATAAAAGACACGATTCGACAAACATTTAGTAGCTATACTAAAATGTACCTAACAACATAATGTACGAGACACACTGTTCACGTTGATTCAGGCATTTGAAAAAGTTGTCTATAGTGGAGGAAACCTTTTTGGTCCCTCTCAGGTTCTCCGTTCAGCACGCCTACGGCGCCGCCCAGTTCCTGATCGACTACACCGGGGTGTCGGCCTTCGGCAGCGGCTCCCTGCAGATGGCCGCCCTGCCGGAGACGGCGCCTCAGTCCGTCTCCGGGGGAGGGTGGGGAGCGCTCGCCTTCAGGGAGAGCGCCGCCCTCTACAGCGAAGTACGGGAAAAATTCTAAACTACAGGCATGGTCGGATCAATGTGCACACTTTGTGTATTCCTCTCAAAATTGAAATTTGTGCCTTTTTGTCTCAGAAATGTTCACCGACCGCTGGCAAAAGGTCAACTCTGCTTTGTAGTATTGAAACTGACAGTCTTTTATCTAAAATGATGGCAAAAGACGTACCGCCCAAAAATAATGCGGAAAAAGGCCCAAAAAGAGCTGGAATAGCCAAAAATGAACAGTTATTTTTTAAAGGTAGCAAATTGTGAATTTATTATTTCACCGACCGCTAGTACGTACTCTATCTGATCTGTCCATGCAAAGACCATGGCTCCTCACAACAGCAAAAAAAACAACACAAAAGGTACCCTCCAAATACGTGTGCACATTGATCTGACCATGACTGTAGACCTGCTGTAGTTACATGTTGCATTACAATAATAGGAAATTTTTCAGAACGCAAACTCGATCTCAGTTGAGCACCTGGATCAGACCGTCGCAGCACTCTCAAAAGTAAGAGATAGAGCAGAGAAGAAATCATCTTTGTCATTTTGCTAATTATTCGTTGGTTGTATGAAGGAAATCGCCGAGATGTGGGTGGGGGATTTCGTCACCATCGACTGGTGGGAGCACCAGTGGTTCAGAGAAGGTATTTGAAGTCCAAGAAAACGAATAGAAAATGTAAGTATTTTTTTAATTTTTTGCAGGATTTTCCCGCTACCTCGGCCTCCTCTCTTCCGACGCCCTCCAACCTTCCCTCCTGCAGCTCGCCCGTTCGGCCAACACGGACCTCCACGCCTCACTCCTCGCAGACGCGGGGATGGGGCTGCGAGAACTAGTGAGAAGAGACACAACATTCCACATAATTAATTGATCGAGACTTAATTTTTTGTAATTTTTAAAAGGATGCCGCTGTCGCTAACCCTTCCTTCGACTCGTCCGAAGCCGAGGCTCTGGCGGCCAAGGGCGGGTGGCTGCTGAGGATGGCGGAGGGATTCGCGGGAGAGGACGCGTTCAGGTAAATTTAAGATTTATTTTTCTTAAAAAAATAGTGTGTATAGGGTGCGCGTCAATTGAAATGTTTCAGATCGGCCCTCGACCGCTTCCTGACGGAAAACAATTTCGGCAGTGCTTCTCCTGAGGCCTTCTGGGAGCTCCTGGAAGAGGAGGCCACCATTGACAGTCTGAGAAGCATACCGAGGTAAATAAAAAAGTTTTCTTTTACTTCTGTGAAAACTATTTTTCCCCTTGCAGCATAATGGAAACCTGGACGACCCAGGCCGGCTTCCCCCAGGTGACCGTCTCCTCCACCGGCGCGGCTCAATACACCCTCAGCCAGGAACCCTTTTCCAGCGACGACGATTCGTCAACGTGGTACATTCCTGTAAGTCCCAAGGGAGTAACTTGGAAAACAGCACATTTTAAACATGATTTCTAATATTCGGCATAAAGAGTTCACCCCTACGTCTTGTTCTTTTCCAGATCACTGCTTGGGAGGTCGGCTCGGAAGACGAGGAAGAGCAGCGGAGAGAGATTCACTGGCTGACCCAGGACACCCTCGAGGTGTCCCTGCCGGGCTTGGGGCCGGTGCTGGCCAACGCCGGTCAGCGCGGCTACTTCCGGGTCAACTACGAGGCGGACAACTGGCGGGCGCTGACGGACCTGCTGGCGCAGAGCGGCGGAGGGGCGGAGGCGGTGGACGCGGCGTCGAGGGCGCAGCTCTACGACGACGCGTTCAACCTGGCGAGGGCGGGAATCATCTCATACGATGTGGGTTTCGTACCAAACACTTTTTAAAAAAACAAAAACTACTTTGTAGGAGTAGCAAGAAAAACAGTAGTAGCAGCAGAAGTAACTGGGGCAGAAGCAAAAGCAGCAACAGTAGCTTCAGCAGCAGCAGGAAATTTAAAAAAATCGTCAGCAGGGAGATGAGCAAAGATTAGAATTGTAACTAATTATCTAACCAACTGTAGCAACCAGAGTAGCACACACGGTAATTTCCTTTCGTACAATTTTTCCAGATCCCCCTGGCCCTGAGCAGCGCTCTGAGGCAGGAGAGGGAGCTCGTCCCGCTGCAGTCCGCCCTGTCCGGCCTCGACTACCTGGAGACCATGCTGAGGGAGAGCCCCGAGATCCACTCCGCCTTCGCCGCCCACCTGAGGGGGGCGCTCGGCAACAACTACCGCTGGCTCGGGTTCGACCCGCTGGACAAGGGCGCCAGCTCGGAGGACGACCACGAGACCATACTCAGGAGGAACCTGGTGCGACAATTCGACGATGCGATCCACAAAACAATGTTTGTGAGGGAATCTGTTAGGTTGTTGACTGGATGTGCCTGCTGGGAGACGAGGACTGCAACGCCCAGGCCTTCAACGCCCTGCACGCATGGATGACCTCGGGAGTCGACGAGGGAAACCCCATCGATCCGGAGCTCAGGCGATCAGTTTACCAGGTTTGACACCCCCCCCAAAAAAAAAAACAACTAAAAATAATTTTAACAATTGAGACCAAAATTGTCTCCAGGCTGCCATCCGCGAGGGCGGGCAGTCAGAGTTCCTCTTCCTGATGGGCAAGCTGGGCGAGTCCTCTTCGTCGACCAAGTCTGAGGACATCCTGCGGGGTCTGGCAAGTACAGTGGACGTGGAGCTACTGAGGGCGCTACTGGACATGACTCTGGAGGAAGGAGAGCTCATGGAGCAGGTAAGGAAAAAATGCAATAGCATTTCCAAAATAAAAAAAAATGATAGCGAAATATCTTAGCCACAGCTAACAACAATGATAATTTTTTTTCGTTTTGCAGGAGGCCCAGATCGTGTACGAGGTCTCGAGCCGCTCCCAGGCCGGCCGCGCGGCCTCCTTCTCCTGGCTGGTGGAGCGCTACGGGTCGGTGGAGCGTCGCTTCGGCCGCGGGTCCGCCGCCCTCCGCCGCGCCGTCCTGGCCGTCGTCTCCGGGTTCGCCGCCGGCGCGCGCACCCCGGCGGAGGAGTCGGAGCTGGAGGCGCTGCTGGGGGGCGACCTGTTCGACCCGGCGCTGGCGGAGGCGGCGCGGAGGGAGCTTCAGGCGCAGGTCGGGGTGGTCAGGGCGAACGAGGAGTGGTCGCGGACTGGGTGAGTTTTTCGAAGGGGGAAAACATGTGGTGGAATATAAAGAATGTTTTGAAATTCCCTTTCTCAAATTATTCCTTCCCTCTGCATTACGTTGCGTAGACCGACAATAGGCGTGAACAATTATCGCTATTCTACACTTTCCAGCTTCTCCGAGGTGTACGTGTGGCTGGACGAGAACGCCCTGGAGGACACGACCACCACCTTGAGCACCACCGCGAGCACCACCACCCCTACCACGGTCTCCACGGTCTCCACCGTTTCCACCGTCTCCACCGTTTCCACCGTCTCCACCTCTTCTCCCAGCACCGAAGAAGGGGAAGGCCCCGGCGACGGCGGAGAGGAGGAGACCAGCACCCTAAGCTCCACCACGGAAGAAGAGGGCGGGGAAGAAGTCACGGAAGTATCCAGCACTACAGAAGAGGAAGACGACGACGACGATGACGACAACGACGGCGCCGTCGCAACTGCGTCCTCTTGGGCTCTTCTGTTCTTGACGGCAGTGTGCCTGGCGCGCATACAGTAATTCACACAATCCTTTCTGTAGAAAGTCAGTGTGTGAGTCACGTGCTATGCTGTAAAAAACTATACTTACCTACGAATAGGCTACGCGTAGAATGGACTTATAGGGCAAAATAAATGAATCCTGCCTTGAGAGTAGATACTAGAGAGTAAGTCGCTTTCTTCCGGTCTTCTACGGTATTGTAAGGATAAAAGGGGTTGCTGCACACACGCATTAAACCAACAACGTCATTGTGCAGGCACGAATCTTTGACCCGTTTGTCTGATGTATTTTATTGCTTTGCGTGAAAAAAAATGCTTCGGGTAATCTTGGCTTCTTTTTTTGTTAGAAAGAAGCCCTTCTTTGGCCGCCGACCTCAGGGCAATAAAAAAAATTCCCTTCATGTGTCTCCGCCCAAGACGATAAACACCGCGCTCACGGCCCCAAAAAATTAAGGTCAGTCGGGTTTTTTCGCACGTAGCCGACATGAGGTCCAAGTCAGGCACACCGATGCTCTTATTGGAATATTTGGCAGTGGTTGTTCTTGCACAATGGACGGCGGCCCAAGAACTCGACTACCCGTTGTACATTGATCGTCCGACGCTTTCAAATTTGGGGGATGAGGTACGTTACTACGTCTACACAGTAGTTTACATCATGGAAAAAAAGGTACGGTAGTTTTGCAAGGCGAATGGTGATGGAACCCATGTGCATTAAAAGATCAGATTGCACATTTTCCCTTGAGAGCTGAATTGAGATTAATGATCAATGATTAAGCCCTCACCTACCTGATTTCAACGTGTTCAGGTCAGCTTCTCCTGCACGCTCGGCCCCGCGGCGGCGGGCGGCCCCGGCATCCCCAGCCAGAGCTGCCTCTTCGCCTCTCCCAACCCGTTCAACCCCTCTCTGGCGGCCGACCTGGCCACGGGCGAGGTGACGGTGGCGGACAGCGGCGAGTTAGTGGAGGGGTACGCGGCCTTCGGCGGCGACGCGTCCACCTGCGGGCTGACGGTGGCGGCGCTGTCAGCCGACGACGTGGGCGAGTGGGCGTGCTCCGTCAACGAGGGAGAGCCCGGTGTGCCCTTCCACAGGGGAACGTTCCAGATACTGACGGACGGCTTCTTGGGAGACGTACGGTATGTTCCCTATAATAAGTTTTTCAGACAGAAAAATATTGAGCATGTATATTCCAAGAAAGTATGTAGTTGCACTGAATTTCATCGGGTTCACTTTTCTAATGCCAGACCATGTGGAATGAAGAACCATTAAAAACTCATTCCGCAGAAAGTGACGCATAATTTCATGATCTGGGAATCAGTCAATTTTGTAGTTGCCGTTTCTTCCAGGATCCCCCGCCACATGATCCCGGTCCACTACGATCTGCGGCTGATCCCCTTCCTGGAGGAGGGCAACTTCACCACCTCGGGCGAGTTGGAGCTCGTGGCAGACTTTGACGACGCCGTCAACGACCCCTACTACCACAGCAGGATCTACTTCCACGCCAGGGAGATCGCCGTCGACGAGGAGAGCGTCTCCGTGTCCAACATCCTGATCAGCGACCTGGAGGTGGCCGGCCACGAGTACGACCTGGAGAGGGACTTCTACGTCATTCACATGGCGAGCCCGCTCAGGAGGAACGATTTCGTGTACCAGGTTGGATCGGGATTTGCCAACTTTTCTTTTATTCGATTTAGAGGTGACACTTTTTGCTCGACTTGTTCCAGTTCACTATTGGCATGACTTTCACGGCCATCCTCAACGACAAGCTGGCGGGGTTCTACCGCAGCAGCTACCTGAACGATGCCGGAGAAACGGAGTACTTGGGAATAACCCAGTTTGCGGTATAAGTTTCACCAAATCACCGAAATTACAACCAGTTTAATTGGCTTTCCGTTCCTTTACGTAGGCCATAGACGCCAGGCGTTCCTTCCCCTGCTTGGACGAGCCGGACCTGAAGGCAACCTTCAACATCAGCCTGGGCCACAAGGACACCATGGTGGCCAGGTCCAACATGAACGAGATCTCCTCCGACCCCATCGCGGACCTTGACGGCTACGTCATGACCACCTTCAACAAGAGCGTGGCCATGTCCACCTACCTGGTGGCCTTCATGGTGGCCGACTTTGGCTTCACCCCCGTTGAGGGTGACTTCACCGTCTGGCACGCCTTCTCCAAGGCAGGGCAGGCGGACCTAGCCGCGGACGCCGGCCCGCCCATCCTGGATTTCATGGAGGGCTATTTTGGCATCCCCTACCAGCTGCCCAAGACCGACATGGCGGCCATCCCGGACTTTGCCTTCGGCGCCATGGAGAACTGGGGCCTCATCACCTACAGGGAGACCTCGCTGCTGTGGGACGAGGGCGTCTCCTCCCTGGTCGACAGGGACAGGGTGATCGAGGTTGTCGCCCACGAGCTGGCACACATGTGGTTCGGGAATCTGGTCACCATGGAGTGGTGGACTGACCTGTGGCTCAATGAAGGTACCGTCAAACGTAGAATATTTTTTGTTGCTAAAAAATTTAAAAAACGTCAAATTCGGGAAATTAAATTGCTTGCAAATGGATTTGTCTGAAAATTTGCCGAATTGCTGATGGTCCATGACCTCTGGGGTAGAAAAGAAGCCAGTATCCATGTCAAGGTCACCAAGGCAATGTATGGATGGCAACAATTTCATCTCCCAGCTAACAGGTGCTAAAGTCTCAAGGATGAGTCAAGCCTACAGTCAAGCTGTCAGTCATGGAGATAGTTCCATGTGCAGTGAATTGTACTTTTAAACCTTCTTTCTCACATGAACCTGTAATAAAATCAAACTAAACCAAACCGTGTCATAGGATTCGCCACTTTTATGGAGTACAAGGGCGCCGCCTCCTACGCCCCTGAGCTGGAGAGCGAGGACCGCCTGGTGATCATCGACCTTCAGGACGTGTTCGAAATCGACGCCTACGAGACCTCGGTGGCCATCAGCTCCGAGGTCACCAACCCGGAGTACGACCTCGTCTTCGGAAGGATCGCATACGCCAAGGGGGCTTGCCTCATCAGGTGAGGATGGTTTTGAACTGCACGTCTGTTGCAGTTAAATGCTTTTTTTTCTATTATACTTGCTGCAGAATGATCGAAAACTTTCTGACGCTGGACACGTTCAACAAGGGCATCCAGGCCTACTTGAACGAGTTCGACTACGGGAACGCCGACAGGAACGACCTGTGGAACTCACTCACCCAAGCCGCTCTGGTAGTTACAACATATCTCGAATTTGGTTATTCTTCCTTTCACTCATATATGGGGAAATTATATAGGACGACGAGATCCTGGAGGAGGACGGCCCGACTGTCGGTGACGTGATGGAGGGCTGGACGGTCCAGGCCGGATACCCGGTGGTGACGGTGGAGTGGGCGGACACCTCAAACGTGCTCAACATCTCGCAGAAGAGGTTCCTTCTCGACCCACTGCAGCCGAACAGCGGGGAGATGTGGACCATACCAATCTCGCTAGAGTATCCGGAGGGGGCAAGTGAACCTGAGATGAATCTGCCAAAAAAGATTTTTTTTTAGAAAAAAGACCTTTTTTTGCTTAGGAGTTTAGCAACACCCAGCCGAACGTCTGGATGCAAAACAACGAGAGCGAAATCACGCTCCAGGTTGATTCTTTCCCGTACATCCTCAACGTAAAGGTATGGTCTGCCTTTGAAAAGTATATAAAACTTTTTATCACAACGTTTTCTATTAAAGGAAACCGGTTACTTCAGAGTCAACTACGATTCTGAAAACTGGGCCCTGTTGAACGACTACTTGCTGGACCAGAGGTCAGCCATACACAGGCTGAACAGAGCTCAGGTAGACAACCATTAACTTTTCTTTAAAAGCAGTATGAAAATTATTGTTGGACAAAAGATCTACGACGACGCCCTCAATCTCGCCCGCGCCGGTCAGCTGAGCTACCCGATCGCCCTGGACATCTCTCGTGCGCTGGAGCTGGAGAGGGACTACATACCGCTGGAGGCAGGGCTAAGGGCGCTCTACTACGTCAACACCATGATCAGGAATACCAGCGGTACGTTATTCGAAAATTCAATTTGCAAACTCCCAGTTTCAGCTAGGAAAAAATAATTCTAAAAAAAATATTGCACGGTATTCTCAGAAAAGTACGCGCGACCTGAATGACCCCCTACAAAAAAATTCCCCAGCTTCTGCTGACCAGATTTAGTTTTTTTTGGGTATTTCACTCAATATTTAATCATACTTTTTGAAAAGATTTTGGCTTCACAGAAACGAACATGAATTCTTTAAGCATCTTACATGCAAACTAACCCATCATAGTTTGGTTTAAAAACTCCCGCTTTCCCCGCAGATATCTCAACTTTGGACCGGTACATGAGGCAGATTGTTGGTCCCAACTACGACGAGCTGGGCTTTGAGGCGGCTGAGGACGACCAGTACCTGGACGTGCTGAGGAGGGCCAGCGTCATAGAAACAGCCTGCAGACACAACCTGCAGGTGCGGCAAGTTTTTTTTGCAACAGGAACGCCTTTAAAAACAGGGGAAAAGAGGGTATCTGTGAGAGTTTCAGCAATACCAATCTAGACAAAAAAGCAGCATTAAAAACATAAATAGTTTGCAGCAAAGTTTGTAAGAGCAGCAGCAGTTGGAATAGGTGGTATTTTGGAGAACTCTTTGCATTCAAAATAGTTTTTGTAACATTATTTGCTGCAGCAGATCACATTTTCTTCACAAGAACCGTGTTCTTTCTGTGCAGGACTGCCTCGACAACGCCCGGTCCCAGTTCTCCTCCTGGATGTCCTCCTCCGACCCTTTGGCGGAGAACCCCTTTGACCCTGACCTGAAG
>JAAUYB010177412.1_pt1 | contig 10030 bp, 5 predicted proteins | sample 7278071 | NCBI WGS metagenome assembly JAAUYB01 (sample SAMN14350121, study PRJNA611818) | marine sediment metagenome | isolation source: surface marine sediment (1.8m) | place: French Polynesia: Moorea | collected 2018-08 | reverse complement strand
GACTAGGATAAACTTCTGGTAAGTTGTTAAATTTTCCTTTTTTGCCTGTCAGAATTATATTAAATTTTTGTTTCAGTTCCTCCAAGGTAAATTTAGTGTAAGGCATAGATTTTTGTAGTTATTAGTTATCAGTTATCAGTTATCACAATGGAAAAAAAATCTGCTCTCTGCTTTCCTTCTACCAAAGTCTAATTATTCAATTAAACATGATATAACAATATGACAATGATTTGTGAAAAAAACCGTAGGGGTTTGCTTTCTCAATCCGATTTATGCGCTTGGTTTGGAGACCAAATCCCTACGATAATTTATTTCCTAATTTCATTTCTGGGAGGGTTTGGAGACCAAACCCCTACGATAAGCTGATAGCTGATAGCTGACCGCTGAATGCTTAATTACTTTAAATATTCACTCAAACGTTCTGCTAATACTTTATTATTTGGTTCTTTGATAAATGTAAAATGATTGCCAGGAACCATAACAACTTCCATATCAGCTACATCTAAAATAACATACATTTCTCCCCAAACTAATTGAGGATCGATTCCATGGGGATGTTTTTCTTGACCCCGAAAAACTGTTACTTTTCCTGGATAAGGACGACGTTTATAATGATAAGTCGCTTTTAAAGTACCAATTATCACATCAATAAAGCGTCGGTTTTGTTCGCGAGTAGCTTCCTTGGGAAATAACTCTAATTTCTCTGCTTTATCAATTATAAACTCGATTTGTTCTTCAGAATTTAAACCTTCTAATTCTTCTTCGGTAACTAAATCGGTTCGATTAAACATACCTCCAAAGTAACGACTTAATACACCCCTCATATATTTACTATCAATTTTTTTATTAGGGTCTAATAAAATGGGAACCCAAGGGTCTAATAAAGCTAATAAACTCACTTCTTCACCTTGCTCAAGTAGTTGTTGTGCCATTTCAAAAGCAACAACTCCTCCAAAAGACCAACCACCTATTTGATAGGGTCCTTGTGGTTGAAATTCTTGAATAGTTTTGACATAAAACTCAGCCATCTCTTCGACATTAGTCAAGATTTTTTCACCTTCATTAAATCCCTGTGCTTGTAAACCATAAAAAGGTTGATTATTACCTAAATAATTAGATAATTCCTGATAATAAAATACATGACCTCCGGCTGGATGTACGCAGAAAAATGGTTGTTTATTTCCCTGAGTTTGGAGGGGAACTAGAGAAGAAGAAGTAACTTGAGTTTCTCCACGAATTAAACTACCTAAATCTTCAATTGTCGGATTGGTTAATAGAGTAGATAAAGGTAATTGTTTGCCAAAATGTTGTTGAATTTTTGCCATTAAATTAATAGCTAAAAGAGAATGACCTCCTAATTCAAAGAAATTACTTTTAACTCCTACTGGATTAATATTCAGAATTTCTGACCACATTTGTGCTAGTTGCTCTTCTGTTTTATCGCGGGGAGCGACAAAATTTTCGGTCTGACTAAAACTAGAAATATCCGGTACAGGTAAACCACGACGGTTAATTTTTCCGCTGGGAGTTAAAGGTAGTTCTGACAACACCACAAACGCTGAGGGAATCATATATTCTGCCAATTTTTCCTTCAGATATTGTTTTAATTGAGGTACAACATCTTCAGTGATTTCATTTTCGGGTACAATGTATGCGACTAAACGCTTATTACCCGGTTGATCTTCCCTTGCTAATACTACTGTTTCTTTGACTGCGGGATGTTGACTGAGAGTATTTTCAATTTCTCCAATTTCAATGCGGAAACCCCGAATTTTCACTTGGTTATCAATGCGACCCAAAAATTCAATATTGCCATCAAATAGATAACGAGCTAAATCTCCAGTTTTGTACAGGGAAGGAAGAAGGAAGAAGGAAGAAGAAAGAAGGTTTTTGAAGGAAGGAAGAAGGAAGGAGGAAGAAGGAGGAAGGTTTTTGTTGTTGATAGTAATGAACTTTTCCGCAGTTAAGTCTGGACGGTTCAGATAACCATTAGCAAGACCGACTCCACCAATATAAAGTTCTCCAGGTACACCGATGGGAACTGGTTCTAAATTTCTATCTAAAATATAAAGTCGATCGTTAGCAATAGGACGACCAATAGGAGGTAGTTTCTGCCAATTTTCAGCAGCACCTTCTAAGGTGTAAGCAGAAACAACATGACTTTCTGAGGGTCCGTATTGGTTTTGCAGTTTACAGTTGGGAAGTCGGTTCATCATTGCTACTAAGTCTGGAGTCACCTGCAACTGTTCTCCTGCTGTTACTATTTCCCGCAATGGTGGTAAAACTTGACATTGGGGTGCAACCAGCGATAACTGTTGTAATGCAACAAAAGGAAGAAGTATCCTTTCTACCTGAGTCTCAACCATAAATTCCATCAGAGCAAAACTATCGCGTCTGGTTTCTTGAGAAACTAAGACCAAAGTACCTCCTGAATACCAGGTTGCAAAAAATTCTTGAAAGGATACGTCAAAACTAATGGGAGCAAACTGTAATGTTCTCGCACCTTCACCAACGTTTGCTTCTTCTTTTTGCCACATAATCAAGTTAACCAAAGCACGTTGACTCATAGCAACTCCTTTGGGTTTACCTGTGGAACCGGAAGTGTAGATGATGTAACCTAAATTTTCTGGGGTGACTCCACTGCTCAAATTTGCTCTAGAAAATTCGGCGATCGCTCCCCAGTCTCTATCTAAACAAACAACCTCTGCTTGATATTTTGGCAAGGATGTCAATAATGATTTCTGAGTCAGTAATACTGAAATTTGGGAATCTGAAATCATGTAAGCTAAACGTTCTGAGGGGTAGTTGGAATCTAACGGTACATAAGCTGCTCCTGCTTTCAGAATTCCTAATAATCCTACAACCATTTCTAGGGAACGTTCGACACAAATTCCTACTAAACTTTCAGGTTTAACTCCCAATTTTTGCAAGTAGTGAGCGAGTTGATTTGCTTTATTATTTAACTCGGAATAAGTCAGTTTTTCTGACTCAAAAATTACTGCTATTGCATCTGGTGTTTTCTCGACTTGACTCTCAAATAATTGATGAATAGATATGTCTTGAGGATAATCTTTTTTAGTATCATTCCATGCTACTAAAATTTTCTGTTTTTCTGCTTCACTCAGAATTGGTAATTTATTAATTGGTGTCTCAGGATTTTCTACAACTGCTGTTAGTAAATTATGGAAATGTTCGGCTATTTGAGCAACAGTTTTAATCTCTAATACATCACTATTATATTTAAACTCAGCCAACAGAGATTCCGGTAATTCTATTATTTCTAAACTCAATTCAAAATCTACTTTTTGTTGTGGCAGTTCATAGTATTCTAACTCTAATTCTTTTGCCTTTAATAATTTCTGAGATTTATGATAACCAAAAGCCACTTGACAGATTGGATAATGACTCAAATCGGCAGATTTTAATTGTTTTACAAGTAGAGCATAAGGATAATCTCGATAATTATCAATCTCAAATACTTTCTTGCTAACTTGATTCAAAAAATCTGTAAACTTAATGTTCTCTGATACTGAATTTCTGACAACTGTAATATTAGTAAAATTTCCGACTACTCCTGCAAAAGATGGTTGATTTTCTCGGTTTTGTAATAAACCAACCAGAATATCTTCCTCTCTTGTGTAGCGGTAAAGCAGAACTTTAAATACTGCTAAGATTATCTCTTCCTGTTTTATTTCTAGGGTTTTTGCTAATTGTTGAATTTTCTGGTTTAACTCAGAATTTATAGTCGATTTTAGAGCAGCACCATTATAAGTTCTCATACTCGGACGAGAAAAACTTGTTGGTAATTCTAGGATAGGTAAATCATCCCCTAACTTTTCCTGCCAATAATCACCAATTTCTTTTCCTTCTGAACTATTCAGAAATTCTAACTCTCTATCAACATAATCTGCATAAGTCGAATTTAGTGGGAGTAAATTTGAGCTAATACCATTAATTTTTGACTCGTAAATAGCTACAAACTCATCCACTAATATGGATAGGGAGTAGCGATCGCCAGCTATTTGATGCAGAGTCAATAATAAAATATTATCTGTTGCCGAAATCCTAAATAAACAAGCCCGAAATACTCCACCATTTTCCAGATTAAAAGGAACTTTTAGTCGCTCCGATAATTGCTCATTTAATTCTGTATTATTCCAGGAATAAGCATCTATTTCTTCCCAGTCAATCTCCACACTCTCCCGAATTTCTGAAATAATATTTCCATCCTTTTCAGAATATAAACTGCGGAGAATAGGATGACGTTCAATTAATGCTTGTAGTGTATTTTTAACAGTTGGAATATCTATAAAAGATGTCATCCTAATTGCTATAGATATTTTATCCGCCAAACCCGTTGGATTAAACTTATACAGAAACCAATTGGCTTGCTGTATGTGAGAAGAAAGCGATCGTAGATTAGACATAACTTTATTAATGTTGTTTGAAATAACAAAAGAGAACTAAAACTTATGTTTACCGGAAAATTAAGGTATAAAGCCTCTCCATTCATCGAGAAAAAAGCAAAAAAATTCCTTTTAGCCAATCCTCTTCTTTATAAGAAGAGGTAATTATTAATTATTAATTATTAATTATTGAAACAGCATTACCCAGGAAATAAAAAAGCCATTATACATCTCCAAAAATTAAGGTAGTGGTGTACAAGTAGTGATATCCCAAAAAAAAGTCAAGTAGTCAAGGGAATATAATTTCTTTGAAACTAAATAATTTCAGGTACTTTACTTTTCCCTATTCCCTACTTCTACCCTAAATCACTACATCTACAGGAGTACCAAAATTCAAAGTAAAATAAATTCTTATCCATAAATTATCAATGATTCCTCCCTGTTCCCTGTTCCCTGTTTCCTGTTGCCTATTTCCTAAAATTAAGGTAGTGGTGTACAAGTAGTGATATCCCCAAAAAACTCAAGTAGTCAAGGGAATATAATTTCTTTGAAACTAAATAATTTCAGGTACTTTACTGTTCCCTATTCTGATTCCCTACTTCTACCCTAAATCACTACATCTACAGGAGTACCAAAATTCAAAGTAAAATAAATTATTATCCATAAATTATCAATTACTCCCCCCTGTTCCCTGTTTCCTGTTGTCTATTTCCTGCTTTTAGCATTTTTGACAGATAAAATATAATCCCTCAATATTTTCCTCTAATCCTTCAATATTTTTGTGATAGATATAAACGTCAACTTCACATAAAATCTCTTTCACTAATCCTGTTCTTAACATCTCCTCATGTATTTTTTTCCACCCACTCTCTGGGTTATCAAACCAATGCTTGCGGTACGATAAACAAAGTATTCCCGATGATTTTGTCACCCGAATCATTTCCCGCAAACTCTCTGGTGGAGCATTTCCAGGAGAACATAAAGTTCCTGCACTAATTACAACATCGAAAGTATTTTCTGGATAGGGAATTTCAGGGAGAATAGACTGTTTTAGCTCCTGATATAATCCCTTACTTTTGGCAGATTCTAGCATTCCTGCTGACATATCAATTCCATAAAAGGAACCTTGAAAACCCATTTCACTAAGAATACGAATTTGGTCGCCAGTGCCACAACCTACATCAAGAATAGCTAAATTATTATAATTTTTCAGATGCTCCTGTAAAAGTTTGCAGCATTTATGAGCTGCGGTTGTACCACCCTCAAAAACTTCGTAGTTTTTGTCATACCAGTTAATTAACTGTTGATACTGACCATTTTTTTCTACTCCTTGGGAAGCAGTTTGATACTCTGACCAATACAATTGATTAAGTTGTGCCATGAAATAAATCTCCTTTTATCTTACAGCAATTTCGGAGTTAGTGAGGTACAAAATTTTTGGCAGTTCAAGCATCCTGCTTGTTACAGACACCGAAGCCTGTGTTACAAATTTGTGTTATCATTCTCAGAAACCGGGTTTATTGAGGAAACTTTGTGATTTGAAAATAATTAGAGAAATAAACCCGGTTTCTCTCCCTATCTCCCCATCTCCCCATCTCCCCACCTCCCCATCTATTTTTAATCGGTTTAACACCTCCTTTAATTCCACTTAAACAAAGAACCACAAGCTACACGAGTCCGCCCTGCTGCTACACTCCACAACTCCAAAACCACATCCTCCAGATTTTGCCCATCAGCTTGAAGCATCCGCGTAATCATGCTTATTTTTCCAAAAGTCCAAAATAAGCCCGCTTCTAGCAAATAAGGTTCATTAGTTTCCGCGTGTACCCGGAAATCATACAAAGAATAATCGCGACAACCCAATGCAATATGAGCCGTTTTAGCTGCATTCGCTACTTTCTCAAATAATTCTGGGCTAACATTTGCCGGACAAACTGGTTTCACTGCTGGTTTTTCAGGTTGCTTTCCAGGAGTTCCGTCAGATTGGAGATCGTACTTATCATGTAGAGTTCTAATTGGATGTTCTTTGGTGACTAAATACTCTATCATTGATGGCACCCATAATTCACCTCCCCTCTCAATCACACCAACACGCAATTCTCTTCCAGGAATATAATCTTCAACTAACAAAGTCTCATCTAATTCAAACCCCTTATCCAATGCTGCTTCTATCTGAGATTCATCCCACACCAATGTCACGCCCAAAGAATTGTCTTCCGAAGTCGGTTTGACTATAAAAGGAGGCTTCATGGTTAAAGTATCTCCCTCCCATACTTGCTGCGCCTTAGCTACTCGCACTCCAGATGCTGAAACAACGTTGCGTGTGTGAGCTTTGTTAGCTGCTAGTGCCGTACAATAAGATGCAGAACCCACTACAGGTATACCGAGCATATCCTCAAAAAATGCTCGGAAACTTGTCATCCCAGGAAAGCAGAACATATGGGGAACTACAACATCAATTTGAGGTAGTCGTGGAATCATATCCTGGAGTGACATTTTCTCTGACAATGAATCTAAAGATATTCCCAACTGCCAAAAACCATCGGGATGTAAAACTGCATAATAACTGCTGACACCCACTGGTTGTACTACTTCTTTGGCATAGATTATTGATAGGTTGTAGTAGAAGTTTGAAACAGGGGAACCTGCCAAGTGCAATACCCGTAATGTAGACATTTTGTCTGGAGATAACTGTTGATTGTGATTAATTATTTCTGATTTCATCATTAATTAATTGTTTTGATTAATTATTGTACCACAGACATCTTACCTGTTACATTCGCTATAATAAAGTTTTAGCACACGAATGTAGCCTGTTACATTGGCTGTAATTAATCAGAAGACTCAACTTTTGGGTTGATAGCAGAGCTACTAGACATTGCCAAATACATTCCCGATAAAATTATTGAAAAGCTTACCAAAGTCGATAGGTTAAGATTTTCTGAGAAAATTATCCAACCTTCTATCGCACTAAGAGCAGGAATAAATAATGCAACTAAGCTAGTAAAACTAGCAGATAATTTTTTCAGACAATAGGTCCACAGTCCTATACCTAGCATTTGACTAACAAGAGCTTGAGCAATGACGGAAAGCCAACAAGTTAATGAGCTGGGAAAAATTTGATTCTCTGTAATTAGAACCACGGGTAAGAGTAATAATGCACTCGTTGTTGAAGACCAAGTCATAATTGTCACTGGGTTTAAGTGAGTGCGAAGTTTCTGAACGATGAGTGGGTGTATGCCAAAAAATACTGCTGAAAGTAAGGCTGCTAAATCTCCTAATAGTTGTTGGCTAATTCTAAATGAGAAAAGGTCATGTACATCTAACAAAGCAGAACCACAGATCGCCACAAACATACCCAGTAGAAATCTACGGTCAAAGTTCTGACTCAAAGCTAACCATGCTCCTAAGACAGTAAAGATCGGCACTAAATTATGGATAATGCTAGAGTGAGCAATGGTTGTCTGAGTTAAAGACCAAGACCAGAATATCAAACCAATAGATAAAAGAACCCCATCTGTTATCAGTAGGTTTCCTGTGTTAACTAGATGGGGTTCTTTTGGTTTAGTTTTAATTTCATTTTTTCGTTTTCGGCGACGTACTGTTAATAATTGGCTCAGTAACCAAAAGGCAATAGTCGCAATCCAAAAACGATTAAATATTGTAGCATTTGGACCAAGTTCATATTCGCTTAAACGAATGAAAATTGGTGTTAAAGATAAACAAACCAAGCTACCAAATAATGCAGCAAAGGAGTCTATCGGTAATTGTGATAAATGGTTGAATTGTAATACTTTAGCTTGAGCGTTCATCTTTATTCCTGAATTATAAAATTAACAAAGTAGTAGTAAGATTTGATTCTCTACTCAAATAGACCTCTCCAAAAATCCAAAATAAAATCAATTTTTATCCGTAAATTATCAATTGCTTCTCCCTGCTCCCTACTCCCTACTCCGTAAATTATCAATTGTTTCTCCCTGCTCCCCACTCCCTACTCCCTACTCCCTAGTCCGTAAATTTGCAATTCCATAAACAATAAAGCCTGCTGCCATACCTGGAAATACTTCATAAATAGCACTTGATAGGTTAAGTCCTAACTTCCAGAACATGGAAACAATTATACCCACAATCATCATTGTAATTGCTACTGGAACACTTACAGGTTTTTGCCATACCCGCAATATCAATAACGGACCTAAACCACAAGCTAAAACTGACCAAGAGAAGAGTACCAAGTCAAATACATTCTTGTCTCCTGCTAGAGCGATCGCTAATACAATAGCGGTAACAAGTAAGGTGGCAATTTTAACTTTTCCATAAGAGTGAGCAACATGGGGGACTAAATCTTGACTGAGAGCTGCAGAACATGATAAAACTTGTGAGTCTGCTGTGGAAATAGCTGCTGAAAAAAGTCCTGCTAACATTAACCCTACTAGAACTGCTGGCAATAATTCTATGGATAAATTCGGCAATGCTAATTCTGGGTCTCCAGATGTCATTAAGTTAGGCAACAACGCTCTTGCAGTTAATCCTATACCAAAAGCTGCAGCAGAATTCATAGCACCGCAAACAATTTTTATATTAAGAGCTAAGGCTATATTATCTGCGGAGTCAATTGCCATTGCTCTGACCAATACATGAGGTTGACCAACAATACCAAACCCTGCTACCAGCCATCCTAAAAAGTAAGGAAAAAATCCCCAAGGTAAATTTGCAGGTATCCAACTTGTTAGGGTGGGGTCAATGGTATTCAGCTTGACCCAAAGTTCTCCAAACCCTCCACAGGCAATTAAACTTACGATGAGCAAAACCCACAAAGATACTATCATTAAAACTGCCTGCACTGAGTCAGTCCAGATAGAAGCACGGATACCTCCTGAAAAACAGTAGGTAACTACAATTACAGATCCAATAATAACTCCTACTTGATAGTTCCAGCCAAATATAGCACTCAGTCCTTTGCTTGCTGCTACCAGTTGAGCGGAGGCATAAGTACCTAGAAATACTATAATAATTAATGCTGAAATTATTGTAATCAAGCGCCCTTGATTTTTGATTCCCAGATTTTCTTGACCTAAGAATGAGGGAACTGTCTCTGAGTTTGTTTGCTGAGAAACTAACCTCAATCTTTTGAATACTAAGCACCAAGCGATATAGTCTCCTATTGTCCAGGCGATAGGTATCCAAATAGAAGCAAGTCCAATTTTGTAAGTAAAACCAACCACACCGATAAATTGATAACCACTCTGACCTGTTGCCATAGCGGATAGTGCTGTCAACCTGGGATTGACATTTCTGCTGGCGAGTAAGTAATCAGTTGTTGTGTTTTGTTTTTGGGTTGCGGAGTAAATGCCAACTACTGTAAATGATAGCAAAAAGGCAATAAATGTGATCGCAATCCAAATTTGTTTTTCCATTTTAATTAATGAGTAGCACAAGCATCTTGCTTGTCACAATTTGAGCAAGTCTTGGAACTGGGAAACTATCTGTCAAGAATTATTATACCAAGCGTGCTCAATGTTTGTTACAAATGACTAGGGAATTTTTATTGGAGTCAGGAGTCGTAGGGGTGATTCGCGTTTGCAGAGCATGACCTAGGAAATCACCCGTACAGGAGTCGCATG
>JAAUYB010090087.1_pt1 | contig 10030 bp, 11 predicted proteins | sample 7278071 | NCBI WGS metagenome assembly JAAUYB01 (sample SAMN14350121, study PRJNA611818) | marine sediment metagenome | isolation source: surface marine sediment (1.8m) | place: French Polynesia: Moorea | collected 2018-08 | reverse complement strand
TCCCACTCGTACAAACGAAACGAACACAGGAAGGGTGTTTCTGCTTCTGGGAGGTTCGAAAGGAAATTATGCCATCTAAATTTGTGGAAGGGGGTTTCTCTATCGCCCTTGGGGGCCACCCTTCCGTCAGGGCCGAAAAACCTTTGCTGGGCTTTGGCTCCATTTTCTAGGTCAGGTCAAAGCCAAAGCCAAGTCCTTCGCTCCCAGACTGTACGTGACCTGAATGGCGTATAAATTTTAAATCTCGAGGTCTCGAATTCGAAGAAACCCAGAAACCAACGCGACCGATCCACAGATCTTCAAAAAAAGTACGGTGAATACCGTGAATCCATCGTGGGAAATTCAGGAATTCTCTACATCATTATCAAATTATTTTTTTTCCTTTTCAGGTTTCCTGAACACGAACGTGAATCCCGACAAGAGCCCACAGATGTCCAACTTCGGCATGATGGACCAGATCGCCGCTATCAAGTGGGTCCAGCAGAACATTGCCAGCTTCGGAGGAGACCCGGACAGGTAAGCGTTATTTTCTTTCGTTTGTGGTAATTTCTAATAATTTGTCGTTGTTTCAGGACCACCCTGCTGGGCCACCAGACCGGCGCCGCCCTGGTCCAGTTCCTCATGCAGTCGCCCGCGGTGGTGCCAGGTGAGTGTGCCCAAAAAGTCAGCGCTTTTGTACTCCCATCCTCGGGTCTTCCTTCGCTCCTGTCGCCAGATGGGCTCATAACAGTTTTGCGAAAGTCATTAAAGTGCAATTGCCCGGACGGACGGGGGGAGGGTGTGTGTGTGTGCATGTGTTCTAAAAGCGAACACATGGGATGTGGATGGAGAAGAAGTTTGACGGACCTTGAAAGTCACTCACCCCCTTTCTACCATGGTCTTCCTCCTCCCCACTGCGAAAGTAGATCAGAGCTCCATTACCGAGACAAGTCTCAGCCTTCCTACATTCCCCTAAAACTAGAAACCCAAAAACCCTTACCCCTTTCCTTCCTGCTGCTACAGCTATACCTGTAACATTTGCCCAACAACAGGAAGGCGGAGAGAAACCCAAACCTGGGCACAAATAGGATGAAGAGACCATTATGTTTCACGGGAGATAATTTTGAAAGCTTTTAAAAAAGTTTTTGTCAACGTTCCCGACTCGGCTTCATGGTTGGGGATGCTCATTTTTGCCCAAAAATCTGCTCCTCTTGCCACCTACCTTTGGCCACCAAGAAAGCAACCGGGGCCGGGCCTCCTCCTCCTCCTTCCCCCACAGCTATCCCCTCGGCCTCCCCACCCTTTAACCCCGCCCCCCTCATCCCCCCTTTTTTCCGCAACTTTTTTCGGGTCATTCATCACTCCCCTCTCTTCCTCCCCCGGCCACATCCAGCCCTTCTCCACTCTCGGCGGTGTGGTCGGGGAAGGGGAAAGGGGGAAGAGGCCGGGGCAGTATTTCTTGTCGGGCGGCGACCCTTTCCACCCTCTCGGAAAGGGGGAGCAACGCCTGGCGAGAAATTCGCCGACTTTTCATAGTCAAAAGCATTGTTATGATGCACGACATCTTTCGATATTGACGCAAGGGAAGTTTTTTATACTTCAACAAGAAAATAGTCCTTATTGAAAGTTCTTCCATGTGGCCCTTTGTTCCATCGGCGTCTCCACCGCCGCTAAACACCGCGACGACAAAGGAGAAAGAAAGGATTCGGGGAGAGAGGCGATCGAAAAAGAGGAAAGTTTTTTTTCTCCCTTCCTCCATCCGTTTTGGTCTGTCGCAAAGAAAGTGGAAGTGGTGCCACTTTGTAAAGCAGTTCGAGATTTTTTTTCTGGTCAGCACCTTTCTTCACTGTTCCCCGGAAAAAGGATAGGAAACCTTTTTCGGAGGCCTGGAAAGCAAAGAGTGCTGAGGGACCCTTTCCAATACAAACACCTTTCCAATTTCAACGAGACCGGAATATTATGTATGTATCGGCACCTCACACGCTTCTCTCCCTTTTCTTCAAACACACAGGCCTCTTCCAGAGGGCCATACTCATGAGCGGCTCCGCCTACGCCAGCTGGTAATATTGACGCAAAATTTAAAATTTGAATAATTCTTCGGAATGTATGGAAAATCGGCTTTTTTTGCCGCGGACAGGGCCCTGGTGGAGGACCCCGTGGGGCACGCCGTGCGCCTGGCGGCCGCCCTCAACTGCTCTGTGCCGCGCAACATGCGCAGGGACCACGGGGACATCGTCGCCTGCCTCAGGACCAGGTCGGCGGCGCAACTGGTCGAGTTCCAGGTAAAACATGCACAACGGATCAAGTTTATTAATTTCTTTCGGAAACTTGGGAGTATGGGAGATTTTCGGATAATGCTTTCAAGCAAAAAAAGAAGTCTTCAATGAATTTTGGGGATTATCAAGCTCGAGGGAGCGACCGACCCAGTTTTCATAGTACGAAGGTTCCACCCAAAAACGGACCGTAAAGGAAATGTCAGAGCAGTCGAAAAACCTTTGTTTAAATTCAGACTGAGACCCCCTCGTTCCTGTCCGCCGTCGGTCCCTCGCGGGACGGAATCCTCATCCCCGGCGACTTCGGACCTCCTTCGGACCAGGGGATGGGGGGCAGGGCGAAGCGGAGCCCGAGGAGGGTCAACTACCAGGTCCTGATCGGGCTGACCGAGGACGAGACCGCACACTTCTTCTCGGATCGCGAATGGTCTTCCCCGACAGCGCTGGGCGGAGGAGGGAGGGACAGGTACCTGCGCACGCTCGTCAGGAACAACTACGACTTCCACCTCAACGAGATTTTCGCCACGGTTCAGGTTAGGAAGCACTCTTTCATCGCGTTTTGTGACGGTTGTAACTTGCTTTCATTTCCAGAATGAGTACTCGGATTGGTCTCTGCCCTCCTCGTCTCCCTCGTCTCCATCGTACGTCTCCAACCTGCGCCAGGCCTCACGGGCCCTCACGGACAAGCTTTACGCGGTGCCGGCCGCACAGGTAAGAAATTTCCCCAAATACTCTACTAAAAAACACGCAAAAACGTGCATTTATCTAGACCGCGGATTGGAGCGACTCAAGCGGGTTCGCCACCTACTTCTACGTGTTTGGCGACGGAGACGACGATGACCACGGAGACGGAGGAGGGAGGCTCGCCGACTTCGAGGAAGAGGTAGGTTTGACTCCGTACCTATAAACGTGAAGGCTATATAGGAAAAAAATATTTGTTTTACTTTGCAATTATTGGCAGTTTGGATGACGTACGGGTGTTAATAAGCCGTATGTAGGTCATATAAACGTTTCATTCTATGCTAGTACGGTTGTAAATACCAAGTGCGCAAAAGAGTTACAAGCGGAGAAGCACATCCGGCGTTCAGCAAGACTATGACGCAAAAACTCTCCCATTTCCTCTACCGAATTGGCATCCTTCAGTTTTTGCTCCCATCCATCCTCGTCCTTCATGCAGCAATAAAAAGGGGGGAAAGAGATTTAATCTTTTCATCCCCCTCCCCGCGACCTCACACACTACGACTACATGTCATGTCATGCGAACATAAAATGTAGGAGTAAAAAGAGGAGGAGGAAGAAAGACGCCAAAAAAAGAGGGGGGGGGGAGGAAGAGTTCCTTTTAAAAATATATTTTATACATCCCTTCCTTGCTTTTTGAGAGCCCTCCCCTTCTGAGGTTTATTCCTTTGTTTACGCCCCACTATTCTTCCCTCCACCCATATCTGTCTTGAAAAGCCGCCTTTTACTGAAGGGAAGCCTCGCTAAACAAGAAGCCCCCGTACGACTCTGTTCCTTGTAGCAGTAGCCAAGCAAAAAGACAAGATCTCAAATCCCTCCTGCTTATCTTCCCTTCCTCCTCCTCCTCCTTCTCCTCCCAAGTTCCAACCTCCACACATACGTAGGGGTAAGAAGGGGATCGCTAGGGAGAGGGAAATTTCATCCCCTCCCCAAAAAGTTGCCTGCAACAACTTGCCAGGGGGAATGAAGGCTTAGGCTTTGAAAGAAGATGAATTTCCCTTTATTCTACCAGGGTTCTCAAGAGGATTTTTTCGGAGAGTCACGCTCGATTATGGGGAGAAAGGGGAAGTCAATTCGGCCTTTTCGTTTTACCACTCACCTTCGAATTTGACGGGCTTCGGCGGAGAAGAGGAGCCTTTTTTGGGCAAAGCGAAACGGAGCGGGAAAGTGCATTGACGGCATCGGCAAAAATTCGCCAACATCTATACAGTACACAACCTACTTTTTTTTACACAGTGTAGCATTTGGCCTGTTTTACATGTTACAGAAGGGCAGCTAGTACGCAAGAAAAAAATCCTTGCACCGCTGGGGCAGATCAGCAAAGAGAGATGGCTCGTAAAAGGCGGTGGTGGCTGCTTCCCCTCACCCCTCCGCGGCAGAAAAAGAAAAGAAAATTCCCCAGCCGGGAAAACGACAAAGAAGAACAAGGCTCTCAAACATATTGCCCCCCCCACTTCTTGCTCCGGGTAGCCGAGAAGAGGGAAGAGGAGATCCTGTTAAAATTCAAGGATGCTTTCCCTCATGCAAATTACCCAAGAAAGTCTCGCGGGTACTAGGGATACGCGCGAGCGATGGAGTGAACTGGCGAACGGAGGGAGCAAACTGTACTCCTTGTTTTACCACCGTGTCTTGCAGGCTGGGCCCACGTTTTCCCATAATGACGAGGTTCAAGGTTTGGGTAGGTGGTGGTAAAATAGTAAGAGGGAAAGTGAGCGTGGGAAAATAGTGCGAGTCTGTCTGGCGCGGCGCAGCGACCGCATCAGGCCACTTGCTTCCCACGCTCCCATTTCCCCCTCCGCTCATCCTCCACTCGTTACTGCACGCATTGTTTTAAGCGAAAATTGATGATCCGTGCAGACATGCAGATTCAACTTCATAGCCCACCTTTCCCCAAGAAAACGTTAAAAATTTTCTTTTGAGAATATAGTATATCATTTTGAATTACTTTTTTCACTAGCGAAATATAATGTGAAGTAAAGTACTTTTTACACTAGTGAAAAAGTACCTTCTTTGCACCGACTATTCCAACAGTACAAAAACACTGAATGGAGGGAGAATCTTTTTTGACAAAAGCTATAGAAAATCATATGCTCTCCCTTTTTCATCTGTCAGTGACAGGCCTATATGAAAAGCTGGCAGACAGGTTAAAAATAGATATTCGAAGGTTCAAAAGTACGTTTTTCCAGTGGCAATTTTATTCGTATCAACTGTCACTGCATTTTGGCTCGTATTCGTGTTCTTCCTCACTTGGAAGCCCATCAGAGAAACAGGAATACTCTCAAAGACAGATTAAGCAAAATAAAATGTCCTGTAAAAAGACTCTACTGCCCAATAAAATATTAATGCTAGTTTCCCCCCCTTACCTTTGTCAATACCAACAAGCCTTCCTAATTAAAATATTTCCTTTCTCTTTCCAGACCTCCCGGAACCAGACCTCCTTTGTTCGCCGTCGCCGTCCCCGCCCGCAACGTCGCCTCCGCGGCTCCCTCCTCCCCCTTGTTCTTGGCCTCCCCTTCGCGCCCGAGCTGGGCGGAGGGGGAGGTGACTTGGACTTGGGCGGCGGCGGCAACGACACCGCCGCCATGGCGAGGGCGGGGGCGGAGGCGCAGGTGGCGCTCACGCTCTGGGCCAACTTCATCCACTCGGGGTGAGTTCAAATACAAGAATAGTTGAAACGGCAAACAAGTTTGTAACCTCTGCCACTAGGAAGTTACAATGTTTTTACTGTGTCTTTGGCAAGATTATTTTATTTTATGTAATCGTTATGATTAAGACCTATGAATTGTTGACACACCCTTTCTTAGCCCAAACTCCGTGTCATCATATACTCTCTCCCAATCCCTCGAAAATACGCCACAAAAAAAGCTGCATTCATTCCCTTCTGCAGCCTGAGGCGAAAAGGCCTTCCTCTTCCCTCTCCCTCTCCTCATTCTCAACATGATGGATTGACTTTTGATCGACGGAGGTGTTTTTTTTTTGCCTCAAAGGGGGGGAAATTTGTTCAGACGCCCGCCGATGCAAAAAGAAAGGAAGGAGGGAGAAAGCAAACTGTCTATCTCCTAGCCAAACACCTTTCCCATCAGCCGAAACTGCTTCTGGAATTTTTTAAGGGAAATTTAGCACCTAATATTTATTTAATCAGGGATCCGAACCGGCCGTTCGACTCCCGCAGCCTGTTCCGCCGCCGGAGCTCAGGGCAGAGCTCCCCCACGATGTCCTCCTCCTTGCCGTCCTCCTTCCCCTCAAAGTCGAGGGCGTGGGGAAGGTACGACAGGAGGAGGCAGAGGTACCTCAAACTGGGTGAGGCGAATCACTTTCGCTCAAATGGACGGTTTTATCATCGCAATTTAATTTTCAAAGATTTGAATCCGGAGATGAGGTCCCACTACCGCCTTCACGCCATGTCCGTCTGGAGGCACCTCATACCAAGGCATTCCTTCTAATTTCCATTGTTTTGTGTCTAAATTATTCGAAATGGTTTATTCTTTGTATGTAGACTCCACCTTGCCGGAGCCAACAACATCTTCCCGCAGCACAACGCTTTCGTTGGCCACGACGACCCCAGCCTCTTCAGCGGGGTAGTCAGGCAAAGCTCATTCTCGCACGGATACCAGGTAAAAGTTTCCCAACTATTTTGGGGTTGCAAAAATTATAACATTTCGATTTTTACTAGGTGAACCGCAAGTTCTTCGACGCTGCGTCCGCCTCTGCCATGGCCACCTCGCCACCGCCGCCCTCAGGAACAACGTGCTTCCCTGTCAACTCAAGAGGACAGGTAAATGATTTGCGAATTGAAAAAGCGAGGCAGATTTACTCATAATTGTGGTTTTTTTTCTAGATAATGACAGAGTACCTCTCGTCCTCTTCCTCCGCCGGCGGGGCAACCAACCCGCACGAAATCGGCGGCGGCGGCGACCCATCATCAATTGTGCGCTGGGAGAAGGCAAACCAGCACGCTTACCAGGTTTGGAAGCCCCGAAAAACATTCACCTTTGTATTTTATTTTATTTTATTTAAAAATATTTGAATTTAGCACGCCATGTTCCTGACGATCGGCGTGGGCGCCCTGCTTCTGGCGGTGAACGTGTGGTTCCTGCTGTGCCTCTTCTTCTGCCGCAACCGCCTCTCCTGCTGCCTCATGCAGGACGGTGGGAGCGGGAACGGGGCCACGGGGCAGGTGCGACGCTTTAACATATTCAAAAATAATAAAAAGCATTTTAAGTCAAATTGGCTGCATCTCAGGGTGGCCGCATGGGCGCCAAGGAGTACTCCTGCCAGACCGAGCTGGTTGGCATCGCCGACCGAGAGGACTCTGTGCACACCTTCAGAGAGATCCACCCTACGGTCTCCTCGCAGACGCTCAGCAGGAGATCACAAGGCCAACAAGGCGGCCCGCAGACGCCCTCCTCTAGGACTGGGAGTCTGGGCAGGGGAGGGGAGCACCAACACCACCATCACCAACACAGCCACCACGAGCTGGACGCCGCCACTGCAGCTCAAGTAAAAAAATATCTGATACATTTCAAGATTTTTTTGACACGAAAAATATTGTGCAGGAATCCCTGAGGCTTCTTCAGCCTTCTGACAGCGACCGTGAGAGCCACTCCACCTCCACCGCCAGCCAGGAAGGGATGAGGACCGGGGGCGGCCGCCACCAGCACCACCACTCTCATCACCACCACCATCAGCAGCAGGGGCAGAAGACCACCACGGAGGCTCCTAAGGGACATCACCACTCTCACCACCAACACCACCCGAGGTGCCAGCAGTCCTCCGAGGGAGGGACACGACAGAGGAAGGACTCCACCGGGTCCACTTCATCGTCTCACAACAGAAAGAGTTCCCTGTCTTCGACTAGGTAATGCGAACAAATATGCCTTTCTCAACGTGGTATTGTAGTGATTACTTTTCATTTCTATTTCCTACAGCATGGCCCGCTCCTCTTCCGGCCACCACCACCACCACTTGGTGTCCCCCGCCGCCGCCGCCGACACCGTCCTGCACCACACTCTCGACTCAAGCTGCCGCCTCCGTGCCGGGGAAGTCACCACGGCAGCGCCAATTCAACTGCCTGTGCCGTCGCCGGCGGAGGTAGCAGGCCTTAGAATGGCGGCGTCGCCCAACGGGTCCTCATCCACAGCCAGCTCACAAGGCAAGAAACACTTTTTTGCGACTCAAGTGACAACAAGGAAACCGTTATTGTTTTTCTGCAGGCATCTCAATAATAATCCCCCCGCCGAAGGAGCACCAGTACCACCCGCACTCCCATCCTGCCCCGCCGCCCCCGCTCATCAGCTCCCTCAAGCGGCCCCCGCAGTCAATATCTGCCGCGGCCTCCACCAGCAGCGGCAGCGGATCCGACTCTGGCGGCGGCGGCGGCGGCGGCGGCGGCAAGGCGATGACCACGTTCGGCTCCTCGCCGCTGGAGAGGCTGGAGCAGCTCAACCAGAAGCTGGAGGAGGCGGGCAACGGCGGCGGAGGCGGGTCGGGAAACGCCACAGTGGTCTCATTCGGCGGAGAGACCATACTGCAGTGAAGAACATTGAGGTTCTGTGTCGGCTTTTTGTATCTCCAGTGCTTTTGTCGACGGAGACAATAAATTAATTACGCTGAGGATAAATAACTCTCGGCGTCTGATTTAGCTCAGGCCCAGCGCTTCTGCAGAGGCCTCCCTCCTGAAAAAAATTAATCGAAAATTATGCAGGATTTTGTAGGAAGATTGATAAGACAAAAAAATCACCTTAGTAGCGCCTCTACCAGAAAGGTTGCCAGCCAGTGCGCCCCCGCGTAGTCGCTGTCCACCACCTCCCCGTAGGACTCGGAGAGGTGCTCGTCGCCCATGGAGAACAGGCGCAGGCGCTCGGAGGAAAAGCTGGAATATTAGATGTCGTCAATTGCAAAAATATTACCAAAACGTAGTTTCTTTACCTGACGGGCAGGCTCATGGCCAGGTTGTACAGGTTCCAGGCGCGGGAGAAGTTGAGTCCGTGAAGGTGCACCAGCTTGCCGTCCGTTGAGTCGCTCACGTGGCCTAATAGGGAAAAAAGAGTATATGTCGATGTTCAAAACCGAGGGAGAAACATTTTACTAAAAGGAAATTCAAAATATAACGCACGTCGTCACTTGTCTTTAATTTAAAGTTTAAAGAATAAGTAGTATTCGAGCCGAGGAAGTTATGTTGAAAATTTCACTTCATTTTCTTTGTTTAAGATACCCGAACAAACTTCTCTCGAATTTTCCTTCCCCGCTTCTTCACCCACTCACCGGGCTCCAGGTGGAAACCCTCGTCAAACAGCTCCGGCAGGAACTGAATCAGCCAAGCCGCAAACGACTCGGGGTTGTCGGGGAGGAGCCTGCAAACAAATTCATTTTTTGAAATTGTGCGATTCCGGGAATCAAACCGCCCATTCGTTCACCAACCATCTCTGCAGGTCCGCCTCCTGCAGGCAAGGGCTGAGGAAGTCGTTGCCGCTCGGTTCCCAGGGGTCGATCGGGCAGGCGGAGTCGGAGGAGAAGAAGTCGGAGGCGCGGGACAGCACGGAGTTGCCCAGGGAGGAGTCGCCCGTCGCTGTATGGGAGGAAATTCAAGGGAAATTTAGGAGCGAAGAATGTATCACAGTCCGGCAATGTCACGAAAACTCAATGGATGTTTCTATATACCTTACGCATCAAAATCTAGTATAGCCCACAAAAAGATCACCCAAATATTACTTCTTGACTTGCTAAATAACCATCCCTACCTCTTGCGTACTCCAGCGCGAATATGAACCCGAAGGCTGTGTTTGTGTGCTCCCCTACCCTGATCGGGTAGAGCAGATCGGGCAGGTACGAGCGGAAGAGGTCGGCGACGGAGTCGGACAGCGGCCTCAAGTTGCTGCTCCAGCCCCGCTCCCCGTCCAAGGGACTGCCGCGGAGCTCCACTGCCAGCTTGAGCAGCCAGGCCCAGCCGTAGGTGCGCTCGAACTCGGGGTTCTCGCCGGAGGGGTCGAACACCTCCAGCTCCGAAGAGATCTTGTCAGGCTAAGAGCGGAGGAAAGGAC
>JAAUYB010012820.1_pt1 | contig 10031 bp, 6 predicted proteins | sample 7278071 | NCBI WGS metagenome assembly JAAUYB01 (sample SAMN14350121, study PRJNA611818) | marine sediment metagenome | isolation source: surface marine sediment (1.8m) | place: French Polynesia: Moorea | collected 2018-08 | reverse complement strand
CAATCATAGCATGAATTTACAAAACAGCACCCCTAATTGTAAAATTAAACGGTTGCCCCGAAATTCATCCCGTCAGCATAGCCTATGGTCTTCTTTCGGGAAGAAGATAAAAATGCCCACGAGTCCAACTCGTAGGCAGAGGGGTTAAATTGTTAAGAATAATAAAAATTACTTGACAATTACCTTACCAACCATGCCAGCCCCACGATGGGGTTCACACCAGTAGGTGTATTCGCCAGCTTCGTTGAAGGTGCTTTCAAAGCTTTCTCCAGGAGCAAACACTAATCCTTTGTGAGAAAGAGAAGTGTCTCCTTCAACCACAACGTTATGGGGGGCTAATTTATTGTTAACCCACTTGACGGTGTCTCCAGGACTAATAGTGACTTCTTTGGGTTGAAAGCCTAACATTCCTCCGTCAGTTCCCATTTTAATTTCAACGGTTTCTGCTGCTGCGGGGTTAACAGCAACGAAGAAGCTAGAAATAACTAGAGCAACAGTAGCGATGAGTAAACCTAATTTTTTAGACATTATCTTATTCCCTGTGAGTTCTTCAAGGCCAAACCTTGTCTTGTCTGTGTTGTTGTTCACTTCCGATTATAGGGAAAAAGGAGACGTTTTACAACCTGTCTTTGGACAAAATCTATTTTTTTTGGTAAAGAAGATCAACTTGGCTTGGTAGGCATAGAGGGAACTCTTTGGAACAAACTGGGTTCAGATAATGTGATGTGGTACATACTGAAGATAAGTGTCTTAGTGACCAATGAGTCAGTTTTTGATATCATAACCCGTAAAATCCTAATGGATTGATTTCACTTTAGTTGTGTGGTGTGTGAGGAGAGGTAATGGTAAAAACCGTAGATTTTAGTGGACGGCCTTTTCATTTTATCGGCATTGGTGGCATCGGAATGTCAGCATTAGCCTATATTTTAGCGAAACGTCAATTACCCGTATCTGGGTCTGATTTGCGTTCAACCCATATTACTGAACGATTACAAGGGGTTGGGGCCCATATTTTCAGTCGCCAAGAAGGAACCAACTTAGATTTATTTAGTGGTGGTTCTGAACAGGTATTAGAAACGGTGTCTGTAACAACCAATGCTCATGGTATATCTTACCCTGACGGCAAGGGTCAAACGCTCCCTAACTCGAATCTCGTCTCTCTTCACCCGACGTTACCACAGGTTATTTGCTCAACAGCCATCGGCCACAATAACTCTGAATACACGGCGGCCAAAGAAAAAGGCTGTCCTATTTTCCATCGTTCCGATGTTTTAGCTGCTTTAATTCGAGATTATCAAAGTATTGCCGTAGCGGGAACCCACGGCAAAACCACCACTAGCAGCTTAATCGGCTATATGCTTCTCAAAGCAGAACTCGATCCGACCATTATTGTCGGCGGAGAAGTAGATGCTTGGGAAGGCAATGCGCGGATTGGGGCTAAAGGCGGCTATCTCGTAGCAGAAGCCGATGAGTCCGATGGTTCTCTGACCAAACATTATCCCAATATTGGCATCGTCACCAATATTGAACTGGACCACCCCGATCACTATCAAACCCTGGATGATGTAGTGAAAACCTTCCAGATTTTTGAAACTCAATGTGATATTTTAATCGGTTGTCTTGATTGTGAAACTGTAGCTAGTCAATTAACCCCCTCCATTACCTACAGTTTAGATGCCAATAAGGGAGCAGATTACACCGTTAAACATATTGTGAGCGATCGCAACGGGACAAAAGCCCAAGTCTGGGAAAAAGGGAACTATTTAGGAGACATCCATCTAACCATTCCAGGAAACCATAATCTGAGTAACGCCTTGGCTGCGATCGCGGTGGGACGAAAATTAGGCTTAGAATTTTCCGTCATTGCCGATGCCCTCTTCACCTTTGAAGGGGCAAAACGACGCTTTGAACACCGGGGCCATTGTGACGGAATCACCTTCATCGATGATTATGCCCATCATCCCAGTGAAATCGAAGCCACCCTCTCGGCTGCTCGTTCTAAGGTAGATGGGGAGAATATTTCTCGGGTTGTGGCCATTTTTCAACCCCACCGTTATAGTCGAACCGCCACCTTTTTAAAAGAATTTGCTGCTTGTTTCAAGCACGCGGATCTTGTCATTTTGACCGACATTTACAGTGCCGGAGAAGTTAACCTGCACAATATCAGTGGTCAAGATTTAGCCGAAGCGGTAGAAGATCATCATTCCCAAGTTATTTATGAACCCTCCCTCAATGCCTTAAATGAAGCCTTACCCCGTTTATTGCATCCAGGAGATTTAGTGCTGTTTTTGGGGGCGGGCAATCTTAATCAGATTATTCCTCAAGTCATTTCCCAATATCAAGCTGCTTGATGTACTGACTCATCAGCCCTCATGCTCAAGTTACAAAAGAGCTAATTATCCGCAATTTTTGACAAAAATTAGGAACAATTAGCTCACCCTTTAGTCGTCTTTCTCAAATTACCCTCATTGAGTCCAAATTGTCATGACCACTGCTTTTTACCCCCCATCTAAGGCCATTGAACTATCCGGAACCGTCGGAAAAATTTATTCTAACGTTTCCCTTTCCCCTCATACTTCCTATCGCGTTGGGGGACAGGCCCAATGGTATGCAGCCCCGAAAAACTGGGAGCAGCTACAGGCCACGTTTGAATGGTTCCAAAGACAAGATATGCCCTTGATGTTATTAGGGGCCGGCTCAAATCTATTAATCAGCGATCGCGGCATTGATGGTTTAGTCTTGAGTACCCGTCATCTGCGTCATCGTCGCTTTGATGAAGAAACGGGACGCATTACGGTGGCCGCAGGACAACCGATTGTCAGTGTGGCTTGGCAAGCAGCCAAACGGGGCTGGCGCGGCTTAGAATGGGCGGTGGGTATCCCTGGAACCGTTGGCGGTGCAGTGGTGATGAATGCAGGGGCGCACAATCAATGTGCAGCCGACTGTTTGGTAAACGCAGTGGTGGTGTCTCCCGATGGTAAGGTGGAAACCTTGACCCCAGAAGATTTGAAATACAGTTATCGCACCTCTGCTTTACAGGGAGGACAACGATTGGTTATAGAAGCTACCTTTCAACTACAACCTGGGTTTAGTCGCGAAGAAATCACCGCCAGAACCCAAGAAAACCTTTACAAACGGAAAAGTTCCCAACCCTACGATAAGCCCAGTTGTGGCAGCGTTTTCCGCAACCCTAGCCCCTATGCAGCCGGTTGGTTAATTGAACAGTTGGGTTTGAAAGGCTATCGCGTGGGAGATGCAGAGGTATCCCAGCGTCATGCTAATTTCATCTTAAATTGTGGTCAGGCTAAGGCACAAGATATTTTTCGACTCATTCATCATGTTCAAGAAAAAGTCCAGTCTCATTGGTCTTTATTGCTCGAACCCGAGGTTAAAATTTTAGGAGAGTTTTCGACCCTTTGAGGAGACTGGGAGAGGGAGCAGAGGGAGCCGGGGGAGAAAAAGATTTCTGATCTCCTCAACCTGCTTGTGGAACTTCCGACTTCTGACTTCGTTAACTCCCCGTCACCCCATCACCCCGTCACCTGATCACTCCCCACCCTTCCCACATTGCCGTCAGTTAGTTCCGTGTTAACCATTTCTGGCCATTAAGGCGTTGTAGGGTATATAACACCATCAAATCTAAAGTAATTTTACGCTCGTCGATCATAAATGATTCAATGGTACTCGGTGGTTTACCATTAACGGCATAGGAAAAGGCTTTTTGACCCTTGATATTTTCTTCGAGAAAATAGAGTTTAAACTGTCGTTGTCCTTGCTTCCAAGTGCCGATCACTTGCCAACAGGGTTGGTCGGATGTGGCTCCGGCAATGGAGACATCTGCTTTGGTAAAGGATAACTCGATGTCCTTAAGTCCTTGTTCAGTCAGACTTTCTTTGAGCGTTGGAGTAAAATGCTGCTCCATAAACTCGGTGAAGGGTTTATCTTCAAGCGCGGGGGGCTTTTCTTTTTTTGCCTTGGGTTTTGTTTCTTCTGCCATAATTTTGTCTTAACAATGCGATCGCAATGGACAACACAATTTTTCTACTTCTACCATAAATCATCTCTTCGACTCTCACCAGTGATTGCCCTGAAAAACTTTACCATCTGGTGAGGTTTTCTTCACCTTTGAGCCAAACCAGGTGAATTGTTTTATATTGTTCGGTAATTCAAAAAGTTGATTGATTCTGAGACAATGAAAAAAAATAACTTGATAATTTTCAGTGCTTTACTAACTGTGTTAACGGCAGACGTTGCTTATGGAACTTTGCCAAAATATCGAGAAATCAATAACACAAATTCAGTAATTAGTCAAGGTTTAAATAGTGAAGAAATTAAACAAAAAGCGGAAGCCATTACCGTCAAAATTGAATCGAATCATAATGCAGGTTCTGGGGTCATTATTGGCAAAGAGGGAAATACTTATACTGTCCTGACGAATGCTCATGTTATTAATAGTAAAATTCCTAATCAAGTTATTACGATTGATGGCAAAATACATGAATCTAAAATTATTAAACAAGGTGATTCTTTAGAGGGCAATGACTTAGGGATTTTAACTTTTAATTCTCCTCATAATTACCAAGTTGCTACGTTAGCAATTAATTATGATATTCGAGACAATCAACGGGTTTATTCGGTAGGATTTCCTGAAGAAACCAATCAATTTTATTTTACTCAAGGAACCATCAAGTTACAAGCACCAAAACCATTTTTAGGAGGTTATCAAATCGGTTATGATATTGATGTTAAACCAGGGATGAGCGGGGGCGCATTACTAAACGAAAACGGGGAATTAATTGGGGTAAATGGATTACTTAAAGAACCGATTTTAAACGAAGCTTATAATTATTTAGATGGTTCTCAGCCTTTTGAAGAAAATATTGCGACTTACCGTCAATTAAGTTTTGCCGTTCCTATTCAAACTTTGGTCGAGGTTGCGCCTAATTTAGCATTAATTCCTGAGCAGTGGAGAAGGGGGTTAAATTTAGCAGCCAATGTGGAGCAAATTGCTAAAAAAATTACTGTTAGATTTGACCATAAAGATCAGGTAATGGGTTCAGGGGTCATTGTCGGAAAAAATGAAGATACCTATTATATTTTAACCGCTTGTCATGTCATCTCTGATGCTTATTGTCAGTCAGGAAAAGTTAAAGATGATTATACTTTAGTGACTCCTGATGGTGAGAGATATACTGTAGATTCAAACGATGTAATATTGCCAGAAGGACTGGACGCAGCTATCATTAAAATTAACAGTAAAAAAGCCTATCAAGTCGCTACTTTGGGCAGATATGAAATCCCTAGACTGGAAAAACAATTAGTCTTTGTTTCTGGCTTTCCTGGGGAATTAAATGGGGTAAGAAAATTTACCGCAGGTTATCGCTTTCAAAGAGATAGGGGGTTAAGTTTAGCCTTTAATACGGATAGTCAAAGTCTGAAAGCGAATGTGGATATTTCGGGTTATGAATTACGGTATACAAACCTGAGTCAACCGGGGATGAGTGGGGGGCCGGTTTTGGATATTAAAGGTCAAGTAATTGGCATTAATACGGGACAAGAAGGGGAACAAATAAGTTCAACAGAAGTGCGTCAGTTAGGTTACGCTTTTGGGGTTCCTGTTTCCACGTTGCTCGGTTTTGCTAATCAAAAAAAAGTCAACTTAAATCATTTTACTATTGTTGATCAAATGCCTGAACTTTTAAAGGATCAGGATCTCAAAACTGTTCAACAACATTCAGCATTTATTGTCGAAAAACCCCCAGAAAATAGCAGTAAAAACACTTGGTTAAATTATGGTAACGAGTTATGGCGTATCGAACGCTATCAAGAAGCGATCGCAGCGTTCAAAAAAGCCATTGAACTTGATCCTAAGTTTGCTGAAGCTTATTATGCGTTGGGGTTGGTTTATGCCGATCAAGCCACAAAAACAAACAATGATAGTTTAGAAAGAGAAGCCATTGCAGCGTTTGAACAAGCTATTTCTTTAAGTCAAAATTGGATTTTAACGGGACAAACCTGGTATCGAAAAAGTCTCAGTTTCAGCAAATTAGAAAAATATGAAGAAGCGTTAGGTGCGATCGAGCAAGCCATTAAACTGATCGATGATGACGCTAAATTTTACAGTGAACGGGGATGGATTTTACAGGAATTGAATCGTTATACACAAGCAAAAGAAGCTTTGAGCCAATCTCTAGAAATCTCTCCCTTGGGTACGACTTATATGCGTCGGTGTATTCTTCTCATGCTAGATTTACACGAGCTAGAAGCAGCCAGACAAGATTGCACCAAAGCTATTGATAATGGTGTCATTGAAGGCCATGCCATTCGCGCTCTAGTACACTTAGCTTTAGGGGACGAACAACAGGCCCTAGCCGATCATAATCAAGCGATCGCCTTAGCTCCCAAGATATCTACGTTCTATTCTCTTCGCGCTCAGACTTATGAGTCAAGGGGAAACCCTGAACAAGCGATCGCCGACTGGACTAAAGCCATTGAATTAAATCCCAATAATGCTGATTTCTATAGCTCGCGGGGTTTTCTGTATCATAAGATGACAAATTATCAACAAGCGATCGCCGACTTCACTAAAGCCATTGTGTTAGAGCCAAAGGATGATACAAACTATGTTTATAGAGGTTTCTCTTACCGTTTGAATGGTCAATACGATCTAGCTATCAAAGATTTGACCAAAGCCATTGAAATTAAGCCGGATCAGGGAGACTATTATCGTCAACGGGCTGATCATAAGTTTTTAGCTGGTGATCCTCAAGGGGCATTAGAAGACTATAATCAAGTCATTAAGCTCGACCCCGATAATGCTCAAGCCTACCAACACAGAGGGAATTTATATCAGATTCAGTTTAACGATTATGACAAAGCCATGGCCGATTATGATCGCGCCCTTGCGATCAATCCTCAATATGGAATAGCTTATGAAGCTAGAGGAAACTTGCGGAAATTATTATCTGATTTAGCAGGAGCGTTAGAAGATTATAATCAAGCCATTGCTTTAATCGATGAAGCCGATCCTACGACTCCTTGGTTGTGGAAAGGAACACCCCGAGAAGTATGGGGAAATTTTTTGCCTCATCAACTCAAAACAGTAACGATTAACTATGATTCGGTTTACCGATCCAGAGGGGATCTTCGTCTGCAATTAAAGGACTATCCAGGAGCATTATCAGATTACAACGAAGCCATAAGATTAAATCCCAATGATGGCGATAATTACACCCGCAGAGGTGATTATTATAGCCAAACCAACCAACCAGAAAAAGCAAAAGCTGATTACAATCAAGCCATAGAAGTTTATGGTAACACCATCAAAACTGACCCGCAAAACACTCTCAATTTTGGTATTTATGCTTCTCGGGGACAACTTTACCGAAAACTGAAAAACTATGAAGCAGCGATCGCTGCTTATACCAAAGCGATTGAGCTTGCTCCTTATCATCAAGATATTTATTATGTTGTAAGAGGCCATGTTTATAGAGAGATAAAGGAATATCAATTGGCCCTTCAAGACTATTCTCAAGCCATTGAAATTGATCAGAAAGACCCCAATGCTTACTTATCTAGGGCAGGAGTTTATGGTAGTTTAGGAAACCATGAAGCAGCCATCAAAGACTACTCTAAAGTGATTGAATTAAATGAAATAATAGATCATCCTGTTTACTATATAGCTTATCTATCAAGAGGAGAGTTACACCAAAAGCTTTTTAATTATTCAGAAGCGATTGATGACTTTTCTCATTTCATTGAACGACAACCGGAAAATTATCAAGGTTATTTATCTCGTTGTGGTGTTTATAAGCAATTAGGAGAATATAATCAAGCCATAAATGATTGCAATCAGGCGGTTACACTGAACCCTAATTATCCTCTTGTTTATATATTCCGAAGTGAGATTTATGTAAAATTAAAAAATTACACAGCAGCAATGGAGGATGCTAATAAGATTGTAGAATTAGTCCCTAGTTTGCCTTTTGGTATGTTTCTCAGAGGCTTTATTTATCATAGTCAAAATGATTATCCAGCAGCGTTAACTGAGTATGAATTGGCCTTAAGTAAGGATGAGAATTTTTTTCTGACTATCACTAATATTGGGTTAATAAAATATGAGCAAGGCGACATAGAAAAAGCGGTGGAATTATGGCAACAAGCTATTAATCTTAACAAGAATTTTCTTCCTGCTAAGTTGGCTCTAGCGGTAGGATTATATCATCAAGGAAAACAAGAAAAAGCCTTTTCTTTATCTAAAGAAGCTCTCAGCATAGATAAAAATTTAGCTGATCTTGATTATCTCAAAGACGAATCTCTTTGGGCTAAACAGTTAAGTAAAGATACAGAAAAACTGTTACAAACTCCTGAAATTAAGAGATTTTTAGCCCAATAATATTAAGGTGAGTGAATTTTGAGTTTGCCCACCACTTAATGATCTTAATTAAACTTGAAAGACAATAAGTCTTAATTTTTATTTAAAATTTGTCTAAATTTTCCCTAAATCCGATAAACTCTGTTTCAAGGATTATTCACGGAGAAATCTTTTAGGTAATTATGGCTTATTATTGGTTTAAAGCTTTTCATTTAATTGGTATTGTGGTGTGGTTTGCGGGATTATTTTATTTAGTCCGTTTATTTGTATATCATGCGGAAGCATCAGAGAAAAAAGAACCTGATCAAAGTATTCTCAAGGCCCAGTATGAAATTATGGAGAAACGTCTTTATAATATTATTACCACCCCAGGAATGCTGGTTACTGTTACCATGGCCATTGGCTTACTTTCTACGGAACCTGATATATTAAAGTCGGGATGGTTACACATCAAACTGGCATTTGTGGCTTTGTTATTGGGTTATCATTTTTACTGTGGAAGAATTATGAAACAGTTAGGAAAGGGAGAATGTCAATGGACAGGACAGCAGTTTAGGGCCTTAAATGAAGCACCAACTGTGCTGTTAGTTATTATTGTTCTCTTGGCCATCTTCAAGAATAACTTACCTTTGGATTTAACCACCTGGTTAATTGTTGCTTTAGTCATTGCCATGGCAGCCTCTATTCAATTATATGCTAAAAAGAGACGACTGGCTCAAGAAAGCTTAACTTCATCCACGGATTAAATCCAATATTAATAACTTGTCTAAAAAGACAAGTTATTTAACTTTACATTCTTTCTAAGACAGAAATCCCCAATAAAGATAATCCTAATTTCAGAGTTCTTGCTGTTAAATCACATAAGAGTAAACGGGACGTTTTGAGGGGTTCATCTGATTTTAAAACCGGACAATTTTCGTAAAAACGATTAAACTTTTTACTGAGTTCGTATAAATAATCGCAGAGACGATTAGGAAGTAAGGTTTTTTCAACTTCTTTAATGGTTTCACTCAGTTGTAATAAATATTTTCCTAATTCGATTTCGGTGTCTTCCTGGAGAATAATTTGTAAATTTTCCCCTAAGTTTTCATAGTCAATGTTGCCTTCTCGACTAATACTTTGAATCCTAGCATAAGCATACAACATATAAGGGGCTGTGTTACCTTGTAGGGCTAACATTTTGTCGTAACTAAAGATATAATCACTGATGCGATTTTGACTCAAATCAGCGTATTTTACGGCACTGATTCCCACGATTTCAGCCACATGATCGATGAATTCTTCGGATTCTTGTCTCTCCTCTGTTTGTAAGCGATTTTCTAAGTCTTTACGCGCATAATTAATCGCTTCATCTAATAAGTCTTTTAGTTTAATGGTTTCCCCTGAACGAGTTTTTAATTTTTTGCCATCTTCTCCTTTTACTAACCCAAAAGGAACGTGAGTCACTGCTACTGTGTCGGGTAAAAAATTGCCTTTTTTTGCTACTTGAAAAACTTGGGCAAAATGATTGGATTGTCCGGCATCGGTTACATAAATAATCTGTTGCGCTTCATCTTCCTTAATACGATATCTTAACGCTGCTAAATCTGTGGTTGCATAATTATAACCTCCATCAGATTTCTGTACAATTAAAGCTAAAGGATCACCAGATTTATTG
>JAAUYB010007446.1_pt1 | contig 10031 bp, 8 predicted proteins | sample 7278071 | NCBI WGS metagenome assembly JAAUYB01 (sample SAMN14350121, study PRJNA611818) | marine sediment metagenome | isolation source: surface marine sediment (1.8m) | place: French Polynesia: Moorea | collected 2018-08 | reverse complement strand
ATTGAACTCTGAGTTAGTTCTTTCTCTAAAACATTGTTAACTAATTCTTTGGCTTTTCCCAGAGATAAAGGAACTCTTGATAACCATTTAATTGATGACATTAATTGAAGATTTTTAGCTGTATATAAAGCACTATCAGCAACAATCATTGTTTCAAAATCAATCATGGATTTATATTCAACAGCTATTTCGCCAAAGACCACTTTATCTTGTTCATTACCGTCAGCCACTCTTAAAAATAAGGGAATTCCACCATCTCCACTCACGATTAAATCAATAATAAATTGCTTTAAATCTGGTCTATGGTCACGGGAATAACCCTTTGTTATAGTAATTGGTGCTGGCTCTTCACTTTTTTCCTCTTCTTGTTTTGATGAGATTAAGTTATTGATTAAATACTTCCCCTGAACGGAAAATGAAGAGGAATCTAGGTGAGAAAAGTTAGTTAAAAGTTGATAGTTTTGAACAACAGATAAAGCAATCATCAAGAAAACTGATGACAAACCTTTTTCATAAAGCTTGTCCATTACTCTGCCAATCTTATCATCGTTTAAATACTCAGCTTTGATTCCATCTCCCAATAAATATTCTGTAGCTTTATCTTCAAAAAACTTAGGAAATAAATATAAAGGTTGAGATGTAAATCCTAAGCCATTAAGAATAATACCTTTCACAACTTGACCTGATGTTACCAATTCTCTGGAATCCGAACCAACCATTTCATTAATCATTTCTTCGATGCCAATATCATCAATAATTCCGGCAACTAATCCTAGGTGATTGATGGTTTGAATCGAGATTTCTGGTGAGGAGAACATCGGAAACAGGTCTGAACAACAATATGCTGATTATCCCTTTTTTACTCCTAATTGTCCACAGCGATCACAACTGTTTAACAAGAATTGAAAACGAGTTTTGACTCTACTCTTAATCTTGTCAGGTTGGAATTATGTCTTGCAACCCCGAAGGTCAGTTCATCTGTTTTCCCACTCATCTAAGCGCGGGGTTCCAAGCCATAATTTTTTATGGGACAAATGATGTGCGGAATGTGGGTTAAATAGTTCTCAGCATCTTAATGCGACAACTACTTTTGTGACCACAGCCGGAACGGGTTCTTTTACTAATGCTCACGCCGACTCTGGACTGGGTTTGGCCGGGGTTTGGTATGCCAGCGATCGCTTCAAAATCTTGGGTCTTATTTCTGATGCCAATGGCGATCGCTATAACTTCGGAGAGATCGAACAGGGCGACTTTTATAAGGCCATTGAATTTAGTTATAAACCTTTCCCCAAAACCCCCAAGTCAGGTTTCTGGAAGCTCAATGTCTGGAACAATGATGGAACTAAAGATAATGAGCCGATCAATGGCAACACTGGCATCGGTGGCTGGGGCTTTTTTGTTAAGTTAGAGCAAGAATTAAGTGATGATGGCAATGTCATTGGCATTTTTCGTTATGGACGCAGTTTCAATGGTGCAGCTATCTGGCGTTATATGGCAGGGGTTAATGTACTGGTTTATGATCCTTTCGGTCCAGAAGGTCTTCAAAACGATCTGATTGGGGTGGCTTTCAACTGGGCAGAACCCATTAACCCAGGTTCACGAGGGGAATCTAATGTCGAGCTATTTTATCGATTTCCCTTATTTCCAGAGGTGGATGTTACCTTGAATTACCAGTCAGTGATTAACCCTGCTTTTGACCCCACTAACGGTCATGCTGCAGCATTCAGTTTCCGAATTCGCTCAGTTTTTTGATTTTGCCTATAGATGAGATTATGTATCAATTATATGGGTTGCTTAAAAGATGAGTAAAAACTATTTAATTTATGCTTAGATTTGTTGTTGATGTCGTAATTATCTCGATACATGAAGAGGTACTATTATGAACAAATTCAAAGACTTAGATTACGATAATTGAACAATGATTAATATTTCAGCAGTCACAGAAAAAATGATTTCAACCTAAAAAAAGTAGGGTTGACCTCGGCTAGAATCAAGAATAAATATCTTGGTGTATAGTCCGTATCTTTATTATTATTAACTAACCTTTACAAACAGTCGATTTAAAGCATACCATTAATTCATCCAAAAGGAACGGTTTGAGATGTTTATCTTTCTCCATGGTTCCCCATATTGTCATAGGAAATAATACTCACCCATACACTTAACACAAAAAACCTTTAGTAACCCTTCACATTAAACTATGCAAATAACCAATCGAATTCATTTTAGGAATGTCAAAGGGGATCTCTTTGGCGGGGTGACCGCAGCCGTGATCGCCCTACCCATGGCCCTGGCCTTCGGGGTGGCTTCTGGGGCCGGTCCGGCGGCCGGTTTATGGGGGGCTGTTTTAATCGGCTTTTTCGCTGCTTTATTCGGAGGAACCCCCACCCTCATCTCTGAACCCACCGGACCGATGACGGTAGTTATGACAGCCGTTGTCACCAAATTAACCGCCGATAACCCAGAAAACGGACTCTACATGGCCTTTACGGTGGTGATGTTAGCAGGGGTCTTTCAAATTGTTTTCGGGCTACTGAAACTAGGGAAATATATTACCTTGATGCCCTATAACGTCATTTCTGGCTTCATGTCTGGCATTGGCTTAATTCTGATCATCCTCCAATTTGGGCCGTTGCTAGGCACCCCTAACCCCAAAGGAGGAGTCATTGCAGCCCTAAAAAATGTGCCGATGGTGGTCACCTCCCTCAACGCCCATATGGGTGAAGTGATTTTAGGGGTATTGACTGTCGCGGTCTTATTCTTGATGCCGTCAAAACTGAAAAAATATGTCCCTCCTCAGTTAGTGGCCTTAGTTGGATGTACCTTACTTTCTATTTTCTTCTTCTCTGGAGTTAAAACCATTCCTGAATTTAGCACCGGACTCCCTTCTTTAGTCATGCCGACTTTTAGTTTAGAACAAGTCAATATCATGATTATCGATGGCTTAGTATTAGGGATGTTAGGCTGTATTGACGCATTATTAACAGCAGTCATTGCCGATAGTTTAACCCAAACTCAACACAATTCCGATAAAGAATTAATTGGTCAAGGAATCGCTAACTTAGCCTCCGGTTTATTGGGGGGGTTACCCGGTGCCGGTGCCACCATGGGAACAGTTGTGAATATCCAAGCAGGGGGACAAACAGCCTTATCGGGTTTATCTCGCGCCTTTATCCTCTTAATTGTTGTGCTTTGGGCTGCCCCTTTAACCCAAAGTATTCCCTTAGCGGTGTTAGCCGGTATTGCCTTTAAGGTGGGCATCGATATTATTGACTGGAAGTTCCTCAGACGCGCCCATATCCTGTCTTGGAAGACAGCCGCCATCATGTATGGGGTGATGTTACTGACGGTATTCTACGACTTAATTATTGCGGTTGGGTTAGGGGTATTCGTTGCCAATGTTTTAACCATTCAAAAATTAGCTAATATTCAAGCCGACGCAGTCAAAGCCATTGATACCCATGAACATGAAACCATTTCTTGTGACATTGCCAAACATTTACTCCAAGAAGCCAAAGGTCAAATTATGTTGTTAGACTTAAGCGGTCCGATGAGTTTTGGGGCGGCTAAAGCCATTACTCAACGTCAGGCTATTTTAGATAACTACAAAATCTTGGTCATTGACTTAACGGATGTTCCTTTGTTGGGTGTGACGGCAACCCTCGCACTAGAAAAAACCATTCATGACGCTTATGCTAAACGGTTAGAAGTGTTTATTGTCGGTGGAGAAGGAAAGATTCAAGAAAGACTAGAAAAATTTAATATTTTGGATCGGGTTCCTCACCATCACCAAGTTAATGAGCGGGTTACGGCTTTACAGTTAGCTGTTGCACAACTGCAAGAATTATCCGTCAAATCAACGAAAAGCGATCGCATTTCTCAATAGTTAAAGTAGGAGGAATAAGGAATAAAAAAAATTGGCATTTTATCGTTTTTATTCTCTATTTTCCTCCATTTTTTCTGATTTTTGTCCACAGATTCCCCTCTTGACAATGGTTAAAAGAGAGAGAGGCAGAAACTTATTCACATTTAAAATCATTCAATTTATCAGACTATTTAAAGATGCTAACTTTAGAACTATTAGAAAATGTGACTGCTTGCTTACAGCACTATGTCACTTTTGTCAAGTCTATTTTTGAAATTACTTGGTATTGGAGTGACAAATTTTGAGCGGTGCTCATGTGCTACTTGAATAATAGAACCCTAGTATGATTACTCATTGACTTGGGAAAACTTGGACAGTTGAAAAAAGACTCATCCCCAATAATCGCGAAAACGACAAACCCTTGTGAATCTCTTTAGACCTTTCCCCTAGCTAAATTCAGGGGTTTCAGTCCTTATGATGAAGAAATTATAAAACAGCTAAAACAAGATTACTACGAGATTTGACCGTAACTATTAACTTTCATTAACCATTAGATTAGAAAATATCATCGCGATTTATATTGTCAAAAGGGCCAAGGTTCTCTATTGTTTATATAGAAGGTTGATAAGTTAGCTACTCCCGTGCAAATTTTTCCCCTAGTGTTTAGGACTAGAAGAGTCAGGTTTCACGCCAGACTAGATAATCGAAACAATTAGGTAAATGTATCTATTTGCTTGAAGATTGTCAAGTCTGAGATGAATTTTTCTCAAGGAAAAATTTTAGTAGCTTCTCATTAATAAAGTTTAGTTTTGGCCTTAAAAGCGAGGATAGTAAAAAATGCCAATTGCCGTTGGAATGATCGAAACAAAGGGTTTTCCTGCTGTAGTAGAAGCAGCAGACGCAATGGTAAAAGCGGCCCGTGTTACCTTAGTGGGTTACGAAAAAATTGGAAGCGGTCGTGTTACGGTCATTGTGCGGGGCGATGTTTCAGAAGTGCAAGCGTCAGTCTCTGCGGGTATCGATGCCGCTAACCGAGTCAATGGGGGAGAAGTTCTCTCGACCCACATTATCGCTCGTCCCCACGAAAACCTCGAGTACGTTCTACCCATTCGCTACACCGAGGAAGTAGAACAATTTAGAGCCTATTAACCGGTTTTTCCAACATAAACGGTTAATTATCCCATTACTCATTAATCATAGGAGAAAAAACTCATGTCAATTGCAGTTGGAATGGTAGAAACCCTCGGTTTTCCCGCCGTTGTCGAAGCAGCAGACGCAATGGTAAAAGCGGCCCGTGTGACCCTAGTGGGTTACGAAAAAATCGGTAGTGGTCGTGTGACCGTCATCGTTCGGGGAGACGTTTCGGAAGTTCAAGCCTCTGTTGCCGCAGGGATTGACAACGCAGGACGAGTGAACGGGGGACAAGTCTTATCCACCCACATCATCGCCAGACCCCACGAAAACCTCGAGTACGTTTTACCCATTCGCTACACCGAAGCAGTCGAACAATTCCGTGAAAGTGTCAATCCTCCCCTACGACGCGTCTAATTAATCATTTCCCAACATAATGCAAATTGCCAAAGTTCGAGGTACCGTTGTCAGTACCCACAAAACCCGCAGTTTAACAGGGACAAAGCTCTTGTTGCTTCAATTTATGGATGCTCAAGGGCAACCACTTCCCAAATATGAGGTGGCCGGTGATCTCGTTGGTGCAGGGGTCAATGAGTGGGTATTGGTATCAAGAGGCAGTGCTGCTCGCATTGATGATGGCATGGAACACCGTCCCTTAGATGCGTTAGTAGTGGGAATTATTGATACGGTTACGGTGGAAAATAAGCGATTGTATAGCAAAAAAGACGAAGAACGAGGGTAAACCCTTCCTAAACGTCTGCTAATAACTGATACTAAATTATTAAAGAGGAGGACGAAAATTGTCATGGTAGTCCGCAAAAGGGCGGCCCCCCCGACACCTTGGTCGCAAACCCTCGCAGAACCCCAAATCGATGATAGTGCTTTCGTGCATTCCTTTTCTAACCTCATCGGTGATGTTCAAGTGGGAGCCAATGTTTTAATTGCCCCAGGAACATCTATACGAGCCGATGAAGGAACACCATTTTATATCGGTGAAGGAACCAACATCCAAGATGGCGTTGTCATTCATGGACTAGAAAAAGGGCGGGTTGTGGGAGATGATGGCCGAGAATATTCCGTTTGGATCGGCAAAGAAGCCTGTATTACCCACATGGCTTTGATCCACGGACCGGCTTACATCGGGGATGACTGTTTCATCGGGTTTCGCTCAACCGTATTCAACGCCAGAGTCGGCCAAGGCTGTATCATCATGATGCACGCCTTAATTCAAGACGTAGAAATTCCCCCAGGAAAGTACGTTCCCTCTGGTGCTGTCATTACCAACCAACAACAAGCTGATCGCCTTCCTGAAGCCACAGACAGCGATCGCCACTTTGCCCATCATGTGGTGGAAGTGAATGAAGCCTTACGAGTGGGGTATCAATGCGCCGAAAATAACGTCTGTATTACCCCCATTCGTCAACAGTTAGACAAGTCTATAAAAGACATTAATCAGACTGATTATAGAAATTCGGTGACCAGTATGAGTTTAAGTTCAGACATAGTAGCTCAAGTGCGTTCTTTACTGTCCCAAGGATATACAATTGGGGCAGAATATGCTAATAAGCGTCGTTTTAAAACAAAATCTTGGCTGACTGGCGGAACCTTTGAGGGTCGCGCCGATCAAGTTTTAGGAGACTTAGAAGCCTTCCTCCAAGAGCATCAAGGGGAATATGTCCGCCTTTTAGGGGTGGATACCGCAGCTAAACGCCGTGTTCTCGAAGTGATTGTGCAACGGCCAGAAGATACCCCCGGAGAACCCAGTCGCCTGACAACCACCAAGAGCAAGGTAGGCACTACCCCGGTCAGCAGTAGCAGCAATGGCAATGGTAGTGTCGGCAGTGATATTGCGTCCCAGGTTCGGGCTTTACTCCATCAAGGCTTGACAGTTAGCACAGAATATGCCAATGCCCGTCGTTTCAAAACCAAATCTTGGTTGACCGGTCCTTCCATTGAGAGCAAACGGGATACTGAGGTAATTAACCAATTACAACAGGTTTTAGCCGAACACCAAGGGGAATATGTTCGCCTGATCGGGGTTGACCCTAATGCCAAGCGTCGGGTATCCCAAACCATTATCCAACGTCCAGGGGAAGCCGGTACGGTTCAAAGTAATAGCCGAGTCGCCTCTCCCAGAGCAGGTAAAATGGGGGCTGTGGCTAGTGGTGGCTTAAGTGCTGAGGCTGTCGCGCAAGTCCGAGGTTTACTGTCTCAAGGGTACAAAATCGGCACAGAACACGCCGATAAGCGTCGTTTCCGTACCAAATCTTGGCAAAGTTGCGCCCCTATCGATAGTACCCGTGAAAACGAGGTTATTGCAGCTTTAGAGGGTTGTTTAGCCGAACACGCAGGGGAGTATGTTCGTTTAATTGGTATTGACACCCAAGCTAAACGACGGGTGGCAGAAACCATTATTCAACGGCCAGGCCAAAACAACAGTAAGGACGGCACGAGAACAGCTACAGCCACTGCCTCTGCAGCCAGTGCAACACGGAGTTATTCCAGTAGTAGCAATGGTAATGGCCGCGTTGCCACCAGCAATTTAACCGCCGAAGCCGTTTCTCAAGTACGGTCTTTACTGAACCAAGGATACAAAATTGGGACAGAACACGCCGATAAACGTCGTTTCCGCACCAAGTCCTGGCAAAGTTGCTCCCCCATCGATAGTACCTATGAAAACGAGGTCATTGCAGCCTTAGAAGGTTGTTTAGCTGAACATCAAGGGGAATATGTTCGCTTGATCGGCATTGATACTCAAGCGAAACGGCGTGTTTTAGAAACCATTATCCAACGTCCATAATGATTTGCAGAAGGGGTGAGGAAACTTACCCCTTCTCACTAAGAGATATAAAGTAATGCCTTTACCCCTTATTCAACCACCAAGTCGATCAGAGGTTTCGATTATTGGTGAGGTTATTATCCATGAGGGTGCGGTTGTCGCACCTGGAACTATTTTGCAAGCTGCTCCTAATAGTCGTATCGTTATACATTCAGGAGCTTGTATCGGTATGGGAACTTTAATTAATGCCTATAAAGGAGATATTGAGATTGAATCCGGTGCCATGTTAGGGGCGGGCGTTTTGATCGTTGGTCACAGTAAAATTGGTCAAAATGTTTGTCTGGGTTCTTGTACAACGGTGATTAATGCGTCTGTTGAGTCAGGAACCACCATAGAAGCTGGATCATTAGTGGGTGATACCTCTCGTCAGTTTTCAGAACCAAAAACACAGTCTCCCAAACAAATAAAAGCAGATCATAATGGTTCTTCAGAAAATGGTCATTTAACGACTAATAATCATAAAAAAGATTCTCAATCTAATAAAACTAAAACTGAACAGAATAGGCCTGAATTTGTGGAAGAAATGGAAGACTTATGGGCAGATCCTCCACCAGAAATAGAACAAGTCCCAGACATTCCTGAAATTCCGACACAACCGAATGTTTCTGCTGAAAATAAAAATGCGCCTGTGGTGGGACAAGTTTATATTAATCAACTCTTATGTACGTTATTTCCGGATCGCCAGGCATTTAACCAGTCTCAAAATAAAGCGACTGGACAAGATTCGACTGATGAAAATAAATAACTGATTAATTAGATTGAACAATTTTTCTCACTTGTTCAATGTCTAACTCTAACGCTTGAGCAATTTGTTCTACGGTTAAACCCAATGTAACTAAGCGAGGAATAGATGCTATTTTCGCAGTTAACTCTCCCTCTTGTCTTCCTTCCTGTCTTCCCTGTTCAATACCTCGTTCTATTCCTTGTTCTATCCCTAGTTCCATTCCTTGTTCTATCCCTTCTTCTAATGCTTCTTGATACACTTTAGTTTCTCTAAGATCGCTTAAACTAAACATTTTTTCTATCTCCTGACGACTAATTAGGGTTTGCTGAATAAGTTACTCAAAAATTTATGCCACTTTTGACCAAGAATTTTGTGACAAATCAATAAGTTTCAGCACAGAAAAATGGTTTAAACTATAATCAAAATTAATAAGAAGTTGCTTGGTTGGTTCTCTTGTTCTATTATTAGTAAATAAGGACAAAAAAAGTGACAAAAACTGCCTCAGCAGTTTAGAAAGATTGACGACTAAAAATGTAATAGCAATAGATGTAATGGAGGTTTCAGGTAGTTTGGTCATTACGAGATTGAGGCCAAATCTTCGTTTAGCTTGTCCAAATTTTCCCTCGATCGCATTACGGAAGCGTTCATCTGAGCGAGCTTGTTTCTTTTCTTCTTCACTCACATTTTTGGGAGGTCTTCCTAACTTGGGACCACTGATTCTTATCCCTCTTTCTTTACACCAATTTCTGTTTTCCCTAGTTCGGTAAATTTTATCGACATGAACAGATTCGGGATAATAACCAAAGATTTTTCTATATTTCTCAACTTGTGTCTTTAAATCACCAGATTCATTAAAGTTTTCCCAATTTATTCTGTCTAAAAATATATAATTATCAACACAGCTAACAGAGAGTTTTGCTCCAAATTCTACTGGTTTTCCAGCTTTACCCCTCACAATTGGTCGGATATGGGCTTGAGTTAAACTGACAATTCTTTGGGGAACGCTGTGGGTTTTCTTTTCCCACATTTCTAGCTGTTGTTCATAAACTTTTTTGACAACTAATAAAGAAGTTTGTTGTCTTTTATTTAAACTGTCTAGTTTAGCTCCCCCCTTAATTAGTTTTTCTACATGGGACAAATTTCTTTTAATATATTTTAGTTGCTTTTTGATGGCTTCTCTTCTTTCTTTATGAGAAGGACGACGTTTTTTAGCTATTCTTAAATAATCTTTTCTCGCATTTTTACGATAAGTTCTTGGCTTCTTTTTGAGTTTTCCTCTTAAAGTAAGATAAAGGATATCTATGATTATTTCTATTGTCTTCCTCGCTTGATTTAAGATTTCCAAATCCGTCGGATATTTGATATCCGCAGGGGCGCAGGTGGCATCTAATATCAGTTTTCCTTTATTTGCCCTCTCTCCTATTTCTTCAGAGTCTGAGCCTGATTTTTCTTCTTTTTGCTCTATCCTCTCT